>Ga0051980_10003478_pt1 | contig 11916 bp, 13 predicted proteins | sample CryGey13umfilter_2_FD_55014 | JGI IMG/M metagenome (GOLD analysis project Ga0051980, IMG submission 55014) | Groundwater microbial communities from aquifer in Utah, USA - Crystal Geyser 4/9/14 3 um filter | ecosystem: Environmental > Aquatic > Deep subsurface > Groundwater | place: USA: Utah...
TTGATTTTAAGAATTCTTTAAAACATCTCGTCCTGGCTTTCAACGTGTTTTGTTACCTGTTTTAAGGCAATCTTAAACCATACAGTATACTCTTCAGGATGTTTCGAAACATCGGCGATCACCTCATCTAAAGGCATGTATTTCCATTCGCCTACCTCTTCAGGATTGGGATTTGGCAAATCATCACTAGTTCCAAAAAATACATGATCAAACTCATGTTCGGTCAGCCCGTCTCCAACATCGGCTTTATATAAAAACGAAAAAATCTTTTTCAGTTCACAATCAAAACCCATTTCCTCCAATAAACGCCGGTGGGCAGCCTGCATCACCGCTTCGTTCAAACGTGGATGGCTACAAACGGTATTGGTCCAAAGACCTGGCGAATGGTACTTGTCCTCGGCACGTTTTTGAAGCATGAGTTCGCCAGCTTTGTTAAACACAAAAACCGAAAAGGCACGATGGAGTACGCCTCTTTCATGGGCTTCCATTTTTTCAAGTGTTCCCAAAGGACGATCCTCTTGGTTCACCAGTACAACGTATTCTACCTGCATAAGTTTTTGGTTTTACCGATTGAATGACCACAAAGATACAAAAATGCCCGTTTCAGCCATGAAAAGAATCCCAAAGTAATCAGGTTTTAATTAAAACAATGAAAACCTACTTTCCTTATGGATCCAAGCTACTGGCAGACAAACCCAACAGAAATGCAATAACAAATAAACTAAACAATTAGAAAAAATAAAACATCGTTAATAATGAGATATTTAGTTTTGAAATTTTACTATTTTTGATATTACAAATCAACCTATTTTATACTAAATTAACTAACCAACTAACTCTTTGTACTATGAAAAAACTTTTAAAAATTTTAGGCATCCTGTTGTCTATCATCGTGGGATTTGGCTTAATTGGCTTCCTTTTTATTCAATTCAGGGGAATTCCATCATATGAAACTCAAACAATCGATCACAGGGTAGTAAGTACCCCTGCCAGTATCGAACGGGGAAAAAAGTTAGCCATGATGTTGTGCGCTAACTGCCATAGAAATCCNGAAACAGGTAAGCTTACCGGCACTCTGATGCTGGATGCACCAAAAGAATTCGGCACCATCTATTCTCAAAATATTAGCCAGGATAGTACCTTTGGAATTGGAAACTGGACAGATGGTGAATTAATTTATCTGCTTAGGACCGGNATTAAAAAGAACGGAGAATATGCTCCACCCTACATGTCGAAACTTCCANCCATGGCGGATGCCGATGTGGATGCCATTATTTCTTTTTTGCGATCGGATGACCCCGTGGTAGTTGCTGACGCAACGATTGACCACCCCTGCGAACCTTCATTCTTAAGTAAATTTTTAAGTACGGTGGCCTTTAAACCTTTACCCATGCCGAAACAAAAAATTGAACTTCCCGATACCACAGATCCCATAGCTTTAGGTAAATATCTGGCTCAAAATTTAGATTGTTACGCCTGTCATTCGGCAGATTTTAAGACGATGAACAATTTAAATCCCGAACTTTCGGAAGGTTATTTTGGAGGTGGGAACAAACCCTTAAACAGAGAAGGCCAGGTAATATTGACACCCAATTTAACACCTGATGTTGTAACGGGAATAGGATCATGGTCGACTGAACAGTTTATAAAAGCAGTAAAGTATGGTTCCAAGGAAGGTGAATATGCTTTAAGGTATCCCATGACACCTTATATCTATCTAACAGATGATGAGGCCTATGCCATTTTGCAATATTTAAAGACGATTCCTCCGATCAAAAATAAAGTGGTACGTTCAACATTTTGAAATCATACTATCTGATCAGATTCCAGCTATGCTTATGTCTGTTCCTGAACTGAGCATCGCAGAACTTCATCGTATAAGATTGCACTTGCATGGTTCCAACTTGGTTCTCTAAGATGAGCCGGATAGAATTATCAATATATCAAAAGATAAAAAACAGGAAACCTGTAGCCTTTTGAATGATAAGTGCTACATATTGGCAGGCAATTTAACAACGTGATTAAGACCTGCTATCTCTTTTGTTAAAATATTCAAAATCTCCAACCTAAGCCAACATGCCGCATTCTGTTTCCATTATTTTTGTACAAACAAATGGTAACTGACTGAATTGATATCGCATATTAATGTATAAATTTTCACAACGACTTATTGAACCAGTCCAAAATATACAGCAATGCTTAATACCACCATACAATACCTGGGACATGCCAGTTTAAAAATCATTTGCCCCGAAAATAAAACCATTCTGGTTGACCCCTGGTTAACCAGCAACCCCATGCTGCCGCCAAACCTCAAAGAGCAACAAGCCGACCTCATCCTGATTACCCACGGGCATTTCGACCACATGGATCTTCAAGCACTAAGGGAACTGGCCACCCAACAGCCACTTATCATCGCCAACCCGGTGTGTAAATGGTATTTAATCGAGCACGGCATCGAAGCCGGTTTGTTTGTGGATATCAATATTGGCGGAACCGTAACCACCTCAGGTGTGCAGGTGACGATGGTGCAGGCGCACCACATTTCGTATATTCCTGTTGCCGGGAAGGGAATTTCGTACCCTCACGAAGCCAGCGGGTTTGTAATCACGTTGTCCGATGGCTTTACACTCTATGTGGCAGGTGATACCGGAGTATTTGCCGACATGCGCACCATTGGAGAAGTTTATCACCCACAAGTGGCCATCCTGCCCATTGGCGACATATACACCATGGGTCCGCGCGAAGCCGCCTACGCCATCAAATTGTTGCANGTAACGCANGTAATCCCCTACCATTATGGCACCTTTCCCTCACTAACCGGAACACCTGAAGAACTTAGAAACCAGTGTGCCGATATGGAAGGATTACAAATTCATGAGCTGAGNCCGGGAGAAATGGTTTCTACGTTGTTGCTTAAACTTTAAGTCTTTTGACTAAACGTAGGTTGCACAATGCTTTCATGGAACCCTATTCAACAGAAGTATTTCAGCTTCTTAGCCATAAAACAAATTCAAATCATGTTGTAGATTTGATTGTTTTNNTANCTTTGATGTTTCAGGTTTGAACTACAATTACAACACTGAATACGATATTGTAAGTTAGCAACTTTACTCATGGTATTCATTGATTTCTGTCATTTTTTCAATCAATTTGCTACTTCGATACTGTCTGCCTTGCGTTGGCTTTGGTGACAAAAGTTTATTTAGTTATTCATACTTTATTCAGTTCTTCCATTAACGCTTTCCTTTTAGGGTATTCAGTTCTCAGATAGGATATAATTCCATTTGCATATAACTCAACTAGTTCGTTTTCATAATTCTTGGAAAGATATTTTTCGTAATGGTCTATGTATTAAGGTCTGTCGATTTTTTCACAAGTTCAAGCAGTCTGATTTTTTAAGAGCTTCAATTAAACTTACTCTTTCAAGATGATAAGTATTCGGGTCCCACCGTTTTTNCAATTCACTTGTTTGCAATATGAAAACGCTGCTTGGGATTAACGCGATGGATTGTATTGTGTAAATGCTCATTATTTCTTAGGCTTTAATTTTTTCTGAGCATCCTTCTCTTTCAACAACCCTTTTGCATTTGTGGAAGTAACTACTTTTTTGCCCGTTTTGGCTTCTAATTCTTTACGCGCCACGTCAGCNACATTACCGCCTTGTTTGGCTACTTTTTTACTTTCCTCAAAATTCTTTGGTTCAACAGCTTGCGAAATATCTTTGGTAGATGCCTCTGCAAGCATGTTTAAAATGAGTTCGGTATTGGTCATGTTATCCCNTAGGTTTTCCTTTTTCAACCCTTTCAGAATTTTGTATTCTTTGGTAGTTTTATCGCTCCAAGCCTTGGTGATAATGTCGGTAAGCGTAGCAAACTGAACACCTTCTTTCAATCCCCTATTTTTCCATTCATCTGTCAGTTCTTTTCTAATTTCAATACTTTTCAAGCGTTGGTTTATCCAGTTTTCTGAATAGCCTAGTTTCATGTATTGCTCCAATGCCCTGTCGATACTGAGTTCAGGGTCTTGCATTTCGTCTAAGTGTTCTGAGGCTACCTGGGCCAACCAAAGTTTAAACGGTTCCGCTTTTGGCGATGGGATGGATTGTATAAGCCTGAGAAGTTGTTCTGTGTCTGCAACATCGGTTTTGTAAAATTTACCATCGGCAGATTGCATCTTCAGTTGTCCGATTTTTTCGGACAACTCACTTCCTTCTTTTTTTAACTTCGTTTTTAAGTCGCTCCAATATTTTCTGGGTCTATCGGTATTCGTCAATACTTCAATCACGTCAATTATTGATATAAACCATTTTTCCTGGTCGGCATCCCATAAGGTTCTTACCTTTTTATCTTCAAATATTTGAATGGCGTTTTTTTGTTTCATTTTTCTTACAGTTTATAGAAAAAAACAGAAATTTCGATTTTTCTCAATAATTCTCCGTTTTTGTAGCTAAAGGATTTGATTTTTTCGCTTCTATTTTCAGTTTTTTAATCCTGTCAACGGGATAGCCAAAAATTAAAGCTAAAGTCAAGAAAGTTTCTGCTTGTACTTTCTTTTCAGGGTTATTGTAATTCCGCTTTTTGTTTTGGTAAATATATGTNNTATAATCCCGGTTCTCATCAAACCGAATTAGTCCATTATCTATCCCAATATCAATTAAATTCATTCTTCTTTGTCCTGAATTATTTTAAAATCACAAATGTATCAAATTTAGGGGGTGTTTAGGCCAGAAAACTGCTTTTTGCAAACTTCGGTCGTGCGTTAGTTGTCATTTTATCGTTTTTCATTTTTTGTCTTTAAGAAGCAAATTGTGCTCTGTGCCTGGATTTTACACTTGTATATAACTTACAGATAATCACCTGCAAGATAGAGCCCTAATGAAAAAACCCATCAAAATCAGAACAACCATCATCATGGTTTTACTTTGTGTCTTGATCAATGCTTCGGCACAACAGGACAAATACACGATGCTTTTAAACAAGGCTATACTCACCGCCCGAAATTCTGAAAAAAGCAACCTCAATAATCAATATCTATCCCAATAAGTGCGATATTTGTCATTATAATTAAACAATACTTCGGCTGAAATGGACAAAAAAATTGATGTTAGTTACCCATTGGATTTAATCGAAAGTTNAAAGGATATTCCAAAAAAAAGGGTAGGTGCGTGTTCCGTGCTTCTTAATAACAAGGAAATTGGTGGGATAATTATCGCAAGTACATCGCAGGACCTTAAATATTTCAATATTTCACCAACATCATTACCCGAACCACCTTTAAAATTCAGGATGATCAATTTTAAAAACGAGGTTTATCTTATCGAGATATGGATGTTATTTGGAGAGAAAAACCAAAAGTGCTTGAAAATACATCTGAACCCACATGAAAAAGCCGTCCAGCAGCTGCTTAAACTTTGTGTAAAAACCAATATGATTTCATTCCATTTTTTCGATGTCAATAATTACCAGTTAACCTCTGCATTCACTTATTTAAACGATGACGAAACAGATTGGGTCAGGAGAAACAATACCCTGTCAGCCAGACTACAGACTGATCATTTTGGATATTTACTTCTTGCTGAGTACCAGGCAAAAACGATAGTAAAAACAGAAAAGATCTACAATTATCTCCCTCAAAACGAAATAGATTTTTTTGTTCGTAATGGAGGTATCCAGGTAAAACTATCCGAAATTTCTGAACTACTTTAGTTACTAAATCCATTTCAGACACCCGCCTGGCATGCGAATAGCGATAGTATCACTCGTCCCTGATTGCTCATGTGCAAATCAGGAAACCATCCATTCTCACCAACAAAATCGAGTTTTTTTTCCAGATGGATAAACCCCCCCACCCTCACTCAAATTTCAGAAAAGCCTTGCTCACCCAGCCCGATATTTTGGTTTCCACCTTCACCCAGCCTTCCTTTTCTTCAAGCACTTTTACGGCGGTTCCAACGGCCAAAGGAGGAGCAATGGTGGAGAAATCAACTCCGGCACCGGCGCGGATATTCAACTGATCTCCGGTAACCACTGCCTCTTTGCCGGTTTCATCGGGTTCGTCGGTGCGGTTTTGCGACAGCAGGTTTTGTCTGAATTTATCCAACGGGAATGCTGGTCCCGGGTCGCGCTTGCGGCCCGGAGCAATTTCTTCATGTCCCAAAATGGTTTTGATACCATATTTTTCAATCAGCAGCTGACAAACCTGTTCGCACATATCAATTTGTTCCTGCGTATAAGTCTGCCAGTACGAACGGGTAGTTTCGTTGCGGTGACGGGCATAAAGTACATCCGTGGGCTGATACCGCCCCCCAAACCAGGCCTGATATTCCGTCCCTACCCGCTTAAGCTCGCCGGCATTGTCGAGTTCGATACCGATGGAATACTTGTTTAAACCGGTACGCCCGCCATACTGACTTTCGCCTGCATGCCAGGCAATGGTGTCGAAGGCCACCAGTTGATAAGTTTCGCCCGCTCTTCCAATCACCAGGTGGGCCGAGGCTTTTACGTCACCACTCAGGTAGTTGGCCGACGATTCGGCACTTCGTCCGGCTGTGAAGTGAATCACAATGGTGTCGGGCAGTCCGGCTTCAAATTTTATCTTGTTCTTTGGACAATCCTTTTGTATCACCTGATTTCCTGCTAAATGATGTTGATGATCTATTTGCATATTCCGTAATGGTTAAAATGGTTTATCTGAGGTTCATTTACAATCATCAAATTTAGTTCAAACAACGATAGAAATCAAGCAGAAATGTCTTTTATGAAAGGAATACCAGAGAATTTTAATCGTAACTCACCAGGCTTTGTTTTTATCCATGCCAAAATGGATGACAGTTTAATCAGTAGTCAAATAATTGAGCAAAAGAGAGAAATATTTTGAAAAATGGGAATAAAAAAAACTTAACAAACCAAAGTTTAAATAAAACAAACCTCACTTGACTTTTTACTTATCTGATGCTCTTGATTTTACTCACGTTTTCAATGTGTTTAAAACCTTACTGAGTCCACCTGCTAAATACAAGGGCAATGAAATCAGGCTGTAATCCAGTTTTTTAAATTCGCCGTTAACCATGATGTTTGCCGATAGATTAGTTCCAACCGTAGGAAAGTCAAGATTAAATCGAATGCCCGTATGTTCAACCTTCTCGGCCAAATAAACCTGTAATGATTTTAATGTACCGGTTTTCCCGGCTTTGACTTCTATCGGATAAATATTATTGCTATGCTGGAAAAGAAAATCCAATTCAGCGTTAGCATTTTTAGCTTCACGCGACCAGTAATAAAGTCTGGCCTCTTCATAAAACCCGAATAACGACAACAGTTCCTGACTTACAAATTGTTCAGCAAGTGCTCCTTCAAAATCGGTGACCAAATCGCTGATATTTGAAAGCTTTATTTTTGATAAGTGGCACATTAATCCTATGTCAAGAAAAAAAGGCTTGAACGCTTCTTTATCTACATATTGATTAATAGGGATTTTTGATGATCCGGTACGACGCACTAAATGAACTATCCGGCTTAATTCGAGCTTGAGCATGGATTCTTTCAGATACGAAGAATGAACATTTCTGTTTATGTTAACATATTTAACTTTTTTGCCTGCATGAAGCGCTGAATACTCAAGGCAATCGTTAAGATAATCCTGCTGTCTGCGCGTACCATACTTAGCAAAATCATATTTGAAAGAAGTCAAGATTTGCGAATGTACTTTTTCAACTTCGATCAGATTTTTCGTTTCAACATACACTTTCACCGCTTCGGGCATGCCCCCAATATAAAAGTACAACCTTAGGTATTCCGTAAGTTTTTGATGCAACGCGTTGCTAAAAGGGGTTTCAAAATTGAAATCATTTAAGTAAGTAAGCAAACCTTGCTGTCCGTTTGCCAGCAAAAATTCATTAAAACTAAGTGGATACATGTACGCAAATTCAANCCTGCCCACAGGCATTGAAGAGGGCATTTCATTTAAGGTATGATCCAATAAAGAGCCAGCGGTAATAACATGCAATCCAGGCATATCTTCATAAAAGTAGCGAAGTGCCTCTATGGCTTCCGGTAATATTTGTACCTCATCAATAAAGAGCAGCGTATCGCCAGCTATTATAGGAATATTATAAAGAGCCGATAACTCGCTAATAATAAGTTGTGGCTTTTTACTTTGAAAGATGGATTTTAAATTGTTGTCCAACTCAGGATTAATCTTTAAATAATATTTAAAATGCTCCCCCCCGAACTTATCGACCACATAAGTTTTTCCTACCTGCCTTGCACCTCTTAATATTAGAGGTTTTCTTTGCTTACTTGTTTTCCATTCCCCTAAATATGACTCTATTAACCGTATCATCTTTTTTTCGCAAAGATAAACAACTTTCTAAAACACTATTGGATTTTAGACATTTTTATCCAAAACACCATTGGAAATCAGACCAATTACATCCAAAACACCATTGGATTTTAGATAAATATCCTGCAGGTGGGGCCTGTTAAAAATATCCAAACAAAATTTAACTCACCACACTTGACTTTTTATTTATTAAGTACTATTTTTGACCGACCGTTCAATCATAAAAATATTGCAATATAAATGTCACCCAGAACCGAACAACAATTTAGCGAGATCAGAGAACAACGCAAGGCTACAATCATGCAGGCGGGGTTGGAACTTTTCGCGCAATATAGCATCGAAACAACTTCTATCAGTATGATTGCCAAAAGAGCCGGCATATCCAAAGGACTCATCTACAATTATTTCGACAACAAAGAGGCGCTTATTGTGGCCATTGTTACTCAAGGATTTGAAGAATTCATCAGGATGATACCTGAAACCAACGGTCAACCCCTCACAAAAGAACAACTCATTCATTATTTAAATACAACCTTTGATGTGTTGACAACAGACTTTCAATACNGGAAGCTCTATTTTTCCATTGTAATGCAACCTGCGGTCATGAAACTCATCGAAGATCAACTCATGGCCATCATGATGCCGGTAGTGATGTTGATGGCTGATTATTACGAAATTCAGGGTGTGGCTAACCCGATGGCGCACGCACGTATGCTCGGGGCCATTTTAGACGGTATCAGTCTGAACTATATGATTGATCCAGAAAATTTTCCATTAAATGAAATCAAAGATATATTAATTCAAAAATTTCTGTAACATGAAGAATTCAAATAGAATCCAAAGTTTACTTGTGGCCGTTTTAGTTGTGTTTTGCATGGGGTTCGCAGGAAACCAGCTTCTGGCCCAGGAGCTGACAGCCAAAGACATCGTGCAAAAATCGCACGATTTATTTTTAGGCAAGTCCAGTTTCAGCGAAATGACCATGACCATTGTTCGACCTTCGTGGACACGATCGATCACCATGCAAAACTGGTCGCTGGGGCAGGATTATTACATTACCTATATCACGGCTCCCGCCGAAGACAAAGGCCAGGTTTTTTTGAAATCCGACAAAGACATGTGGAATTTTCTGCCTTCGGTTAACCGGATGATCAAGATTCCACCTTCGATGATGATGCAATCGTGGATGGGCTCCGACTTTACCAACAACGACCTGATGAAACAAAACACGCTGGTAACCGATTACCACCACACCATCGTTGAAAGCGACACCATCGAAGGATACGATTGTTATGTCATTCACCTGGAACCCTTGCCCGAAGCAGCCGTGGTTTGGGGCGGAATCAACATGTGGATTGCAAAGGAAAAGTTTTTCGGCCTGAAAGTAGAGTACCTCGACGACAACAAACAGGTAGTGAAAGTAGAAACCGCCTCTAATCCAAAGAAAATGGGCGACCGTGAAATCCTGACTCACATGGAAATGATTCCCAAGAACAAAAAAGGACATAGCACCATCATGGATGTCATAAATCAGGAGTTTGATGTTCCCTACATCGATCAAAATTTCTTCTCCATTCAAAACATCAAAAATGTCAGACCACGTTAGCGAATCCCAAATTCAGTTTCTAACCAAATACCTGATCTCATGAAAATATTATTCATCATGGCCTGGAGAAACCTGTGGCGAAATAAACGCAGGACCTATATCACAGCCACATCCGTGGTATTGGCTTTGGTTCTGGCCTTGTTTATGCGCTCCATGCAATTTGGATCTTACGAAACCATGATCAGGGCTGGTGTAAATGAAGTAGGTAATATGCAGATCCACGATACCGGCTATTGGGACAACAAAACCATCGACCGTGCCTTTTTTACCAACCCGGAACTTGAGCAGAAGATCAGCAGTTTACCGGGAGTTTTACACATGCTGCCCCACCTTGAAACCTTTGTTCTGACCTCCTATGGCGACAAGACAAAAGGAGTTCAACTGGTAGGTGTCAATCCTGAAGCAGAAGACCTCCAGGTAAATATTTCAGGCAAAATCACCAGTGGTTCCTACCTGAAAAAAGGACAAGCAGGCCTTGTTATTGGTGATAAAATAGCTGAATACCTGNACATTAACATCGGCGACAGCCTGGTGGTCATGGGCCAGGGTTATGAAGGTACCACAGCCGTTGGCATCTATCCGGTCACGGGAATTGCTCATTATGTTTCTCCCCAAATGAACAACTTGATCGTTTACATGAACCTGGAAACCTTGCAAAAACTCATCTTTCCATTTAAACCCGGATTGCTCACCGGTATCTCGGTGTATTGTGAACCCGGTTTAGAGGACCAATTGCTGTCCACAATAAAAGCATCTGTGGGCGATCACTTTGAAGTCATTAGCTGGAAAGTAATGTTAAGCGACATGCTTCAAAGCATCAAACTCGACAACCTGAGCGGGATGGTCATGCTGATGATCCTGTACATCATCGTCGCTTTTGGCATATTCAGCACCGTATTAATGATGACCGTGGAACGGCGGCGACAGTTTGCGGTGATGATTTCCATCGGGATGCGAAAGGGCAAACTGGTGATCACCAGTATTTTTGAATCGATTTTCATTGCGCTTATTGGTGTGGTCGCAGGATTAATACTCACCACTCCCGCATTGATGTACCTCTACTTAAATCCCATTCGAATGACCGGAGAAATGGCGGCCATGTATGAGAGTTTTAACCAGGAACCGTTAATGGCATTTTCCATNGCACCCTCCATCTTTTTCAGCCAGTCGTTAATCGTGCTTTCGCTGGCTTTGTTATCGGCACTTTATCCCATTTTTTATGTGTTGCGTTTCAATGTACTTAATGCCTTAAGGCAATAAAATATCAAGATATGATAGCATCAATAGCCTGGAGAAATCTCTGGCGGAATAAACTCCGAAGTCTGATCATCATTGCCGCTGTCATGGTGGGGATTCTGGGAGGCGTTGGCTCCGATGGTTTTATGGAAGGGATGGTGGATCAACGTGTAAACACCGCCATCGCCAATGAATTGTCGAATATTCAACTTCACCAACCGGATTTTCTGTTAAACAACGAAATTAACTACACCATCCCCAATCCTGACCAGTATATTGAAGTTGCAAATCAGATGCCTGAAGTAAAGGGTGCCAGCAAACGGATAATCTGCGGAGCCATGGCCAGCACCGCTACCGCGGCTACCAGCGTCCTTATTTGCGGAGTAATTCCGGAACAAGAGAAGAAAGTAACCGGCATTTATAAAAAGGTAATTTCAGGAAACTACCTGAACGATGAACAACGCATTCCGGTTGTCGTAGGCAAAAAACTCGCCGACAAGCTCGAACTCAACCTCAACAGCAAGCTGATCGTAACCCTTGCCGACAGTTCCGGAACCATTACCTACGGCGCATTTATTGTAGTCGGAATGTATCAGACATCAAATAACCTGTACGATGAATCCCATATTTTTGTCAGGATTAACGACTTGGGCAAGTTGGCAGGCATCACCGGACAGGTACACGAAATTGCCATTTCTCTTTTCGACAATAAGCAAACCAGTCTGGTTTTC
>Ga0051980_10003493_pt1 | contig 11892 bp, 8 predicted proteins | sample CryGey13umfilter_2_FD_55014 | JGI IMG/M metagenome (GOLD analysis project Ga0051980, IMG submission 55014) | Groundwater microbial communities from aquifer in Utah, USA - Crystal Geyser 4/9/14 3 um filter | ecosystem: Environmental > Aquatic > Deep subsurface > Groundwater | place: USA: Utah...
ACTCGAGAGGGCCGCGTCCTGCCTCGGTCGAGCCATGGTGTGCAGCTCGGAGCGCTCGCAGCTGACGAATGCGTGCACTACCGCTTCGAGCTCGGCGCCCGCGGCTTCGCGGCCTCGCACGAGGGCGAGGCGCTGCTCACGTCGCAGGACGCGTGGCTGCTGCGCCCGAGTGCGCCGAGCGTCGCGTCGTTGGAGCTCCGCCTTCCGTCTCACGCTTCGGCGTCGCTGCCGTGGGGAGGCGACGGCGCGCGCACGTCGCTGCCCGCGTCGGCGCTCGAGCTGCCGGGCCACGTGGCGTTGGGCGTGTTCTCCCGCCGACAATTCGAGGCCGACGGTGTGCAGGTGGACCTGGCCGTGCTGCCCGGAGAGCTGGCCGTTGGCCTCGACGGGCTCGTGCGCGCGATCACGGGAGACATCCGAGCCGTGTCCAGCGTCTGCGGTCACTTCCCCGTGTCGAGTCTCGATGTGGTCGTCGTCCCCGTGGGTCCGGAGATGGATGGGGAGCCGCCGGATCCCATCGCCTTCGGCCTGGTGCGTCGCGGCGGCGGGGCTTCCGTGATGCTGCTCGTGCGCGCGGACGCCAGCGAAGAGGACGTGCGCCGTCATTGGGTCGCGCCCCACGAACTCTCGCATCTGCTGCTGCCCTTGATCGACCGCCGCGACGCCTGGCTCTCCGAGGGCTTCGCGACCTATTACCAGGAGGTGACGCGTGTGCGCGCCGGGCTGGAGGACGAAGAGACCGCCTGGGCGCGCATCGTCGACGGCTGTGTGCGAGGGGCTGCGGACGCACAGGACGAGGGTGCGCTGAGCCTCTCGCAGGCGGCTGCGTCCATGCGCGAGACGGGGCATTTCCGTCGCGTGTACTGGAGCGGGATGGCGTTCGCGCTCGCGGCCGACGTGCGCCTGCGGACGCGCTCGCGGCCGAGCTCCCTCGACGCGCTCTTGTGCGCTGAAGGTCCGGTGTTTCGCCAGACGACCGGCACCATGCCCGCCACCACGGCGCTGCGCACGCTCGACCGAGCGCTCGGTGCCCCAGTGCTCGCGCCCATGGGCGAAGCGTGGTCGGCGCGCGCCGACTTCCCCGCCACGGCGCCGTTGCTTGAGCGTCTGGGCGTGCACGTCGCGTCCGACGGCAGCGTCACGCTGGACGACGACGCGCCGCTCGCTGCCGTGCGACGCGCCATCATGGCCGGCCCGCCGAACTGATCGGGCAGCGAGCCTTCCGTCAGCGCCGGATCGTGTCGATGACGAGGGGCAGCGGCGCGGTACGCCTCTGCGTGATCGTGTAGGCCTCGAGGATGCGTCCGGTCACGGCTCGCGCCGCGGCTCGGTTGCGCACCAGGATGCGCGCCAGGCGCTCGCCTTGGGAGACTTCGTCGCCGGGCTTCTTGTCCAGCAGGATGCCGACCGCTGGATCGACCTCTTGGTCGGCGCGCGTGCGTCCGGCGCCGAGGTGCACCGCCGTGAGCCCGATCTCGCGCGCGTTGATGCTCTTCACGTAGCCGGAGCTGGGGCTCGGGATGATCACCGCGTGAGGCGCCGAAGGCAGTCGATCCGGTTCGAGCACGACGCGGGGGTCGCCGCCTTGCGCCTTCACGACCTCCTGCATCTTGCGCGCGGCGCTGCCGTCTTCGATCACCTTGGCCAGCATCTTGCGGGCCGCGGCCTCCGACTTCGCGACGCCCGCGAGACGCAGCATCTCCGCTCCCAGAGCGAAGGTGCACTCGACCAGATCGTCGGGCCCNCCGCCCGAGAGCACGGCGAAGGCCTCGGCGGATTCCACGGCGTTGCCCACGGCGTGGCCCAGAGGCGCGTCCATNCGCGTGAGCAGGGCGCTGACCTTCTTGCCCGCGTGTCGTCCCACGCGGACGATGGACTCGGCCAGCTCGCGCGCTTGCTTCTCGGTTTTCATGAAGGCGCCCTCGCCGACCTTCACGTCGAGCACCAGGGCATCGATGCCCTCGGCCAGCTTCTTGGACAGGATGCTCGCGGTGATCAGTGGGATCGACTCGACCGTGGCCGAGACGTCGCGCAGGGCGTAGAGGCGTCGATCGGCCGGNGCGAGATCCGCGGTCTGACCGATCAGCGCGCAGCCGATCTTCTCGATTTGACGGATGAAGCGCTTGGTCGTCGTGTCGACCTTGAAGCCAGGGATGGCCTCGAGCTTGTCGAGCGTGCCGCCCGTATGGCCCAGGCCGCGTCCGCTGATCATGGGCACGCGCAGACCGCANGCCGTGACCATGGGGGCGAGGCAGATGCTCACCTTGTCGCCGACGCCTCCAGTGGAGTGCTTGTCGACCTTGAATCCAGGGATGTTCGACAGNTCCAGGACGTCGCCGCTGTCGCGCATGGCGAGGGTGAGCGCGGCGGTCTCCTCGGCGGTCATGCCGCGGAAGAAGATCGCCATGGCCAGCGCCGTCATCTGGTAGTCGGCCACCTCTCCCGTGACGAATCCCTGGATCAAAGCTTCGAGCTCGGTGGCCTCGAGAGCCCCGCCATCCCGCTTGAACGCGATCATCTCGGGGACGCTTCGCGCCATCTGGGACAGCCTGCTCGGAGTCTTGACCTTCTTGCTCATCGCCTTCTCTTCTTCTTGGTGCCGCTGCTGCCGCCACGTCGTTGACGGCTGCCGGCGCGCTCGTCATCTGGGCTTGCTCCCCGCTTTTTCGCCTTCTTCGGAGCGCCCTTCGAGGGCCCTCCCGGTCGTGCGTCGTTCTTGGACCCGCGCCTTCGCGTGTCCTGCTGGGACCCGCCCCGTCGATCGCTGGGCTTGCCGCGTCCGCGCGCCTGCGGGGGATTCGTCCCGGCCGGCGGGAGGTCCTCGGGGGCGGCGGCGATCTCGCGCCGCGTCAGGCTGACCTCTTCGATGCGCATGCGCACGCGGTCGCCCAGGGTGAAGGAGCGCCCGCTGCGGAAGCCCGTCAGGCGGATGCCGAGGCGATCGAGCTGGAAGAAATCGCCCTCGAGGCGCGTCACCGAGGTGAAGGTCTCGACGAAGGGCTGATCCAGAGTGGCGTAGAATCCGGAGTCGGTCGTGCCCGTGATGGTCGCGTCGAAGACCTCTCCGACGCGATCGCGCATGACCAGCGCGCGATAGACGGAGACCACGTCGCGCTCGGCGCTCATGGCCCGGCGTTCGAGCCGGCTCGCGTCGGCGGCGGCCTTGCGCAGATAGGGTCGAAGCGTGGCGGAGTCCACGCGTTGCTCACGCGCGGCGCTGCGCACCACCCGATGCACCGTGAGGTCGGGGTAGCGACGAATCGGCGAGGTGAAGTGCAGGTAGTCCGGCGCCGCGAGACCGAAGTGCCCGGCGGCGGGCGTGATGTCGTAGATGGCCTGCTGCATGGCGCGGAGGAGGAGGTAACGGAGGACAGGGGCTTCAGGCAAGCCATCGATGCGCGCGAGGAAGCTCGTGAGGTGCTTCGGATCCTTCGCTTGCTCGACGTCCAGGTCGAAGCCGAGGGAGCACGCGAGCTGGGCGAAGAGCTCGAGCTTGTCCTCGTCCGGCGCTCCGTGGACGCGATAGATGGCCGGGAGCTTGCGCGCCGACAGCTCGGTTGCGACCACCTCGTTGGCCAGGAGCATCATCTCCTCGACCAGGCGATAGGCCTCGCGAATTCCGGGATCCTTGCGCGAGCGGACGACGTCCTTGGGTTGGCCCGCGTCGTCGAAGATGACCTTCGGTTCGGGCAGGTCGAAGTCGAGGGCGCCGCGCTTCATGCGACTGCTGCGCAAGAGGCGCGAGATCTCGAGCAGGGTCTCGAGCAGCTCGAGGTGGGCGCTCGCCTCGGGCGACACCTTCCCCTCTTCGGTCAGGCCGAGCGCGCGTGCCGCGGTCTCGTAGGTCAGGCGCGCGCTGGAGCGCATCACGCCTTCGATGAAGCGGAGGGAGCGCACCTTGCCGCGACTCGAGAGCTCCACCTCGACGGCCAGGCAGAGACGATCCTCGTTGGGCACGAGCGAGGCGATGCCGCTGGAGATCTCGCGAGGCAGCATCGGGATGGAGCGCGATGGCAGGTAGATGCTGACACCTCGGGCCTCCGCCGCGGCGTCGAGGGCGGTGCCCTCCGCCACGTAGTGGGAGACGTCGGCGATGGCCACGACCACGCGGTAGCCACCCTTGGGCAGGCGCTCCGCGAAGAGGGCGTCGTCGTGATCCTTGGCGTCCGGCGGGTCGATGGTGACGAGGTGCATCTCGCGCAGGTCTTCGCGACCTTCGCGCTCGCTGGCCAGCACGTGGTTGGGCAGCGCCGCGGCTTCCGCCAGGGCCAGGCGGTCGAAGTCTTCCTCGACGCCCTCGCGCACCAGGATGCGGGCGGCCTCGACCTGCGCGACGCCTTCGGCGCCCAGCAGTTCGCGGACCTGCACCACGCAGCTCTCGTACTCGTCCTGCGGGAAGCCCACGATGTCGGCGATCAGCACGGAGCCGGCCTCGGCGCCGTCCGGCAGCCCGCCGTCGATGCGCATCGGGCTCCGCAGACGCACGTCGTCGGGGAGGAAGAGGTTCTCCCTGCGATCGCGCTGCAGGATGCCCGTGACGCGCGCGGGCCGACGCGAGAGGACGCCCACGACNGCGCCTTCGCGCCCCTTGGGGCCGGGCTTGGTCGTGACCTCGACGCGGTCTCCGTGCAGNGCCGCGCCCAGGAAGGGCGGNGGGATGAAGACGTCGGGGCCGCCGTCTTCGGCGGTGACGAAGCCGAAGCCTCGCGGGTGGACGAAGAGGTAGCCCTCGAGGCGCGCGGCCGTGGCCACGGACTTGGTCTTGCCCAGGCGGAAGCGTCGCCCGGGGAGCTCGTGCACGCGATCGTCCGCGACGAGCGTGTCGAGGGCTTCGAGCATGGCGCCGCGATCGGCGCGCGTGAGGCCCAGGCGCGAGCTGAGCTCGGCGAGGTGCATGCCGCGCGTGTTCTTGTCGGCGGGTTGACCCCCGGCGTTCTTACCGGAGGAGTTCTGGAGGGCGTCGAAGACGGCCTCGGGATCGATGGAGGACATGTAGGGTTTCCGTGAAATCTTGGTTGGGGAAGTGGGTCAACGCAGCGCGTGAAGTGCGCCGTCGTCGCTGCCACGAAGAGGGTTCCGTCGGCGTCGATGGCCGGTGTGGAGTCGATGTCCTCGCCCAGGTCGTGGCGCCAAAGCACCTCACCGTCCGGGGCGATGGCGTAGAGGATGTCGTCCTGGCAGCCCACGTAGATGCGTCCCGAGGGATCGATCCGGGCCGAGGAGCGCACGCGCCCGCCGGTCTCCACGCGGAAGCGCAGAGTGCCGTTGGGAGCGATGGCGTAGACGTGGGCGTCATAGGAGCCGACGACGATGGTGCCGTCGGGGGCGATGGCCGGCGTCGCGCGCACGTCGCGACCCGTGGCGTAGCGCCAGAGGATCGTGCCGCCGTGGTCGAGGGCGAGCAGTTCGCCGCGATCCGTGCCGATGTAGATGGTGCCGTCGTCGGCGATGGAGGCGCTCGAGTCGATGCTCGCGCCCGCCGCCGTGCGCCAGCGCTCGACGCCATCGAAGCCGACGGCCAGGACGCTGCCTTCGGGGGTGCCGACGACCAGGAAGCCGTCGGGATGGAGCGCCGGTGACGAGCGAATGTGGCCGGCGGTGGCGAAATGCCAGCGCACGTTGCCGGCCGGGGTNACGGCNTAGAGGCCGTCCGCGCCGACGTAGATCGTGCCGTCCGTGCCCAGCGTGGGGCTCGAGTCGACCGGATCGCCGAAGGTGACGCGAAAGCGCAGGGCGCCGNCGGCGNTCAGGGCGAGCAGGGAGTGGTCGTCGTTGCCGACGTAGATGGTGCCGTCCGGGCCGAGCGCCGGGGTGGAGTAGAATTTGTCGCCGGCCACGTAGCGCCAGCGCAGGGTGCCGTCGCTGCTCACCGCCGAAAGGCCGTGGTCGAGGGAGCCGACGTAGATGGTGCCGTCGGCGCCCACGACGGGCGAGGCGAAGATGCGCGCGCCCGTGGAGAAGGAGAAGCGGGCCGAGGGGTTCTGGATGGGTCCGGCGTATTGGGTGCGTCCGCGGTGATGCGGTCCGCCCATGAACTCGGGCCGTTCCACCACGGCAGCCGGCGTCTCCACGCTGGCGTCCACGCTCACGTTGGCGCTCGCGTCCACGGTGAAGGCGGGGTCGGACGCGCCCGCGTCGGCCCGGGCTCGCTCGGCGCGCACGTCCTCCGAGAACTGGCACACGCCCTCGTAGCAGATGCGGTCGAGGCGACATTCCCGATCGGACATGCAGGGCCCTAACGAATGAGGCGTCGCCGCCCCACATCCACAAGCGGCGATTAGCGCGCCGGCGCCTAGGAAACGGAGCGCAGCGGCGCCCACCCAGCGGGAGAGATTTGCCGCAGCGGTTCCGGCCTCCCACCGGCTTCGAGCTGCATNCACGACCGCGTATCTATCAGATTCGACCGGNGCACGCTAGCCAGCCAGCGGGCAAGCAAGGGGACGGTTCGAACTTTCCGCACGTTCGTCAGCCCCAACGAGGCACTGGGGGTGTTTCGAGCCGATGAAGGCTCATGTCGCGCTACCGTCGAATCATTCGCCCCGGCGATGTTGTTCACGTCATCAGCCGGTTCGTGAACCGGGAATTCAGGCTGACCGGCCCCGTAGAGCGCGCTGAATATCTCCGTCGCTTCGGCGGGCGGATCGGCCAGTCGGATTGGCGGGTACTATCCTACGCCTTGATGAGTTCGCACATTCATCACGGCCTCGTGGCGGGCAGTGAGCTGTTCGAGCATTTGATCAAGAGCGTCCATGCTCCGTTCGCAGGTTGGCTGAATCGACAACAGGGTCGGCTGGGTCCGGTCTTCGCAGATCGGCCCAAGACGCTCATCGTCGATCCATGCTGGACCGCACGCCTGATCACCTACCATCACAACAACCCGCCGCGGGCCGGAGTCGTGGACACGGCGATCGAGAGCAGCTGGACAAGCCATCGCGCCTACCTCGGCGAGGTCGAGCAACCGCAGTTTCTCTCGGTGGAGTTGGGTCTCGAGCTCATGGGTTACGGTTTGGGGCGAGCAGCCCGTCGAGCCTTTGGCCACTATGTCGACGAGCGGCGGTCGGGACCGCGCGATCCGCTGCTCACTGGCAACCTCCGCGGCGCGCGCGCTACCTTACGCGAGACGCTTGGGGTAGTCGTGTCTGTCGCCCATCCACGTACTGGCCCCAGTGGNCTCGACTACATGCCCGTGACGGCCGTNAGGCGNTGGGACGGACCGCTCGCCGTCGTGGTCGNACTTGTCGCGCGCGGACGAGGCCTCACGGCGACCGAGATTGCGTCGAATTCGCGAGTGCGAAGTTTCGTCTCCGCACGTCGCCAAGTAGCGCTGATCGCAGGCATGCTCGGTCGCTCGTGTCGCGAGACCGGGCTATCGATCAACATTTCGGAGACGGCCGTGCGCAAGTTGCGCTGCACCGCAAGCAAGCAGGAGCACGCCGAGGCCGCTGCTTTCACGAGATCTCTTTGGGAGACGGCGGTATGAGAAAGTGCGAAAAGTTCGAACCGTCCCCATGTGGGTCGCGGCGCTCCTCGCCGCTGGTTGCGGAGACGACAGCGCCGTCGTGGACGCTGGTCTGCCGGACGCCGCCCCCATGGACGCCAGCCAGCCTGACACGTCTCCGCTGCCGGACGCCGGGCCTCCGCCAGCGTGTGCGGGGGTAGCGACCCTGGTCGAGGCCGTGCCTGGTTATGGCGAGGGCAGCGCCGCCCCGCCCACGGGCTTCGCCGCCTCGAACGGCCGCTACGCCTACACCTTCGCCAGCCTGCCGGCCGCGGGCACGCCCGCCGGTGACGCCCTGCATCTGGCGGTCGTCGACGGCAGCGGCGCGACCTTGGCGGACGAGACGCTCGAGCAGGTCGGGGCGACCGAGGCGCGGCTCTCCGACTCGGCCCTGGGCACGCTCGGGGGCAGCTTCTTCGCGGTCTGGACCCGGGCCAACCTCGACGCGGGCGGTGCCGTGACCGGCGCGGAGATCCACGACGCCATTCTCTCCGAGGACGGCGACGTTCTGCGGCCCGCCTCCGTGCTGTATGCCAGCGCCGCGGCGCCTCATATGGTGGTGAACGACGCCGGAGGCTACCTGCTGCGCGCCGATCTCCAGCTCGTGTCGGGCACGGCCGTGATCACGCCCCGGGTCACTCACCTCGATGTCGGCGGCGATCCCGTGGGCCTCGACGTGACGCTGCTCTCGTTCTTGAACCCCGAAGCCACCGAGCTCGGATTGGCGCTGTCGGCCGTGGGGCCGACCTTGCTCGCCCGCGTGCCGCCCTCGCAGCTCTTCACGGTCGCGCTCTCTCCGGAAGGCGGTCCCATCCGCACGGAGCGGCGCGTCGACGGCTTCGCCTTCCTCGACGCCTTCGCCGCGCAGGGGGAGCGCGTGCTGGCTGTCGCCACGGAGCGCGCGGCGGGGGAGGGGCGCGTCGACGCCTTCTTGCTCGACCGCGACGGCACGCTCGTACGCCACGTCGAGCTCGGACGCGGTGGCGCGGTCCAGCCTCGCGCCGCGGCCTTCGCCGCCTGGCCCGGCTTCGCCGTCGCCTGGCGCGAGGGCGCGGGCGACTCCGCCATGGTCCGCGCGGCGGGCGTGGATCTGGACGGAAACCTGATCGTGCCAGCGCAGGATCTGATCGCTGCCCCAGGCGCGACCGGGCCCGTCTTCGGCGCGAACGACGGCGACGGCCTCGCGCTGGGCTTCCGGCAAGAGGCGGCGGATGGCACGGCGTCGTTGGCGCTGGTGCGGAGCTGCGTTCCGCGCTGACCCCCGCGCGTGCTATGCGAGGCCCATGACCGACTCGCGCGTGCTCGTCTCCATCGAAGATCACATCGCTCACGTGCGCCTGAACCGGCCCGAGAAGCGCAACGGCCTCGACCTCGCCATGTTCGAAGGCATCGTGGCGGCTGGCGAGCGGCTGAAGGGCGAGTCGAGCGTGCGCGCCGTCGTGCTCTCGGGCGAAGGCCACGCCTTCTGTGCGGGGCTCGATTTTCAGGCCTTCTTCGCCATGGGCGACGTGGCCCAACGTCTGCTCGACCGTCCCGCGGGGAGCCCCGCGAACCTGGCCCAGCGCGTGGCCTGGATCTGGCGCGAGCTGCCCATGCCGGTGATCGCGGCCATCCAGGGACCGTGCTTTGGGGGTGGTCTGCAGATCGCCCTGGGCGCCGACATCCGCCTCGTGCGTCCCGACGCGCAGCTGTCGATCATGGAGATCAAGTGGGGGCTCGTCCCCGACATGTCCCTGTCGAAGACGGTGCTCGATCTGGTCCCGCTCGACGTCGCCAAGGAGCTGATGTTCACGGGACGCGTGGTCGACGGCGTCGAAGCGGTCGTGCTCGGCCTGGCGACACGTGCGGTGGAGGACCCGCTGGCCGAGGCGCTGGCGCTGGCCGCGATCATCGCGAGCAAGAACCCACACGCGATCCGCGCGGGCAAGCTCCTCTTGGACGAGGTGGGCGAGCTCTCCACCGCCGAGGCCTTCCAGTTCGAGACGGAGCTTCAGCTCCCTCTCCTCGGTAGCGCCAACAACATGGAGGCCGTTCAGGCCAACATGCAGAAGCGCGCGCCCGTCTTCCGCGATCCCGACTGACGCCCACCGCGCGGCGTTAGAAGCCTTCGAGCACGACCAGATGCGCGCCCGCGAGGTAGGCGATGCGTCGTCCGTCCGGCGAGATGGCGACGGCGCGGGGCGCGGGCTCGTCGTCGGCGCCTCGGGGCAAGAGGCGCTCCGCGGGCGCGCTGCCGCGCTGATGAAGGATCACCCCGTGGGGGGAGGGCTCGACCCAACGGGATCCGTTGGCGCTGATGGTCGCGCCGTTCAGCGGGGCGGGCAGGGGCGNGTCGTCGGGCAGAGGCATGGGNTCGCCGGCGGCCTGTCCCGTNGCGGTGAGGGGGACGAGCATCAGGGACCCGGCGTGGGCGATCACCAGCCCTTGGGGCGCCCAGCCCAGCGCTTCGAAGCCGCCGTTGTCGTCGAGCATGCTCTGGGGCAGCGGGTCACAGCTCACCCCTTCGGGCGGTGGTGCGGTCTGCAGCAGCACGTCCTGGCCCGGCATCACGGCGGGACCGGGGTGGGCGAGGCTCGCGGCCAGCACGCTCGCCACGTAGCCCCGGCAGCTATGGTGGATGTCGCGCACGGCGAGGCGTCCGTCCGGTGAGCGCACGGGTGGTGCGTCGTCCACGAGCGGCGTGGCCATGGGGGGATCGACCCCGAGGTCGTAGACCCGGGCCATGCCGGCGCGCACGGCGAGGCGTCCGTCCGGCAGGAAGCCCAAAGTCGTCAGCACGCTCGCGGCACCGTCGGCGCCCGCGACCTCGCCCACGACGCGGCGTCTCAGGCTCGCGGGCGCGGCGGGCGCGCGGAAGGCGGAGGCGAGGGTGCGTCGCCCCTTGGGACCGAGGCGATAGCGCGCGTCGCTCACCTCGCGTTCGAGCAGGCNGGCCTCGGCGAGCTTCCCCTGGCGCGCCAANGCGGCGATGCGCACGACCAGGGCCAGGCCCGCGCCGGCGGAGGGGCCGCAGGGCAGCGGTGTTCCACCCACGCGGAGGTGGGGGCCCGGGCCCGCCGTGCACAGGGCGCGCTCGAGGCCGAGCACACCTGCGGCCGCCGTGCCCGCGCCGGCGGGGTCACTCGCGAGCCGGGCCTCCGCCGCCTCGGCCGCCNTGATCAGAGCGGCTTCGGGCTCTTCGGCGTCTCGCGCCAGGCCCGCGGGCCGGTCGAACCAGCGCAGGCTGATGGTGCTCTGGGGCAAGCCTCCACCGCCCAGCGTGAGGGCCACCGTCAGGTCGTCGTGGCCATCCTCGTCGGCGTCGGCGAGCTGTGGCTCGGCTTGCATGGTGAGACCACCGCTGGCCGTCAGGCTGAGGCTGCCGCGCGGGGTGCGGCCGAGATCGACGATGGCCAGCCGGGAGGCCGTGTCCGCTCCACAGCTGAGGCTGAATCGGGCGCTGGCTCGCAGCGGGCCGAGCTCCGCGAACTGGGGCGCTTCGAGCGTGCACAGCTCGGGCACGGGTGGCTCGGCGCTGGGCAAGGCGGCTGGGTCGGCTGCCTTGGGCGCCGGCTCGGGCACGCTCAGCTCGAGCCCGAGCGCGATCGGTGCTTCGAAGGAGTCGCCTTNACGACGCGCGAAGGAGAGCTGGGCGCTGCGGTCGCGCGTCCACAAGAGCAGCGTGTCGAGGTCGCCGTCTCCGTCCACGTCCATGGGCCAGACCGCGCGCAGCGCGCCGCCATTGGCGTTCAGGTTCGCGACGTCGAGCGTGGCGCCTTCGATGGCCACGCGCTGCGTGTTCGCGGGGAGCACCTGGGGTGGCGCGCGTCGTGCCTCGGTCGGGGGTGCGTCCGGGTCGTCGCCATGGGCCGAGGCGTCGAGGCCGAAGGGCACGGGATCGCCGGCGCAGGATCCGCACGCGGACGAACCGAGGAGCAGCGCCGCGAGGAGCAGGTGAAGTGGCTGGGCGTGGGTCGAGCGAACGGGGAGGAACATTGGACCTGGTTTGTACCCCGAGCCCCGCGAAGGGTCATCCCGTCGCTGTGGGGAGGGTGACGCAGTTGTAAGCGGCTAGTGTTGTTCACAGGGTCAGGGGACGGGTATCGTCTGGCCTCCGTGTCTACTTCATCCGTCAAGCTCCTCGCCGCCTCGCTCTTCTTGGGCCTCGTGTCGGCCGTCCCGGGCGCCACGTGGGCTCAGCCGCCCGCGGCCCACGACGCCCCGCAGGCGCCCGCGAACGCTGCGCCTCCGGCCGCTGCGCCCGCGCCCTCCGCGGCAGCGCAGGAGCCCGCGCCCGCGCCTCAGGCGGCCGGCGACACGGCCGCTGCGCCCGCTGCGCCCGCGCCCACCGCGGACGAAGCCGCGGAAGCCGCCCAGGCTGCGGAGGCCGCCCAGGCTGCGGAGGCCGCCCAGGC
>Ga0051980_10003506_pt1 | contig 11865 bp, 7 predicted proteins | sample CryGey13umfilter_2_FD_55014 | JGI IMG/M metagenome (GOLD analysis project Ga0051980, IMG submission 55014) | Groundwater microbial communities from aquifer in Utah, USA - Crystal Geyser 4/9/14 3 um filter | ecosystem: Environmental > Aquatic > Deep subsurface > Groundwater | place: USA: Utah...
AGGCAGGCATGTCCCATTCTCACCCTTGTGAAAATATTTGTTAAAATTTCACACAACTATTGTGCACGCATAGTTAATGTATTATATTTGCAATGCATGCANAACAAATAATTAGATGAATATTCAGGAAACCGTTGATTTTCACTTAAGGAGCACACTCTTCGCCATCCGCAGGATGTACAACCTACTCGCCGCCGAAAATGGAATAACACAAGGCATCGGTTATGTACTGGTGAACGTTGGCAGAGAAGGGGTGCCGGCCACCAAAATTGCTCCCATGATGGGCATGAGTACTTCGAGCCTCAGCCGGTTGCTTAAGAACATGGAAGATNATGGCCTGATTTATCGTCGATCCGACGATAANGACCGCCGGGTAGCCAAGGTGTTTTTAACTCCCAGAGGGGTGGAACTCAGGGCGAAAGTAAGAAAGGTGGTTCTTGATTTCAACAACAAACTCTTTGAAAAAATCGATCAGGCCGACATGTCAACTTTCATGCGTGTAAATGAGGTAATCCGTCAACAAGTTTGCAACGACCTGGCTCACCTCACAGGAAAAAATTGCGATGAAGACTAACTTTTAAACCTAACTATATATGATACGTAGAATTAACAAAGTCGCGGTGCTCGGCTCAGGAGTGATGGGGTCGGGAATCGCCTGTCATTTTGCCAACATCGGCCTTGATGTATTGCTGCTCGACATCGTTCCGCGAGAACTTAATGAGGCAGAAAAAAGCAAAGGTCTGACCCTGAACGACAAAGTAGTCAGAAACCGGATGGTGAACGATTCGCTCACGGCAGCCCTCAAATCAAAGCCCTCTCCTATTTACAAACAGTCGTTTGCTAAACGAATCACCACCGGAAACATGGAGGACGACCTGCAAAAAATCAAAGACTGCGATTGGGTGATCGAAGTGGTCATCGAACGTCTCGACATCAAACAGCAGGTATTCGAAAAAGTAGAGCAATTCCGTAAGCCGGGATCACTCATTACCTCCAACACTTCCGGTATCTCGGTAGAAAAAATGATAGAAGGACGCAGCGAAGATCTTCAACAACATTTTTGTGGAACCCACTTCTTTAACCCGCCACGCTATCTTCAACTGTTCGAGATCATTCCCACCAGCAAAACCTTACCCGAAGTACTCGATTTTCTGGCTGATTACGCCAGCCGTTATCTGGGCAAAACTCCGGTGCTGGCCAAAGATACCCCCGCTTTTATTGCCAATAGGGTTGGAACCTTCTCCATCATGGAGTTATTCAACAATGTGGAACAAATCGGGCTCACCATCCCCGAAATTGACAGGCTCACAGGTCCCGTCATTGGTCGAGCCAAATCGGCCACCTTCCGCACAGCCGATATCGTGGGACTCGACACGCTCGTCCATGTGGCCAATAACATCCGCGAAACCACCCATGACGAATCAAACGATGCTTTTAAAATTCCAGCCTATCTGCAAAAAATGCTGGACAACAAATGGCTGGGTTCAAAAACAAAGCAAGGTTTTTTTAAAAAGGTTGGTGAAGGAGGTGAGAAAAAATTCCTTTCGCTGGATTTTTCCACCATGGATTATGTGGAAGCACCACGACCCAAATTCTCCGTTTTCGAAAAAACAAAAGGCATCGACGATCTGCGGCAGCGGATGCCCATCCTCATGTCAGACAAAGGAAAAGCCGGTGAATTTTACCGCAGTTCTTTTTATAGTTTGTTCCAGTTTGTCTCCAACCGCATTCCCGAAATCACAGGTGACTTGTACAAGGTAGATGATGCCATGAATGCAGGTTTCGGATGGAAACTCGGGNCTTTCCAGACCTGGGATGCGGTAGGCGTTGCCGACACCGTAAAGGCCATGGAAGTCGCCGGCAAAAAACCGGCNCAATGGATTTACGATATGCTGGAGGCAGGAATCACCAGCTTTTACACCGTAAAGGATGGTAAAAAATATTTCTACGATATTCCTTCAAAATCCTACAAGGAAATTCCCGGTCAGGAAGCGTTACTTTCCCTTGAAGTGCTGCGCACGTCGCACGTACTCTGGGAAAATACTGATACCACCATTTTTGATTTGGGCGATGGCGTACTGAACATCGAATTTCATACCAAGATGAACACCATCGGCCAGGGAGTGCTTGAAGGATTAAATAAGGCCATCGATATGGCTGAAGCCGATTACAAAGCCCTGGTTGTTTCCAACGAGGGCGAACATTTCTCTGCCGGAGCCAATGTGGGCATGATTTATATGTTGGCCATAGAACAGGAATTTGAAGAACTGGATATGGCCGTGCAGTGGTTTCAGAAAACCACCATGCGCATGCGCTATTCAAGCATTCCGGTGATTGCGGCTCCACATGGCATGGCGTTGGGAGGAGGTTGCGAGTTGTGTATGCACAGCGACAAAGTGGTGGCTCATGCAGAAACCTACATGGGATTGGTGGAATTTGGTGTAGGACTGATCCCCGGTGGCGGTGGCACCAAAGAGTTCGCCCTGCGTCTTTCGGACGAACTAAAAGAAGGCGATATCCGCACCAATGCGTTCCTGAACCGTTACCTAAGCATCGGACAGGCCAAGGTTTCCACTTCTGCTTACGAAGCCTTCGACCTGGGATATTTACGCCCGGGCATTGATGAGGTGATTGTAAGCCGGGCTCACCAGCTGGCTTACGCCAAAAAAGCCGCCTTGAACCTGGTAGAAAAAGGTTATACCAGACCCGTACCCCGTACTGATATCAAAGTGCTTGGTAAAGAGGCTCTTGGAATGGTCTATGTAGGCGCGGATGGTTTTACAACGGCCAACTACATGAGCGAACACGACAAACTCATCGCCGAAAAACTGGGCGTGGTTATGGCCGGTGGCGAAGTGTCGGAAGCCCTGACAGAAGTCTCTGAACAATATTTGCTGAACCTGGAGCGCAAGGCGTTTATGGAACTCTGCATGCAACGCAAAACATTGGAGCGCATCCAGAGTCTGATCACCTCCGGTAAAATTTTGAGAAACTAAACCTATCACGAACCAGAAAAACTTAAAATCATGAATGCATATATAGTAGGCGGATATAGGTCACCCATTGGAAAAGCCCCCAGGGGCAGTTTTCGTTTCACCCGACCCGATGACATCGCCGTAACAATCATCCGGCACTTGCTTGCCGATTTCCCACAAATTCCCCATACCCGCATCGACGATGTGGTGGTAGGCAATGCTTTCCCGGAAGCCGAATCAGGCTTTAACATGGGACGCATGCTTTCGCTGATGTCCATGGACACGGTAGAAGTACCAGGATCCACCATCAACAGGTATTGCGCGTCAAGCCTTGAATCCATTGCCATTGCTTCCGCGAAAATTACCGCCGGACTGGCCGATATCATTGTAGCCGGAGGTGCCGAAAGCATGTCGATGATCTCGATAGGCGGATGGAGACAAGTGCCTAATCCTGACGTGGCCAAAAACCATCCAAAGTGGTATTTAAACATGGGGCTTACCAGCGAAATGGTGGCCAAAGAGTACAACATATCGCGTGAAGCTCAGGATCAGTTTGCCGTAAAATCAGTTGAAAAAGCCCTGGCGGCCATCGATGCCGGTAAGTTTAAAGAGGAGATTGTTCCTTTCACCATCAAAGAAAACCTGGTGGTAAACGATAAACTCATCACCAAAGAAAAGATTTTTAATACGGATGAAGGCCCCCGCCGTGGAACAACCCTGGAAGCTCTGTCGAAACTACGTCCGGCCTTTTCCGCCAACGGATTCTCTACTGCCGGTAACTCTTCGCAGATGTCGGATGGAGCTGCCTTTGTGTTGGTTGTTTCCGAAAAAATACTCAANGAATTCAACCTGACCCCCATCGCGCGACTCGTGGATTATCAGGTAGCAGGTGTAGAGCCCTATAAAATGGGCGTCGGGCCCATTGCGGCCATCCCAAAAGTGCTGAAACATGCCGGGATGAGCCTCGGTCAGATTGATGGCATCGAACTCAACGAAGCTTTCGCATCGCAATCCATTGCCGTAATAAAAGAGCTGGGGCTTGATGAAAGTAAAGTAAACGTCAACGGGGGCGCTATTGCATTGGGCCATCCGCTTGGCGCAACCGGGACCAAACTCACCGTTCAGCTGATACACGAGCTCAAACGCACCGGGGGAAAATATGGCCTGGTGACCATGTGTATAGGCACCGGTCAGGGTGGCGCAGGGATATTTGAAATGCTTTAATCCAAATTAATAATTAGAAAACAACTTAAAAAAATAACGACATGTCAGAAAATAAATCACTAAAAGGAGGGGAATTCCTGATTAAAGAAACACTGTCGCAGGATGTGTTTATTCCCGAAGAATTTAACGAAGAGCAGCGCATGATAGCGCAAAGCTGTAAGGAATTTACAGAAACACAGGTGCTTCCACAAATGGAACAACTGGAAAAACACGACCGTGAATTGCTCACCAAATTACTCAANGANGCNGGAGAACTTGGGCTGTTGGGCATTTCTGTCCCGGAAGAGTACGAGGGATTTGGGCAAAAATTTGTAACCTCTATGCTTACCGTGGAGGAAATGGGTAAAGGATTTAGCTTCGCGGTAGCCTACTCGGCACATACCGGCATTGGAACGCTTCCTATTTTGTATTACGGAACCGAAGAACAAAAACAGAAATATTTGCCCAAGCTGGCTTCCGGCGAGTTACTAGGGGCTTACTGCCTGACAGAAGCGGAGGCAGGATCGGATCCTAACTCCGGAAAAACAAAAGCTGTTTTAAGCCAGGATGAGACCACCTACTCCCTGAACGGGGTAAAAATCTGGATCACCAACGGCGGGGNGGCCGATATACTGATTGTTTTTGCTAAAATTGGTGACGACAAAAACCTGAGTGCCTTTATCGTGGAAACCAACATACCGGGCATCACTATTGGAGCCGATGAGGAAAAAATGGGCATTAAAGGATCGTCCACCGTTCAGATCTATTTTGACAATGCGGTCATTCCGGCCGAAAACTTACTGGGCGAACGCAATGGCGGTTTTAAAATCGCGCTGAATATCTTAAACCTGGGACGGATTAAACTCTCAGGTGCAGCTGTTGGAGCATGCAAAGGCACCATCGATTACGCGCTTCACTATGCCAACGAACGAAAGCAATTCGGTACGCTCATCTCCTCTTTTGGAGCCATCAAGTGGAAACTTGGAGAAATGGCCATTCGTACTTTTGCTTCCGAATCGCTTACCTACCGTGCCAGTCAAAACATCGACGATGCCATTCAATCGTTTATAGAACAAGGTCTCGACAAAGGCAAGGCTACCCTGGAAGGTATCCGCCAATACGCTATTGAGGCCAGTATTGCGAAAGTTTTTGGTTCGGAAGTTTTGGATTACGTGGTAGATGAAGCCGTGCAGATTTATGGTGGCATGGGCTATTCGTCCGAAACCCTGGTGGAACGTGCTTATCGCGACTCGCGCATCAACCGCATTTTTGAAGGAACTAACGAAATCAACCGAATGGTGATCGTGGGCGAATTGCTCAAACGTGCCATGAAAGGAGAAATCGACCTGATGACCCCGGCAAAGGCCGTTGGAGGGGAACTTATGGGCATTCCTGATTTTGGTTCGGTTTCAACAGATTACTTTGAGGCAAAGAAAAAAATGATGGTGAACTTCAAAAAATCCATCCTCATGGTGGCAGGTGCGGCCATCCAGAAATACATGGACAAGTTTGCCGATGAACAGGAAATATTAATGGCGCTGGCCGACATGATCATTACCACCTATGCTGCCGAATCGTGTTTATTGCGTACTGAAAAACTCAGCACGAAACTCACCGAAGATAAACTGGCCTTGTACAAAGACATGACAGATGTATTCTTTTACGATGCGGCCGGAAAAATCAATAAATCAGGGGTGGATGCCGTGAATGCTTTTGCAGCCGGTGATGAGCAACAAGCCATGCTCATGGGGATGAAACGCTTTACCAAATCAGCCAATGTAAATTCCATTGCAGCCCGACGCNGCATTGCCGACCGCATGATTGAAGACAATCGCTATTCTTATTAAAAATTAACATAGCTTTGTTCTTTTCTAAACCCGGGGCATATGCATTCTATGCCCCGGATAATAAGTAGGCTCACACCATGAGGCAAATAAATAGGATCGAAAAATTAGCCAACAGNCATTGTAAGATGAGGCTGTATATGCTTTGGAACCTTCCGTTGGCCTTCTTTGCCAGGCTCAGGGTGGATGAGATGAGCATGCAAAAGGCTTCTATTTCATTGCCTTACAACTACCTGAACAAAAACCCCTTTCGGTCGATCTATTTTGCCGCCCTCAGCATGGCCGCCGAACTGTCGACCGGGATTCTCGCCATGGCGCACGTGGAGAAAAACCCCATTCCTGTTTCGATGCTGGTACTGGGCGTAAAAGCCGAGTTTGTAAAAAAAGCCAAAACACGTATTATCTTTACATGCTTTCAGGGTGAATTGCTGGAGAAAACCATCTCCCAAAGCATTGCCGAAAACGAAGGCCGTACCTGTGAAGTTTTTACAGAAGGTCTGGATGCCGATGGAGAAGTGGTAGCCCGGTTTTGGTTCACCTGGACATTTAAACCAAAAAATCAACAATAATTCACTAAATACCTACTCGCATGAACGTACTTAGAACATTTGACATCGTGGCACAGCTGGTTGAAAAATACCCCAAAGAAGACGCACTCGCCATCAAAAGAAATGGAAAATGGGAAAAATTCTCCACCATCGAATACAAGAACCTGGCCGACCAGGTGAGTTTTGGTTTAATGGCTTCCGGCTTTACCAAAGGTGATAAGATCATCACCATCAGCAACAACCGACCCGAATGGAATTTTCTGGACATGGGCATGAGTCAGATTGGTGTGGTGCATGTGCCTGTTTATCCCAATATTGGAGATGAAGAATACCTGCATATTCTCACCCATTCCGATGCAAAAATGGTGATTGTCTCCTCAAAAGCGTTTTATGACAACCTCAAACCATTGGTAAAAAAGGTAGCTGCCATTAAGTATTTTTATACCATCGATCAGGTGGCCGGAGCTTCAAATTGGGAAGATATATTAAAGTTGGGAGCCGAAAATCAGGTTCCAGACAAACTGGAAGAGATTAAAAAATCAATCGATCAGGACGACCTGATGTCGATTATTTATACTTCCGGAACCACCGGAAGAAGCAAAGGTGTGATGTTGAGCCACCGGAACTTTATCACCAACGTGCATGGCACCACCGACATTTTGCCCGTAAACGATACTGCCCGGTTTTTGAGTTTTCTACCTCTTTGTCATGTGCTCGAACGGATGGTGAATTATTTGGTACAAAACAAAGGGGCCTCGGTTTATTATGCCGAGAGCATCGACACCATTGGCGACAACCTGCGTGAAATAAACCCGCAAGGATTTACCGCCGTCCCCCGCGTGATAGAAAAATTGTACGACAAGCTGATCCTGAAAGGAAAAGAGTTGACCGGCGTTAAAAGGGCCTTGTTCTTTTGGGCGGTGGACCTGGGTCTGAAATATGAACTGAACAAAGCAAATGGTTGGGCATACGAACTTCAACGTTCTATAGCCGACAAACTCATTTACAGCAAATGGCGCGCAGCTCTTGGAGGTAACCTCAAGGTGGTTATTTCAGGAGGTGCGGCTTTGCAGGAACGCCTGGCACGGGTATTTAACTGCGCCGGCATACCCATCATGGAAGGATATGGCCTCACCGAAACATCTCCGGTTATTTCAGTCAACCAAAAAAATTACCCTTTTATGCAATTCGGAACGGTAGGCCCGGTGATTGACAATGTGCAGGTGAAGATTGCCGAAGATGGCGAAATCCTGATGAAAGGTCCCAACCTGATGCTGGGTTATTATAAAGACAAAGCCAAGACGGATGAGGTAATCGATAAGGATGGATGGTTCCACACAGGCGATATAGGCGTGTTGCTCGACCACAACATCCTGAAAATTACCGACCGGAAAAAAGAGATCTTCAAATTGAGTACCGGAAAATATGTGGCACCACAAGTTGTGGAAAACCGCTTTAAGGAATCATCCTTTATCGAACAGATTATGGTGGTGGGTGAAAACGAAAAATANGCTGCAGCCATTATTTGCCCGACATTTCATTTTCTACATGCCTGGTGCAACAGATATGGCATCAAATTCCGCGACAACAAGGACCTGATTCAGAAACCTAAAGTAATCGCCCGCTACCAGCAAGAAGTGGATAAAATCAATAAGAGTCTGGGAAATCACGAACAAATAAAAAAGTTTGAACTTACGTGTTCCGACTGGACTCCTGAATCGGGTGAGCTCTCGCCTACTCTCAAAGTAAAACGTAACTTTATAAAAGAAAAATACAAAATCAAATTCGACCGTTTATATGGCTATACCGATGAATCGGGACATGTGGGACTGCCCGATGATCCGGATTCGGATACCGACAACAAAGAATAACTGGTCATCGGATAATACTATTGATCTCCTTTAGGACTAAATGGTTAAACCCACAACAGATTTAATTAATCAACTAACTTGACATCATCATGATAAGGCAACTGATTTTTCTAATCGTATTACTGATTACCCTGGTTGTGTTTGCCTACTCTGTGAGGCAATATTTCAGGTATTTCAAATTTACCAAAAAACACCCGCTGGGAAACATCGGTCGACGTATATGGATCACCATTAAAGTGGCCTTTTTACAAGAGAAAATTCTGCGCCGTCCGGTGGTAGGACTGATGCATGCCCTGGTATGGTGGGGCTTTATCGTCATTTTGTTTGGCAGCGTTGAAATGGTGATAGATGGCCTGTTTGGAACAGAAAAAATATTTTTCTCCCTGGGATCGGTTTACAGTTTTTTTATGGCTTCGGGCGATTTATTTGGATTGATCATCACCCTGGCCATCCTGGCTTTCCTGTTCCGAAGGCTGTTTATGCACGTCAAACGGTTTTATGGTCCCGAGATGAAACCCGTTTCAAAAGCCGACGCCAACCTGGCCCTGACCATCATCCTGGTGCTGATGATCAGCCTTTTGGGGATGAACACGTTTTATGTAGCATGGTCAACAAGAGTAGGCGGTGAAGTTTTGGGGGTTTATCCGGTAAGTCAGTACCTGGCTGGTTTCTTCAAAAATATGACTCCTGCCGAATCGCAGTTACTGTATCAAATCAACTGGTGGACCCACATTGTTCTGATTTTCATCTTTGCCAACATATTGCCTTACTCAAAACACTTCCATGTATTTATGTCCGTTCCCAATGTTTTTGTCAGCAAGATAAAACCACTGGGCTATATCGAAAACATGGACAGCATCACCAGGGAGGTGAAGTTGATGCTTGATCCCCTTGCTGCCGTAAGNNCTACTTCCGTGGACGAAGACGAACCCGAACGATTTGGCGTTAAAGATGTGCAGGATCTCAATTGGGTCAACTACATCAACTCTTTGTCGTGTACCGAATGCGGGCGTTGCACCTCGGTTTGTCCGGCCAACATCACAGGCAAACTGCTTTCACCNCGCAAAATCATGATGGACACCCGTGCCCGCATGAAAGAAAAAGGCCCGGGTTTATTGAAAGAAGGAATGAGTTTCGAAGATGGAAAGTCACTCCTTTCTACATACATTACCGAAGAAGAACTCTGGGCTTGTACCATGTGTAACGCCTGTGCCCAGGAATGTCCTGTCAATATCAACCAGCCGGCCATCATCCTCGATATGCGCCGCTACCTGGTAATGGAAGAATCGAAAGCCCCCTCCGGGCTGAACAGCATGTTTGCCAACATCGAAAACAATGGNGCTCCATGGCAGTTTTCGCCGGAAGACCGNATGAACTGGGCCGAAAACCTGGAAGTCCCGCTGATAACAGACAAAACAGAAAAACCGGAATTCCTTTTTTGGGTTGGCTCAGCCGGAGCATTCGACGATCGCTACAAGAAAGTGATGCGTGCTTTTGTGGGCATCCTCAATNACCTCAAAGTGGACTATGCCGTTCTGGGAGTTGAAGAATCGGACAGTGGCGATGTGGCTCGCCGTACCGGAAACGAAATGCTTTTTCAGATGCAGGCCCTCACCAACATCGAAGTGCTGAATGGCTATGAAGTGAAAAAAATCCTCACCTGCGATCCCCATGATTTCAATACCCTGAAAAATGAATATGGCGACCTGGGAGGACATTATGAGGTAACTCACCACTCTCAGTTCCTGCAGCAGATGATCGATTCGGGCAGGATCAATCCCATTCAGGGTGATCTGGCCAANAAAAAAATTACTTACCACGATCCTTGTTATTTAGGTCGTGCCAACGGTGAGTACGAAGCTCCCCGATCGGTGCTCAATGCCATTCCATCCACTAAAACAGAAATGAAACGGAACAAAAGCTTTGGCTTGTGCTGCGGTGCCGGTGGCGGACAAATGTTTAAAGAAGCCGAAAAAGGCACCAAAGAAGTCTTTATCGAACGTACCGAAGAAGCCCTGGCCACCGGCTGCGATATCATCGCCACCGCCTGCCCTTTTTGCATGACCATGATGACCGATGGCATCAAATACAAAAACAAGGAAGAGTCGGTGAAGAACTACGACATTGCCGAATTGGTGAGTATGGGCATGGGATTGGGGTAGGTCGTCCCGACCCTCCGGAAGCCTAGATTAACCCACCGGGTTTTTTTCAACCCGGCGGGTTAATTTAAGGTGCGATAAGGAGCTTTTTTCTAATCCTGAAATTTTCTGATGCGATTTCAACAATAGTACAAATTCCACTAAAAATACAATGACACCAAAAATACCATGATGACCGTAACAAACATCGAAAAGGTATAAACCCCTCCCAGAAACAGAAAGTTGAACGTAGTCCTAAGGACANAACGGCCATAGTATTGTTTCATTCCCAACCACACATACATCGGGATAAGCCAGTACAGGTAGTTCTCCCAGTTGACTGATTTGTCGGGAAAAATCATTTTAATGACAAGGATCAGTNTAAAGACCAAAAAAATGGTGGCATGCAGGATCAGCGAGTAGATAAAGTGTGCCGAATAGTATTTTCTCTTTTTTCGGAAAAACAGCCACAACCAAAAGGCAAAAATCGGCATCACCAAAAAGAACGACCAGGATAAGTACTTGTAAAGCTTTGAGATAAAGGCATCTGGGTAATTTAGCATCTTTAAGGCGTTTTGTAATATTCGCTCCTCACCTTCGGTATGTCCTCCTTTTGCCAGTGTTTTTTCAATTTTCGACTTGACCTTCGACAAANTAGCTATCATTCTTGCTTTTTTCTTCGTCCCCTTGCTCTCAATTCGCAGGCTATCCTGCACAAGGCTGTCGATATGCCAGTTCATTTGAAGCAACGTTTGATCAGTTGAAGTGATGAGACTATCCGTTGTCAGACTGTCAGAAGTAAAGCCTTCCGCCAGTTTTATATTTCTCTCAATCAAGCGGTTGGTCTGAATGCTGAGCAGCAGGAAAAACATAAAACTCACAAAAACATAAAACTGAAAAGGTTTCATGTACCTGGCTCGCTTTCCATTCATATAATCAGTTGAGAACCTGCCGGGATTAAGAAGCACCGTTTTAATGGTCCTGAAAAAACGGGCATCGAAGGCAAAGAGCGTACCCATGAAATCGTAGATCAGGATGCTGAAGGGCCGGTCGAATTCCTTGATGGACTGACCACAGTACGGACAATAGCGGCCTTTGAACTCCGTCTCACAGTTTTGGCAGGTGATCACCTGATCCATGGATTTTTCCACTTTATCCTTGTTTTTCCATAACTTAGATAAAGCNCTTTTATCATATGAAATTTTCCACCCCATAAGCTTGAAAAAAAATAATGAAGCCCTTTTATAAAACAAATATAGACAAAGAATGACCGGACTTAATAAATA
>Ga0051980_10003511_pt1 | contig 11856 bp, 10 predicted proteins | sample CryGey13umfilter_2_FD_55014 | JGI IMG/M metagenome (GOLD analysis project Ga0051980, IMG submission 55014) | Groundwater microbial communities from aquifer in Utah, USA - Crystal Geyser 4/9/14 3 um filter | ecosystem: Environmental > Aquatic > Deep subsurface > Groundwater | place: USA: Utah...
ATGTCGGCAAATGCGNTGATCAACCTGGGCGGAACAAAAGTGTATACCTTGAACCAGTTGGTGGAAAACATCGAACAGACTTTGAAAGTCAAAATCCAGGTTCGATACGAATCTGCCCGTAAATTCGATGTCCCCCATCTGCAATTGGATATCCACACTGCTAGCGAGATACTACGCTGGCGACCGGAAATCCCTCTCTCGGAGGGGATTGCCCGCACAGCCAGGTGGATCAAGGCGAAGGTGGATTGAGCAATACAATGAGCGCAATCAGTATCATTATGCCTTGCTACAACCGCGACTATGATTTGCGGCGCGTGTTGGAAGCCTATGACCAGCAGGATACGGGTATCCCTTTTGAATTGATCGCAGTGGATGACGCCTCCATAGATCATACTTACGAACTGCTGACTTCCTATCGCCCAAAGCATTACTCGCTGATTGTAGAGCGCCAGGCAGCCAACCAGGGACCGGCAGCCGCTCGCAACCGTGGGATTGCGCTGGCCCAAGCCCGATTGACTCTCTTCGTCGGCGACGACATCCTGCCTGCCCCGGATTTTGTGCGCCAACATATCGCGGCCCATAACCTTCATACTGACTTGACCACGGCGATACTGGGTTATACGACCTGGCCGCCAGACCTTACGATGAATACCCTCATGGCGCATATTGACGGTGTTGGAGCGCAGCAATTTAGTTATTATCACCTTCGAGATGGGCGCAAATATGATTTTCGACACTTTTATACATCGAACATTTCGATCAAAACTGACTTTCTCAAATCGCTCGATCATTGGTTCGATACCGATTTTCCCTACGCGGCTTTTGAAGATGCCGAACTTGCTTATCGCCTATCAAAAAACGGATTGCAAATTCTCTATGTTTCTGCGCCGCTCGCATATCACTACCACTATTACAGCATTTGGACATTCTCGAAGCGGCAATATCTCGCGGGATTGATGGCCTGCTTGCTGGTGAAGAAGCACCCTCAAATATCTTCACTAATTATAGGCCGGGCATGGCAAACGCGTGTTTGGCGGTGGCAATTTCAATTAGCTCTCCGTAAATCGCCGCTGATCAATTTTGAACATCTGGAAACAAAAATCTTATCTCAGGCTAGCTCTTATGAGGCGCAATCACGAATCAATACTGCTAATTTCTACAAGCAGATATTGAATTATTTTTTTACGAAAGGGGTAATTTACGGAACATTTCCAAAAAACATTGCAGACCGTGTGAATGCGGTCTATGTTGAAGAGAAATTAGTGCCATTATTGAAATAATCCGCTCCATAAAAGGGAAAAACAAGGAGAGGTGTTTCAATTTCATAAAACTGCAAGCCTTTCAAAAAAGATTTATTTCATTGAGCGGATATGCTATAATTTTCCTTGGGTACCTACTCCATCCCCTCTCTTTTCGGTCAAAACAAGGAATTTTCGATGCGTTGAGTAAATATGGAATTGTTGATTGTCGGACATTCAGGAGATCATTTCCAATGAAAATTTCTCGTTTAATGGTATCAATCTTAACAGCTGCCGCATTAATTTTTGGGAAAAATCCTTCGCCTGTTCGTTCGATGCCGCTCGCAACAGCGCCAGTTGTGATTCATGTGCCGGGTGATGCAGTCACACTGCAAGCCGCCGTAAATATGGTCAATGATGGGAACATTATCGAGTTGGCAGCGGGAACATACACTGCGCCAGCCGGCGGGTGGATTTTTAACGATTTAGGAAAAGGCTTTACCATTCGAGCAGCATCAGGAGCAACCGTCATATTGAGCGGCGGCGGCACAACAAATATCTTGCACCAGATAAACTCAGCCTTAAGCAATGGACGTTCTATCGTTTATCAAGATTTAATCTTTGCAAATGGTTATTCTACGACAAATGGTTTTGCGGGAGGCGTAACATTACAACAAGCAGAAGCTACTTTCATAAACTGCGTCTTTCAAAACAACGTGGGAAATCAGCCAGCTGCGGGGGGTGGTGGTACTGTTGTGGCCGTTAATTCGACTGTTTTTTTCTTTAACTCTACCTGGACGGGGAACTCCGATAAAAACTATGGGGGGGGGCTGGCTGTTAATACACACGCCAAGGTTTTCATCCACAATTCCCGCTTCACCAACAACCGCACGAATTTACCCAATCACATACAAACAGCGGCTGGCGGGGGAATACACGTAGTGAATGCGACACTCCGTGTATCCAATACGCGCTTTGATAATAATCAAGCCGGTTATGTTGGCGGAGCCATCTATTCCCTGGGCGTCTGGTCTGATGTTATTGGCTCGGATATCCTTGTGGCAAACTGCACCTTCGAGAATAACCAGGCTATTCGCGACGCCTCGGTTAGTTTCCCCTATCCCACAGAGGCTGGCGCTTTTCACGCCGAAGACTTGACTACCGCCAAAATCTATAATTCTCGTTTCATCACAAACAGCGCCATGGTCGGTGGGGGGGTAAATCTTTACCGTGCAGTTGTCGAAATCTATAATAGTATATTTCAGGGTAATCGCGCCACCGGTATCGGAGCAGGTATCGGATTTGGCGGTGCTATCAGCGCCGTCTCCAATGATACTTCGGTGGATGGCGCTGTCAACCGCCGCTCTGCTTCTCTTAGAGTGGAAAACTCTTTCATTCAAGGGCGTTACGGCTCGACAACAATAGCCGCCCAAATGGCTGGCGGTTTATATGCCGATGGCGATGTTAACAGGATGTATGGAGTGGGTGGTGTAAGCCAAAATGGAACAGCCGCCCAAAATAGAGCCACTGTTGTAGTGAATAACGTTGTCTTTTATGACCTGGATGTTCAGGAGACTTCAGGGATGGGAGGCATAGGGGGGGCAATTGTGATTGATTTGGCAGATTTGACCATGCAAAATTCTTCCGTTCTTAATTCTGATGCTTTTGCAAGCACCAATAGCAGCTCTGGCGGAGGCATGGCAATTCTTAACCAAACCCAGGCCAATGTGAGCGACAGCACTTTTAGTCATAATTCGACCCAAATGTTTGGAGGCGCAATTTCTTCTCAGGGTTCATTTCTATTCTTGACAAGTTGTAATCTGATTGAAAACTCGACACCGCTGTATGGTAGCTCGGCAATACTTACTGCCCCGGATGATGCCCGTAATTTGCCCGCGAATGGAATGGTACAGACCTCTATATTTAGCAACAACACGGGTCTGCCAATGATTATGGAAGATGATCGTACAAATGGGCCGATTAATGACACGCATTACAATAACAATCAATTCTATGATACGAGCGGCATCAATGCCACTATTTACTACGACAATCTCAATGGAACCTATAAAAGCGCTTCTGAATTGAACTCCCTCGTGATCAGTCGGAATAACGGTACTTCGACCGACAAAGGCTTCGGCAACGTCGCTCTCTCCACAGCTCCGGAGGTGGGCAAAATTTTGGCTGCTCCCCCGCAAATTCTCACAACCAACGCCAACGGAGATTCCGCGCCGCCCACACTCTCTTATCTCGGCTACGCCTGGAGCGGCGGCTCGGCCACTCTGGACGGGCAGGCAGTGAACGGCAACGCCGGGATGTCTTCTGCCGGTCCCGGCACGCATACACTGTCGGTTGGCGGCACAGATTTCACAGCCAGCATTTCTCAGGCGCCAACCCCGGCCGCTGCGTTTACCGTCACTGGCGTCTCGTTGGACACGCTTAATTGGTCTGTGACCGGTGGAACGTTCCTGGATGCAGCGATTGATCACGGCGTTACGATCCCGCCCTCGTCCAGCGGTTCGGTGCAGGTTTCACCGCCTGTGGATACGGATTACTGGTTGTATGTGATCACGCAGGAAGGCGGGATTGTAAAATCTGTCAATACAGGAGCGTCCATACTCAATGTGCCAGATACCGTCAATGTTTTGGCCGGGCTGAATTATTCAGTGAACAAGGGGTACTTTAACATCAAGAATGATGGAGGCAGCACGCTGCAATGGACAGCAACCAGCCAGACTTCCAGCCTAATCACGATGGATACGCCTTCTGGACAAACAACCACATTGGGAACGATTGCCTTCACCCTGAACGTCAGCTCGCTCCCGCCCGGGGATTATGTTGGCACTATTTCCGTTGACGCCGGTACGGGAGGTACTGCCCAGGTGACTGTTAATGTGAAGGTGGTTGATATTTTGTATAAAATCCACCTGCCTCTCGTCGCACGTTAATACTTGGTGGCTGTCTTGTCGGAAATAGCCGATTTTCATGCTTTGTGGTGTTGAGCAGACAGATGGTAGGGCGTGGACTGGGGATATGTGCAGGTGCGCACTTCCGTACCGCCATCTGCTTGGCACTGTCAGCCGCTCCAAACATCGCACTGGCTTTGCCGGTAGTCTGCCGAATCGCCTGTGCAGGCCAACTTACACTCGTCCGTATCCGGATCACAGATATCGTAGCTGCAAACTTCAAAGCAAGCCCCTGTGGTGCATGCGTAGAGCGCTATCCTTCGCGGTAGGTGAAGCGGTTGAATGACGTGTAATCGGAAATTTTCAAATACGAGGTAGTCGTAATCTCGGCGAATAGTGCCACGAATGGCGTTGTTCAGACCTGCAACCACCGCACTGGTGATGAATTCCGGGAAAGCGGCCAAAGCGGCCTGGAGTTTGAGCTCTTCTTCTTGGCGTATTTGCTTCTTCTCGGCCCGTTTTGTCCAGCGCCCAAAGATCAGCCGCACAGTCTCCGGGTGCCAACCTTCTTTCTCTGCCACGGCCTCAATATCTGTGTGCTTGCACAGCTCGTATGCGTTGCTTTCTCGCCGTTTGACTTCAATCCATGACAGAGACTCCGTAAAGGACTTATGAAAAAGTAACATTTTCCTTTGCCGCATCGCGGACCGGACTTGAGTAGTACTATTTTTTAATCAAAGGTAAATAGATTTCCCCATCATAAGCCGGACAAAAAACCACTGCCGAATTAGAAGCAAATGCCCCATCCGCCATGTACGCATTCGTGGTTATTGAATAGGATTTGCCATAATTTGGCAGTCCGCCGTCATTTGGCTTGCCACACGCAACTGCCAAGCCGCCTGGCAACATGCGGGAGTTGATGAAGGCGGAAGATTCAAAGAATCCGACCATATAAACTCTCAAATGACCGTTCGCCAGAATCTCAACCCGCGAAAAAGACGTATCACTGCCGGAGGCTGACAGGCTATTAAATTGAATTGAGCAAGCGCCACTTTCCGGAAGAACTTTAATACAGGCCGGGTTGCTCAAATTGAGGTTGACTGAAGTAATTGGAAGCGATGTAGCCCAAACGGGATCGCCGGGGAACTGCGAAACTACGCTCAGACCCATCACAACAAAAAAAAAGGTGACGGAGCCGCATGCGATTTGCGTTGCTTTTCATGGATTGAAAGCTGGGCATTTGACCAGTATTTGATCGTCCACTACCCAGTTATCGGCGGAATTAAAGGCCTTTAAATCAAGAGCATAGCTCTTCCCATACAATCACCAGGATCACCAGCCAATTTTCCGGCAATTTTCACAAAGCGGGTACAATTAAATTCCTATGAAAGAATTTCTCTACTCACGCAATGCTGTCTACGAAACCCTGCGCGCCCGTCGCCGTCAGCCCATTCGCCTGCTGGTGGGTGATAACACGCAGGAAAAAGGCCGCCTGGCCGAAATTTTGCAACTGGCGAAAGAGCGCAAATTGCCGGTAGAGCGCGTGCCGCGTCAACGCCTGGATAACGTTACCCCCTATCATCAGGGCGTGGCGCTAGAAACCGGCGGGTATCCCTACGTCAATCTGATTGATATTTTGGAGTTGGCGCACGAGAAAAACGAAGCGCCGTTTGTGCTTCTGCTCGACACGCTCACTGACCCGCAAAATTTTGGCGCGTTGTTGCGTACTGCCGAAGCGGTTGGCATTCACGGCGTTGTAATTCCGCTGGCGCGCACAGTGGAAGTAACCCCGTTTGTTGTCAACGCCTCGTCGGGCGCCAGCGAACATTTGCTGATTGCCCAGGCCAATCTGGCGCAGGCGATGGAAGAACTCAAACGCGAAAACGTCTGGATTGTCGGCCTCGACCAGGACGGCGAGGAGGTTTCCGCCACCGCCGGAAAGCATTCGTCGCTGACAGGTGCGCTGGCGCTGGTCGTTGGTTCCGAAGGGGAAGGCATGCGCGCCCTCGTGCGAAAATCCTGCGACTTTGTGCTAAAACTGCCGATGACCGGCAAAATCGAATCACTCAACGCCGCCGTCGCCGGTTCAGTGGCACTCTACCTGGCCTATTTGCAGAGACGAGTCAGTGAGAAGTGAGCAGTAATCAGAGTCACTGACGACTGATAACTGACAACTGGCAACTGACACCTGACAACCGCCCCCCCCTTCCCCGGAGACCTCATGAACCTCGACCAATCCGAACTCTACCCAAAAATTGACCCGCAAAACATGCTTGCCGAAATTGACGGCTTGCCCGATCAGTTGCTCGCCGCCTGGGAGCAGGGGCTGGTAGAAGCAGACTTTTTCTCTGCTGAACAAAGCGCCGCCTTCCAGCGTATTCTCATCACTGGCATGGGCGGCTCGGCCATCGGCGCCGATTTGGTGACGGCTTACGTTGCGCCCTTTTGCCGCCTGCCCATTTTCGTCTCGCGCGACTACGACCTGCCTGCCTGGGCGCGCGGCGCAGAAACACTCGTTATCGCCTGCTCGCACTCCGGCAACACTGAAGAAACCCTCAGCGCCACACAACAAGCGCTTGAGCGTGGCTGCGGTCTGCTGGCGCTCTGCACCGGCGGAAAACTGGCCGCCCTCGCCGCCGAAAATCACTTCTCCGCTTGGAAATTTGTCCACGCCGGACAGCCGCGCGCCGCTGTCGGCTTTTCCTTCGGCCTGCTGTTGGCCGCCCTCCAGCGTCTCGGCCTGATTCCCGATCAGAATTCTGCTCTGCGCGCCGCCGTCGTCGCCATGCAAACCCAAAAAATCAGCCTGATGAGCGGAGTCCCCGTCAGCCAGAATCCGGCCAAACGCATGGCCGGGCAGTTGGTCGGGCGCGGAATCACCTTTTTTGGCGCGGGTTTGCACGCCCCCATCGCCCGCCGCTGGAAAGGCCAAATGAACGAAATCGCCAAGGCGCTGGCGCAATTTGAAGCCCTGCCCGAAGCAAATCACAACACGCTGCAAGGTCTCAATGTTCCGGAAGAAGTTCTTTCGCGCTCCATCGCGCTCTTTCTGCGCGCGCCCAGCGATCACCCTCGCAATCGTTTGCGCATCGAACTGACCCGCCAGGCCTTCATGCTCGAAGGCGTCAACACTGACTTTCTCGACGCGCACGGCGAGACCCGCCTCGAACATCTGTGGACCTTGTTGCATTTTGGCGATTATCTGGCTTATTACCTGGCGCTCGCCTACGATATTGACCCCACGCCCATTCCGGCGCTACAAAACTTCAAAGCCTCCATGTCGCGCTAATGCTTGCCCGTTTGCGCTCCCGCGTCAACTATTCCAGCCTGGCGGCCGCATTGCTCGTGGCCGTTGGGCTGTTTTTGCGCCTGCGCCACTATTTTGCTGGCCGTCCGCTATGGATAGATGAAGCCATGTTGGCGCTCAACTTGATTCAGCGTGATTTTGCTGGCCTGTTGAAGCCGCTGGATTATGAGCAGGGCGCGCCGCTGGGATTTTTGCTGGCGCAAAAGACGCTTATCACCCTGTTGGGGAGCGGTGAACTGGCCTTGCGCCTGCTNCCGTTTCTGGCGGGCTNCGCTCTGCTGATAGTTTCCGCACTTTGGCTGAAGCGTTTTCTATCTGCCCCCGGCTGGCTGCTGGCGCTGGCGCTGATCGCCGTCAGCCCAACGCTGGTGTATTACAGCGCTGAGAACAAGCAATACATGCTCGACGCCGCCCTGACGCTGATGATTTTATGGCTGGCGACCCGGCGTCTTCCACTTCCCGCTTTTCACTTTCCACTGCTTACTTTATTGGGCGCAGTTGGGTTATGGTTTTCACACCCGCTGATTTTTACGCTGGCGGCCGTTGGCCTGACCGGGCTGATTTTTGAGTGTTCGCATGATTGGCGCGCCTGGTTGGTGACGATTGCCGTTTGGCTGGCAAGTTTTGGGCTGCTTTACGCCGTCAGCCTGCGCGGGTTGGCGCAGAATGATTTTTTGTTGACGTTCTGGCAAGATTTTTTTCTGCCCATCCCGCCAACAACCAGCTGGCTAGCCAAACAGTTCAACGATATGTTTGCTTCTTTCAGCGCCGCCGGGCTGGGGCTGCAGACTCCCCTGTGGTTTAACCTGCTCGGCATATTCACAGGTATACTTTGGCTGGGAATGCGTCAGCCGCGCGTGATGGTGCAAATTGGCCTGATTTTTGCGGCTGCGCTGGCCGCCTCTGCGTTGAGAAAATATCCCTTTGGCGGGCGCATGGTGTTATTTCTTCTGCCGCTGGTTGCCGCTTTGCTTGGCGCGAGCATGGATGCGCTTTACAAAATAGTGCGCCGCCTGGCTGGAAACATCCCCGCCGGGCTGCTTACGGTGGCGCTGGGTGTTGTTTTTGTCTTCGCGCCTGTGCAAGCCTCTGCAGAACCTTTGATTCACCCCTACATGCACGAAGATATTAGTCAAGCGCTTTCTGCGTTGCGTCAGGCGCGCCAGCCAGAAGACGCGGTTTACATCTACCCGGCAGCCTCGCCCGCTTTTTTGTACTATGCACCGCGCTATGGCTTTGCGCTTGAAGATTTTGTTGTCGGTGATTACTTGCAGGGACAGTCCAATATCAAACAAATTCGCGCAGACTTACAACCGTTGCAAAATGCGCCGCGCCTGTGGATTTTGTTTGCGCATGTCTACGCAGAGGGTGACTTCAACGAAATGCAGGCGGCGCTGAACTTTCTGAGGCCTGTCTGGCGCTGTAAAACACACACCCGCGCCAGCGGCACGGGTGTGACTTTGACCTTGTGCGTCAAACGATGAGAATTAGCCAACGCCGCCAGTCATGGGGTTTTCCTGGGCTTTGCCGTTGACATATTTAAAAATGTCGTGAGCAAAATTGGAGCCGCGGCTGGCAATGATGCCGGTGAATACCGAGCCAACGTAGGGGATTTGGCCGCTCAGCCCCAATTCTCTGAATAAATCCACGTTGGTAAACAGGCAGACGACAATGCCCATAGCCAGCGAGAAAATCGCCGATTTGTTCCAGCCTTTTTCTTTGTCATAAACCGGTTTGATGGTTTGAATGAGGGCCTCCACCAGGAAGGCGACCAATGCCAGTTGTTGCAAGTTGAGAGTCATACCGCACGCTCCTTTTGGGTTGATGGTTCTAGTATACGAACAATTGTATCAAAATGCAATTACTTTTCCAAAACGTAAAAGCTGCGTGGGCCGGCGGGGTTGTAATGAAAGTCGGTGACGCTGTACCCGGCGCGAAAGCAGGTTTCAAATAATTCTCGGGTGAAGAAGCGCCAATCGCGCGCCAGCGACAAATCGGCGGCCTTCAGGGCGGGAAAATCGGCGGGGATTTCGGCCTCGAAACGGGACACGCTTGGGGCTGGGAGCGATGCCGGAGGGCGGATGAAATTTTCTTTAACGAGCACACGATAGAGCGGGGCGAGTTCGGCAGCGTGAACTTTCTCAGCCGTGAGAATTTCCTCCATTTTCTCCAGCACATGCGGTGAGCGAATCCACCAATCCACCTGAAAGCGGTCGGATGCCAGCCCGGTGTTCAGGCCGTCACGCATTTCGCCGTAGAGTTCGCGCAGGTAGGTGTTGCAAGTTGCGCCCAGCCGGGCGATGTTGAGCCGGGCGTTGCGGCTGAGCAGGGGGTCGTAGGTCCAGGTAATCAGGTTGATGTTTTGTGCCAGGACGTATTGGCGTTGGGCTTGTTTGAGGGCGAAGCCGACGCCGGAGTCGCGCCAGTGAGGGTCAACGCCCAGCTCGTGTGAGCAATGTTTAGGGCGCAGGCCGTCCGGGGTGGAGTACAGGCCGGGGAAGCCGACGGAGATGCCAATCAGGTTTTGGCCGTCATACGCGCCCAGCACCAGGCCGCCGTTGTGGACAAAGGTGAGCAGGACGTGAACGGGAATGACATCTGCTTCGGAGCCAGGCCAGACCAGGCGTTGCAGGGCTTGTACCTGCTCCATTTCTTCGGGGCTGTGCAGGATGTGGATGTTCATGTTTTGCGTTTGAAGAGATTGGCGCGGGCCTCTTTTTCCCAGTCTATTGCTTTGAGATGTTCGAGACGGTAGGTGAAGCGCGCCGGAATGAAGCCAAAGATGCGTGAAATGGTGTCGGTGGCGCAGACGCGGTTGGCGCCGAAGTAATCCACCCAGTAGGTTGAAAAGGGGAAATTTGGGATGAGTGTTTGTGCGCTGACGGTGGCGGCGCGCAGGTAGGGCAAGCCAAGTGGTATGAGGGTAGGATTTCTGCCGATGACTGCCATGATGAGCATGAGCGCCTGACGAATTGTGAAGTACTCCGCGCCACCGACCTCGAAGGTTTGGCGCGAGGTGTCGGCGTTGTCAAGCGACCAGAGCAGGCAGGTGATCAGGTCTTCGACCCACAGCGGCTGAAAGGTCACTTCGCCGTTGCCGGGCAGGAAGAGCGCCGGGTAGAGTGACCCCAGCCGGGCGAAGGCGGTGGTGAAGTGGTCCTCGGGACCGTACAGCAAGCCAGAGCGGAAGATGGTGAAATCCATGCCGCTTTTGCGAATGTATTCCTCGGCCACCCCTTTGACTTTGAGAACCGGAAAGTAGGAAGAGCGGTCTGCGCCCAGGTGGCTGACGTAGAAGAAGCGTTGTACGCGGGCATCTTTGGCGGCGCGTACCAGCGTGGCGGTGCCGCGTGCGTCGGTCTCAAGAATGTTGCCGCGAATGCCTTCAAATTCAGCGCCCGCCAGGTGATAAATTGTATCCACGCCTTGTAAGGCGGCGCGCAGACTGCGCTCATCATTGAGCGCAGAGATGGCAACTTCCACCGCTACGCCGCGCGGCAGCGCGGGAGTTTGACTGGATGGGCGAATAAGCGTGCGTACCGGCTGACCGGTATGCGCAAGCTGACGGAGCAGGGCGCGGCCAACAAAGCCGGTGCCGCCAGTAACGAGAATCATAACCGGCATTATACCGGCTATCGCCGGCATTATACCGGCTATCTGGCACGTTTCTTGCAACACAATCAGCAGGCATGTCTTTTACCCATTATCAATCCAAATCAACTTTTCGAGGCAATATGAAACCCGACCGTTCAACCAGCACCACTCTCGATTTCCGGCTGGAAATTTCCCGGCCTTTTATCAAGAAACACCTCGACTCTGCCAGGCGTATGCCCTTCCTTTTGTCACGACGCGATTCTCCGCTTCCAACTTGTTCGCCTGACCAGATTTGTGAGTTTTGTTTGCGCACCTGTCACCTGTTGTGGGCATTGATTTTGGCAATCGCGCTGACATTTAGCCAGGTTTCTTTGGCGCTGGCGCAACGGGGTACGCCATATTCACTGGAATTTGGAATGGGGGCGCGGCTGGAGCCGACTGCTGCGCGGATGGGTAAATCGCTGCGGCTGGCGGCGCAGTTGCCGCTGGACTGGGTGCAGATTCCGTTTCATTGGGCGTCAGATTGGCCGGAAGCGGGCGCGTGGAACGTGAATAGCCCGTTTGCGCAGGCCATGGCGCAGGCCGAAATCTTAAATTTAACCGTGATGGTTTCTGTTGTTGATGCGCCCGTCTGGGCGCAAACCGCGCAAGGCCCCAACCCGGCCCTGACCGCCGCGCTGGTAGCCGATTTGACGGCGACATATCAGCAGGTGCGCGCCGTGGAACTCTTCCCTGGGGCGAATACACCTGGCGGCTGGGGCGCATCACCCAATCCGGTTGCTTATGCCGCACTGATGCAGGCGGTGCAGGC
>Ga0051980_10003514_pt1 | contig 11853 bp, 10 predicted proteins | sample CryGey13umfilter_2_FD_55014 | JGI IMG/M metagenome (GOLD analysis project Ga0051980, IMG submission 55014) | Groundwater microbial communities from aquifer in Utah, USA - Crystal Geyser 4/9/14 3 um filter | ecosystem: Environmental > Aquatic > Deep subsurface > Groundwater | place: USA: Utah...
ACGTGGTGTCGTACGATTTTTTGAATTAAAAAATCGTATTTCACAGGGCACTCGACCCCCTATAAAATACGACTTCGTCGATGCTACGCAATCTCATGAGGTGAATCTACAAACCATACGCGCTGGAAAGCGAGTTGAGAAAAAATGGTATGGCAAAAGCCAGACCAATAAGGGGCAGAACGAAAGCGACTATCGTGGCGACAAGCGTCCACAAAAAATATTTCCGCGTCTTCTCGACTGAGATATAAATACGATCGAGTTTCTCATCTTGTTCTTTGAACTTCTGCTGTATTTCCTGATCCATATTTTTATTGAAAAGAGATTCTCATTTACATTGGAATGACATAAGAATGTCACATACCGACATACTGCACTTCTTCTTTCAGTCGCACACCGAGTTCATCACGGATGCGTGTCTTCACCAGGCTTGCGAGCATCACGACGTCTTCTGCTGTGGCATTGCCCACATTCACAAGATAATTCGGGTGTTTGTCGCTTATCATCGCCCCGCCGATTTTCTTCCCGCGCAATCCCACGTGATCGATGAGCCATCCTGCCGGCAGTTTGTCATCTTTTGCATCGACACCGGTATCTTTCTTGAATTCTTGACGGAGCTTCTCGTCCTTCACGATCGGATTCATAAAGAATGATCCTGCGCAACACAGTGTCTGTGGATGTTTTGCTTCACGCATTGCAATCGTCTCATCGACTGTTTTGAGAAGCAGATCTTTGTCGCCAGACACCAATTGTATTTCCGCGGAAAGAATGATGAGTTCAGGATGCTTCTTGAAAATACTGGTGCGATATTTGAATGCGCATTCTTTCTGACTGTATTCTTTCACCATCCCGCTATCCGTATTGTACACTTTGACAGAATGTACCACGTTGCCGATCTCTACTCCAAAAGCTCCGGCATTCCCGCGGACTGCTCCACCGAGAGACCCTGGGATACCGGCCAACCGCTCTATACCAGCCAATCCCCCATTGCAGGCAGTTTTCACGACAGTCAAAAGCACCACTCCGGCACCACAGAGAAGCTTCTCTCCTGATACTTTTATTCCGCCGTCCATCATCTGGATCACCATACCCGCAAATCCTTTGTCCGAAAAAAGAATATTGCTCCCTCCGCTAAAAATAAATATGGGGAGGTTATTTTTCTCGGCATATTCGATAGCCGATGCGAGTTCGAGAGCACCGGCCGTTTTCGTAAAATAACTTGCTTTCCCACCTATATGAAAAGTCGTCAATGGCGCGAGCGAAACATTTCTTCGTAGAGTGAACATATTTTTGTTTTATACGCTTTGTTCGATTTTCTTTGCCAAATGATGAGAAATTTCCCATACGTTGCCAGCACCCAATGTAATGATAACATCTTGTCGTCCTATTGTCTCCTCGAAATGAGAAATGAGCTCTTTCTCTGATGGGGTATAGAAAGCCTTGTCCGGTATGAATCGATTGATGAGATTGACGAGATCAAGGGAAGAGACCCCCCCTTGTGTTTCTCGTGCGCTCCCATAGATATCGAGTACAGACACTTCATCTGCCTCATCGAAACTTTGTGCGAAGTCTGTTAAAAAAGCTCTCGTTCGACTGAACGTATGTGGATGAAAGATGACACGCAGACGCCGTTTCGGGTAAAGTTCTCGGAAGGCTTTCAGTGTCGCACGTATTTCTTCCGGATGATGGGCATAATCATCATAAATGAGCGCACCATAACGTTCACCGATATATTCAAAACGTCGTTCGGTACCGGAAAACTTCTCGAATGCTTTGCGAACCCGTTCGATATCCTGCTTCAGATAAATACAGAGTGCAAGCACCGCTGTTGCGTTCAGTGCGTTGTGAGTGCCTGCGAGTTTCAACCGAAACGTCCCAAGTAATTGCTCATTATGTGATACCTGAAATGTCTGCCTAGGGACGTCCGCATCGAAAACGAATCCCATCTCCGCAGGAGTATAATCACTTATCCGAAAATCTGCTCCCGCGAGAAATCCATAGGAGATTTTCTGACACGTCGCCGATTCGGCAATTTTCACGACAGACGATTGATCACTGCAATAGACGAGCACGCCATGCTTGGGAATACGTGAAACGAAATCTCTGAACACTTGTTCATAACTCTCCCTATCCGGGAAAAAGTCAGGGTGATCAAAATCGACACTCGTCAAAATGACACCAAAGGGTATGTACTCCGCGAGCTTGTTCTGATATTCATCCGCTTCGAGAACGAGATAACTTCCGCTACCGAATAACGCGTTCCCCTCCCAATTCATAATGCGACTCCCGACGATGGCAGACGGGTCGATACCGGTGAACTTGAGTGTTTCTGCCAGAAGGGCACTCGTGGTCGTCTTGCCATGAGTACCACACACGGCCAGTGTCAATTTCTCACGGGTAAACATCCCGAGTGCTTGAGGATAACTCAACACTGGAATACCTCGTGTATAGGCTACGGCTAATTCAGAATTTTTTTCTTTCGAATAGGCAGTTGAATAAATAATCGCCTGCACTCCATCCGGAATATTCTTCGCATCAAAACCCTCCTGATATCTGATATTGAGTTTCTTCAAAATACTGTCCGTAAAGAAAATTTCCTCGGTATCAGATCCAGTTACGACGATCCCTTGTTTGGTCAAAAGTTCAGCAAGCGCAGTCATCCCTGCACCCTTGATGCCAATCATATGAACGCTTTTGAAATGAGACAGGCGTGATTCAGTCATACATCAATAAACAATAAGCGATAAACAATCAACAGAAAGAAAGAAAAGTCTATGTGTTGTCTATTTTTTATCGTTAGCTGTTAATTACATTGACTGTCCATTATTCTCGATGAGGTCGTACACGCCTCTGGCTATGACATCCGCCGCATCAGGATGATAGAAAGGAGAGAGTTTTTCCCCCATAGATCGCATCAATTCCGGCTGAGAGAGGAGCTCTTGTATTTTTTCCAATAGAATATGTTCACCCAAGTTCGTATCTTCCAAAACGAGCGCTCCACCAAGAGCGGCTACATCATAGGCATTCATCCTCTGCTCATCATTCGCGGCACCGAGAAGAGGAACAAGAATCGAAGCCTTTTTCGTCGCTGCCAATTCCGCTATCGAACCGGCTCCTGCCCGAGAGAGGACTAACGTCGCTACTTTGAGCGCATCAGCCAATTCGAAAACAGACAAAAATGCCCGTGGCACATATCCGCTCTCACCGATTTTCAAACCGTATGTCTCCACAGATGAAACGATATTTTCATAATTTTTGTTACCGGTTTGATGTACTACTTGGATATTTTTTTCGAGCAATTGAGGAAGAATACGCAGAATAGCCGCATTCAGAGTCTGTGCTCCCTGACTACCTCCCAAGACGAGAAGAATCGGTTTTTCGAGAGAAAGTCCGAACTGTTTCACGAATCGATCGCCCTCACCCAAGAGAAGCTCCTCGCGAATCGGATTGCCTGTCAGCACTGTTTTCCTTACGGGGAAAAAATTGTAAGCGCCCGGATAAGCGATGGCTACACGTGACGCGAAGCGTGCGAGAAAGCGATTGGCGCGCCCGGCCACCGCATCGGAATCGTGTATGAACACCGGTATGCGATATACCCAGGCCGCAAGCACGACCGGAACCGATGCTGATCCGCCTTTCGAGAAAACAGCATCCGGCATAAAAATAAGGAGATGCCACAACGCCTGAATGAAACCGATCGGTATTTTAAACGGATCGATGATATTCCACAACGAAAAATAACGCCGCCATTTTCCGGTCAGAACATATTTCGTCAGAATATTTTCCTGTATCATCGCATCATTCTCGAAACTGCCTTCTGAACCTATAAAAAGAAATTCCACATTATTGGAAAGTTTTTTCCGGAGTGCGCGAGCCACTGCCACAAGAGGAAAGGTATGCCCTCCCGAAATACCGCCAGTGAGTACTATACGAGTAATGTCAGACATAATAAAGATAAAAAAATGGATGGATGATAAACGATACGAGACGTATCATCTTGTATTGAGTGTAGAATATTTGCTTATATTAAGCAAGATTCCAATCGACGCGAGCAATACCGCAAGCGATGTGCCTCCATAACTGATAAACGGCAGAGGAATACCGGTCAGAGGTATGAGTCCACTGATGGCTGCCATATTAATGAATGCCTGAAAAACGATCCATGATACGATACCGACCGCCACAAACTTGCCGAATTCATCCGGCGCGAAACGCGCGATACGCAGTCCCCTGTATGCTACAAAAAGAAACAGGGTGACGATGACTGTTGTGCCGACGAGACCAAGTTCTTCACCGAGAACAGCAAAAATAGAATCTGTCACAGGTTCAGGAAGATAATTGAATTTCTGCCGGCTCTGTCCCAGACCCGCACCGAAGATTCCGCCGGATCCGATGGCGAGTAATACCTGGGTCATCTGATATCCGAATCCCTGCGGATCGTGTTCAGGATTCATATACACCAAAAAACGTTGCATCCGATACGGAGCCATCTTGATGAGAATGAAAAGGGATGCAAGACCACCAAGGAAAAGATACATCATATGCTTTATATTGGCTCCTGATGCGAAAAAAATGGAGAGAGAAATAAGAAATATGAGTCCCAAAGTACCAGTATCCGGTTGTTTAATGATGAGAAACCCGACGATGGAAAGAATTGCGAGAAAAGGAACGAGCCCTTCAAAAAAATCAGCTGTCTTTCTCTTCCCTTTGTTCGAGAGCCATGCTGCCAAATAAAGAATGATAGCGAGCTTCATCACTTCGGATGGCTGGAAGGAAAAAGGGCCAAACTGCACCCAGCGTGCCGCCCCATATACAGTCGTACCGAAACCAGGAACGAACACGAGAACAAGCAATCCGAGAGCTACAAAAAATATCGGTGTTACAAACCGCTTCCATACTCGATAGTCGATACGCGAGAAGATATAGAGCAATACCAGCCCGACACTCAGTCCGACAAGTTGTTGTTTGAAAAAATAATAAGCATCGCCAAAACGCGTACGACCATACAATACCCCTGCGCTCGCAACCATCAAAAGTCCGATACAAAGAAGAATCAGAATGACGACAAGGAGAGATCGATCAATGTTATTACCCTTATTATTCATACAGATATTTCTTCATTGAGCGGAAATTTTTTCGCACGTTTCTTCGTCTCTTTTTTCGACGCTTCTTTCCGCCATTTCAGAATATTGCTATGGTGTCCCGAAAGGAGTACCTCCGGCACCTGATATCCGCGGAATTCTTCCGGTTTCGTATACTGTGGATATTCGACGATACCTTCTTCGGTATGTGATTCTCCCTCTACGCTCTCTCTATTGCCGAGCACACCTGGAATGAGCCGTGCCACCGCATCGACGACGATCATCGCCGGCAATTCCCCTCCTGTCAGTACGTACTCGCCGACAGAAAATTCCTCATCGATGAAATGTTCCGTCACACGTTCATCGACACCCTCATAGCGTCCACAAACCAAAATCAGTCGATCATATAAAACCAATCGCCGTGCATCTGTCTGTGTAAACGGTTTTCCTTTGGCAGAGAAAAGTATTGTCCTTATTTTTTCTTCACTTTCTCCTTTTTGCTTACTGCTTACTACATTTTCGATGGCTTCGGCCAATGGTTCCACCTTGAGAAGCATTCCCGCTCCACCGCCGTATGGCGTGTCATCGACCGTCTTGTGTTTATCGTGAGCAAAATCACGCAGATTATGCGTAGCAATAGCAATCAAACCATCCTCCTGCGCTCGCTTCAGAATAGATACCCCGAAATAGGATGTGAAACTCTCTGGAAAAAGTGAAATGATGTCAAAATTCATTATAGAAAGAGGATAGGTGATGAACGATACTAGATGTAGGTTGAGTGATACAAGGTAAGAAACGAATATTCTTGTATCGTTTCTTCCAGTATACCATAAAAACTCTTATCAAAAGCAAAAATGCCCGATTCAGGCATTTTTACGAGCAGTGCACATGCAGAAAACAACATCTTCAGTTCGCGATCTCACTCAATATAATATCACGATTGAGTATGAAATGCTTCTCTTCTCTTGATCCGTCTTTCGTGATAACCGTGACTGTGACGGGAACGTCATTCAGCCCCGGCTGTTTTTGTATTTTCAGATCATACCACTCACGTTTGAAATCCTGCGATAATGTGTATTCAAAGGTGACTGTTTTCTCCGTCAAAATAGGTATATGAACAAGCACCCCGAAATACTTCTTGTTCAGGAACGTCCCATACACCGGATCCTTGACAACCCCGGTCACCGTCGTCAGATAACTCCCTTGCGGAACATACACACGAAGGAATGTCTGATAATCCTTCGCGAACCAATCCTGTACTGGAGTCGTATTCTCGTACGTTACCGCAAGCGTCGCCTTAGGCGCCTCAGTCAAAGAGAGGTCAATGGTATAGGCATAGGAACGTTTCATAAAATAGTCAGTCTTGAAAGAACCGAGATTCGCGTCCACCAGAAACAGGTAATCATTCTTCCAACCATCGTCCATACGACCATCAAAGCCGGAACGGGAGACCTGTTCCTGAAGTATCTCATCCTTGAACAGCAATTGGATGTCTTTCTTATGCAGATCATCCAGCACGATCTTGAACAGATCGTATTTCTTCGCAAGTGACAATGCTTTTACTCGGTGAAGAATTTCAGATCCGAGTACGGTTATAACCGATTTTCGTTCACCGAAATCGATATTCTGTTTGAGATATCCTTGTTCCACTTGGTATTCGAGATCCAGGATGGCATTCTCTTCACCATAGGTACCGGGATAACCATCGATAGTAACCGGTCCTGTCACATGAAGAAACGATGTCAACACATTGGTCGTCACTGCGACGACACCATCAAATGTTTCTTGTCCCTGTCCCATCTGATAGAACGTTTCCGCCCATTTGGCGTTCTCAGCAAAATCGGGAGTATAATTCGAATCACGCAATTTCCACGAATCGATATGAAGCGTTTCCTGCATCGGGTATAGTGGAGCGACCGTGCTCGGGATACGTCCATCAAAATTTCCGGTATCGTGTACGGAAAAATCAATGATGTTTCCATCGCGAACTTTCAAAATGCCGAATGATCCGATGAACCCGCCTCCCGGACGCAGTTCCAAATTATTCTGGAAGAGAATCAAAAATATTTTTTCTTTCCCATCAGTATGGAGCACCGCATCAGCCAAATACATCACCGTTTCCAGATCAGTTTTTGTTTCTTGCGGAACAGGTGCCAAGACAAGAAGACGTTGCAGATTCTCAAATCCCTGATTTTTCACTTCCCAATAAGCAAACCAAATAGACAGAAAGAAAATCGATCCGATGATGAACGTTGTCCAAAATTTTGTCGAGTATTTTTTCATTATTTTTCTTCGTGAGCGAGTAATGCGTTCAAACGTCGTCTGTATTCCTCTTGCGTCGGTTCACCTCGTACGGGTTCTACAGATGGGGCTGATACTACCGACTCTTCTTGCAGAGTCATCATCACCCTTTCTTCCTGCGGTTCTGGGATATCCGTTTCATCCGGTAACGCTTCAAATTCAAACGGAAGGGATGATTCATCAGCCACAGGCAGATCCATCTCATCATACGCCGTGGGCAGATTCACCGGAGCCTCCGCATGTTTCACGGTGCGAGATCCGTATGCCGAAGAAGTATTCACTCCCTCATAAGACTGGTTCTCGAATGAAAGCACGTGCGGTTTTTCAGGAATGAATTTCTTCGGATCGATCCAGGGAACAGACTCTCCCACGCCGAATTCCGGGTAAGCACGTCTCGTGAGAGTTTCATCGAAATTCGATTGTACCGGCAGAGGATACGTATCAGGAAGGGGCATATTCTTTTTCTTTCTCCCGATCAATTCTGGTACTATACGCAAAAGAAAGAAAAAAAGAGCCGTCAAAGAAAAACTTGTCAGGAGACTGACTCCTCCATAAAAAAGCGGCCTCTCCATGACGTAGGAAACAAGCGGTCCATCGACGATGCGCATATCAACATCCGTTTTTATATTGTAGTATAAACCAGCGAATGAAAACATCGTTTGTGCCGTCTGTGAAGCCAGCCACTTCGCTCTCTCCTGTGTCTCTCCAATCGCTCGAATAACGAGGACACCACTCGTATTCTGTTTCGTTACCGACACGATGTTGTTCCATTGCTCTTTACGCTTATCCGGAGCATAGCCTGCGAAATCGTCATCTATGAAATCGTTCTCTCTCAATACTCGATCATAAAACGAGAGCGTACTCGTCAGCTCTGCCATATTGTCCGCCACACCTTCGAAAGTCTGCGTCGTGCCGGATTTCGGAATAACAAGAACAGTCACTTCCGCGCTGTAACTGCGAAAGAAATCGAGCCAAAAAAGACCGGATGCCAGCGTAACGAAAAAAAATGTTACGATAAAAGCACGACCGAGGGAGGATGCGATCAATTTATTTCGTACGATACGGAGCATAGTGTTCTTTTGCATTATTGTATTGATCCAAGGCATCCTCATACACTCCAAGTGTCTTTCGTGCTATGGCTTCCCAGCTGTAATATGTGCGCACACGCTCTTCGGCCATTTTCCCGAACTCTGCCACTTCATCGGGACGATTGATAAAATAGGCGAGTTCTTTCTTCAGGCTCTCTACATCTTTGTTCGGAAAGAATACTCCTGTGTGGGCGATAGCCTCACGATTGGCGGGAATATCGCTAACGAGTGGCAAAAGACCGTACCCCATCGCTTCAAGAAGAGCCAAAGACAATCCTTCATCTTCTGATGGTTGCACGAAAAGATACGCGTGTGAAAATAATTCTTCGAGAGACTTACCGGTCTGTTCGCCCGTGAAGATGATATTGCTCCGGCCATAAGCGAGTACCTTCAGGAATTTTTCGTATTCTTCCGTGTACGCGGACGAACCGACGATGACTAATTTGAAATTATTCGGAATCTTATTCGTATCTTCCAGTTCATTGAATGCCTTGATGAGATAATGGATGCCTTTGTGCGCTATCAAACGACTAACAGACAAGATATAACGCTTGGAACGCAGTCCCCATACATTCAACAATTCCGTATCAGGTTCAAGATTGACATCGGCACCATTGGGAACCAGCGTGAATGAACGATGATACTTCTTTTCTGCGTATTGTTTCAATGTCTCACTGATGACAATCGTCCTTTCCGGAATGGTACAGATAATTTTTTCAGCGATATGAAGACAAAATCGTGCTACGCTCCCCCACTTCTGATGCATATAGTCACGGCTATGAAATGTCGCTATTACCCGCATACTCGGACGGAAAATGATCGGGATGACAGACAGCACGCTCGGCCCGATGGAGTGATAATGCAGGACATCATAATTCTGAAACAATGCGTGGAGCGTCGCTACGAACGTATGCGTGATAGCATCGAGGTGCTTCGTTCTGATACTCGGAAGCGAAACAAGCTTCACGCCCTGAAATTCATAATTCTGAAACAACGCGTGGAGCGTCGCTACGAACGTATGCGTGATAGCATCGAGGTGCTTCGTTCTGATACTCGGAAGCGAAACAAGCTTCACGCCCTGAAATTCTTTCAGAGATTTATCCGTGTAGGACGGCCTCGTATACACGGTCACATCATGTCCGAAGGATGCCAATTGCACCGCCAACTTCTCGACATGTTTTTCAACACCACCAGAAAGACTGGGGATCCCTTTTTGTCCGATGAAAGCGATTTTCATAGAAGAGAAATTAACATGATGGAAGATTATCTGCGTGATTAGAAACCGCGAATGACCGAGGAGACAGAACCGATACCGTTTTGATCGATGCGATTCACATTCACGCCTGTCCCTTGTTGCAAACCTCCGAATGCACTCACCCCAGCTACGGTACGGGCGACACGAGCAATGCCATAGCGACCGTTTTTGACGATAGTGGCTTTCTTGAAACCGATATTTCCAATAGCACCGTAAGTACTCACTTCCACTCCCTCACGACTGTTATTGCGGATATTATTTTTCTTGCTCCAGATTTCGGAACCATCCAAAACAAGCTTCAGTCCACTTCCTTTGTTCCCACTGAAACTATTATTTTCAAGCCAAGCTTCCGTTCCCATAGCGAAATCCACACCATCGCTTTTATTGAGAGTAATATAACTATTGATCAGTACGATGAAACGCTTTTCTGCAAAAATACCGGCTCGGTCATTGCGGGTGATTTCTACCGTATCAAGCAATATACGGTGTCGTTTGTCAGTCTTCGCAGCATCGATATGGATACCATCCCGATTGCTGTCTTTGACTACTACATTATACAAATGTGCCTTGGCATCTTCCATAATACGTATTCCGTGCCGTCCGCCCTTGATAGTAACATAGCTCAATTTAGATTCATCTTTCATTTCAACAGCAGGCTTGTTTTCATTCTTGGCTTTGATAATCACCTTGTCGCGTTCTTCACTCTCTCCGACGACTTTCACATCTTTCGGAATGGTGATATTTTCTTTATACTTACCATTCTTGATACGCACTTCCGTACCACCTTTGGCGTGATCAAGCGCTTTGGAAATACTCTGGTATGGATGATTGGAAGTACCATCCTCAGTACCATTGGCATCTTTATCGACAAAGATGACCTTGGCACTGCCAAAAACAAAAACAGGGACTGCGATGATAAACGCAACCGCCAAACCGATAAAAACCTCTTTCGAAAGCCAAAAACTACGACTGTTCATAAAAATATATTACTAGTTCTTAAACGTTATATACTAGCAAAATTTCCGCTTTTTGTCAAGAGTCTGATGTTCCGCTATAATAGATGACATCAAGCCTTGTTTAAAACAAAAATTATGCAACTTAAAACGCTTTTTTCACCACGATCCATTGCTGTTATCGGTGCGTCGACCAAAATCGGTAGCGTCGGCTATACACTCACCGAAAACCTCCTCAAAAACGGCTATGCCGGGAGCATCTACCCCATCAATCCGAAAACTGACAACTTATTCGGTCTCCCCTGCTATGCAAATATTTTCCTCATCCCGCACGAAATAGACCTCGCCATTATCATCGTTCCGGCCAATATTGTCCCCCTCGTCCTGCGCGAAGTCGGAGAGAAAGGCGTTCCGAGCGCCATTATCATTTCTTCCGGATTCAAAGAAACAGGAGAGGCAGGAAAAAAACTTGAAGACGAAATCACTCTGATCTCGAAAGAATACAACATCGCTCTTCTCGGTCCCAACTGTCTCGGATTTCTCCGTCCATCACTTGGACTCAATGCCTCTTTCGCCAAAATCCTTCCAGAGGATGGAAAAATCGCTTTCTTCTCTCAGAGTGGCGCACTCTGTACCGCTATCCTCGATATAACTCACGACGCTCTGGCATTTTCTCACTTCGTCAGTATCGGAAACAAAGCAGTGATAAATGAGAACGAACTCCTTCGTTTCTTCGCATCTGATAAGAATATTGATGTAATAAGTTTCTATACTGAAGGACTGATAGACAGTGCCAAAATCATAGAAACAGGTCGCGCTGTACTTTCCCAGTCGGATGCCAAACCAATCATTGCCCTCAAATCAGGAACGACACCCGCAGGAACACAAGCTTCAAGCTCGCATACAGGAGCATTGGCAGGAAGTGATGATGCTTATGAAGCATTGTTCAAACAAGCCCGCATCATCCGGGCAACCAGTCTCGAAAATTTACTCGACCTCCTTTCTGTTTTCTCCAACAATCACTTACCTGAAAATAATCGTGTCGCCATCATCACGAATGCTGGCGGACTCGGTGTCCTCGCGACTGATTCGGCAATCGATAGCGGTCTTCGTATTGCATCGCTTGGAGAAGAAACGAAAAAGAAATTGCGAGCGGTTCTTCCTCCTTCAGCCAGCGT
>Ga0051980_10003522_pt1 | contig 11841 bp, 12 predicted proteins | sample CryGey13umfilter_2_FD_55014 | JGI IMG/M metagenome (GOLD analysis project Ga0051980, IMG submission 55014) | Groundwater microbial communities from aquifer in Utah, USA - Crystal Geyser 4/9/14 3 um filter | ecosystem: Environmental > Aquatic > Deep subsurface > Groundwater | place: USA: Utah...
AGCTTCGCCCAGATCGAGAAGACGATCGCCGAATTCGGCCTGCGCGCCCGCGACGGCAAGCTGACCATGGACGAGATGCAGGGCGGCACCTTCACCATCTCCAACGGCGGCGTCTATGGCTCGCTGATGTCCAGCCCGATCCTGAACCCGCCGCAGTCGGGCATCCTGGGGATGCACAAGATCCAGGAGCGCCCGGTGGCGCTGCGCTCAGCTACGACCACCGCATCGTGGACGGCAAGGAGGCGGTGACGTTCCTGGTGCGGGTGAAGGAGAGCCTGGAAGACCCGCGCCGCCTGCTGATGGACCTGTAAGTGACGGTGGAGCTTCAGGTTCTTGGCTGGGCGGCGCTGCTGGCGGTGGTCCAGTTGTTCCTCTACGCCGTGCCCGCCAACCTGGCGCTCGGCTCGGACTATCTGGCCGGGCCGCGCGATCAGAAGCGGGAGCTTGAGGGCCGCGCCGCGCGGCTGCAACGCGCCTTCAACAACCATGTCGAAGGGCTGGTGCTGTTCACCGCCGCCGTGGTGGTGGTGACGCTCGGCGACGCGTCGGGCGCGTTCACGCAAGGCTGCGCGCTGGTCTATCTGGCGGCGCGGGTGGTCTATGTGCCGCTCTATGCGACGGGGTCGAAGCCGTGGCGCTCGGTGGTCTGGGGCTTTGGATTTTTCGCGACGGTCGCGATGCTGGTCGCGGCGCTGATCTGAGGGAGAGGGACTATGGCCGATTATGACTTGATCTTCATCGGCGGCGGCCCCGGCGGCTATGTCGGCGCGATCCGCGCGGCGCAGCTTGGCCTCAAGGTCGCGTGCGTCGAGGGCCGCGATGCGCTTGGCGGGACGTGCCTGAACGTCGGCTGCATCCCCTCCAAGGCGCTGCTGCACGCGAGCGAAATGGTCCATGAGGCGGAGGGCAACTTCGCGACCATGGGCATCATCGCCAAGTCGGTCAGCGTCGATGTGCCAAAAATGCTCGCCTACAAGCAGGGCGTGGTCGATGGCAACGTCAAGGGCATCGAGTTCCTGTTCAAGAAGAACAAGGTCGATTGGCTGAAAGGCTGGGGCAGGATCACCGCCAAGGGCGAGGTCACCGTGGATGGGACCGCGCACAAGGCGAAGAACATCGTGATCGCCACCGGCTCGGAGCCGTCGCCGCTCAAGGGCGTCGAGGTCGATCAGGAGCGCGTGGTCGACTCGACCGGCGCGCTTGAATTGAAGGCCGTGCCGAAAAACCTCGTCATCATCGGCGCGGGCGTGATCGGGCTTGAGCTTGGCTCGGTCTGGGGGCGGCTGGGCGCCAAGGTCACGGTGATCGAGTTCCTCGACCAGATCACGCCGGGGCAGGACGGCGAGGTGGCGAAACAGTTCCAGCGCATCCTCACCAAGCAGGGCTTCACCTTCATCATGGGCGCGGCGGTGAGCGGCGTGGAGAAGCTCAAGACCAAGCTCAAGGTCGGCTACGCCCTGCGCAAGGACGACAGCAAGCACGAGATCGACGCCGATGTGGTGCTGGTCGCCACCGGGCGGCGCCCGTTCACCAAAGGCCTGGGGCTGGAGGAGGCCGGCGTCGCGCTCGACGACAAGGGCCGGGTCAAGACCGACGCGCGGTGGCGCTCCAACGTCGAGGGCGTCTACGCCATCGGCGACGTGATCGACGGCCCGATGCTGGCGCACAAGGCCGAGGACGAGGGCATGGCGGTGGCGGAGGTGATCGCGGGCAGGCACGGCCACGTCAACTATGGCGTGATCCCCGGCGTGATCTACACCGCGCCCGAGGTCTCCAGCGTCGGCGCCACCGAGGAGCAGCTCAAGGCGGAAGGCAAAGCTACAAGGTCGGCAAGTTCAGCTTCATGGGCAACGGTCGCGCCAAGGCGCATTTCGCCACCGAAGGCTTCGTCAAGCTGCTGGCCGACAAGGAAACCGACCGCATCCTCGGCGCGCACCTGATCGGGCCGATGGCGGGCGACCTGATCCACGAGATCTGCGTGGCGATGGAGTTCGGCGCCGCGGCCGAGGACGTGGCGCGCACCTGCCACGCGCACCCGACCTTCTCCGAAGCGGTGCGCGAGGCGGCGCTGGCCTGCGGCGATGGCGCGATCCACGCCTGAAGCGGTTGCCCTCGCCGCGCCGCGCGTTATCTCGCGACGCGGGTGAGGGGGAGACAACCATGAAACTGCTCGGCATATCCGGCTCGCTGCGGGCCGCGAGCCTCAACACCGCGCTGGCGCGCGCGGCTGCGGAGGCGTTCGCGCCCGCCAGCTTCACGTTGGCCGACCTCAACCTGCCGCTTTACGACGGCGACCTTGAGGCCCGAGGGATGCCGGAGGTGGTGCTGGCGCTCAACGCGGCGATCCGCGACGCCGACGCCATCGTGATCGCGACGCCGGAATACAATGCGGCGCTGTCGGGGGTGCTGAAAAACGCGCTCGACTGGTCGAGCCGGGTAAAACCGATGCCGCTGACCGGCAAGCCGGTGGCGATCCTGTCGGCGGCGGCGGGCAAGGCGGGCGGGCAGCGCGCGCAGATGACGCTGCGCCATTGTCTGCTGGCGTTCGACGCGCTGGTGCTGCCCGCGCCGCAGGTGTTCGTCCACGCCTCGGCGTTCGAGGACGGCAGGCTGACCGACGAGACCGCGCTGAAGCTGGTGGCGCAGTTGATGGCGCGGCTGCGCAGCTGCGGTCTGAGCGCCGCTTGCGCCCGCGCGGGCGCTCCCCTAGAACGCGGCGTCATCCTCACGGAGCGCCGCCCATGTCCAAGGCCCCCCTCACGCCGAAGAAGGTCGTCCTCGCCTATTCGGGCGGTCTCGACACCTCGATCATCCTGAAGTGGCTTCAGGTCACCTATGGCTGCGAGGTGGTGACCTTCACCGCCGACCTCGGCCAGGGCGAGGAGCTGGCGCCCGCGCGCGCCAAGGCCGAATTGCTGGGGGTGAAGCCCGAGAACATCTTCGTGCGCGACGTGCGCGAGGAGTTCGTGCGCGACTTCGTGTTTCCGATGTTTCGCGCCAACGCGGTCTATGAGGGGCTGTATCTGCTCGGCACCGCCATCGCGCGGCCGCTGATCTCGAAGCATCTGGTCGAGATCGCGCGCCAGACCGGCGCCGACGCCGTGGCCCATGGCGCCACCGGCAAGGGCAACGATCAGGTGCGCTTCGAGCTTTCCGCCTATGCGCTGGAGCCCGACATCAAGGTGATCGCGCCGTGGCGGGAGTGGGATCTGACCTCGCGCACGCGGCTGATCGAATGGGCGCAGGCGCATCAGGTGCCGGTGCCCACCGACAAGCGCGGCGAGGCGCCGTTCAGCGTGGACGCCAACCTGCTGCACACCTCCTCGGAGGGCAAGGTGCTGGAGGACCCGGCGCAGGAAGCCCCCGACATCGTCTATCAGCGCACCGTCGCGCCCGAGGATGCGCCGGACGCGCCCGAGTTCATCGAGATCACTTTCGACAAGGGCGACCCGGTGGCGCTGGACGGCAAGCCGCTNAGCCCGGCGTCGATGCTGACGGCGCTGAACGCCGTCGGCGGGCGCAACGGCGTGGGGCGGCTCGATCTGGTCGAGGGGCGCTATGTCGGCATGAAGTCGCGCGGCGTCTATGAGACGCCGGGCGGCACGGTGCTGCTGGCNGCGCATCGCGGCATCGAGAGCATCACGCTGGATCGCGGCGCCGCGCATCTGAAGGATGAACTCGCGCCGCGCTACGCCGAGCTGATCTATTTCGGCTACTGGTTTTCCCCTGAGCGCGAGATGCTGCAGGCCGCCATCGACCACAGCCAGACCCATGTCTGCGGCACGGTGCGCCTCAAGCTCTACAAGGGCTCGGTCAGCGTGGTGGGCCGCTGGTCGGACCGCAGCCTCTACAGCGAGCAGCACGTNACCTTCGAGGACGACGCCGGCGCCTATGATCAGAAGGACGCCGCCGGCTTCATCAAGATCAACGCGCTGCGGCTGCGCTTGCTGGCGATGCGCGACAAGCGGTTGCGGGGCCATAGCGCAATCCGACCGGAGTGAAGCGAGCATCGGANAAATTGCGCGTAAAAGCAAAAGACTAGAGCGGCGGGCCTGACCCAGTCAGGTCAAACGCCGCTCTGGGCCGCCACCACCCGAAAGGTGAGGTTGATCCTGCCGCCGCCCGGCAGCAGGGTCGAGCCGCCGAAGCGCACCCGGTCGATCCCGTGATAGGCCAGCCGAACAGCGCCGCCGAGGATCGCCACGTCGCCCGATTCCAGCGTCGCCGAGGCGGTGGGGTCGCGCCGCGCCAGTCCGCCGACGCGNAACAGCGCCGGATCGCCCAGCGAGACCGAGACCACCGGCGCGGCGAAGGCGCCTTCGTCGGCGTCGCGGTGCAGCCCCATGCGCGCGCCCTGGCCATACCAGTTGACCAGCATGCAGTCGGGATCGGAACCCCAGCCCGAGACCGCGCGCCACAGCGCCAGCGCCTGCGGCGGGATCGGCGGCCACGGCAGCCCGGTTGCGGGGTGCGCNGGCGCATAGCCGTAGCGCCCCTGCGCCACCACCCAGCCGACGCGCCCGGCGGCGGTCATCCGCACGCTCATCGGCTTGCCCCATGGCGTGACCGGGCGCATCAGCGGCGCCTGCGCCACCACGCCGCGCACCGCCTCGACCAGCGCGCGCTGCGCGTCGGCGTCGAGATAACCCTTGTGGATCACGACGCCGTTCAGCGACAGCACGGCCATCGCCTCAGAGCAGCCAGCCGATGCAGAACAGCGCCGCATAGAGCATCAGCAGCTTGCCGGTGTCGGCGAGCGCGCGGTTCAGCGCCGGGCCGTCGCGCCGCGTCCACACCGCGCGCGCCACCGGCGCCGCCGCGACCAGCGTCAGCAGCGGCGCCGCGACGCCGATCCCCGCGTCGCCGCTCGCCAGAAAAACCAGCGGCGACAGGCAGCCGCCGAGCACCGCCAGCCCATACTGCCAGCGCGAGAACGCCACGCCAAAGCGCACCGCCAGCGTCCGCTTGCCCGCCGCCGCGTCGGTCTCGATGTCGCGCAGGTTGTTGACCACCAGGATCGCCATTGCGATCAGCCCCGGCCCGATCCCCGCCGCCACGGGGCGCCAGTCCAACTCCAGCGCCTGCACATAATAGGTTCCCGCCACCGCGACCGGGCCGAAGAAGATCAGCACGAACACGTCGCCAAGNCCGCGATAGCCCAGCGGCGCCGGGCCGCCGGTATAAAGCACCCCGCTCAGGATCGAGGCCAGCCCCACGGCGACGATGGGCCAGCCGCCGCGCGCGGCGAGGTAGAGCCCCACCAGCGCGGCGAGGCCGAACGCCAGCAGCGCGGCGCGCAGCATGGTCTGCGGGCGCACCAGCCCGGCCTGCACCATGCGGCGCGGCCCGATCCGCTGCGCGGTGTCGGCGCCCTTCACGAAGTCGAAGTAGTCGTTGGCGAAATTGGCGCCGATCTGGATCAGCGCCGCGCCCAGAAGCGCCGCCAGCGCCGCCAGCGCGTGCCCCGCGCCGTCGCCGTAGGCGATCGCCGCGCCGATCAGCACCGGCGCCAGCGAGGCCGGCAAGGTGCGCAGCCGCGACGCCGCGACCCAGGCGCCGAGGCCGGGCCGGGCGTCGTTCAACCCGCCGTCCGCCATCAGCCGCGCGCCGCCTGTCTGGCGGAGGGCGTGGCGAAGGCCAGCGTCGCCAGCAGCATGACCCCCAGCCCAAGCCCCGCCAGCAGCGCGGCGTCGGCGCCGACCGACCCCATCGGCGGCAGGTTCACCGCCGCCAGCACCAGCGCCGCCAGCCGCGCNCGCAGCCCCAGCGGCCGACTGACATGGCCAACGGTCGCCGCCGTGACCAGCGCCACGGCGGTCAGCGTGCGCGCCANCGCCAGGATGATCGCGCCCGGATCGCCCTGCATCAGCAGCGCGGGCTGGGTGACGAAGGCGACCGGGATGACATAGATCCCGGCGGAAAACCGCATGGCGCAGAACGCGGTGCGCCACGGGCTGACCCCCGCCACGGTCGCGGCGGCGAAGCTGGCGATGGCGATGGGCGGCGTGATCATCGAAAGCATGCCGAAATAAAGCACATAGAGATGCGCCGCGACAGGGGNCACGCCCATCTGGATCAGCGCCGGGGCGGCCAGCGTGGCCAGCATCACATAGACGCCCGCCGTCGGCATCCCCAGACCCAGCGCAAGGCTCACCAGCGCGGTCAGCGCCAGCAGCAGGCCCAGATCGCCGCCGCTTGCAGCCAGCATCTGCAGCGTGACCGCAAAGGCGACGCCGGTGATGTTGAGCACGCCGATCACCAGCCCCGCCGCCGCCGCCAGCATCACGATGTCGGCCACCGGGTCCATCGCCAGCAAAAGCTGGCGAAACGCCGCGCCCGCCCGCGCCGCCATGCCCGCGACCGGCCACAGCAGATGGATCGCCACCAGCGCCGCCGTCGCAAGAAACCCTGCGTAGGGCGCGGAAAACCCGCCGACGAACAGCAGCCAGACCAGCGCCGCGATGGCGAGCAGATAGCGCCAGCCCTGCGCCGGAGGAGTTGTCAGCGCGACGACGGGCGCTGCGGCGGCCCGCGCGCCTGCGTCCGGCCGCCGCCGCCGCGCCTCGAAGTCCACCGCGCACAGCAGGGCTGCGTAATACAGCCCCGCCGGGATCAGCGCCGCCAGCGCGACGTCGCGATAGGGAACCTCCAGCAATTCGGCCATCAGGAACGCGGCGGCGCCCATCACCGGCGGCATCAGCTGCCCGCCGGTCGAGGACACCGCCTCGATGGCGGCGGCGGCGTGCGGGCGATAGCCGCCGCGCGTCATCATCGGGATCGACACCGCGCCCACCGCCGCCACATTGGCGACCGCGCTGCCCGAGACCATGCCGAACGCCGCCGACCCCAGCACCGACACCTTCGCCGCGCCGCCCTCGCAGCCGCCCACCAGCCGCGCCGCCAGCGCCGAGAACACCGCCGCGCCGCCAAAAGCGTTGAGCAGAAAGCCGAACACGATGAACGGCGCCACGGTGATCGCCGCGATGTCGAGCAGCTTGGAGAACAGCGCGTTGGTGTCGAGCGCCAGATACACCGCCAGCCGCGCGGGGGCGACCGGGCGCGAGGCGTATTCCGGCGCCAGTCCGGGGCCGATGAACAGCGCGAACAGCGTCAGCGCGATCAGCAGCAGCGGCAGGAAGGCGCCGGTGCGCCGCCGCACCGCCGCCATCACGCCGACGATCATCGCCAGCGCCAGCGCCACCGCGCCCGGNGGCGCGAAGGCGAGCGCGCGTTGCAGCGTGGGATAGGTAAACGCCACATAGCCGAACACGCCCAGCGTCAGCGCCGCCAGCGCCGCGGCCAGCGCCTCGGCCCAGGGCCCGCGCGGCGCGGCGCCCGGCGCCAGCAGCGCCATCGCCGCCGCCGCGCCCGCCGCCAGCGCCAGGAACTGCTCGGTGTAGAGATAGGCGCCCACCATGGCGGGCGCGCCCAGCAGCCACGCGGTCAGCGCGGCCAGCAGCAGCGCGCGCAGGCCCCAGCGCGCCNGCTCGGCCCCGCGCCGCAACGCGCCCGCCTCCCCGGTTGTCGGCGCGGCCACTCAGCGCCCCGCCGCCCAGGCGATGGTGGCGGGGTGGAACGGCGCGCGCAGGCCGGTCTTGTGCAGCGCCGCCGGGTCGAGACCGCGAAACAAGGGAAACCCCGCCGTCAGCGCGTCCTTGTGCGCCGCCAGCCCCTCGACCACGGCGCGCACCACCGCGTCGGGCGTGCGCGCGTTGGTCAGCAGCAGGTTGTCGAACGCCATCACCGGCGTCGCGGCGCCGACGCCCACCAGCCCCGGCGCCGGGCCGACCATCGTCACATAGGCCTCGGGAAAGATCGCCTGCATCCGCGCCAGCGCGGCGGCGTCGTCGGCGACCGGCAGGATGCGCACCGGCGCGGCGGCGTTCACCTCCGCCACCTTCGCGGCGCCGACGGCGAAGAAGAACGCGTCCGCGCGCCCGTCGGTGAACTGGTCCGCGCCCACCACCACGTTCGGCGCCAGCGTCGGGATCACGTCGGCCAGCGTCAGATCGCCGGTCGCCAGCACCGCCTCCAGCATCGCGGTGATCGACGCCATCGCCGAGAACCCCGCCGTCACCCGCTTGCCGCGCAGGTCGGCGATGGTGTGGATGGCGCTGTCGGCGCGCACGAACAGCGCCACGCGCAGCGGAAACAGCGCCGCCGCCACCCGCAGCCCGCCCATCGGCGCGCCCTGAAAGCCGCCCAGGCCCGCGACCGCCTCGGCGGCCTCCAGCGCGTTGGCGACGCCGAAATCCAGCTCGCCCGAATCGAGCAGCGGGATCAGCGTGGTTTCGCCGGAATTGGGCAGCACCCGCGCCTGAAGCCCCAGACGCTCGGTCATCATCTGCGCAATCACAGAGCCGGTGGAGAAGCTGATCGAGCCTTGCGACATGGTGCCGACGCCGATCACGCCCTGCGCCGCGGCAAGGCCCGGCGCAAGCGCGCAGAGCGTCAAGCCCGGAGCGAGCGCGCAGAGCGCGACGGTCAGCGCGGCGAACAGTTTTCTCAAGACCGGTCTCCCCCGTTGTCGCCGCCCCGTTGTCGCCGCGCTGTTGTTACAGCCGCGCGTCGCCGAGCGCGCCTGTCCTGCGCCGTGGCGGACTGCGTCCGAGCTTATCGGGTTTGAGCCTGGCGCCATTGATCGCGATCAAGCGCGCCCAGGCCAATCGGACGCGGCGTCGCNTCCCAACAGCACGTCCCGGCGCGCTNNTCAGGCGCGTTCGCCGCCAAGACCGCGCCACAGCGCCGCCATGCCGAACCCCCAGAAGCCATGCGCCAGCGCGATGCGCAGCATCGAGTCCCACGGCTGGGAATAGGCGATCGGCTGGCCTTTCAGCGGCGCCACCACCAGAAACAGCGTCGCCACCGGCACGACGAAGCCCCAGAGGAACCCCGCGACCCATTCCGGCATGACCCGCCGCATCAGCGGCAGGAACGCCAGCAGGAACACGACCCCCCACAAGCCCGACCAGAACGCGCCGTTCACCACCGCCGGCACGCGCAGCGGCCCGGACGGCGACAGGATGAACGGCCGCACCGGAAACATGCCCGCTTCGCGGAACAGCCCCACCGCCGACTGATGAAACGTGATCATCGCCAGCGCGCCGATGAAGAACGCAAACAGCGCCCGCCCGCCCAGCCGCCTGATCGCCTGCATCCCGCCTTCTCCCCCCCGAAAATCGCCGCTCAGCGCGGCAGCCTCAGCATGAACGGCGGGCCCCAGCCATGAACGCTGTCGCGCGCGCGGATCGTGACATGATCGACGCCCTCTGGGATAGCCACGCCGGTCAACGACCGTGTGAACGGCTGTTCGTCGTCGTGCGGATGCAGCAGTTCGCGCACGCCCAGCACGGCGCCGTCGGGGGCCGTCACCTCCCAGGCGTCGGCGTAGTGGTCCCAGCCCGCATCGGCGTGCGCGACGGTCACATCGAGGCGCCAGCCGTGCGCGCCGGGCGTCGCGGTCGCGGCGACGACCCGCGCTTCGCCCGCCGACGCGGCGGAGGCGGCCAAAAGGGCCGTGGCCAGAAGGATCGCAGGCGGCGGGATGAAACGGGGCATGGCGATTCTCCGCAGGCTCTGGCGCTGAGGATACGGCGGCGCAGGGCGGCGCGCGACCATGGCGTCCGTCGAAAAGCGCCGAACCGGCGGCGATGGTCTGGACGCCCTCCGGGCGGTCTGCTAAACGCCCAGCATTGGTGATGCGGCGTAGCTCAGTGGTAGAGCATCCGACTGTTAATCGGACGGCCGTAGGTTCGAATCCTACCGCCGCAGCCAATGCGGACACCTCGCCGATGGCGCCAGGAACGAGCGGCCAGGACGAGAGCGGTCGTCGCCGCGCGCTCCGCGCCCTTGGCGCAAGCTGTGCGACGCCGTCGCCGACCATGCGGCGACCACGCCGTTTCGCGCAATAATCACGGTGACCATGGCTTCCTGACGCCCGCTGCAGGGCTTTTCCCGGCCCGGCGCGGCTTGCTGCGTCCGCATTTGTGGTTATCGTGAACTTGGTCCGAGAGGAGACGCCGCGTGTCCCGAACGACCATCATGGCTTTCCGCGTGACCGGTGTGACCAGCAAGCGTTTCGCCCCGCGCACGGCGCGCCGCCTGTCGCGCGCCGACCGGCGCGTTCAGCGCACGTGCGGCGGCGCGCGTTGATGTCGCTGCTGTCCTACTACCGGGCGACGCTTGCCGACGGCGCCCGCCCTAGGGTCGATTTCTCTCGGGCGCGCGCGGCGCCGCCAGAGGCGGTGCGCGCGGGGCGGCTCGATCCGGCGTTGGCCGCCGCCATCGTGCGCGACGCGCCAAGGCGGATCACGGCGCCGCCGCAGCCGGACGCCGCCGTGGTGCTGATCNCGCCGCGTCGCGTATCCCCGGCCCGTTCAGCCGCGCGCCCTGCATCGCCAGCGATGGCGCCTCGACGATCAGCGTCGCGGCGCGGTCGGGGTATTCCGGCGCGCCGACGGCGAAGCGGTCCACCGGCTGCAGCGCCGCCCAGTCGCCCAGCGCGCACATGGCCTGCTCCGCCGCCGCCAGCGCCGCGCCGCAGTGAAACGTCACCCAGTCGCGCACCAAGGCGCAATCCGCCGCGCCCGCCAGATGCGGCGGCGTGGTCGCGTCGGTCAGCGCCAGCAGCGGCGCGCCCGCCGCAGCCGACAGCGGCGCAGGCGGCGCCGCGCCGGTCACGCGCAGGATCGCGCCGGGGCGCGACAGCGCCGCCAGCGTTGCGCGAAAGACGTGGGCGGACTGGACCGGCGCATCAGTGAAGCCGCCGCCGAGCGCGTCAGCGCCCCCGCCGCCCGGCGCGTCAGCGCGAAGAACGCCACCTGCGTCTCGTCGGCGCGCGGCCTCCTCNGCCTCCAGCGGCGCCAGCACCGCCGGGCGCAGCGCAGGCGCGCGACCGGTCTGCATCAGCGCGCCGTCAGCGCGNCGCGGCGCGTGCGCGCCTTGTCGCGGCCCTGCACATGCGCGCAGCCGATCACGCCGCCCGCGATGCGCAGCGTGCAGCGCGTGTCGGTCGTCTCGCCCAGGTTGAACGGCGCGCCCGCCGCCCCGGCGCGGCCGCGCACCATCACCGCGTCCACCCCCGGCTCGCGTTGCAGCGCGACCTCGGGCGCGTCATCGGGCGTCAGCGCCGCCAGTAGCTCGGGCCGCGCGCGCGCCAGCAGGCCCATCCACGCGCGGCGATTCTGCGTCGCGTCCATCCCCTGATCCGATATCTTGCCGTGTTGTCCGGTATCTCAAACACCTGGACGACGCTCAGCCGCACACCCGGCGCCGCGTTCCGTCGCGCGAGATCACCCATGCCGAGACCCGGCCCGCCGATGCGCGCGAGGTGGCGGCGCTGGCGCTGGCGCCCGGCGCGCTGGCGTTTGGCGCGCTGGCGCATGGGGTGGAGGGCGTGTCGCTGGCCGAGGGCGCGCCGCTGGCGGCGTTTCGGTCCGCCTTTCCCGCCGCGCGCTTTCCCGGCCTGCCGCAGGCGCTGCGCGAGACCGGCGCGATCACGGCGGCGCTGCGCGCCTGCGGGCTGCCCGATTATACCCGCGCCGCGACCCGGATCAGCGCCCACGCCGCGCGCCCGGCGCTGGCGGCGCGGCTGCGCATCGCGGCGGGGGCGCCGATCCTGCGCCCGGTCGCGGTCAACGTGGACGCCGACGGCGCGCCGGTGGAATACGGCGTCACCTGGTTCGCGGGCGAGCGGGTGACGCTGACGGTGGCGCCGGAGGGCTGCGCCGCGCCGCGCGGCCGCGCCGCTCTGCCGCTCGGCCGGCGTCAGCGCGAACGCCCCGGCGCCGCCGCGGCCGCGCGATCATCGCCTCGCCATCGGCCGTGGCGGTCCCTCTCCCC
>Ga0051980_10003552_pt1 | contig 11802 bp, 9 predicted proteins | sample CryGey13umfilter_2_FD_55014 | JGI IMG/M metagenome (GOLD analysis project Ga0051980, IMG submission 55014) | Groundwater microbial communities from aquifer in Utah, USA - Crystal Geyser 4/9/14 3 um filter | ecosystem: Environmental > Aquatic > Deep subsurface > Groundwater | place: USA: Utah...
AATAAAAAAACTCTTTTCCGCCCTAGGCGGATCCGCCTTTGGCGGACAGAATCTGCAAAATCTTTCTCCAGAAGAACGTCAACAGCGGCTTCAGGAACTTGGCGGGAATGTTGGCGGCGCCCGCCTTCGCCAAGGCTTCGGCGGGCAAGGACTCGCGACAGGAGAGATTATCTCTAAAGACGACAAGAGTGTTACCGTAAAACTTCGCGACGGTGGTTCAAAAATTGTATTCCTCTCTGGCTCAATAGAAGTAACAAAATCTGTCAGCGGAACTCTTGTCGATCTTGAAGTCGGTAAAAATATCTCCGTAAATGGCACTGCCAATTCAGATGGAAGCATAACCGCACAGTCAATTCAATTGCGTCCTAACCTTCAATAGTTAAATAGTTAAATGATTAAATTTCAATTACTTCTCGCATTTTTCAAGCAACTGGTTTCCTTGGTCTGGTTTCGTTCAGCAATTTTTGATAAAATAGGTTCGAGCTTGATACAATAAAGACACCATCAACGAACTAAACGGTTTTTTGGAAGCCAAAATGCGAGACGCGCGAAGCGCGTCCCACTGATTCCCCCCCATTTTCCCAAACGAATTCAGAATTTTTGGTGCGCTTGCGCGCACTGATTTTTCGCCGAGGAGGAGGTGCCCTCACGAGGAATCGAACCCCGATGTCTAGTTCCGAAGACTAGCGCTCTATCCGTTGAGCCATGAGGGCATAAACAGCGGGCATGCGTTTTACTACAAGAGCGTTAAGCGAACGAAATGCTTGATGGCGTTGCTGTATTGTAACGAATAATGGAGATATACTCAATAATACCCGTATGCGCATATTTGTAACCGTCAAGCCGAACGCGCCAAAAACGTCAATTGAACAAATTGACCACTATCACTATCGTATCGCGGTTCGAGAACCGCCTATCCGGGGCAAGGCAAACGCAGCCGTCATTCACGCCTGCGCTGATTATTTCCACGTCCCCCAATCATCAATACACATCGTATCCGGATATACCTCACGAAACAAAATACTTGATATTGCGTAGTTTCCTTTCGTGGCACTTCGGCGTACAATAAAATAAACAAAGAAAAATAAAAAATAAATATATGCGAGGATACATTATCAATCTTGAAGAAAAAACACAGGAAAACAACACATTCCGGACCGTGCTATACACGACACGCCACAGCCAGCTTGTTGTCATGTCATTGCTTCCGGGACAAGATATCGGAAGCGAGATTCACAAAGACGTGGACCAATTTATCCGCGTTGAACGCGGCCAAGGCAAGGCAATTCTTAATAACGAGGAACACGACCTGCGCGACGGATACGCAGTCATGATTCCTGCGGGCACGGAACATAATATTATCAATACTCAATCGTCTGAATCTATGAAACTCTACACCGTGTATTCCCCGCCCGAACACAAAGACAAAACCGTACACGAAACAAAAGAAGAAGCGTTAACGCACGAAGAGCATTTTGACGGAAGCACCACGTAAGGAGCATAACGCATCACATTTTGTGCGTGCGGGCTTGTTCAATGGCGTGCGCCAATGCTTGTTTTTTCCTAAAAAACGCCGGAATAATAAATTGTTCACCGCCCGTTGTTCCAATCGTGACCGACGGCTGGAGTATCCCTCCGATTTCTATGGTTGCGATTTTATCCAAAGGAATATCTATGCGCCTGCCAAGCCCCCACCATGTTTGCAAAACCACGCGGTCAAAAAATACCTGAACCCGATGTCCCAAAACTGATGTTTCAAAAAGAGGCTTGTTATCCATAAATTTGTTATAACACCCTATTACTCATATCGCAATGCTTCAATCGGGTCTTTTTTCGCTGCTTGGCGCGCAGGATACAACCCAAATACAAATCCCACACCCGCAGAAACAACTAATTTTTGCAAGATTGCGTTTTATAATATACAATATAGCATTAGCCGTAAGATTTCATGGCGTTGTTTACACTTTTTTTCTTAAAAACATCTAAAAAGGGAGGGTGTAAACAACGCGGATAATTCTTACACATTAGCAGATAATTAAAAAATAACTTTTAAAAATATGGAAAAAACGCACAAAATATTTTTTGTACTCCTCGACGCTATTTTAATCTCTTTTGCCCTAACGGGTTTTGTCCTGGCCCAAACAGAATCTTTATCCCCTTCTCCCACGCCAACAATTGAAACAACCAATGAAATCGCAACGCCCGACGAACAGGAAGATGTTTCCGCTGCAAGCCTTGATGTAAAAGAACCTACACTTTTACCAGACAGCAAATTCTATTTTTTAAAAGAGTGGCAAAGGAATTTAAGGCTTGCTTTTGCCTTTAATCGAATTAAAAAAGCTGAAGTCAGGCAGGAAATAGTAAATGAAAAACTTATCGAATTAAAAGCCCTAGCGGCAAAGACTCAAGATCCAAAAATACTTGAAAAGGCAGCTGCTAATTCTCAAAAACACATTGAAAAATTAAAAGAGCAAATAGAAAAGTTTAAGGACAATGCCCAAGCTGACCCTGAAGTTAATAAATTCTTGGATAAATTTGTTCAGCAAGGACTTTTGCAGCAAAGGGTTTTAGAGCAATTGGAAGTCAAGGTTCCGCCCTCAATAATACAAAAAATCGAAGTTGTCAGAGAAAGACATCTNGAAATGTTTTGTGGGGTTATGTCAAAACTTGAAGACAAANACAAGATCGCGGCCAGAATCAATAATGCTTTGGAAAATCAAATAGGAGACGACTTCAAGCAATTAAAAGATGTTCAGACCTTAAGAAGCATAGAAGAAAAGCTTCCGACTGAAATTCAAGACTCAATCAGACAATTACAGGAAAGAAATCTTAATATGTTTATGGAAAATCTGGAGAAAANGACTACAGAAAAACAAGAAAAGATTGGTGATTATTTACAAAAAATGGGCGGAGACAAAGAAAAACAATTGGAAATCCTTGAGACTTTAAAGCAGCAAGTTAAGTCTGAAGCAATACAGAATAAACTAGAACAGGCAAAAGATAAAATAATCCAAAAGATTGAACAGACTCCTCAAAACGAGAACTGCCCGTCTTGGGCAGCTCCAGCCCATGGCTTTTGCCAAGATGGAAGAATTGTTATAGATAAAGAAATCAAGACCGGTTGCAGATTGCCAGCAAAGTGCGTTCATGTTTCGGACCAGACTCCTTGCAAACCAATTTGCAGCAAAACTGGGACAGGATCGGAAGGCTGGTATAATTCCTGCACAAACGAACTGATAAACAAAAGCGAATGTAAAGTATGTAAAGCTGTTTGTGGCGAAATAGGTACAAGATCAGAGGGCTGGTATAATTCCTGCAATGGCGAACTTATTAAATGGGATAACTGCGCAAGGAAAGTGCCAACAAAACCTATCGGAGTTTGTATCACGCTTTGGAATCCAGTTTGCGGTTCGGACAATAAGACCTATTCTAATGATTGTTTTGCAAGAGCTGCTGGCGTTTCTGTAATTCATAAGGGAGTTTGCAAAGAAATGCCAGAAAAGCCGCCAGTGCCCTTTACTTCCCCATCGCCGCTACAACCCTCTTGTAAAAACATCTGGGCGTATGACAATGACCATAGATTCTGCCAGCAAAAGAAATACTGCGGAGCATATATGTATCTTGGCCTTCATACCTTTGGCACTAAAGAAGAGTGTGAAAAGAGTTTAAAAGAGAATAATGATAGTTCTGAGAATTTAACCTATTGCCAAAAAGACGAAGATTGCGTTTGCGGAGTGGAAAAGAAAACAAGAAAATGTTCTTTTGGGAACGTAAAATACATTGACAAGTCCATACGATGTCCAGACTTCTGCACTGGCATTACTGGAAAGCTAAAGATAATATGCGTTTCCAATATCTGCCAACAAACAGAATAAAAACATTTACACACAGACAGAAAACGACCATTTATCAAGCCGCTTTTCTCTTCCAATTATTTTATATCTGCTTATCTCGTACGTAAAATCTACGGAGCAGATTGGATTTTCAATTTCTTTGAACGCTTTTTGTCAATTTTGGGAATGCGGATAGTCAGGATGCTATTTTTCATAACAGCCTGTGCTTTATCAATGTCAACTTCGCTCGTAGGCAACGACACGGTGCGCGAAAACGACCCCCAATAACATTCCTGGTAAAAGAAATCTTTTTCATCAACTGTTTGCTCTTGCGCGCGCTTGCCGCGAATTGTAATCATATCCCCTTCCAAACTGATATCAATATCATTTTCGTCAACGCCCGCAATCGGAGATTGAATCACGATTTCGGTTGGTGTCTGATATACGTCAACCGCAAGCTCTCCTTCGAGTTCGGCAGCCGGAAGAAACACATCGCGCTGTTCTTTGTCTTGTTCTTTATCTTGTTGGTCTTCTTGTTTTAATTCGTTGTTTGTTTTTGGTGTTTTTGCCATACGAATATAAGAATTATTTTTTTATCTTTATAGTATAGCGCATACGCGCAAAATCGCAAATGCGCTTATTCTGGTTCCGCATATGCAACTTCAATGATGCGCTTGCCGCTTAATTGTTTAAGAACTTCAAAATCGCGCAAAAGCCAAATAGCCACGCCAAACATCATGCTTACGGCAATCACATACGCAAACTGGCCCAAAGAAAGCATAATAGCATTAAACGCGCTGTGAATAACAGTTGCCGCGGCAATTCCGCCAACGATATACGCAAACTGTTTTCGTTTCAAAATCCCCTGCGCCCACGCATATCCTACAATGCCGGATGCCAGCAAATGCAAAAAATTCGCGCCGATGAAACGCAAAATCACGGTCTGTGTTATGGCAAACACCGCGCCATGATACGGCAGCATTGCGTTGGTAATCACTACAACATTTTCTGCAAACGCAAACCCAAGCGCGACCACGATGCAATACACCATGGCGTCAACCGGCTGGTCAAACTCGGGATTGCGCATAATTAAAATCCGCGTCACGAAAAATTTCACGCATTCCTCAATCAACGCCACGCCAAGCACCATATACCAAAACGAATTGTAAATTTGCGATACCCCCGCGGCAAAAACCGCGCTTGACGTTTTAAGCGCGGCGTATTCCAGCGCCAAAGCAATGCCGGTTGCGCATACGCCGCCGAAAAACGCAAACGCAACCAGGCGCGGCGGTTCAGGGTCCGTATCTTCGCGCAAATACAAAGCAAGCCATACGAAATTGGGAATGAAACTTACAATTAAAATAAATAATGCGCTCATATGCTATTTCCCAGTAGGCCACGATGCCTTTACAAGCAAGGGTTCTTCTTGTTTAAACATTTCCTGCCATAACGCCTCGGTCACAAACGGCATAAACGGATGCAAAAGTTTCAAACTTGTTGAAAATACATAGCGAAGAACAGAAAACACAACAACATCTCCTTGTTTCATCCTTGCTTTTGCCCGTTCGATGTATACATCAGCGAACTCGTGCCACATAAATTGATACAAATTTTCCGTCGCCCGCCCAAAACGAAAATTGTCCAAATCGTTTGTTGTATGTTTAATAAGTTTTTTAAATGAGACAAGAAGCTGCGTATCTTCCGGCGCCAATCCTTGCATCTTCTCGTTAAATGCAGGAATTTTTTTGTTATCTGGGCCCATAGAAATAAATCTTCCGATATTCCATAGTTTATTTGCGAAATTTCTCATTCCCTTCACTTTTTCGTCGCTCAAAGAAACATCACTCGCGGGAGCAACGCCCAACACAAGTGCCATGCGCAACGCATCAGCGCCGTATTGATTAATCATTATTGCTGGATCAATAACATTATTTTTGCTTTTACTCATCTTCTTTCCGAACTTATCTACAACTCGCGCATGCATATGCGCGATTTTAAACGGAACTTCACCGGTCAAATAAATTCCCAACATCATCATTCTGCCAACCCAGAAAAACAGAATATCCCACATCGTATCCAAAACGCTCGTGGGATAAAAATATTCAAAATCTCCCGGCCGCGACCTCAAAGTATTCACTGGCCATTGACCGCTCAAAAACCATGTATCAAATGTGTCTGTTTCCTGAATAACGTTACTTCCATGGCATCGTTCGCATTTCCCGTGATTTAACTGATACGAAGCATCTTTGGGTGCAGACAAAGATTGAAGCCCGGAATGTATTTCGTCAAACGAATATGTTTGTTTCACATTTTTATACGGGCCTGAAACTCTTTTTTTATTTTTATCAAGAAAACTCAACTGAACGGCTTCATTGCAATCCAAACAATACCATGCGGGAATGCGCGGACCCCACACAATCTGACGAGAAATATTCCAATCTTTGATTTTCTCCATCCAGTCAAAATATATTTTTTCGAATCGCCTCTTGGGAAAAATTTTCGTTTCTCCGTTTTTAACTGCTTGAATCGCCGGCCCAGCAAGAGGTTTGGTTTTAACAAACCATTGAGGAAATACCATCGGCTCAATAGTTGTCCCGCATTTATAACACGTAGCCACATTATGCATATAATTTTCATCCACATGGTCAATCAAATTCATCTCCTGCATTGCTTCAAAAACAGCTTGCCTTGCTTCATTCACTTTCATGCCGGAGAATCGTCCTGCCAATTCTGTCAATTTTCCATCCGTGCCAATAACTTTTTTAACCGGAAGATTATGGCGCTGGGCAATTTCAAAGTCTAAAGGGTCATGCCCGGGCGTAACCTTTTCAATGCCTGTTCCAAAATCAGGGTCAATCTCATCATCTGCCACTACTTTCACAGTAAAAGGTCCGTTTACACCCTGTATTTCTATTTCCTGATTCAAATACTTTTCATATCGCTTATCTCCTGGATGAAACGCAACTGCTGTATCGCCGAATTTCGTTTCGGGCCGGGTAGTCGCAAGAATAAACGGACCGTACTTAATATAATACAAAGAATCTTTCCGCTCGATGTAATTAATTTCCAAATCTGAAAATGCGGTCCCGCAACGAGTACAATAGTTTACAATTCGTTCCCCACGATAAATCAAGCCATCATGGTGGAGTTTCCGAAACGTTTCCAAAACCCTTTCAACAATTTCAGGCTCCAAGCTGTAATGATACCTGCTCCAATCAAGGGCAAACCCCAATTTTTTCAGTTGATTTTTATTGATTGCGCGATTTTCTTCGGCAAAATCCCAAAGTATCTTGTACAATGTCTCCCTGTCAAAATCGAACCGGCTTTTACCTTCTTTCGCCAACTTTTTTTCAAACATATACTGCGTTTCCATCCCCGCATGGTCAGCTCCAGGAATCCACAAGGTCGGATCACCTCGCATAATATGGTATCGCGTAAGGATATCCTCAATGACAAACATCGCATGCCCTATGTGCATTGGGTCGTTCGCGTTTGGAAGAGGAAGAATAATCGTAAAAGGTTTTTTATCTTTATCAATAACAGCTTGAAACGCTTTTTTATCTTCCCATAATTGATAAAGTTTCTCTTCATGCAAAGAGGCGTCAAATGTTTTTGGAAATGCTAATGCCATAGATGTATAAAGTATATTGTACCGTATGACATGCTCATTTGTGAAGCTCCGTGCGGATGACTTTCTCTTGAATGATTGCATTCGCATCGGGTTCCAAAGTTTTCCATGTGTCGCGCCTGCCTGATGCGTACGCAATGTACCCAGCTGCTGCGACCATAGCCGCGTTGTCCGTGATATACGCTCGCTTAGGAAATATGACCGGGTAATCAATATGCGCAATGCGAAACGCATTTTGCAAACCAGAATTTGCCGCAACACCTCCGCCAACCAAAATCGTTTTTACTTTGTATTGCTTTGCCGCAGCCAGAGTTTTAAAGACCAACACGCGCACAACCGCACGCTGAAACGACGCGGCAATGTCCGCACGCATACGTTCGCGCTTTGACGAAAGTTTTGTTTGCGAGAAAATAAGTTTGCGGTCGCGCAAAAAATACAGCATTGAAGTTTTCAATCCTGAAAAACTAAAATCAAAATTCTTCGCATGTATCATAGGAGACGGAAATATATACGCGCGTGCGTTGCCTGTTTTTGCCAACGTATCAATGATCGGTCCACCGGGATATCCCAAACCAAGCAAACGTGCGACTTTGTCAAAACATTCTCCTGCCGCGTCATCAAGCGTTTCGCCTATACGCGTGTATGAACCGTGATTTTTCATCAGCAGCAACTCCGTATGCCCGCCGCTTACAATTAACGCAAGCGCGGGAAACGAAGTGTGTTTGGAATTTGGTATTTTTAATTTTGATTTTACTCCAATTTGCTCTAACCAATTGGAATAAATATGTCCTTCCAAATGATTCACGCCAATAATCGGGATGTTTGAAAAATACGAAAGCGAACGCGCAAAATACACGCCAACCAACAATGATGGCATAAGCCCGGGACCGCGCGTCACGGCAATCAGATTTGGTTTGATATTGTTTCCTGCATATCGGCACGCAAGCTTGAATACGCGCCCAATGTTTTTACCGTGCTGACGCGCAGCCAAAAGCGGCATCACGCCTCCGTACGGCGCATGAAGTTTTACCTGCGACGATACCACATTGCTCAAAACTGAAAAACGCGGAGCGCGCAACCCGCCAGATGCTTTGACAAACGCAATTGATGTTTCATCGCAACTGGTTTCAATACCAAGAATAATCATGAAGCAACAGATAAACTTAATAAACTATATAAACAACGCATAAGCGCATCTCGCCCTGTAAAAAACGCGGTTTTGTTCAAGGTTTCAATACCAAGAATAATCATAGTATCCCATTGTAAACCTTGCTTCATAAACCCGCAACCAGGTTGCCTTTTTGGATTTTTCACTATACAATCAGCTGCAAGAAACAACCGTCCTTTTTCTTTCACCCTAGTACCAGACACCTACGTTACGGGACGGTATGTGGTTTCAGTTCCTTTTCCGAATAATAAAGACGCCCTTGAAGTTACTCTGTAGAGCTTCACGCCGCTATCGTCTAACGGCTAGGACAACGCCCTTTTCCGCCATAGGCGGATCCGCCGCTGGCGGACACGGCAGAAACACATTCTTAAATATACTTCAATGTATTACTTGTACGTCTTAAAAAGTAACGCAGTAACGCGAGAAATAGACAATATATCGGTATTACCGCAAACCTACTCAACCGCGTCAAAGAACATAATAGTGGAGAGGCGCAATCGACAAAGGCGTACAGACCATGGAAGCTAATATACAGAGAAACATTTGATACAAAAACGTATGCGAGGCGACGAGAAATATACCTGAAGAAAAATTATCTGGAAAGAAAAAGAATCTTTGACGCAGCAAAATAATTCATGGCCCTATCGTCTAGTCTGGTTAGGACAACGCCCTTTCACGGCGTAAACGCGGGTCCGAATCCCGCTGGGGCTACTAAAACTTCAGAAAAAAGCACTATTTTGAAAAATCGCATCGCAGCATAATATGATGGCTGAACAATCCTATCTGCATCTCGCACGCGCGCACGAACTTAAAGACAAAAAACAGCGGTTCCTGTACCGTTTTTTTGAAATGCTTCCCGGTGGACTCGCGTGGCTGACGCTTATTGGGCTTGTTGTTGCTTCGCGTTTCATTCCCGGACCAACCTCAATCGTATTGATTATATTCGTAATATTTTGGTTTTTCAGAACCATTTATTTTTCGTTCCATTTGAAATCCGGTTTTGACAAAACTCGCCAGGAACAGCGCAAAAATTGGAAGCAAAAACTTGAGGAGCTTTCATTTCCGCGACCGACCCTGCCAGACATAACATCATGGCGCGCCATATGGCATTTAATTATTTTTCCTTCATATCGGGAACCGTACGAAGTATTGCGCGACTCGTGTGAAGCGTTAAAAAACTCCGGCTACCCCCTGAACCGCATTATAGTCGTTTTGGCGCTTGAAGAACGCGAAGGCAAAATCGCGCGCGCAAAAGCAGAACGCATACAGGAAGCATACAAAAATACATTTGGACATCTACTCGTTACATTTCATTCAGACCGCGAAGGTGAAATCGCGGGCAAAGGCGCGAACGAAACGTATGCATGCAAAGAAACAATTGAACGCATTATCAAACCAGCAGCCATTCCGTACGAACATATTATTGTTTCAGCTTTTGACAGCGATACGCGCGCAACGCCNGGATTTTTTCATTGCCTGACATATCACTACCTCACATGCGAAAAACCCTTGCGTTCAAGCTTTCAGCCCGTGCCGCTATATACGAACAACATTTGGTGCGCGCCCGCAATCGCGCGCGTTCTTTCGTTTTCATCAACATTTTGGCAAATGATTCAACAAATCAGGCCCGAGATTCTGATTACCTATTCGTCACATTCCATGGGACTTGCGCCCTTGGTTGAAATTGGGTTTTGGCAAAAAAATGTTGTATCAGAAGATTCACGCATTTTTTACCAATGCTTTTTGCATTTTGACGGCGACTGGACAGTTATGCCAATTTACTTTCCGATTACCATGGATGCCAACATCGCGAAAACGCTATGGCAAACAATGAAAAACCAATATAAACAGCAACGCCGCTGGGCATACGGGGTTGAAAACATTCCTTACCTTTTGTTCGGCTATACAAAAAACAAATGTATTCCTTTTCGCAAAAAATTTCTTCACGCATGGAATATCGTAGAAGGGTTCCATTCGTGGACCACGCACTCTATTATTTTATTCGTGCTCGGATGGCTTCCTATTTGGTTCGGGCCAAAAGATTTCTCATTTACGATTTTGTCATACAATCTTCCACAAATCGCGGGGTTATTTATGCGCATTGCCATGCTCGGCATACTTATGACCGCATACTTGGCAACCATGCTCATGCCGCCACGCGAAAAAAAACCAACTGTATGGGAAAAAATCGGATTTTTCGCGCAATGGATTTTGTCACCGTTGGCGCTGTTTTTATCCACGATTCCAGCTTTGGATGCGGCAACGCGCCTGATGCTTGGCAAATACATGGAGTTTTGGGTTACGCCTAAACAGCGTATTGAAAAAACGTAAGAAACATCACTTTATTCCAAGTGGATTTCTGTTTTAAATTCCTTTATTCTTTCCTGTAACATCGGATACGATTCAAGCGTTGCGTCTTTTTTCAATATCGCTTCGGCATAGGTATGCGCGCACATCACGAGCTCAATATCGCGCAACGAATGCATGGCAAGGTCAGGAATGCCTGATTGTTTGACGCCGAAAAATTCCCCAGGGCCCCGAATCTGCAAATCTTGTTCCGCAAGTTTGAATCCGTCAAACGCTTTTGCAAAACCCTGCAAACGTTTTTGAATTCCCCCTGCATCCAATGACGAAAGTAAAAAACAATATGATTGGTATGCTCCTCTGCCAACTCTGCCGCGGAATTGGTGCAACTGCGCAAGCCCAAACCGGTCAGCGCCCTCAATGACCATCACGGCCGCGTTAGGTATATCAACCCCGACCTCAACAACCGACGTTGAAACTAACACATCTAATTCGCCTTGGCTGAATTTTTTCATCACATCTTCTTTGAGCTCGGACTTGAGTTTGCCATGAAGCAACCCCACACGCAAATCAGGAAAAACAATTTTTGACAACTTTTCGTATTCTTCCAACACTGCTTTTGTGTCCAAAGCCAAATACTGTGGTTCGCTCAATCCCTCATCCGGTTTTTCAATGCGCGGACAAATTACAAACGCCTGCCTTCCATCGCTCACTTGTTTTTTGATAAACGCGTACAGTTCTTCGCGCTGATAATCAAACAAGACCTTGCTGATAATTTTCTTTCTGCCTTGCGGCAATTCTCGAATAAACGAGATGTCTAAATCACCCCAGAGCGCCAACGCGAGTGTACGCGGAATGGGCGTTGCGGA
>Ga0051980_10003563_pt1 | contig 11788 bp, 8 predicted proteins | sample CryGey13umfilter_2_FD_55014 | JGI IMG/M metagenome (GOLD analysis project Ga0051980, IMG submission 55014) | Groundwater microbial communities from aquifer in Utah, USA - Crystal Geyser 4/9/14 3 um filter | ecosystem: Environmental > Aquatic > Deep subsurface > Groundwater | place: USA: Utah...
GGGCCGTGCGTGGTACCCGGTGTGGAACGCCGGCTCCACCTACGCGATGGCGACCCAGGTGGGTGCCGAGCTCACCATGATGGAGAACCGCTTTGTGCCCGNCCGCTTCAAGGACGGCTGTGGCCCGGTGGGTGCCTGGTTCTTGCTCTTCAAGGCGAAGGCGGTCAACGCCTACGGCGAGAACTACATGATCAAGAACGCCGAGATGCTGAAGGACTATCCGCCCTACGGCCTCGCGGCGGTCCCCGCCACCTGCCTGCGTAACCACCTCATGATGCATGAGATGAAGAACGGCTTTGGCCCCATCTACATGGACACCCCGACGGCCCTCGCCGAGCTGTCGAAGACGATGGACGCGAAGCAGATGAAGCACCTCGAGGCGGAGGCGTGGGAGGATTTCCTCGACATGTGCGTCGGCCAGGCCGGCCTGTGGGCGGGGATGAACATCAAGCCCGAGGAGCAGCCCTCCGAGCTGATGCCCACCGAGCCGTACCTCCTGGGCTCGCACTCCGGTTGCTGCGGCATCTGGACCTCCGGTCCCGCCGATCTGGCCCCGGAGGAGTGGCAGATAAAGGATGCCGGGGTCACCTACAACCGCATGACCACGGTGATGGGGCTGTTCACCGCTGGTGACGGCGTCGGCGCCTCGGGCCACAAGTTCTCCTCCGGCGCCCACGCCGAGGGGCGGATCGCGGCGAAGAGCGCGGTGAAATGGTGCAAGAACCACGCTGGCTTCAAGTCGACGATCACCGTCGACAAGAAGCAGTTGGCGGCGGACATCTACCTGCCGTTCCAGAACTACGAGGATCACAAGAACTTCACCACCGATCCCTTCATCAACCCCCACTACATCCGTCCGAAGATGCTCATGTTCCGTCTGAACAAGATCATGGACGAGTATGTGGGTGGCGTGGCGACCTGGTACATCACCAGCGCCAAGATGATGGAGCGCGGCCTCGAGCTCCTCACCATGCTCAAGGAGGATTCCTTGAAGATGGGGGCGAAGGACCTCCATGAGCTGCTGCGCTGCTGGGAGAACTACCACCGCATCTGGACCGCCGAGGCCCACCTGCGGCACATCTACCACCGCCAGGAGACCCGCTACCCGGGCTTCTTCTACCGGTCGGACTTCCCGCAGCTCGACGAGCAGAACTGGAAGGTGTTCGTGAACTCCCGTTTCGACCCGAAGACCGGCGATTGGCAGTGCTTCAACCGCCCGCACAAGGACCTCGTCTCGAAGGCCAAGTAGCTTTCGAGAGGTCGCCAGTAGGAAGGCCCCCGCGGCGTTGCCGCGGGGGCCTTTTTTTTCCGCCGCGCGGCCCTGTCCGGGCAGGTGCAAGGCGCGCGTGGAGAGGGGAGCTTGTCGGACTTGCTCCCGAGCGGCCATGGCACGGCAGGGGGGTCACCCCCGAACCGATCGACCCGGTACGTGCAAGCCCCGGAGCGTTACCCGGAGGGGCGACCCAAGGGTCGCCCCCGAACCGATCGGGACAAGGTACGGGGTGCGCGGCAGGGCGCGGAGAGCTCTGTTCGTGGTTCCGCGGCGACGAGATTCTCCGGTTCGTTGTGACCGTGCGGGGGAACAAGTCTCCACCGTCCAGCCCCCGCCAGACTTGCGCTCAGCAACCGCTCTACCGCCTCCAGCCGGTCCCACCCCTACTCCGGGCCTCCGCGCAGCCTCGCGCCTGTAGGGCGTTGCCGTGTGCCACCGCGCGCCACCGATGGCTCCGAACCGCCTCCCCACTGCGCCTTTGCGCTGCCGGACCCGCCCCCTTTGTGGATTCGCACTTTTGTGTGCGTCCGCCTGCCATGTTCCCGCGGTGGAGGCCCGCGCCGCACGCCACCCGCGCCGCGGAACGGTCCCCCCACTGCGTCTCTGCCCCGCCGCGAAAGCCGCCTCCCAAGCAACGCCTGATGGGGGGTCGCTCCTCCACGACGCCGCGCTCGTCGGGTGAGGGCGGTGTTGGGGAGGGGCGGGGATCGCTGCAGGGGAGGGCGGAGAGGGCCGCCCCGTTGATGGCCGCAACCGTCTTCCGTATAATCCCGCACCCCGTTTGGCAGCACCTCCCGCAACGGCGATCGGCTGCGGGTGACGGTGGCGCCGAACCCCTGCAATCCACGCGCACTGGGAGAGACCTATGGCAACTGCGACCAGTGACGCCCTCCCGATCCTGGTGATCGGGGGTGGCATCGCCGGCTTGACCGCCGCGAACGAGGCGGCCGAGGCCGGACACCGGGTCATCATCGTCGAGAAAGAGGCGTATCTGGGCGGCCGGGCGATTCGCTTGGGGAAGTACTTCCCCAAGCTGTGCCCGCCGTACTGCGGCTTCGAGATCAACCTNCGGCGGATCAAGCAGAACCCGGACGTCACCGTCCACACCCTCGCCGAGGTCACCCGCATCGCGGGCGGCCCCGGGGCGTACACCGTCTCCCTGCGCCAGGAGCCGCGCTACGTGAACCAGCGGTGCACAGTGTGCAATGAGTGCGTCGCGGTCTGTCCGGAGGAGCGCGCCGACGACTTCAACTACGGCCTCACCAAGACGAAGGCGATCTACCTCCCCCACGACATGGCCTTTCCGATGAAGTTTGCCGTCGACATGGCGGCGTGTCAGGGAAGCAGTTGCTCCAAGTGCGTGGCGGCGTGCCAGTACGACGCCATCGACCTCGCCCAGCAGGCGCAGGAGAAGGAGCTGAAGGTGGGGGCGATCATCGTCGCCACCGGCTGGCGGCCGTATGACGCGAGCCGGATGGACAACCTCGGCTTCGGCACCCATCCGAACATCGTCAGCAACGTCCAGTTCGAGCGGATGGCGGCGGAGAGCGGCCCCACCGGCGGCAAGATTCTCCGTCCCTCGGACGGCAAGCTGCCGAAGCGGGTGGTCTTCGTTCATTGCGCCGGTTCGCGGGACGAGAACCACCTCCCGTTCTGCTCCTCCATCTGCTGCATGTCCTCCCTGAAAGAGGGGCTGCTGCTCAAGGAGCAGTACCCGGAGGCGGAGGTGACGGACTTTTACATCGATATTCGTACCCCTGGCCGCTACGAGGACTTCTTCACCACCGCCAAGGCGGCGGGGATTGAGCTCATCAAGGGCAAGGTGGCGAAGATCGAGGCGAGCACCGACGGCAACTACCTGGTGGTGACCGCCGAGGACGCGGTAAACGGCAAGAAGGTCCATCGCGTTGCCGACATTGTCGTCCTAGCCACCGGCATGCAGCCGTCGCTCGCGGGCGCCATGCTCCCCGGCCCCTTGGAGCATGACGACGACGGCTTCGTGATGACGCCGGTGTCCGACGCGGGGATCTTTCCGGTGGGTTGCGCGCGCGCGCCGGTGGACGTGACGACCGCCACCCGCGACGCCACCGCTGCCGCCCTCCACTCGATTCACCAGCTCGTTGCAAGGAGTTGAACGTGGCCAACGATACCGCCGCCGAGCCGAAGCTCGGCACCTACATCTGCACGGGATGCGGCCTCGGCGAGGCCCTCGACATCGGCGCGCTGGAGAAGATCGCCCAGGCTGCGCCGAAGTCGGTGACCTGCAAGACCCACGCCTTCTTCTGTAGCGACGAGGGGGTGAAGGTCATTCGCGACGACCTCGCGGGCGCCGGTGTCAACCACGTGGTCATCGCCGCCTGTTCCGGGCGGGTGAACCAAGAGGTCTTCGCCTTCCCCAAAGAGGTGGTCCTCGACCGGGTCAACCTGCGCGAGCAGGTGGCGTGGTCGCACGCCGCGAAGGACGCGGACACCGACGCCTTGGCGCAGGACTACCTGCGCATGGGGTTGGTGAAGAACTCCAAGAGCTCGATCCCCGCCTCGCCGGTGACCCAGGAGGTGTACGAGACCCTGCTGGTGATCGGCGCCGGCGCCACCGGGATGCAGGCGGCGATCGAGGCGGCGAAGGCGGGCCACAAGGTGGTCCTGGTGGAGAAGGAGGCGGAGCTCGGCGGCTACATGCGCACGCTCCACCGCCAGCTTCCCCAGCGCCAGCCGTACACCGCGTTGATGGAGCCCGACCTGGCGCGCAAGCAGGTGGAGGTCAAGGCGCAGCCGAACATCACGGTGATGACCTCCGCCGAGGTGGTGAAGATCTCCGGCCAGCCTGGCNTGTTCACCGCCCTGGTGAAGTCCGACGGGCGCGAGTCGACCTTGCAGGTGGGGGCAGTGGTCCTTGCCACCGGCTCGTCTCCCTACGACGCCACTAAGCTCGGCCACCTCGGCTTCGGCGCCTCGCCGAACGTGGTGAGCTCTGACACCTTCGAGGCGATGGCGAAGAGCGGCAAGCTGGTCCGTCCCTCCGATGGCCAGCCGGCGCGCTCGGTCGCCTTCGTCTTGTGTGCCGGCTCGCGTGACCCGGACCACCTCCCGTACTGCTCGTCGACCTGCTGCGCCACGTCGTTGAAGCAGGCGGCGTACGTGCGCCAGGCGAATCCGCGGGAGGGGCGCGCCTATGTCTTCTACCGCGACATGCGCACCCCGGGCCACCTCGAGTACTTCTACAAGGCGATGCAGCAGGACGAAGGGGTCTTCCTCACCAAGGGGAAGGTCACCGCGGTCAAGGCGGCGGGCAAGAACCAGGTGGCGGTGACCGCGGAGGAGACCCTTCTCGGCGGCCCGATCACCGTGGAGGTGGACCTGGTGGTCCTCGCAACCGGCATGGTGCCGTCGACCCTCGCCCACGACATCCTCGGCCTCCAGTACCGCCAGGGGCCGGCCCTCCCCGATCTCAAGTACGGCTTCCCGGACTCGCACTTTATCTGCTTCCCGTACGAGACGCGGCGTACCGGCGTCTTTGCCGCGGGCACGGTCCGTGCCCCGATGACGATCGCCGACGCCACCATCGACGGCGGCGGCGCGGCGATGAAGGGGATCCAGGCGATCGCGTACGCGCGCACCGGTGAGGCGGCCCTGCCGCGGGCGATGGACCCCACCTATCCGGTCTTTGGCCTCGATCGCTGCACCGCGTGCAAGCGGTGNACCGAGGAGTGCCCCTTTGGCACCCTCAACGAGGATGACAAGGGGTTCCCGCAGCTCAACATCAACCGCTGCCGGCGGTGTGGCATCTGCATGGGTGCCTGCCCCGAGCGGGTGATCAACTTCCAGAACTACTCCATCGACGGCATGTCGTCGCAGATTCGCGCCATCGAAATCCCGAGCGAGAGCTCCGGCAAGCTCAGGATCCTCGCCTTCATGTGCGAGAACGACGCCTATCCGGCGATCGACATGGCGGGGGTGCGGCGCCTCCAGTACGACGCCCAGGTGCGCGTCGTGCCGGTGCGCTGCCTCGGCGCGATCAACCAGGTGTGGATTGCCGACTCCCTGTCGGGCGGCTTCGACGGCGTCATGCTTCTGGGCTGCAAGTACGGCGACAACTACCAGTGCCACATGATCCGTGGCTCGGAGTTGGCGGTGGAGCGCCTCGGCAAGATTCAGGAGACCCTCAACCGCCTCGGCCTGGAGGCGGAGCGGGTCCAGTACATCGAGTTCCCGATCTCCGACTACCAGCGCTTCCCCGAGATCGTGAAGGGGTTCGTGAAGGCAATCCGCAAGATTGGTCCCAACCCCTTCAAGGGGTTCTAGTCCCGCCTCTACCACGGCGATCTGTTCCTGCCACCCCTGTTTCGTAGGTGTTCACCATGCCGACTACCGTCGCACCGGATCTCGACTTCATTCGCAGCCTCAAGCAGCTCGGCGGCGAAAACCTGAAGAGCTGCTACCAGTGCGCCACCTGCTCGGTGGTCTGCCCGATCTCCACGGACGACCGCCCCTTCCCCCGGCCGGAGATGATCTACGCCCAGTGGGGGATGAAGGAAAAGCTAGTCTCCGATCCCCTCGTGTGGGTCTGCCACAACTGCCGCGACTGCTCCTCCTACTGCCCGCGCGGTGCCAAGCCAGGCGAGCTTTTGGCGGCGGTGCGCGACTACACGATCACCCACTTCGCCTGGCCCAGCTCCTTCGCCCGCCTGTTCAACAGCGCGCGCTTCCTGCCGCTGCTGTTCGCGATTCCGGTGGTCCTCCTCCTCGCGGTCCTCGCGGTGGAGGGCCACCTGCACATTCCCGAGGGGCAGATCATCTACTCGAAGCTCTTCCCCATCCACACCCTTGAGTACATCTACATCCCCGTGGCCTTCTTCGGCTTCATCGCCGGGCTCATGGGGATGCGCCGCTACTGGACCGCGATCTCCGCCCAGCGCGCCGGGGCCCGCCCGCGCCGTGGCCTGGTGGAGGCGGCGATCCTCACCGGCAAGGAGATCCTTTCCCACACCCAGTTCAAGAAGTGCTCGGTGGAGGGCAAGCGGTACTACGGCCATTTGCCGATGCTCTACGGCTTTCTCGGTGCCTTTGGCACCACCACCTTGGTGACCATCTATTACTACTCCGGCCGCTTCACGCCGCTGCCCCTGTACGACCCGACGAAGATCCTCGGCAACGTCAGTGCGGTCCTTCTCCTCTACGGCTGCGGCCGGCTGGTGGCGCGCCGCTTCGAGAAGGAGCCGGAGGAGCGCAACAACCTGCCGTCCTCTTACTTCGACTGGCTCTTCCTCGGCCTCCTCACCGCGGTGGCAGTGACCGGGACGCTGACCGAGCTCACCCGCTTGTCGGGTGCGGCGGGGATCGCCTACCCCATCTACTTCATCCCCCTCAGCCTGATCTTCATGCTCCTCGGCTACATGCCGTACTCGAAGTTCGCCCACCTCTTCTACCGCAGCGCGGCGATGGTGCACGAGAAGATGTACGCCCCCGAGGCGGTGGTGGTGGCCTTGCCTGGCCCGCCGGTGGCGCCGCCGGTGGTGGTGGAAGAGGTGGAAGAGGTGGAAGAGGAGAAGGTCGCGGCCCCGGCCGGGGCGGCGGCGAAGGCACCCGCCACCTCGCCCCTCGGCGGCGGCAGCAAGATTGGCGGCGGTGCGCCCCCCTCCATGTTCGGCGGCTCGAAGATCGGCGGCGGTGCGCCCCCGTCTTCGCCCTTCGGCGGCGGTTCGAAGATCGGCGGTGCGCCGCCGACCTCGCCTCTGGGGGGGGGAAGCAAGATCGGCGGTGCGCCGCCGACCTCGCCTCTGGGCGGCGGAAGCAAGATCGGTGGCAGTCCACCGCCGCCCGCGGGGGGGAGCAAGATCGGCGGTACCCCGCCGCCCGCGCCGGGGGGCTCGAAGATCGGCGGTACCCCGCCGCCTGCGGCGCGTCCGATGTTCGGCGGGGTTCCCCCGAAGCCGCCCGCCCCCCCTGTTGCCCCGCCGGCGGAGGAGTCGAAAGAGGAGTAGGGCGAAGGCGCCCCGGCCCCGCGGCCGGGGCGCCTTTGTTTTGTTCGGCCGGCCTTCACGGAGGCTCCCTTCCCGTGGCCTGGGCGGCACCACCCGGGCGTGCGACGACGGGTGTGGGGGGTGCGAGACGGGCGAGCCTCCAGCCACCGGAGCCCGCCGGTGCGCCGGCCGGTACCGGCTGCAACCCGCTCAACGCCAAGGCGCCAAGGAGAAAGGTGAGGGCTCCGTGGTGGTCGCGCCTCTTCGCGTCGCTGTGCCTTGGCGTCAAGCCAAGACGGGGGAGGGGGGGTGAGGGACGGGGTCCAGCGGGTTGTCTGCTTTGCCCCGCCGGTAACGCCAAGGCGCAGAGACGCCAACATGCAGAGACGCTAAGGCGCAGCGGCGAGGCTCGGTCGGCGGGAACGGTCGGTTCCATTCCCGCGGCTGGGGACGCGCCGGGGGCCCACGCGGACCGAGCCCTTGTTTTCGGCCTGGGGGCGGGTAGGCGGCGGGGTGGCTTAGGCGCCGCGGACGTTGTCGATCGANTGAGCCGAGCGGATCCATGGCAGGACTCGTGGGCCGTTCGTCGTCGCCTCGCCGCACGTCGCGCTACGCACGGTTCTCTATCCGGGCTCGAGCCCGCCGCTTCTCGCGACGATCGACCCAGTCCGCCAGACTCTTGCGCCACCGCGTCGCCTCAGTGGGGCAAGAGGAGCTGTAGGGCGCCGATGAGGCCGCCGAGGATTGCCCCCATCCACTCGAGGTAGCGAAACTCGTCGCGCAAGATCCCGAGCAGGAGCTCCTCCACCTGGTGGGTCTCCATCTCCTCCNCCCGCGCGCGCACCAGCTCCTCCACGTCGACCCGGGTGGCAATCTGGTGGGCGACCCGTTGCTGGTAGTCGTGGGCGCGGTTCGCCACCGCCGCCATCACTCGCCGCTTGAGCTCCTGATAGAAGCGCGCGCTCACCCGCCCGACCAGTGGGATGGTGTGCAGGCGCTCGCCGTCGATGCGCTGGTCGATCGCCCGCTCCACCGCCCGCTCCACCTCGCCGCGCAGGTCGACCTCGGCGATGAGCTGCGCCACCTTCTCCTCCGAGAGGAGGTCGCGNTGCACGGTCCGGGCAATGGCGGCGGCGAGGCGCTGGCGGCGGGCGGGGATGATCCCCTGCAACCGCCACGGCCCGATCCGCACCGGCTCGCGCGGCCGAAAGAGGAGGGTGAGGGCGAGCTTGTTGGTGATCCAGCCGATGAAGGCGCCGGTGGCGGGAAGGAGCCAGGGGCTCACGGCGCCTCCCAACAAGGTGGGGGGGGCGCGAGGAGAAAGACGGTGACCGGCGGACCCATCTGACAAGTCACGGTGCCTCTCCGGGCGGCGGGGTGGCCGCGACGGCGGCGCGATACACCTCGCGGGTAGCCACCCCGCGGGCGGCGGCTGCGGTCGCGCAGTCGCGGTACTCGGGGGTCGCCTGCACGCGCTCGCCCGCGCGCCACCCCTCCTTGATCCGCACCACGCCGTAGTCGGTGGTGACCTCCACGAAGCGGCGCGTGACCACCGCCCGGGTAAGGTCGCGCCGGCGCACGCCGAAGGTGGTGGTGTGGCGAAACAGGGCCGTCTCCACCGCCTCGGCGTCCGGGGGCAGGGCGAGGGCGGTGATGCGAATGGCGGGCCGGCCCACCTTGGTGGTGAGTGGGGTGAGGGTCACCTCGACCGCGCCGGCAGCGCGCAGGGCTCCGGCCACCTCCGGGTAGCACTCGGGGTGGAGATCGTCGAGGTCGCAGACCAGCTCCACGATCGGTTCGCGCCCGGCGGCTGGGGGAGCGAGGAGCGCAAGGCGCAGGACGTTGGCAAACCCCGCTGGGTCGCGGTCACCCGCGCCACAAGCGGTGGTCGCCACCGTGTGCACGGTGGCCGCCTCGGCCGGGGCGGCGAGGGTGGCCAGCAGCGCCGCGCCGGTGGGGGTGGTGAGCTCGCCCACCTCGGAGAGTCCCGGGACACCGCGGCGAATCGGCCGGCCTACCAGCAGCCGCTCCACCGCCGGCGGCGGCACCGCCATGCGGCCGTGGGCGCAGGTGGTCCAGCCGTCGCCCACATTCACCGGCGAGTGGCTGAGGCGTGCGATACCGANGGCGTGCAGTGCCCAGCAGGAGCCGACGATGTCGATCAGGGCGTCCACCGCCCCCACCTCGTGAAAGTGGACCTGCTCCACCGCGACCCCGTGGACCGCCGCCTCCGCCTCCGCCAACCGGGTGAAGACGGCGCGGGCGTTCGCCGCCACCGTGGGCGCCAATCCCGCGCGCTCGACGATCGCGAGGCAGTCCGCGAGGTGGCGGTGGGAGTGGGCGGGGAGAGACTCGACGCGCGCGTGGGTGCAGCTCACGCCGCCGCGCGTTGCCCGCGTCACGGTTAGCCCCCAGCCGTCGAGGCGAAGGGCGGCGAGGGCGGCGCGCAGCCCCCCCTCGTCCGCCCCCCCGTCGAGGCAGGCACCGAGGACCATGTTGCCGCAGATCCCGGCGGCGCAGTCGAGGTAGGCGTCTACGGCCATGGGGTCAGCGGNGCGGAGAGAGGGCGTTGGCGGGGGTTGGAAGTCGCCTCGTTGCCCCTTCGAAGCACAGCGGCGGGTGGCCAGGAACGCGGGTCGGGGCGAAGGCTGACCGAACGGGCTCGCGCAGAGGCGCCGCGCCGCCAAGCAAAAGGGCCGGCCGCAAGGGGCGGTGCGGCGCGCTGGAAGANGCGTTGCAGGCTGCCGCCCGGGGAGGTGGGTCGGGTGGCCGCGATGAGCGCAACCAGACGCGGTGGCGCGTTGCTCGCGTCGCTCTCCAACCGGGTTTCGACGCCAAGGCCACCGGCCGGTCGAGGCCCCACCCGTGGGCGTCTCCGCCTCTTGGCCCGCGTCCTTCCTTGCAGATCGAGTGGGACCGCCGGGTGGGTGGCCGCTAGCGTCGGGTGACTCGTACTCATGCGCGTTCCCTCGCGGGCGATCCCCCTTCGCCCAACAGGTTGATCCGGTGGGCGAGGCAGGCGGCGCCGAAGCCGTTGTCGATGTTCACCACTCCGATCCCCGGGGCGCAGGCGTTGAGCATGGTCAATAGCGGCGCGAGGCCGGCGAAGCTGGCGCCGTAGCCGGTGGCGGTGGGCACGGCGATCAGCGGCCGATCGGTGAGGCCGGCGGCGACCGTGGGCAGTGCCCCGTCCATCCCCGCCACCGCCACCACCACCCGCGCCGCATGCAGGTTGGGCAGGTGGGCGAGGAGCCGGTGGAGGCCGGCGACCCCCACGTCGTAGAGCGGGGTGACGCGCGAGCCCAGCCACTCGGCGACCACCCGCGCCTCCTCCGCCACCGCCAAGTCGGCGGTGCCGGCGGCAAGCAGGCAGATCTCGCCCACCCCATCCACCCCGTCGCCAACGGTGATGATCCGCGCCGCCTCGTGGTAGTGGGCCGCGCCCAACCGCTCGGCGACCGCCGCGAAGTCCTCCGGGGTGGCGCGGGTGGCGAGCAGCCGGCCGCTTTGCGCCACGATCCGCGCGGCGATCGCCGCCACCTGGGCCGGACCCTTGCCCGGGCAGTAGACCACCTCTCCCATCCCTTGGCGCAGGGGGCGGTGGTGATCGAGACGGGCGTAGGTGACCCCGCCTTCCGCCAGGGGCTCGTACGGGAGATGGCGCAGGGTGGCGACGGCCTGCTCCACCGAGGTGGTGCCCGCGGCCACCTGCTCCAACAGCCTGCGCACGGCCTCCGCGGCCATCATGACCCCTTGAGGAAGGCGAGGCTCTCTTTGAAGAGCTCGCCACGGGCGTCGCCGAGAAGCTCCATAAGGNCCGCCTCGGTGGAGGTGATGGAAATGGCTGCCTCCCGCATGAGGCCCAGGCCGATGGCGTGGTTCTCTGGGGTGCGCGACGCGCAGGCGTCGGCGACCACGTGGAGGTGGTAGCCGCGCCGGGCGAGCGCCCGGCAGGTCTGTTGGACGCAGACGTGGCTCTCCACCCCGGCGACGATGATCTCGGTGGCACCGGTGGCGTGAATCAGGGGGAGGAAGCCGGGCTCGCGACAGGCGTCGAAGTGGGTCTTGGGAAAGGGAACGAAGGGGTCGATCTCCGCGGCGACGGCAGGGAGGGTGGCGCCCAGCCCGCGCGGGTACTGCTCGGTGACCACCACCCCCACGCCCAGGCGGCGGCCGAGACGAAGCAGGCCGCGCAGGTTGTGCACCACCTGGTCGAGCTGGTGGATGGCGGGGAGAAACCGCTCCTGGACGTCGATCACCAAGAGGCAGCAACGGTTGGGGTGGAGCGGGCCCATGGAGCCGGTAGCGTAGTGCGGCCCCCCGGCCGCCGCCACTCGCCCCCGGGCGCGTGGCTCAGGTCTCGGCCCGCGGTCCGATACGTCATGGGCGAGTCGAACCGGGGTAGGTCGTTACCCACCTCGGTCACGGCCAGACCCAGGGGAGCCTCCTTGCACGTAGTCGGGGCGGTCAGCCGGTAACCGGGTGGAGCCGCACCGCGCCCCCCCGCCTTTCAAGGGGCGGGGGGCCGGTGGCCTGGGGAGACGCACGGGTGAGT
>Ga0051980_10003571_pt1 | contig 11781 bp, 10 predicted proteins | sample CryGey13umfilter_2_FD_55014 | JGI IMG/M metagenome (GOLD analysis project Ga0051980, IMG submission 55014) | Groundwater microbial communities from aquifer in Utah, USA - Crystal Geyser 4/9/14 3 um filter | ecosystem: Environmental > Aquatic > Deep subsurface > Groundwater | place: USA: Utah...
AAAACGATATGAAAATATTGACATCGAACATATTCCAAATCCATTTGATAAAAAGAGTTGGATAAAAACAGGACTGAGTTGGGGAGCATTTATGTTTTTGATTATGTCAATCGGATTTCCATATTTTGACGGACAAGAAATAACTTGGAAAACTCTATTGTTAGGACTTGTAATTTGGACAATTGGCGGACTTGGATTTGGTTATACGATGAAATTATTTATGAATAAGACAATTAAGAAGAAAAAACAGAATACAGCTGCCAACAATGTATAAGCGTAATGCGGGATAAAGCACTAAATTTTAACGTATTGAGTATTAATAAACATACTACTAAACCGAAAGTGAAGTGCTTTTAATCCCGCACTACGCTTATACTAGACCGTTATGCAATATTATAAATTAAAAACAACGAAAAATGGAAATTAAAGTAAACAACAAAGACAAATTATTCCTGATTGCAGCAATAATCGGATTTATTGCGTTCTTCCTTCCTTGGGTTGGAGGTGGTTTTTTGGGGCAACACAGCGGATATGATTTAATGACTTATGGAAAAGAAATGGGCGAATCCAAATCTTGGTTTCTGCTTCTATTACCAATTTCATTTTTTATTGTGGCATTGGCGAAACTTCAAATCATAAAAAACATCAACCCTACTTTCTTAAAAATTATTGAACTTTTACCAATTGCATTAATCTTATTCTCATTTACAAAATTATTTGAGGCTTTAGGAATAAGATTAGAGGATTTAGGAGAAATGGATGGAGATTTTCTTGAAATATTTAAAATAGGATTTCCATTAACTCTAATATCAAGCATTGTTATCATTTTTTCGCCTTTATCTAAACAATCGAGTATTTCAAAAGTGGACAATAATGAAATTAACACTTCAGAAAAGGTGGACTACCAAAAAACTGGAAAAGAGCTTGGTAAAAATTTAGCTGCAACAGGAGAGAAATTATCAAACGGTGCTAAAAGTCTTTTGATTTGGCTAAAAGAAAACCCTAAATTTCTTTATTTGCTTATTGCATTAGGTGTGATTTTGATTGCCATTTGGCTAATTTTTATAAAGGATTATCCAAAACGTGACGCAAAAAAATTAGCAGTAGAATTATGCAATTGTTACTCTACCTATGAAAAAGAAACAGAGGAAGCGTATAAGAACTTTATAAATGATTTTGAAAATCAGAATTACACTAAACGAAACGATGCAAGAACCAATTTGAATTCAATTACAAATCCAATAAATTCAAAAAAATATGAGTGCATTGAGATAGTAAACAACAAGTATCAAATTCTTAATAACAAATTTGATTACAAAGACAGAAGCAAGTTTGAAATAGCTTATATAGAAAATCAAAATAACTGTAGTAATACGGATAATCCCACAATATCTTCATTGTATTCTGACATTGAAAAGAAGATAGAAACAATTAAAGACCCCGAACCTGATATTAGCAAAATCAAAGAAGATTTAATTGGGAACCAAATCCCTGGCTGGAATTTCAGTTATTTGTCAGAGTTTAAAGATTTTCAAATTATAAATACTACAAAAGGAAGTGAAAGGATTGAATATAAAGTTCAGATGAAATTACTTGACGAAAGTAAAAATTCGGAACACGACTGTGAAGCTATTGTAATTTATAATAGAGGTTATGATGGTTGGAATTTTAGTAATGTAAAAATGATTTACATAACATATATCAATACATTTTATACAGACAAATGGACTCAAATAACACCAATTAAAAATTGTAAATGGAATGCTGATAATAACTATAAAATGTCTTGGAAGACATCTAATTGGTCGTATGCAAGTGAAACGATAACAGGTCCTTCATTAGGTGCTAAAACTCTTCCAAATTCAAACACATATTATATTAAGTCTTTAGAAAACAAAGAGATACAAGTTAAATTTACTTATAGACCGAATTAATAACATTGCATAACAGCGTGTATGAGAAATAGCGGGTTCAGTGCTAAATCAGAGGTCAGTGCTTTTAATAAAAGTCAGTGCCAAACCGAAAGTGAAGTGCTTTTTAATCCGCTACTTCTCATACACGCGAACCGTTGTGCGGCAGCATAAGAAAGAACTCCAAAGAAAATCTCATCTGAATTTGAAAATATTTATTACCTTTAAAAAATGAGAAAACTAAGATTATACTTTGACACTTCAGTTTTTGGAGGTATTTATGACGTTGAATTTCAAAAAGAAACGGAAAAACTTTTTGAGATGGTAAAGAATGACGAAATTACTTGTGTTTACTCTGACTTATGCGAATTTGAACTTGAAAACGCACCTGATAAAGTAAAAGAACATTTTTTGAGCCTCAATAAAAACCAAACTGAATATGCCGAAATAACGGAGGAAATCAATCAACTTGCAGAGGAATATATTAAAGAAAAAGTTGTTGGAGAAACCAGTATAGATGATTGCAGACACATTGCTTGTGCGACAATAAACAAAGTTGATTATCTAGTAAGTTGGAATTTTAAACACATCGTAAATGTTTTCCGAATAAGAGGTTACAACGCAATAAACATAAAAAACGGACACATACAATTAGATATTCGCTCACCAAAAGAAATCATAAGAAATGAATAAGAAAGATACAAAAGAGAAAGAATTTGACACGGTTAAATTTTTTCGTGAAGTAAAGGAAAAAATAGCAAGAGAAACCAAAGGAATGACTTTTGCCGAATTTAAAGAATACTTAAATCGGAGAAAACTCAAACTCGCGAGATAGAATGCCGACCGCACAACATCACCTATAAGCAATTGGGGTTTAGGTGCTTAAACGAAAAGTAAATGAATAAACCAAACGTCTGTGCTAATCCGAAAAGTTTGGGTGTAAAAGCCCCAACTGCTTATAGCTGAGGAACGTTAGCAAAAATTAAGAACAATGAAAAAGAGAAATCACAATTTAATACTAGTATTTTTATTAATATCATTGGGAACATATGCACAAACTCCTTTTGGAGTAAATTTAGCTGGTGCAGAATTTGGGTCAAATATGCCAGGAACATTTAATTCCGACTATACCTACCCGACAGCTAATGAATTAGACTATTATCAAAGCAAAAACCTTAATCTGATTCGGTTACCTTTTAGATGGGAAAGAATTCAGCCAATTTTGAATGGTAGTTTAGACTCAAATGAATTAATGAGAATAAAAAACTTCCTACAACTAGCTAATAACAGAAATATGGAAGTAATTATTGATTTGCACAATTATTGTCGTTATAAGATAAATGGGACTTATGAAATAATAGGTTCCAATAATTTAAGTATTGCTAATATAACAGATTTATGGACTAAACTTTCTTTAGAACTAAAAAATGAACCAAACATTTGGGGATATGGCATAATGAATGAACCTCATGATTTACTACCTAATGCATCTTGGTTTGACATTGCACAATCAATAATAAATGGAATTAGAACTAACGACCAGAACACGACAATAGTAGTTGGTGGTGATAGCTGGAGTTCAGCCGCAAGATGGCTAACATACAGTGATAATCTAAAAAATCTTGTTGATTCATCAAATAACATTATTTATGAGGCACACGTATATTTTGACGATGATGCATCAGGCCTATATAATGATAACTATCACAATGAAGGAGCATATCCTAATATTGGAATTGACAGAGTTACTCCTTTTGTTAATTGGTTAAACACAAATAATTTGAAAGGATTTATTGGTGAATATGGTGTGCCTTCCGATGATAGTCTGTGGCTTGTTGTATTGGATAATTTTCTGAATCACCTAAAACAAAATTGTATAAATGGAACATACTGGGCTGGTGGGCCATGGTGGGGAAACTATATTCTTTCTATCGAACCGAATAATAATGTAGATAAACCACAGATGAGTATTTTACAAAATCATATCACTACAAATTCTAATTGCTCTACCTTAAATGTGAGTTCTATTAGAAGTCCTTTAGAATTTTACACCTATCCAAACCCATTTATTGACTTTATCCATATAGATGGAATAAATAATGGTGAAATTTTATATATCTATGATATATCAGGTAGACTCATAACAAAAAGAGTACTAAAAAATTCAAGAGTTGAAAATTTAGGTGAGTTAAAATCAGGAGTATATTTAATAAAATCTGTTAATAAATTTATAGCACGAATTATTAAATAACTTTTGCTAACATCGTATATAAAAAATAGGCGAAACAGTAATAAATTCAAGGCTTTTAGCTCGTTTCTAACTTTGTGCTTAACTGAAAGTTTGACGCTTCGAAATCGCCTACTTTTCATATACTAACCGTTGGGCGTAATATGACAAAACCGAGAGCAAAGAAATAAAACAAACTCACTTAAAAATAAATTATGGGAATTCTTGACAAACTTTTTGGAAAGAAAAAAGTAGAAAATAAAAACGATACAGAAACTGTTGAATTAAAAAAAGGAGACAAATTCGTTTCAGCGGATGACAATATTGGCTATAAAATTTCAAGAGACTTAACTGAACAACAAAAAGAGAGAATTGAAAAATCAACTATTTTGCTACGAACAGGTCAACTTTATATGCATTATTGGACAGATAATTTAATTTGTACTGACAAAAACGACCAAGAATGGCGAAATAAAGTAATGTTTTTTTGGAAAGCAGAAGAACCTTTTCCGAAAAAATCGCTTCCACCAATATTTGAGACTTTTAAAGTCAAACACTTTCTATTTGAAGGTGATACTTCAAATATTTCAGTACAAGTTGGACAGGCAATGCCTTGGTTTGGAATGCCTGGACTTGGAGAAAAACACGTTTGTGAGATAAATGGCGAAAAAGTTACAATACCTGAACTTAACAAACTGGGGAAAGTAAACTATATTGAACAAATAGATTTAACAAATGATAATTTGGAGATTCTAACCGACAAAGAGAATTATTTTTTCTTGATAGACGAAAGATTGACACCATTCAAAAATGGAAATTTTTATTTGAATGAAAAATCGATACCAATAATTTTAGCATATAGTGTTGGTGGAATTCATATTATAAGAAAAACTGAATTAGAATAATAAAATACTACGCCCAACAATGGCTATAAGTAATTGCTTGTTCTCGCTTACCTCTGAAAATCCTCGCGGATTTTCAGTTTGGTGTGTACTTGCAAAGTTAATTGCTAACCCACGCAACTACTCATAGCCGAGACCGTTAGTAGCCATTTGAGCACCGAAACAGAGCAATTTAAAGACCATCCGACTTACGGAATATAAAAGAAAAATAGTAAATTGACTCTCTGAAAGTGAAGAATGAAAGCCGACAGGTCTAAAGTGGATAGTCCACGAACTAAACTATAATGACCATAAACTTATAGAGTTTAGATGTTTAACCATTAAATACAACAAAATGAAAAATGTATTTTTTGCACTAGCCTTTATGCTAGTAGGTACGTTTGCTTTTGCAAACAATGTAAACGAAGTATCATTATCTAATAATGAAAACGCTACAGAAATTGTTAATTCGTTAGAATTAGTTAGTAATTACGACAGTTCAATAATAATAGATGATTTTGAGCTATTTGGAACTTGCTATGTAACTATTGGCTTTTATGATTCTGATGGAAATAAGGTAGCAGAGAGAACTCTTCAATTTAATAATGTAGATTCTGCACAAGAGTGTTCTGATATTGCAGATGCTGTCGGAGAGGCTCTTGAAAACTTGTAAAATGTTGCAGTTTCGAGAAATTTAAATTTCTCGAAACTGTTTTTTTTAATATAAAGTAAAATCCAATGAAGTATATATTCTTTTTCCTTTTTCCATTTATTACTTTTTCACAAGAAAAAGTAATTTTAATTAGCTACAAAGCTGTTTACAATACAGAATTACCTACAACAAAAAATGGTTTTCTATATGTAAGCAATAATCAAAAAAAAACAATTTATTTCACAGAAAAAATTAGTAAAAATAAAGATGATGAAGACCAAGAAGTAGATGTAACTGTTAGACTAAACTCAGGAGAAAATCAGTATAACTATTTTGATTACGAAAAAGACACCCTATTTACTAAAGATGATATTTTTAGAGAAAGTAAAATTATAAAGGAAAAAATACCTCGCTTAAAATGGACGCTTTTGGAAGAAAGTAAAACAATAGAAGACGTAACCCTTAACAAGGCTACGTGCTATTTTAGAGGGAGAAATTATATTGCTTGGTATTCCACAAGTACAGCAATAAAATCAGGACCCTGGAAATTTCAAGGATTACCAGGTTTAATCTACCAAATATATGACGAAACTAAAAGATATAATTGGTTTTTACAATATGTCAAAGTAGCAAATTATGACTTTAATTCTGAAAATTTAAATTTTAAAAACAAAGAAACAATATCAATTAAAGAATATGCAAATTTAAAATTTAACAACAATGACGAATTAGATAGCAAAATATTAACTAAACTGCCTAGAGGAGCTACTATTGTCAATCAAAAAACTTTCAGAACAGGTTTTGAAATAAAATTCGAATGGGAAGAAGACTTAAAAGAAGATTAAATTTTCACTATGCGATAGTTACTGTATTACTTTTTCAAAATCTATTATGCTTTTCGCAAACAACTATTTCAGGTTCAGTTAAGGATGATACTAATAATTTATATTCTGTAAGTATTATTTTGAAAGACAGTTTATCAAAATCTATTATTGCTTACACCTATTCTGATGACAACGGCAACTATGAATTAAAAACTAATAAATTGGGTAAATTCAACTTAGTCTTTACTTCTCTTGGATATGAAAGTAAAACAATTTCTGTTGTTCTAACTGAAGAGCAAAAAGAAATCAAAACTGATGTTGTTTTGAAAGATAAATCAATGGACTTGGATGAAGTGATTATAAAAGCAGACTTGCCAATGACGATAAAAGAAGATACCATTTCTTTTAAAATAAAATTTTATAAAAGAGGTAACGAGCAAACAGTTGAAGATTTGTTAAAGACCATTCCCGGAATTAATATAAACGCTGACGGCACAATAAAAATCGGAAACCAAGAAATTGAAAAATTGATGGTTGACGGCGATGACCTTTTTGAAAGAGGTTACAAGATTTTATCCAAAAATATGCCTGCTTATCCTATTGAAGAAGTTGAATTGCTTAAAAACTATTCTAACAATAGATTACTCAAAGGAGTTGAGGAAAGTGACAAAGTAGCTCTAAACTTGAAATTAGACGAAAAATCTAAACGCATTTGGTTTGGAAATATGGAAACAAGTATTGGAAACGACAGTTTTTATGAACTGAAAGGAAATTTGATGAATTTTGGTAAAAAGAATAAGTACTATTTTTTAACTAATCTCAATAGTATAGGCTATGATGCTACAGGCGATATTGAAAACTTAATTCGTCCATTTCGTATGAACGAGCCAGCAAGTATAGGCGATAATCAAAGCGTAAAATCATTATTAAATTTATCACTAAACAATCTTAATTTCAAACAAAGTAGAACTAACTTTAATAATGCAGAGTTGGTATCGCTAAATGCTATTCTTAATCCAACCGAAAAGTTAAAAATAAAGACATTAGGCTTTTTCAATTGGGATGAAACGGATTTTTTTAGAAATTCTACTGACTTTGTAGATGTTAATGGTACAAATTTTACAAATACTGAAGATTATCAATTGCAAAACGACAAACGTATAGCATTTGGAAAATTAAACGTTATCTACAACATCTCAAAAACAAAAATGTTAGAAGCCACAACAAAATACAATGATGGCGATTTTAACGACACTTCTAATTTACTATTTAACGGTAATTCTACCATAGAAAACTTACAGCATCAAAACACACTTTTTGACCAAAAAATAAGCTATACTAATAAGTTTAAAGTCAAAAAAGTGTTTTTATTAATAGGTCGTTTTATAGATGAAAAAACACCTCAAAGTTATGCTATCAATCAATTTTTCTATCAAGATTTATTTCCTTCTTTTAATGATGCTAATAACGTAAGTCAAAATAGCACCAATCAAATGCGATTTGCTGGTATAAATGCACATTTGTTAGATCGCAAAACAAATGGTCATTTATTAGAACTTCAATTAGGTAACGAATACAGAAAAGACAAATTGACAACAGAATTTTCGCTTTTAGAGGATAATTCTGTTTTGAACAATCCAGATGGTTATCAAAACAAAACCAATTATCAAGTTAATGATTTGTACCTTAAAAGCAAATACAGATTAAAAATTAAAGATTTTGGTATTGTTGGTAAGCTAGACGTTCATCAGCTTTTTAACCGTTTAGAAAACAATAATGCAAGTAGTAATCAAAATCCTTTTTTTATCAATCCAAGTCTAGGTTTTGATTGGAAAATAAATGATAAAAATAAAATTACATCTTCTTACTCTCACAATACAACAAATGCAAAAGTTTTAGATGTGTTTAGCAATTTTGTGTTAACTGGTTTTCGTTCCTTTTCAAAAGGCACAGGCAATTTTAATCAGTTAGACGCTTCGAGTGTAGTTTTTAATTACCAGCTTGGTAATTGGAGTGATAGGTTTTTTGCCAATACATTTATTTTGTATAGCAAAAATCACGATTTCTTTTCAACAAATACAGCAATAGAACAAAACTTTACCCAAGCAGAAAAAATACTCATTAAAGACCGTGAGTTTATAAGTGTAAACTCAAAATTAGATTATTACTTCAAGTTTATTGCATCGAATTTAAAAGTAGATTTAGGCTATACAAAAAGTGAATTCAAGAATATTGTAAACAATTCTAATTTAAGATTAGTAACCTCAAATAATTATAATTATGGTTTAGAATTGCGCTCTGGTTTTAAAGGCATTTTTAATTACCATATTGGCACAAAATGGACAACAACAGAAATAGAAACCACGATTAATAATTCATTTACAGATAACGTGAGTTTTTTAGATTTGTCTTTTGTATTCAATAAAAAATTTGATATTCAAGTACAATCAGAACGTTATTATTTTGGGAATTTACAGACCGACAACACCTACTATTTTTTGGACTTTGATGCACGTTATAAACTCATTGAAAATAAATTGACTTTAGGTCTTACTGGCAAAAACCTATTCAATACTGAGAGGTTTAGAAGTTTTTCAATAAGTGACATAGGCTCAGCAACAACTGAGTATAGATTATTACCAAGGTTTGTACTTTTAAAATTGGAATACAGATTTTAACAAACGGACTGAACAAAAAAAACGGCTACCAACACCGTATAAGCATAATAAGGGTTTAAGGCTTGAACTAATGGCAATTTTATATTTGCAGATTATTTTACAAACCGACAATAATAGTTTATTAATCCCTTACTATGCTTATACAAAACCGTTATCGGTCATTCTATGGCGACAGTGCAAACCTTGACAGATAGCGTAAAGAGCAAACAACAAAACAAAAACAAGTAACGACAATGAAACTAAATTTTATCACAAACCTTTTCAAGAAATCTACAAACGAGAGTGTTAACGCTCCGACAGAGAACATCAAACAGAATAAACCATTTGACGAAGGTGGTTCAAAGGCTTTTATTGAGAGTGGTAAATTAAAGGCAAGTAAAAGAAGTTACCGGGAAGCCATTGACGACTTTTCAAAGGCAATTGAACTTGACCCGGGAAGTATGGAAGGATACTTGGAAAGAAGCAAAGCTAAAAGGGAATTGAATGATAAAACTGGTGCCGACAAGGACTTGGCAACAGGAAGTAGATTACTTGACAACTTAGACAACGGGTTACAAGCTAATGATGATGGAAATGCTGCTTATGAGGAAGGTGATTATAAGAATGCAATAAAATTTTACAACAAGGCTATTCCTCTCATTCCAACCATCACGACAATTTATTATTACCGAGGTTGTGCGAAACAATATTTAGAAGATTACAAAGGAGCGGTTGAAGATTTTGACAAGAGTATTGAAACTGGAGCTTCAAATAGAGACCTTTCATATTATCAACGAAGCAAAATAAAATCACACAAACTCCGTGACAAAAACGGAGCATTGCAAGATTTGAATAAAGCAATTGAGCTAAATCCAAACGATGCAGATTATTATTACAGTAGAGCAATTTTGGTTGACGACTATGACGCTTTACAAGATTTGAACAAAGCTGTTGAGTTAGCCCCGAAAGATGCAGACAATTACATAGCAAGAGGTTTGCGAAAAAAGGCTATGGAAGATTTAGAAGGTAGTATTTCTGACATAACTAAATACATTGAACTAAATCCAAAGGATAGTTTATTGACAGTATCAGAAGCATATTCTTTGAGAGCAGGAATGAGATTGTTCCAGAACAATTTAGAAGATGCACTCATCGACCATAATAAGGCAGTAGAAGCTGACCGTTCAAATGAGAAGGCTCTTGTAGAAAGAGGAATTATAAAAGACCTACTGAAAGATTTTGACGGAGCTATTCTTGACTTTAATAAAGCAATTGAATTGAACCCAAAGTATGCGGACGCTTATTATCACAGAGGGTCAGTGAAACAGAATAATGGTTTAGAAGACGAAGGAGTAATGGATGTAATAAAAGCGAAGACACTTGGCTTTGAGGAATAAAATAAAAGTGACTGCTAAAATTACAAAGCAGAACATCGGACGGAAAGAAGAACGAACCGATAACAGCGGGTTTAAGAAATTGGCGGTTCAGTGGTTAATTGAACATTCTACCTCGCATTAACATTTGTGGTGGCTTGACAGTTTTGTGCTCCGAAATCGCCAACTTCTTAAACCCGCAAAACGTTAGCAAACATTTTAACCGAAAATCACAATAAACAAACAATTTTAAATTAAACAATTATGAAGAAAATTATTTTCACCAGTATTTTATGCCTAACGTTTTTAAATATTTTCAGCCAAAGTTTTCCTGAAAATAATCCTGAATTATTACTTAACAAAACAGTAAAACCTAAAGAAATATCAGAAACTTTACAAAAGTATGCTTACAAAAACTTTTATCTTGAATTTGATAAAGAGAAAAAGCAATTTACAAAAGATGATAAAAAAAATAAACCATTTGCAACAGGACCAAGTTATTCTGTAATATCTGATTACACCAAACTTGTTGGAAAAGAATTTAAAGTTTTAGAAATTTTTGAGATTGTTCCAAAATATTCATTTAGCGGAAAAGAATATGCAGTTGAAATTGAAAATGCGGAAATTGGAAAAATATTTTACAAGTATGACCCAAAATATGAACATAGTTTTGAATTAGAAGTAATTGGTGGTTTGGATTATCCACAAGACTTTTTTTGCTCAAAAATAGAACAGCAAAAAGATAAATTTGAAGATAAAACAACTTTTTTTACACCAACTGAAAATGGAATTAGTTTTGTGAAAACTATTGACAAAGGTAAAACATTTATTTATTTAAATGTAAGAGTAAACGGAAGTACATTAAATGTTTCAGAAAAAGGCTTAAATATACTTTTTGAAGATGGAACAAAATTTACAAAACCTGAAGCGAAAATTGACACAAAAGTAAGTAGCGGAAGTGGTTATATTTATAGTGCTTTTATACAATTAACAACAGCAGAAATCAAAATCTTAAGCGAGAAGAATATAACGGATACAAGAGTTTACATTTATGACGGAACAGTTGATAAAGATTCTGCAAAAAAAATCAGAGAATATTTAAAATGTTTATCTAAATAAAAAAAACGTTTGCTAACAGCCGTTTGGCAAGATTGCGAATTTTGTAGAAAATTCACGTTCTCGTTTCGCAAGAATTTTTATCTTTAACCGAAAATAAACGGTTGCGAAGTTCGCAACCTCGCCAAGCGGCGGAACGTT
>Ga0051980_10003623_pt1 | contig 11698 bp, 8 predicted proteins | sample CryGey13umfilter_2_FD_55014 | JGI IMG/M metagenome (GOLD analysis project Ga0051980, IMG submission 55014) | Groundwater microbial communities from aquifer in Utah, USA - Crystal Geyser 4/9/14 3 um filter | ecosystem: Environmental > Aquatic > Deep subsurface > Groundwater | place: USA: Utah...
TAATGTTTATTTAAATATTTGATGTTTAAAATTTAATTATTTATTGAAGATTTTGTTCGTAGAATCTTGGTTTAAATCGTACTATGTAGTATGGAAACTTCTCGGATATTTGACGGATAAAGGAATCTTCAAGGTTTAAATCGTACTATGTAGTATGGAAACTGTTCTCCCTCTTTAAATTTAAACAATTAACATAGCGTTTAAATCGTACTATGTAGTATGGAAACTCTGAAATGCTCCTATCGCTTGAAGGGGTTTGTTGTGTTTAAATCGTACTATGTAGTATGGAAACTCGTTTCCTCGACACGGAGACAAAAAAAATCATAATGTTTAAATCGTACTATGTAGTATGGAAACGCAACTCCTTCCATAAACAATTTGTTTTCGTTAACGAGTTTAAATCGTACTATGTAGTATGGAAACTTTTTTTTATACCTCGAAGCTTTCCTCATCGCAGATAGTTTAAATCGTACTATGTAGTATGGAAACCAATACAGCTGACGATGTTACCAAAACATTTAATCCGGTTTAAATCGTACTATGTAGTATGGAAACGGCGATGGAAGGAAATAGATGATGGAAAAGAGGAAGTGTTTAAATCGTACTATGTAGTATGGAAACTTGCTATCGCTCCCGCTATTATTACATTTTTATTCATGTTTAAATCGTACTATGTAGTATGGAAACTGTGTATTATTTATAATAATAATAAAATATCTCAAAGTTTAAATCGTACTATGTAGTATGGAAACGTGATACGAAATATCTTGAAATTTGGTTAAATGACAGTTTAAATCGTACTATGTAGTATGGAAACAAAAAATAGTTGAAATAGATGAGAAAAAATACAAAGTTTAAATCGTACTATGTAGTATGGAAACTATATTCTTCTCCTTCTACTTCTTCTTCCTCTATTTGTTTAAATCGTACTATGTAGTATGGAAACTGTTCTCCCTCCATAATATCATCAGTAATAAAATAGTTTAAATCGTACTATGTAGTATGGAAACCCTACGGTTGTACCCATATTTGCGCCGAGAATGATGGTTTAAATCGTACTATGTAGTATGGAAACCCTCTTGATTAGCTATCTGTATCGTTCGTTCCATAGGTTTAAATCGTACTATGTAGTATGGAAACTGCCAGGGTGTATATGCATGTCTGGGTGACGAGGTAGTTTAAATCGTACTATGTAGTATGGAAACCAGGGTATGTAGTCACTATATTTTTCCAATTTTTGAAGTTTAAATCGTACTATGTAGTATGGAAACTTTGGGAATTTTGAAGTGCTTTTTGTACCGAGGTTGTTTAAATCGTACTATGTAGTATGGAAACATGCTTCTGCATAAAAGGCATTCTCCTTTTTTTTGAGTTTAAATCGTACTATGTAGTATGGAAACTTCACCGTTGTACCGGTGTTCACTGCGAGAACAACAGTTTAAATCGTACTATGTAGTATGGAAACATTTATTTACTGGCAGGTTATTTCCTCAAAAACAAACGTTTAAATCGTACTATGTAGTATGGAAACTGGTTGGGAAAACATACGGTCCTCAAACAATTATTGAGTTTAAATCGTACTATGTAGTATGGAAACTTATTAACGGCAATAGGTCTGTTCAGGATAGTTGAGTTTAAATCGTACTATGTAGTATGGAAACTTAATAATAACATAGCAAAAATATACATAGCAAAAAGTTTAAATCGTACTATGTAGTATGGAAACGACATAGCACGTAGGAGATATGACGATATGTGGTCGGTTTAAATCGTACTATGTAGTATGGAAACTATATCCTACCGAATTTTACGCTTAGTAATAATGTTGTTTAAATCGTACTATGTAGTATGGAAACCCACAAAAAGAAGGCAGTCCTTCTACGAAAATTACGGTTTAAATCGTACTATGTAGTATGGAAACTCGAAAAACCCAATATTAACGGCAATAGGTCTGTTCGTTTAAATCGTACTATGTAGTATGGAAACTTTGCGTGTTTTATTTTTTTACTCTGTGTTTTGTGTAGTTTAAATCGTACTATGTAGTATGGAAACTGCACTATATCACTGTTGACGGGGAAAAAAGGAATTGTTTAAATCGTACTATGTAGTATGGAAACCCGTTTTCTTGATACCGGTACGAAAAAAGTCATAATTGTTTAAATCGTACTATGTAGTATGGAAACCGCAAGACGAAAGAGATGATAGAGATATTTTGAAACGGTTTAAATCGTACTATGTAGTATGGAAACTTGGAAATGTGTATGTCGTAGCATCTGATGGAAGAACGTTTAAATCGTACTATGTAGTATGGAAACTCTTTTCTTCCTTTTTTTCTGCGTCTGGTGGGTCAAGTTTAAATCGTACTATGTAGTATGGAAACTCCCATCGCCCCTAAAATATCGAAAAAATGCACATCGGTTTAAATCGTACTATGTAGTATGGAAACCCAAAAAATAGGCTAATATTGCACCTGCCCCCGCGATTGTTTAAATCGTACTATGTAGTATGGAAACCTGCTCGGCGATTTCGAATGCTTTTTCAATTTGAGAGTTTAAATCGTACTATGTAGTATGGAAACCCTGAAGGAGGCTCCGAGATTTGAGATTTCAGCAATGTTTAAATCGTACTATGTAGTATGGAAACGAAGCGAGCGTGGGCGCAGTTCCCACGCAAGGAAAAAAGTTTAAATCGTACTATGTAGTATGGAAACCCGAGGTGAATCAATGGCCGACGCTCGTCAGAAGAAGTTTAAATCGTACTATGTAGTATGGAAACTTGGGGGTTGCCCGTTTGCCACATTTTTGAATATCCGTTTAAATCGTACTATGTAGTATGGAAACTTTTTTGTATGTCAATATCATCTTCTTTTTTCTTCTGGTTTAAATCGTACTATGTAGTATGGAAACTTTTCACCACATTACGACTGGTCAAAGGTGTGAAACGTTTAAATCGTACTATGTAGTATGGAAACTATTTTTCCCTTTTTTGAATTTCAAAATCACATAGTGTTTAAATCGTACTATGTAGTATGGAAACAATATCAAGTTCAGGCGGTAGGGGCATGGCGTGAAAGTTTAAATCGTACTATGTAGTATGGAAACCCGCTATCTGAATAATTCGACCTGCGTTCAAAATGAAGTTTAAATCGTACTATGTAGTATGGAAACTATTTAGATTTATATTTTTACTATTATTGTAATATGTTTAAATCGTACTATGTAGTATGGAAACTTGTTCACCCATACCGCCGCCCGCCGGGAGGGTAAATAGTTTAAATCGTACTATGTAGTATGGAAACCCATTTTTTCTTGAATTTTTTTGCGGACTTCCGCCCGTTTAAATCGTACTATGTAGTATGGAAACTTCGCCTCCGCATATCGTATGTTTTGTGCCATATTTCAGTTTAAATCGTACTATGTAGTATGGAAACCGGTAATATCGTTCCATTTCTTCCTGCGGGGCGCTTGGTTTAAATCGTACTATGTAGTATGGAAACTTCATACACGCAATAGAACATAATTCTTCAGCATTGTTTAAATCGTACTATGTAGTATGGAAACATGATTATATCATCTGTGTTCCTTTCGTTCAACCAAGTTTAAATCGTACTATGTAGTATGGAAACACTGTGCTTCACACTCGTATTGGGATGCGAATGCTGTTTAAATCGTACTATGTAGTATGGAAACTCATATTCTTGACATATTATTTTTATTGTGTTTGAATGTTTAAATCGTACTATGTAGTATGGAAACATTTGCAAAGATATAACAATTTCTGACGATGAGGAAGTTTAAATCGTACTATGTAGTATGGAAACCTGGAATGCGAAAAGAAGAAAGTTCACGAAGAAAAAAAGTTTAAATCGTACTATGTAGTATGGAAACGTTTTTGTGGAGCGAAGTTCAATGAAATGGTATATTTGTTTAAATCGTACTATGTAGTATGGAAACACTATGACAGAGTATGTGCAGAGTTCCCGAAGTATTGTTTAAATCGTACTATGTAGTATGGAAACGCAATAGCTCTACAAGATACATCTGTAACACAAAGGGGTTTAAATCGTACTATGTAGTATGGAAACTCCATATATGCTGATAGTATTTCTTGTAATGCTTTGTGTTTAAATCGTACTATGTAGTATGGAAACCTAATTGCTCGTTGTCCAAGTAAAAACTTCTTATTTGTTTAAATCGTACTATGTAGTATGGAAACTTTCGTCTTCTGTTAAACCTCCTAGCTTGCCTACTAGTTTAAATCGTACTATGTAGTATGGAAACTTTCAGGTATTTCATATGTTATATGTATCATTTTATTGTTTAAATCGTACTATGTAGTATGGAAACAGAGTGAAGCCACCACAAAGAATGAAAAAAAAATGGAGTTTAAATCGTACTATGTAGTATGGAAACTTCCCAACAGATAGAAGCAAAAAAAAATAATTTAGAGGTTTAAATCGTACTATGTAGTATGGAAACTAGGATAATGAAAATGAGTGTTGTTCAAAGAAGTAAGTTTAAATCGTACTATGTAGTATGGAAACAAATATTTTGTTCCATTATTTTTTTTTGAAGTATTGGGGTTTAAATCGTACTATGTAGTATGGAAACCTTCTGATACCTGGTAGGAGATTCTGCCCGTGTTAATCGTTTAAATCGTACTATGTAGTATGGAAACCTTTGTTTCCTGTTATGTTTGTGCTTTCGTTGTTTGCGTTTAAATCGTACTATGTAGTATGGAAACCATCTTTTGTTTTTTTGTTAAGTTTGAAAAGTTTCATGTTTAAATCGTACTATGTAGTATGGAAACCTATATCAGTAGTCCAGTAGGTGTCGAGTTCTTCACCGGTTTAAATCGTACTATGTAGTATGGAAACAAACTATATACAACAGTTTCTCCAGGGTGCGTAATCGTTTAAATCGTACTATGTAGTATGGAAACACTTATGAAATTCCTCAATGCAATTCTCGTTTGATGTGGTTTAAATCGTACTATGTAGTATGGAAACATCAAAGGTCATCTCATCTATCCTTTATATATGTTCGGTTTAAATCGTACTATGTAGTATGGAAACCTTTATTAACCGCTGTTTTAAATATTCTTTCCCCTCGTTTAAATCGTACTATGTAGTATGGAAACATAGCTATCTATCATTTTGAAGAGTTCGAGGCAAAAGGTGTTTAAATCGTACTATGTAGTATGGAAACTTGTCGTGCAATCACTTACTCGGCTATATGTTTTTGGTTTAAATCGTACTATGTAGTATGGAAACGGTATGGGGGACAAGCCCCCAAAAGCAACAAAATTAAGTTTAAATCGTACTATGTAGTATGGAAACGTAGAACAAAAAATCGCTGATAATACAACTGCTTCATGTTTAAATCGTACTATGTAGTATGGAAACAATGACCCTTCAATTCATACGAGGATTGGAACTTGGAGTTTAAATCGTACTATGTAGTATGGAAACGCGAAAAGGAAAAAAATATTCTTCAAAGGTAAAAACAGTTTAAATCGTACTATGTAGTATGGAAACAAAGGACACAGGGTTGAAGGTAAATTTTTCCCCAAAGGTTTAAATCGTACTATGTAGTATGGAAACTAATATTATCCATCATTTTTTCCCTTTCACAGTCGTGTTTAAATCGTACTATGTAGTATGGAAACTAAGTCTCGGAGAGTTTTCCTTTTTCAGGTTTTGAGTTGTTTAAATCGTACTATGTAGTATGGAAACTTAAGATGTATCACTTCAATTGTAGCATTAAGAGCGTTTAAATCGTACTATGTAGTATGGAAACTCTTCCTCTGCTTGTCTTTAAATGTATATTCTACCTTGTTTAAATCGTACTATGTAGTATGGAAACTATCCTCTCTGTCCATTTCTCTCCATATTTTTTGAATGTTTAAATCGTACTATGTAGTATAGAAACTGTCAATAATGTAAAATACGAAACTTTAAATACAATCGTTTAAATCGTACTATGTAGTATGGAAACAAACTTTTATCAGACCCACAGAGAGTTAAATTATTAGGTTTAAATCGTACTATGTAGTATGGAAACTCACTAGTATATTTCGGGCTTTCACAAGGAGGGAAAGTGTTTAAATCGTACTATGTAGTATGGAAACCTATAGATCTATACAGTATATGTTTTTTGATTTCGTCGAGTTTAAATCGTACTATGTAGTATGGAAACTACAGCCCGACTCTGTTACACTCAAGAATGGTTTCTTCGTTTAAATCGTACTATGTAGTATGGAAACCAAACAGACGACTATGGATAAAGGTAGAGGTGTATGGTGTTTAAATCGTACTATGTAGTATGGAAACGAAGACAAACAAAATACGAAAGATGACTGCCGAATTCGTTTAAATCGTACTATGTAGTATGGAAACGTCAAGGAAACAGTCATACACACAAAAATAGTTATGAGTTTAAATCGTACTATGTAGTATGGAAACTCAAATTCGCGGGCAATAGGGGGTCGTCATTTGTAAAGTTTAAATCATACTATGTAGTATGGAAACTTTTGCCTCTTTTTCCTCCCTTTCAAGTTGTTTTTTCGTTTAAATTGTACTATGTAGTATGGAAACAAAGAAGGAAGAGCCATCACCCCTCCCCCTTCTTGCGGTTTAAATCGTACTATGTAGTATGGAAACTGGTTCACAAATAGGATATACCAACACAAACGAATACGGTTTAAATCGTACTATGTAGTATGGAAACTATACTGTTTAGCTGTTGCCATTTTTTATTTTATCGTTTAAATCGTACTATGTAGTATGGAAACCAATTAATCCACGTCGCATACTATCGAAGAGAACGTGTTTAAATCGTACTATGTAGTATGGAAACTGATTTGCGTGTCTGTTGTAGTGTTCACATTCGCAGCCGGGTTTAAATCGTACTATGTAGTATGGAAACGAAGAAGTAGAAGAAGAAGAAGAAGATTGTACTGAAAGTTTAAATCGTACTATGTAGTATGGAAACCTAAATAAAGAAATTTTCGCAACAATTGACGTGCTAGTTTAAATCGTACTATGTAGTATGGAAACTTCAAAAAATTTGAAAATGAAGAAAAACGAAAAAATGTTTAAATCGTACTATGTAGTATGGAAACTGCACTACCGGGCGTATGATAGCACAATTCACGTGTAGTTTAAATCGTACTATATAGTATGGAAACTGTTTTCAAGTACGTTCAAAAAGAAATTGCGAACATAAGTTTAAATCGTACTATGTAGTATGGAAACTTGAAAAGCCACATATTTTACACAGAATTTTTTTCAGTTTAAATCGTACTATGTAGTATGGAAACTGTTTTCAAGTACGTTCAAAAAGAAATTGCGAACATAGTTTAAATCGTACTAGGTAGTATGGAAACTTTGACTTGGAGACAAAGATTAGTTGAAGACAAGCAAGTTTAAATCGTACTATGTAGTATGGAAACGTTGATACTTGCAACGGTTATAACGAGTATATGAATGTTTAAATCGTACTATGTAGTATGGAAACTATATGTTCGTTCTTAATCGGTTATGTCAGTTATGTCGGTTTAAATCGTACTATGTAGTATGGAAACTTTTTTTCCTCTGTGGATAAGAAAGTATAAAAATAGTTTAAATCGTANTATATAGTATGGAAACTCGTTTTCAATTATTCCCTCTCTTATATCCATATTAGTTTAAATCGTACTATATAGTATGGAAACATTTTTTTTTTTCAAGGACAAGGCCATTGTATATGCGTTTAAATCGTACTATGTAGTATGGAAACCTCCCGATATCCGAGAGAAACTGCTTGAAGAAACGAAGTTTAAATCGTACTATGTAGTATGGAAACTTATTTGAATTATTTCCTTTTTTTCCATAAATGTTGTTTAAATCGTACTATGTAGTATGGAAACAAATAATGACCTTTATTAATTAGTTTTAAACTATAAATAGTTTAAATCGTACTATGTAGTATGGAAACTTCGCTCTTAATTTGCTTCATAATTTGCTTTGTTTAGGTTTAAATCGTACTATGTAGTATGGAAACTTGTCTCGTCAAGTTTTTCTGCTTTAATTCGTGTCAGTTTAAATCGTACTATGTAGTATGGAAACTCTTTTAAGTCGTATTTTGGAGAGGTCTGGTGGAAACGTTTAAATCGTACTATGTAGTATGGAAACGCGGAAACAGAGGGCAGGAGACGGTATGTAAAGGAACAGTTTAAATCGTACTATGTAGTATGGAAACTATTAATTCAAATGAAATTAAAATAATCTGTCAAGAGTTTAAATCGTACTATGTAGTATGGAAACTGGTTCACAAATAGGATATACCAACACAAACGAATACGTTTAAATCGTACTATGTAGTATGGAAACTGTACAGAGGAAAGCGTTGAGGTGTGAAAAAAATAAAGTTTAAATCGTACTATGTAGTATGGAAACTAGATATGATATACTACACGAAAAGATGGGGGGGATTAAGTTTAAATCGTACTATGTAGTATGGAAACTGTGTGGGAGGACAAACGATAACAAGCAACGAAATCGTTTAAATCGTACTATGTAGTATGGAAACTAACCATACATCTCCTTGGAAAATATCATCCCCTTTCGGTTTAAATCGTACTATGTAGTATGGAAACAAGGAAGTATCCACCTAAAAGATATATCAGTGGATTTTGTTTAAATCGTACTATGTAGTATGGAAACTTGTTTGTGGTGCTGCTGCTGAAACTATTGTTTTTCGGTTTAAATCGTACTATGTAGTATGGAAACTATCCATTGGAGGAATGTGTACAAACGAAATTTTAAGTTTAAATCGTACTATGTAGTATGGAAACCCGAAAGCCAAACGACGAAAATGCGAGCATTTGAAAAAGTTTAAATCGTACTATGTAGTATGGAAACCGGGCAATAACGGGTCATCGTTTGTAAATGCAAACGAAGTTTAAATCGTACTATGTAGTATGGAAACTTGTGTCAAGGTTTTTCGCTCTCAATTGTAAGGCAAGTTTAAATCGTACTATGTAGTATGGAAACCAATGAAACAGATGATAATATTTTAGAGGCAATGGTATGTTTAAATCGTACTATGTAGTATGGAAACCACAAGGAAGCGACGTCCTAACAATTGGCACATTCGAGTTTAAATCGTACTATGTAGTATGGAAACTTCGGAATTCCTTAAAAAGTATTGTCATTTTTTTGGTTTAAATCGTACTATGTAGTATGGAAACTTTTCCGTTTAAATCGCCAATAAAAAACCCTGTTGCCAGTTTAAATCGTACTATGTAGTATGGAAACAATTTTCTTGTAAATTATTAAGCACAGACAAAATTCTTGTTTAAATCGTACTAAGTAGTATGGAAACTTTTTTGCCATTTTTGTCTTTGTCGGTGTAATATTTGTTTAAATCGTACTATGTAGTATGGAAACAGTTTAAAGGAATACTTATAAGCACACTCGCAGAGGAGTTTAAATCGTACTATGTAGTATGGAAACTGTTGTGGATGATGGCAGAACTGGTTTTTTTGTGATTAGGTTTAAATCGTACTATGTAGTATGGAAACAATTTTTTCAGTTTTTTCAATAGGTGTTTTTTTGTTTGTTTAAATCGTACTATGTAGTATGGAAACTATTCTCCCCTAAATCTATGTCTAATCCCCCTAACTTGTTTAAATCGTACTATGTAGTATGGAAACCTCCACACTATCGCATCGTTGCCCTGTCAGAATATGGTTTAAATCGTACTATGTAGTATGGAAACATAATTAAATAAATATATAAAAGATGAAAAATAAGTTTAAATCGTACTATGTAGTATGGAAACCGCATGATTGTGAAAGAGAAAAGATAATAGAGAGGATTGTTTAAATCGTACTATGTAGTATGGAAACCTCACTTTTCTACGCAGCAAAAGAAAAAGATACATGGTTTAAATCGTACTATGTAGTATGGAAACCTGTATCCTTGAAGACTGTAATTGTTGTATATTCATTGTTTAAATCGTACTATGTAGTATGGAAACCATTTCCTCTCGTGGAGCACTCGTATGGAGTTCATATTGTTTAAATCGTACTATGTAGTATGGAAACTATTTCCCGCTTTCGCTCATAGATCTGGCTTCAAAATGTTTAAATCGTACTATGTAGTATGGAAACTTAACAGCACCTAATACACGTATATGCGGGGCAGGAGGTGTTTAAATCGTACTATGTAGTATGGAAACGAAATTATATCCCATGTAGCCTACTATAAAATGATAAGTTTAAATCGTACTATGTAGTATGGAAACTAGTTACTATCCAGCCCTTTTTATATTTTCCGCATAGTTTAAATCGTACTATGTAGTATGGAAACTAAGAAGGAGTTTTTCAATACAGCGAACGATATCAAAAGTTTAAATCGTACTATGTAGTATGGAAACAGACGGTCCTCCTTGAGGATAGCTCTGTGCTTTCCCTTGTTTAAATCGTACTATGTAGTATGGAAACAGAAACAAATTTTTAGGAGATGAATTATATTTAATGCGTTTAAATCGTACTATGTAGTATGGAAACATAATCAAAAAAAATAGGGAGCGCCTTGTGAGGTGATGTTTAAATCGTACTATGTAGTATGGAAACAAAAAAAAATGACACATAAATCGACACTGCGCCCGTGTGTTTAAATCGTACTATGTAGTATGGAAACTTGGGCCGAAATTCGTCGGGAAATTCAAGAAAAAATGTTTAAATCGTACTATGTAGTATGGAAACTCTAAAGAAAAAATAATACCATTCCAGAGCAGTAAAGTTTAAATCGTACTATGTAGTATGGAAACTGAGCAAACCCAATCCTAAAAAAATCAATGGGTTTGTTTAAATCGTACTATGTAGTATGGAAACTTGTGAAAGACGTCGGGGAAATACCTGGAGGATACAGTTTAAATCGTACTATGTAGTATGGAAACTTGCACCTGCTATTGCTCCTACCACTGCTGGATTTTGTTTAAATCGTACTATGTAGTATGGAAACGAAGAATTTAAAAAAATAAACGACAAAATAAGTTTAGGTTTAAATCGTACTATGTAGTATGGAAACCGGCCCGGGCTTGAGACATTTCTTCCACCTTTGTACGTTTAAATCGTACTATGTAGTATGGAAACAACGATAAATTCACCTGAAATGAGGGGTCAGATTTCGTTTAAATCGTACTATGTAGTATGGAAACACATATTCTGCTGCCGCTGATTCTATTACGCTTTTAGGTTTAAATCGTACTATGTAGTATGGAAACAAGCGCCAAAGAAGGTCTACGAAGACGAAGTGGTGTCGTTTAAATCGTACTATGTAGTATGGAAACGATATCCAAGAATATTTTGCTCCGTATTTCATATTGGTTTAAATCGTACTATGTAGTATGGAAACTATTTTACACAGACGAAACGAAATTAAACGAGATAATGTTTAAATCGTACTATGTAGTATGGAAACTCCCATTGTTTTCGTCTTTTTTGGGTGTCTTTTTCCTTGTTTAAATCGTACTATGTAGTATGGAAACTGTGGGAACTGCGCCCACACTCGCTTCTATGTTTTTGTTTAAATCGTACTATGTAGTATGGAAATGTACTATAACAAGTGTTTTTCAAGGCTATAATCAACAGCAATATTTAGAACATGTTTCCAATATTTCCATCTTTTAATTAGTTTTCCATCATGCAA
>Ga0051980_10003629_pt1 | contig 11692 bp, 7 predicted proteins | sample CryGey13umfilter_2_FD_55014 | JGI IMG/M metagenome (GOLD analysis project Ga0051980, IMG submission 55014) | Groundwater microbial communities from aquifer in Utah, USA - Crystal Geyser 4/9/14 3 um filter | ecosystem: Environmental > Aquatic > Deep subsurface > Groundwater | place: USA: Utah...
TTGAAGTGTCAACCGACCCAAACCTTTTTACTCATATTGGCGATTGGGAGGTATATACATTAGATGGTATTTACGGATTTGCTGCTATTGATGGAAGCATTGAGATATTCAATGGCGGAACTTTTATTATTAATGGAACTGCTGAGTTCAATGCAGATAAGGGTATAATCATCCATGAGGGTGGCACGCTAATTTTGGAGGAAAATTCTGTAGTGTCGGGGCTTACGGCATGCAATAATAATAACTGGGATGGAGTTCTTGTAGAAAAGCTGGCTATTATTGATATTAATAATGTGACTACAATAAGTAAAGGAGATTTAATTATTGATATTGAGGCTAATGCACAGTTTCAACATGTTTGGATAAATTTCGAAGATAACAATACAATTTTAAAACAGGGGGCAGAATTAACCTTACAAAACTCTACTTTTACCTCTCTGCCAACTACTACCTGGCAAGGTATCCAAGTCTGGGGCAACAAAAACGAATCACAACAACCTCTGCAAGGAGAGACCTTGAAACAAGGTAAACTTACTTTAAACAATGTAACAATCGAAAATGCCATTATTGCAGTTGACCTGTGGGAACCGGATGACTATTCCACCACAGGAGGTATGGTTTATGCCGACGGTGCCATTTTCCGCAACAATGCCAAATCCGTCCATGCGCTGCATTACCGCAACTTTAACCCATATAACACTTCACAGGAAATGGAATACAGCAGCAATTTCAAAAACTGTACATTTGAAATTACGAATGATTATCCCGGTGACGTTACCTTTTTCAAACATGTTGATTTAGCTTATGTAAATGGCATTGATTTCCAGGCATGTGATTTTTCCTTAGCTGAAGATGTTGCTGGTGTAAATACATACAGCCATGGTATAGCAGGCTATGATGCAAAATTCAGGGTAAGCGCCATTTGCAATTCCACGCAATATCCATGTCCTGAAGTTGATTACGACAAATGCACTTTTANCGGCTTTTATAATGGGGTTAGTGCCGTAAACGATGGCGGGAGCCCGGTAACATTTAGTGTAAACAGGGCTGATTTTATTGACAATGCATATGGAGTTAAAACACATGACATGAACAATGCGAGTGTTTTGTTCTCCGATTTCGAGATTGGCCATTTATGGGATTGTGGTGCAGGCATTTATTCGGATAACGTAACAGGTTTTGCTTTTGAAGAAAATAATTTCAGTAAGTTTTCAAGTGGATCAGCTTCTGATTATTTTGGCATTATAATAAACAACTCTGAAGGGGTTAATGAAATATATAAAAATAACTTTAATGACTTAAGTTATGCTAATTTCTCTGATGGTAAAAACTGGATTGGGATTAATACATACATTGGGCTTGCTTATTATTGTAATGAAAATGCCAATAACTACGCCGACTTTTATGTAAATGATTTTGAGCGTGAAAAACGTTCAGGAATTCAATCCTATCAGGGCAATGAAAACTATGTCTCCGGAAATACTTTTACTCAAATTGGAGCCACTTGGCATTTTTATAATGGAGGAGAACATTTAGTAGGATATTATCACAACCCAAATAATACACCCATACTAATTGAAGACATCTTTTTGTATCCAATAAATACAACTAATAATTGTCTGTCCCACTATGGCAATCCAGATTTAAAACTTGTTTTGACTACACAACAAAAAGCAGATGCAGAGCAGGAATACTATAATAACCTGACAGATTACAACTCTGTAAAAGCATTGTACGATAGCTATATTGACGGAGGATATACCGAAGGCGAACTGCTCGATATACAAACAGCCCAACCCGATGATATGTGGGAATTACGAGCCCAACTGCTCGGCGATTCTCCACATTTATCCTTAGAAGTGTTAAAAGAAGCTGCCGACAAAACAGATGTGTTTACCGAATCTGCACTGTTTGATATTTTGGCTGCCAACCCAGACGAACTTAAAAAAGACACTTTGATAAGCTATCTTGAAAACAAAGAAGAGCCACTGCCCGATTATATGATAGACCTGCTAAAACAATTGGCCGGGGGCACAACCTATAAAACTGCCCTGCAACAGCAAATGGCAGGTTACAAACATGCCTATACTCGTGCAGCACATGATATTATCCGCAGCAACCTGAATGATACGGTTGCTGATAATATTGAGTTACGTAACTGGTTAGACAACTTAGGCGGTATCACTTCCGACAGGCAAATTATTTCATCATACATCAGCAAAGGAAATTTCACAGATGCACTTACTTTGGCCAATATGCTGCCACAGCTTTATAATCTGGGAGAAAGTGAACTGACCGAACACAACTACTACATGGATATGCTGAACCTGCACCAGGCTTTATACCTAGAAGGCAGGAACACATTCCAATTGGATAGTACAGAAAAGANGGATATTACTTTTATTGCCAACAACAGCAAAGGTGTAGCCGGTGCCCAGGCAAAAAGTATATTGGAAGCCGTTTACGATGAATATTATGTGAGTTGTCCTGAAGCAGATGGTAAGGCGGGATACAAGAGAAGCAGTATCATTAATCCTAATGCACTTGGTAAAGCTTATGGTTTGGATATCTCTGTAAAACCCAACCCTGCAAAACAATGGGCTGCTTTTGACTACACCCTTCCCGGGAATAAAACGGAAGCTACCATAACCATAACCAATGCCACAGGAAGTATTATTGAAATACTTAAAGTAAACGGTCAGCAAGGCCAGAAACTTTGGGATACCCGAGACATTATTTCCGGTGTTTATATATACACAATTCAAACAGCAGGTTTTAGTCAGTCCGGTAAAATAGTAATCAGTAATTAAATTTTGATTTGGCATCTCTCCCTGCCATTTGGGCAGGGAGAGATGCCAAATACTAAAGGAAGCAATGATGAAAAAACTAATTTCGTGTTTTATGTTTCCAATTCTAGTACCCATAATATTATACGGGCAATTTCAGATCGACTGGCAGCAGAGTTATGGCAGCATGGCATCCGACTGGGGTTATGATATCGCTGAAACAGATGATGGTTACTTGGTTACTGGTATTGCAGGCATGGGCGGCGGACAAGTTGAGTGTTTTGAGGAAGATGGTGGCGGTTGGTTGTTAAAAATTGATGATTCAGGCAATCTTATTTGGCAGAAGTGTTTTGATTATGCATTTGCCGAACGTATTGTAAAATCAGGTAACAAACCAAATTATTATTTGGTAGGAATGACTAATTTAGAACCGTATCCTGATGCTGCTAATTTATGGGTTGCAAAAATTGACGGTTTCGGCAATATCATATGGGAAAGGGCACTCGGAAATAATGATGGAGTAAGTAGTTATGCCTTTTTCGGACAATCCACTCTTGATGGTGGTATCGTTGCTACAGCAGATATTTTCTCATCAGGTGGCGACATTACGAATTGGTATGGTGGTTACGATGGCTGGATTGTAAAGCTTGATAGTTCAGGTGTTAAGGAATGGGATTTTTCCATTGGAACATCACAATTTGAATTTATTAATGGAATCATACAGACTACCGATGGAGGGTATCTGGCAGGTTTATATGGCACTCCAAATGGCATTGGAGGAAATGTGGATTGTGATATTCAAACTGTTTCTAAACCCGATGCCATAATTTATAAAATCGATGCTGATGGCAACCCTGAATGGCACCATTGTTATGGAGGGAGTGGACATGACGGTGCAGGAAGTTTGGTGGAAACAGCAAATGGATACTTAGTTGCAGCATTTGGTGGTTCAAATGATGGAGATTTAACAGGCTCCGGTTGGCATGGAGGAGATATGGATGTTTGGCTTTTCAATATAGATTTCTCTGGCAATATAATTTGGCAAAAATGCTACGGTGGATCTAATAATGAATATCCAATTAGAATTTTTCAATCTTCAGATGGTGGTTTTGTAGTTTTTGCCGACACCCATTCTTTTGATGGCGATGTTGTTGGTAATCCATCAAACAGTCCTGAAAATCCCTCCATCTGGATATTTAAAGTTGACGGTACAGGAAACCTGCTTTGGCAGCAATGCATTGGTGGCCATGATGATGAGAGAGTACATGGAGTTGTAAAGCACAGCGATTACAAATATACAGTTGCAGGAGAAATGAACTTTAGCCCTTCGGGTGATGTTAACTGCTCTAACTTTGTTTACGGTTCGAGACAAAACTATTGGGTGTTTGGCATATCGGATACAACGGTAAATGTTGGTGAAAACGTACAGGAAATAATTGATATAAAGATCTATCCAAATCCTGCAAACTCAGTATTAAACATTGACTTCCCAAGTAATTATCAAATTCTAAATACTAATATTGAAATTGTAGACATAAACGGAAGAACTATGTTGAAAATAAAACCTGTTTCCAGTTCAACACAACTTGACATCAAACAACTAAAACCAAGGCTTTATATAGTGAAAATTTGTAATGACAAATCCTTAATTACAAGAAGAATTATCATACAATAACTGACTTATTAGAAAGCAAATGCTTCGCAGTCAAGCTCCCTGCCCTACCGCACAGACAAAAAAGAACACTCAGTTGCTAACAATGCATCATACTTTATGGCGGGTTACGTTGTGAATATAAATATCTTAGTTCCAAATATAAATCATCGTGGACAGAAAGATTTATCTTTGAAAGTCCGACATAAAGGATATGCTGCCCGTTACATATGTGGCAGAAAATGAAAATAGGGTGGGTTAGCTTTTATTGTAGATTTTCATCATTTCAAAACTATTGAAACAATTAAAACCAATGTTTAACACCTTTCAATAAAGAAACTTACAGAGAAAAAAATGAAGAAAGAATTTATTGCAGAGCTTTTCTTGAAGTTTGAAGATGCTTGTTATGACTTTGATGGCGTAGAATGTTGGAATGCAAGAGAATTACAACCCATTCTTGGTTACTCTCAATGGAAAAACTTCAAGAACGTAATTGATAAGGCTAAAAAGTCATCTGAACAGGTAGGAGAAGAAGTTAAAAACCATTTTGCCGATTTCGGAAAGATGGTTGAAATTGGCAGTGGTGCTCAAAAAGAGATTGAAGATATTGCATTGACGAGATACGCTTGTTATTTAATTGCTCAAAATGGAGATGCTACCACAAAATCTGAAATAGCTTTTGCTCAAACTTATTTTGCTGTTCAAACTCGCAAACAAGAAATAATTGAAAAAAGATTATTAGATGTCGCAAGAGTTACTGCTCGTGAAAAACTTTCTCAATCCGAAAAGAAGTTATCGGGAATCATTTTTGAAAGAGGTGTTGATAATAAAAGTTTTGCGGCTATTCGTTCAAAAGGGGACCACGCATTATTTGGAGGCAGAACTACTAATAATATGAAAAGGATTTTGCAAGTTCCAACAAATCGCCCATTGGCAGATTTTCTTCCTACATTAACAATCAAAGCCAAAGACTTCGCAACAGAATTGACAAGTCATAATGTAGTGGACAAAGATTTAAAAGGCGATGCTCAAATTACAAAAGAACACATTGAAAATAATTTGGCAGTTAGAAAAATCCTTGTGATTTTCCTATGGGAAAAATTCAGACAGTTTCTCAAGCAAGATTGCGTCAATAAAAATAAAAATTCTCGTAAATTGGTTGCCTGAATATTTTTGATACCTTTGAGGCTGAATCACATTGCACCTTATAATAACCAATACGACCGTATTAGTTTAATGGATTAAAAATAAACAGGTTGTAGTTTATGAACAAAATAGATGGAAGCCAAAGCGTGTCGGAAAAGAAAATAAACAGTATAGCTGTGATTACAAATAGGTTGGAGGTAAGCCGAAGAAATACAACTACAAAATGATAATGAACAGAGTTTTGTTTGATATGTTAGGTATATAAAAAGATGGATTAAATTTGTAAAATAAGAAAACCTATCATATGAGTAAAATAAGAATAAGGAATTTCGGCCCCATCAAAGAAGGCTATCAAGAAAATGATGGCTGGCTTGACGTAAAAAAAGTTACTGTTTTTATTGGCAGTCAAGGCTCAGGCAAAAGCACGGTAGCGAAGTTGATTTCTACAATGACATGGATTGAGAAGGCATTGGTGCGAGGTGATTTTAAAGAAAAGGACTTAACTGTTTACAACAGATTTGCAAAACATTGTTCGTATCAGAATATCCAGAGTTATTTTAAAGAAAATACCAGAATTGAGTATAAAGGAAAAGCATATTCTATTTTATATGAATTGGGAAATGTACTTGTTAGCAAAAACAAAGACAATGGATATTCCTTTCCTAAGATAATGTATGTGCCATCTGAAAGAAATTTCGTTAGTTCGGTAAAAAATGTTCGTAATTTAAAAGGGCTTCCGAGTACCTTATATACATTTTCCGATGAATTTATTGACGCAATTGAAGATTTAAAAGGTCATATAGATTTGCCAATAAATAATGCAAAATTTGAATATCAAAAGCTTAATAAATTATCTTGGATAATCGGCGAAGATTATAAAATAAAACTTTCGGAAGCATCGAGTGGCTTTCAATCCTTTGTTCCACTCTTCATTGTAGCAAATTATTTGTCTCATTCTTTAGAGAAAGAAACTGATTCTACAGTTAAAGAAATAAGTATTGAAGAAGGAAAAAGGATACGAGAAGAAATTGAGAAAATTTATTCCAATCCAAATTTATCTGAGGAGGTTAAAAAAGCATCTCTTGAATATTTATCTTCTCGTTTCAAATATTCTTGTTTTATAAACATAGTTGAAGAACCAGAGCAAAATTTATTTCCAAGTTCACAACGCCAAATTGTAAATATCCTTTTAGAATTTGTAAATATGAATAAGGGTAATGAGTTATTGATGACAACGCATAGCCCATATATAATTAATTATTTAACTCTTTGTATAAAAGCCGAAAGTATTTATAAAACATTAACGGATAAAAAATTTAAACTAAGCGACCCTGAATTCTCACAAACAAATGAAATTGTCCCTATGTCATCTACAGTAAAGGCAAACGATCTGGTTATTTACGAATTTGACGAAGGTGATGGTTCAATTAAGAAGCTTGGAAATTACGAAGGTATTCCTTCGGATATAAACTATTTGAACCAATCACTTGCAGAAAGCAATCGTTTATTTGACTTACTATTAGAAATTGAAGAAGAATTATGAGAGTAGATTTCTTTAAGGCTGTTTGTCAAAAAACAACAAGTGAAAAGAAATTTGGCTTGTTTGACGCAGAGGACAAAACACCAGCAAAAATAAAACTAACTGATGATTCTGCATGGAATGCTTCCATTATGAATAATGGAGGCAAGACAGTTTGTTTTACCGCCATTGACAACTGTATTGATGTTTTTAGAGAAAATGGAGAAATGGATAGTCGTTGTGATTGCATGCTTACATATAATTCAACGCTTTTGTTTGTAGAACTAAAGAACAAAAGAGATTCATGGCAAGCAGAAGGACTATCTCAGATAGAAAATATTGCAAAAATAATGATTGATGAAATCCCCAATCATTATTACAGTTTTCAAAAACGGAAAGCAATTGTCGCTAATAGAAGAAATCAGTTTCCTGCATTTCATATTTCAAACGCTGAACAACGACAATATTTTAGGTCAAAGTATAAAATGAGAATCCAATTTGAAGCGGAAATCACTTTAGAATAAATGGCAAACAAACGAACCCGCAATCCAAAATTGGTTGGCATTAAAATTACCGAAGTCCCATACACTTAAGCTTTCTCCAGCTCCACGGTAAAGTGACGAAGGATTGGGGCTTCTTTCACGATCGTAAATCCTTTGGTAATTTTATCCCTGCGATCGAACACATTGATCAAGGCTGCGGCGATATAATCCATGTGGTTATTGGTATAAACCCTTCTTGGAATGGCCAGGCGCATCAATTCCAGATCCGGGTAGCGATTTAAGCCGGTTCCCGGATCGCGATCTGCCAGCAAGGTGCCTATCTCCACCCCACGCACTCCACCTTCGATGTATAATTCGATAGCCAGTGTTTGAGCAACATACTCTTCTTTAGGCAGATGAGGCAAAAAACGTTTGGCATCCACGAAAATGGCATGCCCGCCAAATGGATATTGGATAGGAATTCCATAATCTTTTAGCAGGCCACCTAAATAGGCAACCTGTTTGATCCGGGTTTCAAGGTAATCGAACTCAGTACCTTCGTAAAGGCCCTGTGCCAAAGCATTCATATCGCGTCCCGACATGCCACCATAGGAAATGTACCCTTCAAAAAGTATGTTGTACATGGTGGCCCGGTCAAAAAGTTCCTTGCTGTTGAAACCGATAAACCCGCCCATATTGACAATGGCGTCTTTTTTACTGCTCATGGTCATTCCATCGGCATAGGAGAACATTTCGCGTACAATTTCGCGGATGGATTTGTCGCGATAGCCTTCTTCCCTTATTTTGATGAAATAGGCGTTTTCGGCAAACCGGGCCGAATCGAAAAACACGGAAATACCATATTGATCGGCCATTTTCTTTACCTCCCGCATGTTCTTCATCGAAACAGGTTGCCCACCCGAAGAATTACAGGTGATGGTGATAATAATGACCGGAATTTGGCTTGCCGGATAGGCTTTAAGCACTTTCTCCAGTTTATGCAAATCGACATCCCCTTTAAAAGGATGGTCGAGGGTTGTGATGAAGGCTTCGTCAATGGTACAGTCGATGGCATGGGCCTTTCGGAATTCGATGTGACCTTTGGTGGTATCGAAATGGGAATTGCCGGGAACAATATCACCTTCTTTGATGATGGTGGAAAACAGTACATTCTCGGCAGCACGACCCTGGTGCGTGGGCAAAAAGTACTCAAAACCGGTGATTTCTTTGATGGCTTTTTGTATTTTAAAATAGGATGTGGCACCGGCATAACTTTCATCGCCCAGCATCATTTCCGACCACTGCATCTGGCTCATGGCTCCGGTTCCGGAATCAGTAAGCAGGTCGATAAATACCTGGTCGCTGCGCAGGTTAAACAGGTTGTATTTCGCGTCTTTGATCCATTGTTCGCGTTGTTCACGGGTACTGCGGTGGATAGGTTCCACCATTTTAATTTTGTACGATTCTGAAAAGGGTAATTTCATGGTTTAGTAGTATTTAATAAAACATTTTACTTTTTTTTCTGCCAGGCAGTAAAACTTAGTAAAATGCATCAAAAGCATCACGCCTTTTGACGTTGAGAAATACTTTTTTGTGTCCTATTTTTTGTGATTTCTGCATACTAAATCCAAGAGCGACCAAATATAAATAAAATTATAATACACCAAACTTCCTCCTCAAATCAATAATCAGTTTCCAAAAATGTCCATTTTGTTTGTAACCAGGGTTTAAAAGTTGCGTCCAAAAGAATGACATCAAAAAAATTAACATAAAATTTAAAACTATGGAAGACCTGATTCCTGTATTTGTACTCGCCATCATTTTTGGCTTTGTTTATGCTGTTATTTTCCTGTTGGTCAGGAAAAAAGAACGGATGGCTCTTTTGGAAAAGGGTGTGGATGCCACCCGTTTTATAGATCCTGTTAAGGATCAATCATTTATGGCACTTAAATTTGGTTTGCTGTTTATCGGATTGGCTATAGGCATTATTCTTGGCGGCCTGATGAAACACCTGACTGTTATGGGCGAAGAGGAATCCTACTTTTCGATGATATTCCTTTTTGGCGGTATCGGACTGGTGGTGAACCACTACATGGAAAAATCGGAACGTGCTGAAATGGAGAAAAATAAATTATCCAGATAGGTTTCTTTGGAGGCCGATTTATTTAATGAAAGCCTAATCTGTCGATCAGGCTTTTTTTAAATTTAAGAGGGCAGTTAAAATTACATCTTATTGTACCTTGAGCGCAACGGACGGATTTTCATTCACCACTTTTACTGAGCGCACCAGTACCGTGAAAAGTGCGACCAACAAGGCAACTAGAATACTCACAATAAAATACCCTACATGAATAGAAATGTGGTAGGCAAAACCTTCAAGCCACTTATTCATCAAAAAATATACAATGGGTGTTGCAATCAGGCCTGACAAAAAAACCAATTTCAGATAACCCAGGGCCAACATGGTAATTAATTGTTTTTCAGATCCTCCCAATACCTTTCGAATGCCAATTTCGCGTGTGCGCTGTTGAATGAGGAAAGAGGAGAGGCCATAAAGGCCCAGACTGGAGATAAAAACCACAAACAACGAAAAGTAAAAAAACAGGTTGAGCATTTTTTTATCCCCACTGTACAAACTACCGATCTTCGACTGCAAGGAAATCATGTGTAAAGTACCTCCTGAAGTGACTCTTTTCCAGGTGTCGCTGATGTGCAATTCGGCTTCTTCAAGTCTGCCGGGAGCAGCCTTTACCATGATATACCGTGACACATTCGGAGTAAGCAGAAACACCATGGGATCCACCTCCCGATGTAAAGAGGATGAGTTGAAATTTCTGACGACACCCACAATTTTGCCTCCTTTTTTTCCTGCATAATTAAACGGAACCCCAACCACGGTATCGAGGCCTAAAAATTCAACAGCAGCTTCATTTATGATAAATCCGGTAGCGGTATCATCGCTGGGGAAGTCATTAAAATACCGACCGCTGATCAATGGAATATTCATTAACCTGAAAAACCCATATCCAACCCCAAAATAATTAATGGTCTGCACCGGAATTGCATTGGTATCACCCACTTGAAAAAGCATTTTGCCTTCTGTATATCCCGGTACGTTTTGAGTTGATGACACCTCCAGAATGGAACCATGATTTGCCAACAGATCCATGGTTTGATTAATATGCTGCCGGAAATTGGTATCGCGGGGAACATTGATCACATATACATTCTCTGCATCAAAACCCAATTCATGATTTTTCAGGAAATTGATTTGTGAATAAACAATGATGGTAGCCATGATCATACCGATTGACACCATGTATTGGATAATGACCAGAAAATGCCTCATGATGCCGGCCGTAAACTGTTGTTTTCCAAATTTCCCCGATGAAAAAGACGTCCCTTTTAACACGTGGGCAGGTTTGAACGAATTGAGTACGAAAGCCGGAAAACTACCTCCAATTATTGAAAGTATCGATAAAAGTGCTAACAGGACTATCCCGAAAGGAAAAATTTCCCATGAAACAAGGCTATCCAATAAACTCAGGTTTTTATCTACCAATTGATTAAACTGCGGCATTAACCATTCAACCAATGCAAGTGCTAAAACAAAGGCAATCAGCGTGATAATCAGCGATTCGACGATATATTGAAATGCCAGTTGCCTGGGTAAGGCACCCAGAACCTTGCGCATGCCAATTTCGCGTGAGCGCTTTAACGATCGTGCTGTGGCCAGGTTGATATAGTTGATAGAAGCCGTCAGTAAGATGAACAAGGCGATCACCGCAAAGACATAGAGAGCTCCCACATCCACGTTGGTAGGTGAATCGTACATCAGGCCCGAATTGAAATGTACAAGGGAAACCGACTCGAGAAAATACTTCATACTCCCAACCATATTCAGTTCTTCCTCCTGTATAAACGCGGCTTCACCCACGCGCTCAAACTCATTGAAACGGTATTCAAAATCATCCGGATTAACAGTGTCTGCAAGCTTTACATAGGTNTAACAGGTCATCCAGAAATAATCATGTTCCAGGATTTTTAGTTCCTTTTCATTTAATGAAGAAACCGAAACAATGGCATCAAAATTTAGATGCGACTGCTT
>Ga0051980_10003651_pt1 | contig 11666 bp, 8 predicted proteins | sample CryGey13umfilter_2_FD_55014 | JGI IMG/M metagenome (GOLD analysis project Ga0051980, IMG submission 55014) | Groundwater microbial communities from aquifer in Utah, USA - Crystal Geyser 4/9/14 3 um filter | ecosystem: Environmental > Aquatic > Deep subsurface > Groundwater | place: USA: Utah...
GCTCGCATAGAGTATGCAAGACATGGCGGTAAAATAAATATTGACGGCATAGACAATGCAGCCGGTGTAAATACTTCAGACCATGAAGTTAACTTAAAAATTTTACTAAATATTATTAAGTCTAAAAACTTGTTAAACGAAGAAGATGCAGATAAAACGCTTCAAAATTTAACGCAGCAAGTGGTTAATCTTGTACTGTGGAACAATTATCATCAAGCGCTCATCATTTCAAGAAATGCATCTTTGAGTAAAAATTATTTAAATGATTTTATCTCTACCATTGAAGTTCTCGAAAACAATCTTAGCAGCTTTAACAGACATGACTTTTTTATTCCTAAAAATGAGAGTATTAATGAAATATTATGCCCCGAAGGTAATATAGTCAGACCTGTTCTGAGCTCACTTGTTTCATACTCTAAAGTCTTTATTAAAATAAAATTGATGGAATCAACTCTTATAGACGAAACATTTGCAAGTCAGTATCTGTTTAAATACTTTCCAAAATCTTTTGTAACGGCTTATGAACATGAAATTGCAAATCATCCTCTTCGTCGTGAGATAATCGCAACAGTTATTGCTGATATTATTGTCAATCTTCAGGGTGTTACTTTTATATCTCATTATAGTGAGAAACATAATGACAAATTTTTACTCAAAATCAAAGCATACCTTATAACTGACCAGCTTTTTGGTGCTAACGATATCAGATATGAAATATACAGAAACGATTTTAAACTTGATAGTAAAACCCAGTACAAATTACTCGATGAGATAGAGAGAACACTTATTTTCAGTACAAGATGGATGCTCAAATATTTAAGCAAACATCAAGTTGACGTGAATCATATACTTGATTATAAAGACGATTTATTTAAATTACTGATTCGTATACATTCAGACAAAATTATAGAAATTTTGCCTGATAATAAACCATTTAATCTTTTCTTTTCAGCAATTGACTATCTTAGATTCGCTGTTGCGGCTATTATGGTTAAAGAGACTTCCTCTCATTCATTTAACAATGTTGCTGTATTATTTTATCTTGTAGTTGGCGAATTCAAAATACTTGAGATGATAGTCTCGCTAGACTCAATAGAGATAAAATCAGATGATGAAAAAGTTTTAAGATATCAGATTTTGCAATATATAGAATATATTGTTGTTCACTATACAGAGAAGGTACTTGAGTTTCAAAGAGTAAATGAGACTCCTCAAGAAGCTTTTGAAAACTATTTAAATAATGCTCAAGAGTCGTTTGAAGAGATAAAAGAGCAGATAAATAAATTTATGTCAAAAGAAGTGAGAGATATAAAAGAGGTGAGCATAACTGTAAACCAGATTATGACTTCTATTATTTAACATGATAAAGCAAAAGGATACCTTATTAAAAATTTTATACTGATAGTTATATTTTTATTTGCAGTCTCAGTAGAGGCAAAATCAGAGTATAGCCCTTTTATTGAGGAACAACTTAACTTTGTATACGAGCTAAATGATGTAAACATAAGCCAAGAGAAAATGCAAAATTTACTTGAGGCACAAGAGCTTGGCTATAATAGAGTTCTTGAGCAGATTATGAGTAATAAACAAAATTATTTACAAGAAAAAGATTTATATGCTCAAGAGATTCTGGCACTCAAAAAAATAATCAGAATAAATGAAAGGGCAGGGAATACATACGCTGTTCTTAGAGACGAGGTAAAGCTGAAATTTTATCAAATTCTTCGCAATCAAAACAGTATGATAAGAAAAACATTATTAGCATTGGATACTTCTGATATCAGTACTTTTGAACTAAATCTAAATAGTATAATAGCAGAGAATCAGCTTGAAAATCAAAGACTTATGGAAAGGGATTATGAACCTTTTTTAGTTATAGAAGAAGATTCTAAAACATTAAGAGAGGCACAGGAAAATATTAGAGAGTTGTATGCTTTAATAGATTTAAATATAGATGTAATTAACCATTTATACAGCTTTGAGAAAAGGATGTATAGATTAAATAAATATTCAAAATATCATTTAATTTCAACAGTAGTAAGCATAAACTCTACGGCGTTTGCAAGCACCGTAAACCCTTTTTTAGAGAACTATGGTTTAAGTGTTGTGAAAATACTATTTATTTTAGTACTCTCTTTGATAGTTTATTTTATAAGAACAGTTCTGTATGTTTATTTTGAGAGATACTTTTTAAGAGCAACTTTTTTAAAAAAATATGCAGATACCATAATGAAAAAGATAAAAAAGCCTTTGGCTATAGTCATAATATTAATAAATATTGAATTTGCACTTTATATTTACAATGATTTTATTAGCGTAGACCTTATATGCAAATCTTTTAATGTTATGTACTCATTTTTGTTTTTTTGGTTGATGTACAGAGTTCTTAATGTCGTAGCAGATGTAAAAATGGAGGAGATTGCCAACTCAAATAAGCAGATAAAACATGAGATGATTAATTTGGGAAAAAAGATACTCAACTTTATCATCATCATTATTGGCTTATTATTTATTTTACATTTTTCCGGAGCAGATTTAACGGCAGCGCTCTCGGGTTTAGGTATAGGAGGTTTAGCTGTTGCTCTAGCGGCCAAAGACAGTCTCTCAAACTTTTTCGGAACAGTCTCTATTTTACTCAGTGATGTTTACTCTCAGGGTGATTGGATTGTGGTAGACGGACAAGAGGGTGTGGTTATTGAGATTGGGCTAAGAGTTACTACGCTGAGAACATTTGACAATGCTCTTATAGCCATTCCAAACGCAACCTTGGCAAATAAAGATGTGAAGAACTGGAACAAAAGAATGCTCGGACGCCGTATAAAAATGAGCCTCGGTATTACATACAGTTCAAAGTCGGAAGATATTAAAAATGCCATCAATGAGATTCGTGAGATGTTAGATAAACATCCCCAAATTGCAACAAAAAACACAAGCCATGAATATATTTTTGACTCTAGGGTTAAACTGGTTTCTAAAGATGACTATCAAGGTGTTAAAAAGAATTTACTTGTATATCTTGACGAGTTTTCTGATTCAAGCATAAATATTTTAGTCTACTGCTTTACAAAATCTGTAGTTTGGGATGAATGGCTTACTACTAAAGAAGATATTATGTATAAAATCATGGCTATTTTAGAGAAAAATTCACTGGAATTTGCATTTCCTTCCGTCTCCATATATAAAGAAAACTAAGTTTATAGAGTGGCATGTGGAATTAGAGCTACTTAAATGCTTATCTATTAAAACTATCTAATTGAAATTTCAGTATTTTGTGATAAAATCATCACTTTTAAAATTGATATAAATTTTTTAGACCTAAAGAGAGGCATATAAGTGATGCAAAATATACAATTACTAGATAAGCGCTTAGAATGTCTTTAATAGCACTAGATGCCAGTAAGTGTGTTCGCTCTTTGAGTAAAGAGAGTGAATGTAATAAATGTGAGGTAATATGTCCAACAGGGGCAATAGTAGTTGGCGCTAACCCGCTGCCGAGCATTAACTTTTCCTCCTGTGTCGGTTGTGGAGCGTGTGATGCCATCTGCCCAAATGAAGCCCTTTCTCTTGATGACTTTAACCCTACGAATTTCTTTTTTGACTTTTTAGAAGATAGTGACAATTTGATTTCTTGCAGAAAAAATGTTCCTTGTATTGCAGCGCTGAGTGTTGAACATATTATCTCTCTCGCAATACTGAAAAAAGAGATGGTTTTAGACATGGGGCATTGTGAGAGTTGTGATATTGCACACAAGTGTAAGCCCCAGATTCTTAAAAATTATGAAGAGGCGAGTTACCTCTTAGAAGCAATGCAAGACAAGTCAAGCATAAAACTTGAAGATGTCTGCTTCGTTGGTACCGGTGAAGTGAAAGAGGGCGACAGAAGAGAGTTTCTTCGTTCTATAAATTTGACAACAATCGCTAAAGGCAAGGCCAGTTTTGAAAAAGAGGTTAAAAAAGCAACTGATGAGTTAGTTGAACATACCTTGAAAAAAACAGATATAGCACTTTTGAAACAAAAACGTATACCTCAAAAAAGAAAACTTTTNTTTACGGCTATCAAGAGAGTAGAGAAGCCCTTAACATTTCATGTAGTTGATGCATCTGAAGTTACATTTACTTCCCAAAAGATTATGAACGAAGAGGCGTGTACAGCCTGTCAAATGTGTTATAGAGTTTGTCCGACCGGAGCTTTAACTTCAGACATCAAAAATTCTAAAATCGACTTTGACCCTTTTTTGTGTATAAAATGCAGTATCTGTCATGATGTTTGTGAGCCAAATGCCATAACGCTCTCAGGCTCTTACAATATAAAAGAGTTTTTTGAGCCACAAGTACAGAATTTGCTTTCGTTTAAGGTCAGAAGATGTGATGAGTGTAATGTTGTTTTTAGTACTAACAGCAGCGATAAACTCTGTTACAGATGCAAAGCAGAAGAGGAAGAAGCAAGAGAGCTTTGGGGAATACCTGATGATATGTAAGGAGTATTTATTATGATGAACAATGCAAATGAGATATCGCACCAAACAAAACTTTTTGGGTTTGTAGGTGAACACGCCGCAAGCAGCAGGTTTAGTGCGGTTATTAATAAGATGTTTAAAGCGAATGAAAGTGACACAATGATGATACCTATGAACATCCGCTCAGATGATTTTTTCTTTACACTTAGTAATATGAAAAAATCGCATGTCAACGGTGCAATAATTTCAAATGAGTATGTGCGTAAAAGCGTAGAAATAATCGATGAAGCGAGTGGATTAGTCAAGAGAAGCGGCATGTGTGATATCGTTTTTCGAGAAGGGGAAATACTCCGAGGCGATATTTTTTGTACCAGAGTCCTTTTAGAGAAACTAAAAGATTTAAGTGTCAGTAAAATAGCTCTTATCGGAACCAATCCACATGCCAAAGCATTTTCGCTTATGGCATGTGGATTTCAACTGAGCTACTTCAATGAGAGTCTAGAAGAGCTTATGGGTTTTTGTGATGAGATGCAACTGAAGAGTCCAGATGTTAACCGTATTGCAGATTCAATGAATATTGACTTTAGTGGGTTTGATGCACTCCTAGACTTCTCAAATTTAGACAATTTTAACATGGCTGAAAAATTGGCTTTATATAATCTTGATATGAAAAATGATAAAGAGTATTCGGCACTTAAATTAAGAGCAGGTCAGCTTGGAGCAGAGTATATAGGGTATGATGATATGCTAGAAGAGCTAACAACACAAGCATTCAAAATAATAGATAAAAAGTAAAATAGCATAAACCAATCTTTTTCTATAGCTAACGCTATATACGAAAAAGATTTCAAAGAGATAGAGCTAAAAGAAGTGGAGCAGTTCACTTCTTTTTTAACGCTCGTCTTGTTGCTACATTCGTCACGTACTAATGTACGCTTCCTCTCTAGGCACCTTGAAACTGCATTACTCTTTTAATTTTTATGGCATGTGGAAAAAAACTTTGCTTCGCTTGTTCTTGACACTTTGGCTTCCGAGTAAAGATGTTTTACAAGGCTAGATACTTATCTATTGCTCTATTTAGCTTATCTAACTCATCTGTATATTTTATGATATAGCCAGTGAGTAGCTCGTGCCTTTTAAATATAAGAAGTTGTAGTATTTCTGTAGTTAAATTATGCATCTGCGATGCTCCTATGGCACCTGAGAGACCTTTTAAATCTAGACAGAAGATTCTAAGTTGTTCAAATCTAAAATCTTCAATTAGTGTTTTAAAAGTATTTGCTGTATCTCTATATGCATCTTTGAACTCATAAAGCACCTCTTTGTAGAACATAGAATTATTGTCAGTATTGGCAATTCCTACATTTATATTTAAGCCCTCAAACTCTTTGGCTTTGCTGTTTCGGCTGAGAGGGAATCTACTAAATACAGGCTTGTTAGCGATAAAAACATTAAAAACTGTAAAAAGTTTCTCTTTGTAAAATGGCTTCGCAAGAAATCCGTTCATTCCACATGCAAACATTTTAGCAACTTCATCAGTTGTTGTTAATGCAGTGAGTGAAACTATAGGCAGTGAGTTGTAGATAGTCTCCTCCCTGATTATACTTGTTGCTGTGTATCCGTCCATTGTAGGCATGTTTATATCCATCAAAACTAAGTCAAATTTTTTGTCTGATTTTATGAAATCAATAGCCTCTTGTCCATTATTTGCTATGGTAATAATGATTCCGGATTTATTAAGCACGCTTGTAAGTACTTTTTGATTTATATAGTTATCTTCTACAAGAAGTAAGTTGCTCCCTTTAAATTCTGAAAATCTTTGCAAAGTTACATCCGGCGTATTAGCAAAAATTTCTCTATGTATCTTAAGTGGTTCTATTGAACTCTCTTTATCTTCTATATTTGCTTCAACTATGTTGGAGACCGGAGAGTAAAGATTACGAAGAGCATCTAAAGCACTCTCTCTTGTAATAGGCTTTGAGAGGTCTATATTTGAGATACTTTTATTTGCATTGGCTTGTAAAAAGTTAAATATAGTTCCAACAGAGATAACTTTAGCCTTTGACTCTTTGATAGCCCCAATAGCAGTTTTATTAAATAGTTTTTTATCAAGAACAATAATGTCATAAATGGAAAAATCGGGTTTATTCAAAAGATAATTTGCTTTTGATTCTACATCTACTTTATATTTAAAGTTTAAAAATACTTTTTGTATTGCAAGCGCAGAGTTATAATTGCTCTCAATAATTAAAACTTTTTTATTTTCTAATTTTTCTTCTAGTTTAAAACTTGTCTCTTTTACTGAGTTAAAAGGGATAGTAAGTAGAAACTCTACAGAGTTGTCGTTTTGCTTGTTAGCCACAAGGTCTCCTTGCATTAGCAAAGAAAGTTCTTTGGCGACAAAAAGGTCTAAGTCTTCATATTTACTTGTTGTTTCATCATATACTGACTCAAACAGAGTTACGCTATCTTTTATATCTATTTTTGTATCTGTTTTGATGGAGAAGTTTAGTTTAGGTTCTGTATTGAATTTAGTAGTTTTATATATCTTTAAAGTAAGCTCATTGGATTTATTATTTATGCAGTACTCTAAGACATTTACTAAAATCTTATTTAGATTTAGTGTATCACCAATGAGTACATTTGGTATGTTGTTATCTATATCATAGTTTAGTTCTATATCCTGACCTCTATAGTTAGAGCTTAAAATTCCTGATGTGTCATTAAGTAGATTGAGGAGTTTGTAATTTTCACTTATTATTTCAACTTTTTTGGACTTTAGTCTTAAAAATTCTATAAGGTCATTGGTTATACCGAGAAGTTTGTTTTCTGAAGAAACAATTTTTCTAAAATCAGAATTATCAATTTTATCAGCTAGTTCATGTGTGCTTCTGACAGCTTCTTGAGCCATGTTTTGGATATGTCTACTCATGTCTGAAAGAAGTTTATCATGGCGTTGTTTTATAAGCTCTTGCATCTCTATCATTTTAGTATGCTCTTTTTTTAGATTTTTAATTCGTAAAAAAAATATAACTAGAGCAATAAACACTAAAACTACAAGAGTAAAAATTATTATCAATAAAGTTTGTTCTGTGTATATGTTTGCAGTTGCTTGTTTACTAAGTGTATCACTCTGGTTTTGTAACTCTTGGGCAGATAAACTTAGAGTAGAGAGTATGTAAAAAGTAAAAGACATCCACAGACTTTTCATTTTAAGACACCTTAAATTTTATTTCTATTTATTATAACAAAACATACTTACAAAAAATACAATATCCCCTGCCAAATAGCTGCACTTACAATTCCAGCTGCGAATCCTGCAATGATGTCGTCGCCCATTACTCCGATTCCGCCTTTGGTTTCTCTGTCAATTCTTCCAATTATAGAAGGTTTTGCAATATCAAAATATCTAAAGAGTGCAAATGACAAAGCACTCTGGATTAAAAATCCATTTTCGAACATACCGACTTCACTCAGACTGACACTGATAGCAGGTGCTACACTCAGGGCAAACCACATGCCGGCGAGTTCGTCTATTACTACTCTTTTATCATCGTGAATTCCGCTTTTCTCTTCATATTTGTTAATAGATTTTATAGCTATTATTGAAATTAGCAGTGCAGCTAAAAAAAGTGTTTGTGCATCAAAATAAATTAAAATCAACATTCCAAGAGGAAGTGAAACCAAGGTTCCGACTGTTCCGGGTGCTTTTGGAGATAAGCCGCTATATCCAAGTGTTATAAAAAACCAATTCATATATTTTCCTAAGTGAGCGAAGTAGTCTGATAGAGTTTCATCAGTTCTAAATAAAAATCTTTTTCTGTATGTTCAACTAAAAGACCCTCTACGGGGAAGAGGTCACAGTAAAGTTTCCCCAAATTATTAAACCTGTTTGGATGCAGTTTTGAGAGTAAAAAAGATGAAATTTCTTTTCTGATTAAAACAGAAGGGGGTAAAAGCCCTAGTTTAAGCAGTTCTAAAATGGAATCAGAATGATAAGATATTTGGTTATGCTGCCCATGCGGACAAGAACTTTTGCTCACAAGAGTTCTGCATATATTACAATACGCATATTCGCTTGCTATACGTATATCTATATCTATTCCGACAACTTTGTCTATAATTGATTTATTGGAATTACAATCATAAAACATGCCAAGACCAGCGTGGTTACGCCCAATCGTAAGTCTGTCGCAACCATAGTTTTTTGTAACAATCGCATCTATTATAATTTCATTGTATCCTGCAAATATATAACTGTTTTCAAGCGGAACTATCACGACCCTGTTTTTTGGTAAAAAGTTATTTATGAAATACTCTAAGGCCTCTTTTCTTATCTCATAACTTAAATTGGCAACATCATAAGGTTTTAGTAAAAATATCACAAGTAAATCAGTTGTGTCAAGTGCCTGTCTGATGAGACGTTCATGTCCACGGTGCAAAGGGTTTGCAGCCATTACAAGAGCAGTGGTATGTTTTGCATCAGTATTTTGTTTGGCTTCTTGTATTTTATTTTTATTTTTATTTGTGGAAGTATTTAAAAGAGTGTATTCTCCACTAATTGCCCAAGGTCCGACTCTTTTCATCGTTGCCATAACGCCGGGATGTGTTGAATCGTCAGTACCATAGATGTGCTTTATTCGCTCCTTAGGGTCTATTTGAAAGGTTTCATCAACAATAAGCGTTGCAAATTCAAGGTCATCACAAATTATTGTTACCTCTTCACCTACTTTAAGGGAACTTAGAACATTAATATTTTTTTGCCCAGATGGAGCTAAGACAAAAGGAAATGGAAAAGTTTTACCGTTTATCAGTCTGGTTTTAAGAACTTCTTCACTCTCTTTTGTCCCCATAAGTTTAGTAACGGGAAACAAAAGACCATCTTTAACCAACTCTAATACAGAGGCCGCTTCTCTGTCTATAAAAAGGGTTTTATTTTTTCTTGATGATGTCATATTTCTTTCTCTTTTCCCATAGACTTTTACGAGAAATACCTAATTTTTTAGATAATTCTGTATCTGGAAATTTATGTTGATAACTAAGGACAATATATTTAACATAATCTTCAATCGGTAAAATATCTCCTTGATCAAAAATATTGTTTTCACTTTTAATTTCCAAAACTCTATAATCAACATCTTCGATTTTATCACTGCTTGCAACAATAACTTGTCTATTTGCTATTACTTCATAAAAAGCTTTTCTTTCACTTTTTTTAAGCATTTGAAAGTTTATAATATAAATAATCGAATTTTGGGGGAGCAATGCTATCTCACTGTTAGCTTTTGTATCACCTAAGCTTATGAAGTGTATAGGAAGGTTTTTTGCAAAAGCATGACTAAAGGCAAAGGCATCAACATATTTTTGAAAACTTGAAGAGATGAAAATCGGTAGTTCGATATGGCTATGATTATGTTCTTGAGTAATACTTGAAAAGGAGTGATTTAAATACTTTTCATACGCTTCATTTCTTCTTTTTAATTTTTCATAATCTTGGTAATGGTCTATTTTACGGATTAACTCCTCAATCATAAACGGTTTTAAAATATAATCTTTTGCACCGGCGCTCAGTGGCTTTGAAACGGTATCATTGCTTATGTATGAAACCATAAGAATAATAATAGATTTTTTAAAAGTATCAATAACCGGATTGAAATCCTGACCATTAATATTTGTTGAGAGTAAAACAACATCATAGTTATTACTTTTAATTGCATCTTTCGTAGATGTACACATTTCACAGGTATGACCGAGTTCTCCTAGCTTAGTTGCGATGCTCTGCGCCAGATAAATCTCATTTTCTATTATTAGTATTTTCAATTATTTGCCTTAGTTAAGTGGTTGATTTGCCCAATTAAAATATTTTAAATTTGCATTTGCGATAACTCCAACACCTTCGCTTCTTCCGATGAAGCCGAGTTTTTCAGTTGTTGTAGCTTTTACATTTACTCTAGAACTATCTATATCTAATATCTTTGAGAGAGTTTTTCTCATTTGAAGTTTATATTTTGAGACTCTTGGAGTCTCTGCAGTTATTGTTATATCTACGTTTACAATTATAAAACCAAAATCGCGAATTTTTCTCACAACTCTCTTTAGTAGCTCTTTTGAGTCTATCCCTTTATACGTCTCATCACTGTCTGGAAACATCATCCCTATATCGCCCATTCCCGCAGCACCTAAAAGTGCATCTATGAGCGCATGAATCGCGACGTCTCCATCGCTATGAGCTTTAAACCCAAATTCTGAGTCTATCTTGATTCCGCCAAGATACATCTCCCCTTTATTATCAAAAGCATGAACATCAAAACCTGTTCCGCTTAGAGTGTCGGTTGATGGTTTTTCTAAGCATGAGAGTTTATTCAAATCATAAACAAATGTTATCTTATGAGCCTCTTCTTCACCTAAAACAAACTCTCTACTGCCACCACCGGCTACTATTGCACTGCTTTCATCTGTAAATTCTTCATTGGTTTGGAGCGCTTTTTTTAAAACGGAGGTTCTTGAGAGTTGCGGTGTCTGAACTCTTTTTACTTTTTCTCTGTCTATAGTAGTATTCTTGTAAACTACCGTATCTGTTACGCTGAGATAGGGAACTATACAATCAGCTTCCCCTTTTTTAGCAATGATAGTTTTTAAAAACTCTTCACTAATGCAAGACCTTGCTATATCACTCACAAGAACAAATTCGCTCTCAACATGAGCCAGTGCATTTCTAAGCGACTCTTGTCTGCTTAAGCCACCCTCTATGAAAGTATAATCAGAATAATGTTTCATAAATTCTAGATCATCGCGAGCAGAGGTAATGATTATTTTTTCGAAAAAACCACTCTTCTGAAGCCTATCTGCCACAAACTGCCATAGCGGTTTGTGAGCAATTCTTAACCATTGTTTTTTTACATCTAAACTAAATCTGCTAGAATTTCCAGCAGCAAGTAAAATAAGTGTCAAGTCGGACAAAAAAACCCCTGCCTGTTTAAAGTGTTACGAAATTATACACATATGAAGCTTTTTTTTCTCTTGTAATAGAAAAAAAAAGTGATACGTTTTGTCATANTTACCCTAAAATATAAATTCAAGTATCTTACTTTATGTTAAATTAACTTTATTTGATTATATTTCCAACATCTATATATATACAAATGTAAGTAATATGCTATAAATAACTATGAAGTTATTTATAGCATATTACTTACTAAATTTAGGAGA
>Ga0051980_10003668_pt1 | contig 11636 bp, 9 predicted proteins | sample CryGey13umfilter_2_FD_55014 | JGI IMG/M metagenome (GOLD analysis project Ga0051980, IMG submission 55014) | Groundwater microbial communities from aquifer in Utah, USA - Crystal Geyser 4/9/14 3 um filter | ecosystem: Environmental > Aquatic > Deep subsurface > Groundwater | place: USA: Utah...
AAAAAAAACCTGTTGATTTTTTGGGAAGTCCCTGTAGCCCTTAGGCAGCAATCAGCGCCAGGTCGGCAGCGCTGAGCCAGCGCCACTGGCCCGGCAGCAGATCGTCGGGCAAACGCAGGGCCCCGATCTGGCTGCGGTGCAACGCGTCGACCCGGTTGCTGACGGCGGCCACCATGCGCTTGACCTGGTGGTACTTGCCCTCAAGCAGCGTCAGGCGCAGATGACGTTCTGACACGGCCTCGCAGGCGGCAGCGCGCACCGGCTTGGTGTCGTCGTCCAACACCACGCCCGAAAGCAGCTGCATGACTTGCGCGTTGGTCAGCGGATGTTTGACCATCACCTCGTACACCTTGGGCACGTGGTGACGCGGCGAGCTCATGCGGTGAATGAACTTGCCGTCGTCGGTCAGCAGCAACATCCCCGTCGTATCCTGGTCAAGTCGCCCGACCGCCTGCACGCCCTGCACCGCGCCTTTTTGCGGCCGCTGGCGCAACGGCGCGGGCAGCAAGGTGTAGATACTGGGATAGGTGGACGGCTTTTGCGAGCACTCGGTAGCGGTGGGCTTGTTGAGCATGATGTAGGCTTTTTCGGCGTAAGGCCAGTCCACGCCCTGGACCTTGAAACGCAACCCGGCTACATCAATTTCAGTAGCAACGTCCGCATATTTAACGGGGGTTTGAGTGCTATTTTTAGCATAAACTTCAACCCAGCCCTGCTGGATCAGGCCAGCGCACACGCGACGTGTGCCAAAGCCCTGCGAGTAAAGAATGTCTTGCAATTGCATGGCGCAAGTATCGCAAAGCGCGGCTCAAGCGCGGCCTGCAATCACCGCTGCATCAACCGTCGACAAGCTGCGCCGCTTCACGCGCGGCAACAACGCCTTCGTCGGTCGGCACCACCCACACCTCAACCCGACTGTCGGCGCCATGAATCGACATGATGGCGTCACCGGTCGCACTGGCGTTGCGGGCCGGGTCAATCGTGACGCCCAGCCAAGCCAGGCGTTGGCCCACTTCGCCGCGCAAAGTGACGTCGTGCTCGCCAATGCCACCGCTGAACGCCAGCACGTCCAGCCCCTGCATGCACGCGGTCAACGCGCCGATCTCACGCACAACACGGTAGGTAAAGACGTCGATCGCCAGACGCGCCTTGGCGCTGCCATCAGCCCGCAGACGGCGCATGTCAGCAGAGATGCCCGAAACACCCAGCAGACCGCTTTGCTTGTAGAGCAGCTTTTGCAACCGGTCATGGTCCCATCCTTGCGCCAACAAATAGAGCAATACTCCGGCATCCAACGAGCCCGTTCGGGTTCCCATCATCAAGCCGTCCAGCGCCGAGAAACCCATTGTGGTGGCGCAACTCCTGCCCTGCGTGGCGGCGCACAGGCTGGCACCGTTGCCCAGATGCGCCATCAGCACGCGTGCATTGGCGCGCGGGCAATGCTGCTGCAGCGTCGCCATCACATACTGGTACGACAGACCGTGAAAGCCGTAGCGGCGCAACCCCTGGTCATAAAGCGCCTGCGGCAAGGCAAAGCGGTAATCCACCTCGGGCAGACTGGCATGAAATGCGGTGTCAAAGCACGCCACCTGCACCAGCCCGGCAAACGCATCGCGAAACGCGCGAATGCCCGCCAGGTTGTGCGGTTGGTGCAGCGGCGCCAACGACTCAAACTGCGTCAACTGCGCCAGCACAGCGTCGGTCACCACAACGCTGGCGCGGTACAACGCACCACCATGCACCACCCGATGCGCGACCGCCGAGAGCCTGGGCACGCCGGGCAGTTGCGACAGCAAGTCCCGCAGACTGCCCAGCGCTGCGTCAAACACATGGCTACCCGTGACAACCAGAGTTTGCCGTTGCGTCTGGCCCCGGTAGGTCCACGACATTTCCGGCGCGCCATCGGGCTCCAGCCCTTCAATGTTACCGCTGAGAATTTGCGCCTCCACGGCGCGGCCCTTGCGTGGATAAAGCGAGAACTTGAGCGAGGACGAACCCGCGTTGACAGACAAAATAGACATGTTGCTCCCTACCAGGCCACACGCGCGTGGGTGCGGCGTGCATTGTGCGCCACCATCAAACCCAGCAAAGCCGATGCCACCCGGTTTGACGGCCCCTCAGCGCGGCTGGTCAGCGCAATCGGCACCCGCGCGCCCAGCACCAAACCCGAGCCGCTGGCCCCGGCCAGGTACTCAAGCTGTTTGGCCAGCATGTTGCCGCTCTCCAGGTCAGGCACCAGAAAGATGTCGGCGTGGCCTGCCACGGGTGAGCTGATGTGTTTGATCTCGGCCGCTGCCATCGAGATAGCGTTGTCAAAGGCCAAGGGGCCGTCAAGCACACCCCCGGTGATCTGGCCGCGGTCGGCCATCTTGCACAACGCCGCAGCATCCAGCGTTGACGGCATGCTGGGGTTGACGACTTCCACCGCCGCCAGGATCGCCACCTTGGGCACCTTGACGCCCATCACACGGGCAAAGTCGATGGCATTCTGGACGATGTCGATCTTGTCCTGCAGGCTGGGCCGAATATTGAGCGCAGCGTCGGTAATGAGCAGTGGCTTGTGGTACAGCGGCACGTCAAAGCGGAACACGTGCGACATGCGACGTCCGGTGCGCAACTGCGGCTTGGACAGTACGGCGCGGACCAACTCGTCGGTATGCAGACTGCCCTTCATCAGCATTTCGACCTGACCGGTGGCAGCCATTTCGGCGGCGACTTCTGCGGCAGCGTGGCTGTGCGGCTGGGCGATGATTTCGGCACCGGTGAGATCAATACCCGCGTCAGCAGCAACGTGGCGGATACGCTCCTCGGGGCCAATCAGCACCGGCACAATCAAACCATGGCGGGCCGAATCCATCGCACCACTGAGTGACCCCGCATCGCAAGGGTGAACCACCGCGCAACGCACGGCCTCAAGTTGGTCACCCATGGCCAGCAGCTGTTTGAACCGGGCCTGCGGGTCAAACAGCTGGATGCGCGGCGCTATCGCGCGGGGCAGACGCACTTTCGTCACTGGCGCCAGCACCCGGGCGGTGCCACTGAGCACACAGGCGCCACGCTGGTTCACCACCTGGCAGTCCAACTCCAGGCTATGGTCTTGTGCATTTTTTATCGTGACGGTGACAGTGACTGTCAACGTGTCGCCGACCCGCACCGGCTTGGCAAAATGCAACGCTTGGTCCAGGTAAATGGTGCCCGGGCCTGGAAACTCGGTACCAAGCAACGCCGAAATCAGCGCGGCGCTCCACATGCCGTGGGCAATCACGCCGTGAAACAACGTGTCGTTGGCGTATTCCGGGTCCATGTGCGCCGGGTTGGTGTCGCCGGAAACTGCCGCAAAAGCCCGGATATCTTCCAGCGTCAAAACGCGCAGCAGGCGGGCCGACTGGCCCACGGTGATCTCGTCAAAAACGTGGTTTTCAATCAATTCATTGCTTGTCTGGTCATTCATGTTTCATCTTTTCTGTAGGTAACGCGTTTAAATCCTGCCAGACCTGTGCAGTCACACCGTCGGCGCCAGCTTTGAAGCCCTGATCCATCAGATGCTGATGCGCTTGCACCATCATCTCGCGCGTGGCGGCAAGTCCGTTTTCTGCCACGCTCAGGGTCTCAACGTGGTAGCGCAACGTAACCAAGCCACGCAACTCCTCCCACAAGTGCGAGGCACGGCGCTCAGCGCTGGTAGCCACACGCGCATCGGGTGCAGCCATGCGACGATCAACCGTCACCGGCGGACGAGGCGACATTGTCATCAGCCTTGTCAACGTCGCCGGATCACTCAGTTCGACGCCCAGACCAATCGCCAAGCGCGCGATGCGGGCGTTGAGCGTCTCCAGCGAGTCGCTTAATCGGTTGGGAGATTCATCGTGCATGNAACAGGCTTTTAGTCGCGCTTATTNTAGGGTAATCCCTAATAGCCGCTGCCACTTTTCACAACAATCTTGCGCTAAAGACTTGTTCACAAACAATATGCACATTTCGCGCGCCAGCTTTGGGCGCACTGTCTCGTTGGAAATCGCTTGTGAAGCACAGCTGCACTGCACGCTTTGCGCCTTGCATTGCATCCCAAATCCGACGACCAAATGCACAGCTTATTCGTGAGCAAGCCCTATGGCAAGCGCGTCCACCGCCACAAGCCCAATCCCAAAACAAAAAACCCGCCGAGGCGGGTTTTTTGAATGCGAGCAGCAGCTAATTATTTAGCGCGGGTGCCGACCACTTCCACTTCAACGCGGCGGTTCTTGGCACGACCAGCAGAGGTCTTGTTGTCAGCCACGGGCTGGGCTTCGCCCTTGCCTTCGGTGTAAACGCGGTTCTTTTCAATGCCCTTGGACACCAGGTAAGCCTTGACGGCTTCAGAACGCTTGACCGACAGTTTCTGGTTGTAACCATCAGGACCGGTGGCGTCGGTGTGACCCACAGCAATGATCACTTCGAGGTTGATGTCCTTGACCTTGCCTACCAGGTCGTCCAACTTGGCTTTGCCTTCGGGCTTGAGGACGGCTTTGTCAAAGTCAAAGAACGCGTCGGCAGCGTANGTNACTTTTGCAGGTGCCGCAGGGGCGACAACCGGTGCGGGTGCCGGCGCAGGTGCCGGCGCAGCTACCGGTGCCGGTGCTGGCGCGGGAGCCGGCGCAGCCACGGGAGCGGGCTTCGGAGCAACAATCGCACCGTCACANCCGACCGCAGCGGTCGCCGGGGTCCAGTTGGCATCACGCCAGCACAGTTCATTGGTGCCATTCTTCCAGACGGTACCGTCCGCAGCGCGCCAGTTATCAACCGACTGGGCACCTGCTGCGGTGGCCAGAGCNGCGGTGGCGATCAGGATCGACAATTTGTTCAACTTTTTCATAATTCTCCTAAGGGAAAAGACCGCAGCAAAGCGGCGGGGAATAAAACGGACGACCAAAACGCTATTGAATTTGGACGTTGAAACCATTGTGCCACAACACCAACATGCACAACTGTGCGCTGGGACACACAGCGCGAACCCTGAAAAACAGTCGTCTTTATTTGATTTGTGCGTTGCCTTTGCACCACATCCTGACCGCTTAAAATGCACGCTCACTTCTGATCTTGCCTCATATCAAGCCCCCCAATGACCCAATTCGCCAAAGAAACCCTGCCCACCAGTCTGGCAGAGGAAATGCGCCGCAGCTATCTGGATTACGCCATGAGCGTGATTGTGGGGCGTGCCCTGCCCGACGCCCGTGACGGNCTCAAACCAGTGCACCGGCGTGTGTTGTTCGCCATGCACGAATTGGGCAACGACTGGAACAAGGCATATAAAAAATCCGCACGTATTGTGGGGGATGTGATCGGTAAATACCACCCGCACGGCGACAGCGCGGTGTACGACACCATCGTGCGCATGGCGCAGGATTTTTCGTTGCGCCATATGCTCGTCGACGGCCAGGGCAACTTCGGCTCGGTCGACGGCGACAGCGCCGCGGCGATGCGTTACACCGAAATCCGCCTGGCCAAGATTGCCCACGAGATGCTGGCCGACATCGACAAGGAAACGGTCGACTTTGGCCCCAATTACGACGGCTCAGAAAAAGAGCCGCTGGTGCTGCCCGCGCGCCTGCCCAACCTGCTGGTCAATGGCTCGGCCGGTATCGCTGTGGGCATGGCCACCAACATCCCGCCGCACAACCTCAATGAAGTGGTCGACGCTTGCCTGCACCTGCTGCAACACCCCGACGCCACCGTCGACGAACTGATGGCCATCATCCCGGCGCCCGACTTCCCCACNGCGGGCATCATNTACGGCATTGAAGGCGTGCGCGATGGCTACCGCACCGGGCGTGGCCGGGTGGTGATGCGCGCCAAATGCCATTTTGAAGACATCGACCGCGGCCAGCGCCAGTCGATCATCGTCGACGAGATTCCTTACCAGGTCAACAAGAAGACNCTGCAAGAGCGCATGGCCGAACTCGTCCACGAAAAGAAGATCGAAGGCATCAGCCACATCCAGGACGAGTCCGACAAATCCGGCATGCGTTTGGTGATCGAACTCAAGCGTGGTGAAGTCCCCGAAGTGGTGCTCAACAACCTGTACAAGCAGACCCAACTGCAAGACACCTTCGGTATGAACATGGTGGCCTTGATCAACGGTCAGCCCAAGTTGTGCAACCTCAAAGACCTGATCGAAGTCTTTATCAACCACCGCCGCGAAGTGGTCACGCGGCGCACCGTGTTTGAGCTGCGCAAGGCACGCGAGCGCGGCCACGTGCTTGAAGGCCTGGCCGTGGCGCTGGCCAACATTGACGAGTTCATTCGCATCATCCGCGAGTCGCCCACGCCGCCAGTGGCCAAGGCCGAGTTGATGACCCGCGCCTGGGACAGCCAACTGGTGCGTGAAATGCTGACCCGTGCCAAGGCCGACGGCAGCGTGGTGAATGCCGACGACTACCGCCCCGACAACCTTGAGCTGCAATACGGCATGGGCAAAGACGGTCTGTACCGCCTGTCCGAAACCCAGGCCGGCGAAATCCTGCAAATGCGCTTGCAACGCCTGACCGGCCTGGAGCAAGACAAGATCGTTGCTGAATACAAAGAAGTCATGGCCGACATTGACAACCTGCTCGACATTCTGGCGCGCCCTGAGCGCGTGTCGGTCATCATCGGCGATGAACTCACCGCCATCAAGACCGAATTTGGCCAGACCAAATTGGGCGCACGCCGCTCGCTGGTGGAGCACTCGTCGTTTGACCTCTCCACCGAAGACCTGATCACCCCAACCGACATGGTGGTGACCTTGAGTCATAGCGGCTACATCAAGAGCCAGCCTCTGAACGAATACCGGGCGCAAAAGCGCGGCGGGCGCGGCAAGCAGGCCACCGCGACCAAGGAAGACGACTGGGTCGATCAACTCTTTATCGCCAACACGCACGACTACATCCTGTGCTTTTCCAACCGGGGCCGCCTGTACTGGCTCAAGGTCTGGGAGGTGCCGCAGGGTTCGCGCGGCTCGCGCGGGCGCCCGATCGTCAACATGTTTCCGCTGCAAGAGGGTGAAAAAATCACCGTGGTACTGGCGCTCACCGGCACCATGCGCACCTTTCCGGCAGATCACTATGTGTTCATGGCCACCAGCATGGGCACGGTCAAGAAGACGGCACTCGACGATTTCANCAACCCACGCAAGGCCGGCATCATCGCCGTCGATCTGGACGACGGCGACTACCTGATTGGCGCCGCCCTGACCGACGGCCAGCACGACGTGATGCTGTTCTCTGACGGNGGCAAGGCGGTGCGCTTTGACGAAAACGACGTGCGCCCGATGGGCCGTCAGGCGCGCGGCGTGCGCGGCATGATGCTCGAAGAAGGCCAAAGCGTGATCGCCATGCTGGTCGCCGAAGACGAATCACAAAGCGTGCTCACTGCCACCGAAAACGGCTACGGCAAGCGCACCAGCATCGCCGAATACACCCGCCACGGCCGCGGCACCAAGGGCATGATCGCCATCCAGCAGACCGAGCGCAACGGCAAGGTCGTCGCTGCCACCCTGGTGCACGCCGACGACGAGATTATGCTGATCACCGACACCGGCGTTCTGGTGCGCACCCGGGTGAGCGAGATCCGCGAACTCGGCCGCGCCACCCAGGGCGTAACGCTGATTAGCCTGGACCCAGGTTCAACGCTCAGTGGCCTGCAGCGCATCGTCGAAAACGATGCGATCCCCCCCGGCGACGAAGCCGATGCATCCGAGTCCGACGACAACGCTGCACCAGAAGCTTGAGGGCAGGCCAAAAAAACTATCTAATCAATAGCTGCTTGCGCTTTATTCATAAGGGCTAGAGCCTTATTTCTTATAAATTTCAAAAATGACCCGCCCCTACAACTTCTCTGCCGGCCCGGCCGCCATGCCCGAGGAGGTGCTCACGCAGGCCGCCGCCGAGATGCTCAACTGGCACGGCAGCGGCATGGGTGTCATGGAAATGAGCCACCGCGGCAAGGAATTTGGCCAAATTTACGAAGAAGCCGAAGCCGATTTGCGTGAACTGTTGGCGGTGCCGGCCCATTTCAAACTGCTGTTCATGCAAGGCGGTGGCCTGGCCGAAAACGCCATCGTGCCGCTGAACCTGTCGCGTGGCGAGACTGCCGACTTTGTCGTTACCGGCAGTTGGAGCCAGAAGTCGGCACAAGAAGCGCGGCGTTATTGCACAGCAAACGTTGCGGCCTCGACAGAAAGCAGCGGTTTCACGACGCTACCCGACCCCGCCAGCTGGCAGCTCAGCGCCAAGCCCGCCTACGTGCACATCTGCTCCAACGAGACCATCAATGGCGTTGAATACCACACACTGCCCGACCTGCACAGTCTGGGCTGTGACGCACCGCTGGTGATTGACTTTTCGTCACACGTCGCCTCGCGGCCGCTGGACTGGTCGCGCGTCGGGCTGGCTTTTGGCGGCGCGCAAAAAAACCTCGGCCCCGCCGGGCTGACCCTGGTGGTGGTGCGTGACGATTTGCTCGAGCGCGCGCTGCCCATCTGCCCCAGCGCTTTCAACTATAAGACGGTCACCGCCAACGCCTCCATGTTCAACACGCCACCGACGTACTCGATGTACGTCGCCGGGCTGGTGTTCAAGTGGCTCAAGGCCCAGGGTGGTATCCAGGCCATCGAGGCGCGCAACATCGCCAAGGCCCGGCTGCTCTACGACGCCATCGACACCTCAACACTGTATGTCAACAAGGTCGAAAAGCATTGCCGCTCACGCATGAACGTGCCGTTTTACCTGCGCGACGAGAACCTGAACGACGCCTTTTTGAGTGGCGCGCGTGAACGCCGCTTGCTGCAGCTCAAAGGCCACAAATCGGTGGGCGGCATGCGCGCGAGCATCTACAACGCCATGCCGCTCGAAGGCGTGCAAGCGCTGGTGGACTTCCTGCGTGAATTCGAGACCCAGCATGCGCCATGAAACCCGGCCGACCTGGCCTGCGCATCCACGTTAAACACCACCATGGCCCAAACACTCCCTGAACTGCGTGAACAGATCGACGCTGTTGACCGCGAACTGATCACCCTGTTGAACCAACGTGCAACGCTGGCGCATGCGGTCGGCGAGGTCAAGAAAGTCGACGGCTCACCGGTGTTTCGCCCCGACCGCGAAAACCANGTGATCGCCAACCTGCAGGCGCTCAACCCGGGCCCGCTCAAACAGCACAGCGTGGCCATCATCTGGCGCGAGATCATGTCGGCCTGTCGAGCGCTGGAAGCGCCGCAACGCGTGGCTTTTCTCGGCCCAGCCGGCACCTTCAGCGAGCAAGCGGCGATCCAGTTTTTTGGCGGCAGCATGGCGCGCATCCTGTGCGTCAGCATTGACGAAGTGTTTCGCGCCACGGCAGCGGGCAGCGCCGAATTCGGCGTGGTGCCGATTGAGAATTCATCCGAGGGCGTGATCTCGCGTTCGCTCGACCTGCTGCTCAATTCGCCGCTGCACATCATTGGCGAAACCAGCTTTCTGGTGCGCCACAACCTGCTGCGCCTGGAACCCGCGCTGCACGACATCGAGGCCGTTTACGCCCATCCGCAAGCGCTGGCGCAGTGCCAGGACTGGCTCACCACGCATCTGCCGCACGCCGACCGGCGCGCCGCACCCAGCAACGCCGAAGGTGCGCGTCTGGCCGCGACCAACCCCGCTTGGGCGGCGATTGCCAGCGAACGTGCCGGCAGCGAATTCGGCCTGCATGTGGCGTCCTATGCGATCCAGGACGACGCCTTCAACCGCACGCGGTTTGCGGTGATCTGCCTGCCTGGCATCATGGCCGCACCCGCGGCCACCGGCAACGACTGCACCAGCCTGATCGTGTCGGTCACCAACCGGCCCGGTGCGGTGCATGACCTGCTGGTACCGCTGAAAAAACACGGCGTGTCCATGACGCGCTTTGAATCCCGCCCGGCACGCTCGGGCCAGTGGGAATACTACTTTTACATCGACCTGCAAGGGCATCCGTCGCAGACCAACGTGGCCGCGGCGCTGGACGAACTGCGCAACCTGTGCGCGTTCTACAAAGTGCTGGGCACTTACCCGGTAACGGAGTAACACGCCATGTTTGAACAACTCGGTTTGATCGGTTGCGGCCTGATGGGCGGCTCGTTCGCGTTGGCCTTGAAGAAAGCCGGCCTGGTGCAGCGCGTGGTCGGCTACAGCAAGTCGCCCTCTACCACCGAACGGGCGCGTGCGCTTGGNGTCATCGACGTCGAAGCGCCGTCGGCGCTGCTGGCGGTCTCGGGCGCTGACATCGTGCTGGTCGCGGTACCGGTGGCCTCGTCCGAAGCCACATTCAAATCAATCCGGCATATGGTCACGCCGCAAACGCTGATCATGGACGTGGGTTCGACCAAAAACGACGTGGTGCAAGCGGCGCAGAACGGCCTGCGGGAACGGGTCGGCTCTTTCGTTCCTGCGCATCCCATCGCCGGCAAGGAGCGCGCTGGCGTGGAAAACGCCGACGCCGATCTGTACGCCAGACGACAGGTCATCCTCACCCCCACCGCGGCGACGCAGGCTGAGCAGATTCGCCGTGCGGAAGACGTTTGGCGCGCCATTGGCAGCAAGGTGGTTTACATGACGCCGCAGGCCCACGACACGACGTTTGCTGCCGTCAGCCATCTGCCGCATCTGTTGGCGTTTGCCCTGATGAACACCGTGGGCGGCCAGTCCAGCGGACAAAACTTTTTGTCTTTGGCGGGGCCCGGTTTTCGCGACAGTACGCGCATCGCTGCCGGTGACCCACAAGTCTGGCGCGACATTTTCATGTCCAACGGCGCCGAGGTGCTGGCGCAATGCCAGTTGTTGCGTGACCAGTTGCAGCTGTTTGAGACGGCCATGCAGGCGCAAGACCAGCGCACGCTGGAAGCGCTCATCACCCAGGCCAGCAGCACCCGCGCGCACTGGCGTATGACCGAAATTTCCTGACCATGTTTGCCACCGAATTTCTCGACCTGCCGCCACTGCAGGCGGCCAACGGCAGCGTTACCCTGCCAGGATCCAAGAGCATTTCCAACCGCGTCTTGCTGTTGGCCGCGCTGTGTCGGGGCCAGACCACGGTACATGACTTGCTGGACTCGGACGACACCCGCGTCATGCTCGGCGCCCTGCGCGCCTTGGGTTGCAAGGTTGAACAAAGCGGCGCGGCCGTCACCATCGACGGCCTGGCTGGCAAACTACCGGTGGCGCAGGCGCAGCTGTTCATGGGCAACGCCGGTACCGCCATTCGCCCGCTGACCGCCGCGCTGGCCGTACTCGGCGGTGACTTTGCGCTGCGTGGCGTGCCGCGCATGCACGAGCGTCCGATCGGCGATCTGGTCGACGCGCTCAGGCAACTCGGTTGCCGGATCGATTACCTCGAAAAGCCCGGTTTTCCGCCGCTGCGCATTGGCCAGCCACAGCTCGCGCTCGCCGCCCCGATCCAGGTGCGTGGCGACGTGTCGAGCCAGTTCCTGACCGCGCTGCTGATGGCGCTGCCGCTGGTGGCCGTGCAAGATGTCGTGATCGACGTGGTCGGTGAACTGATTTCGCGCCCCTACATTGAGATCACGCTCAAGCTGCTGGCGCGTTTTGGCGTGCGGGTGCAGCGTGACGGCTGGCAACGCTTTACTGTGCCTGCGCGCAGCCAGCTGACCACGC
>Ga0051980_10003681_pt1 | contig 11616 bp, 10 predicted proteins | sample CryGey13umfilter_2_FD_55014 | JGI IMG/M metagenome (GOLD analysis project Ga0051980, IMG submission 55014) | Groundwater microbial communities from aquifer in Utah, USA - Crystal Geyser 4/9/14 3 um filter | ecosystem: Environmental > Aquatic > Deep subsurface > Groundwater | place: USA: Utah...
ATGGATACGCACCACTTGAAGCTTTCTGAGCTTAAGGCGAAATCGCCTACCGAGCTTTTGAACTTCGCTGAAGAGCTTGAGATTGAGAACGCAAGCTCAATGCGCAAACAGGACATGATGTTTGCGATCCTCAAAGAACTTGCCGAGCGTAACCTTGAGATCGAAGGTGGCGGCGTTCTGGAGGTTTTGCAGGACGGATTTGGATTTTTACGGTCTCCTGAAGTCAACTATTTGCCAGGCCCTGACGATATTTATGTTTCTCCGTCGCAAATCCGGCGTTTTTCACTGCGGACGGGCGATACGGTCAACGGTTTGATTCGCGCGCCGAAGGATGGTGAGCGCTACTTTGCGCTGTTGAAGGTCAGCGACATCAATTTCGAGGAGCCTGAGGCCGCCCGCCACAAGGTCCACTTCGACAACCTGACGCCGCTGTATCCTGACGAGCGGTTCCACATGGAAATCGACGATCCGACCTACAAGGACCGTTCGGCTCGGATCATCGATCTCGTGGCGCCGCTTGGAAAAGGCCAGCGCGCGCTGATCGTCGCGCCGCCGAGGACGGGCAAAACGGTTCTGCTGCAGAACATCGCCCACTCGATCGCGCAAAACCACCCGGAATGCTATCTGATCGTGCTGCTGATCGACGAGCGGCCGGAGGAAGTGACCGACATGCAGCGCTCGGTAAAGGGCGAAGTCGTGTCCTCGACCTTCGACGAACCGGCGACGCGGCATGTGGCGGTGAGCGAGATGGTCATCGAGAAGGCCAAGCGCCTCACCGAACATGGGCGCGACGTGGTGATCTTGCTCGATTCGATCACCCGACTTGGCCGCGCTTACAACACGGTTGTGCCGAGTTCGGGCAAGGTGCTGACCGGTGGCGTCGATGCTAACGCGCTGCAGCGGCCAAAGCGGTTTTTCGGCGCGGCGCGCAACATCGAGGAAGGCGGTTCGCTGACGATCATCGCGACGGCGCTGATCGACACCGGCAGCCGGATGGACGAGGTGATTTTCGAGGAATTCAAGGGAACAGGAAACTCCGAGATCGTGCTCGACCGCAAGGTTGCGGACAAGCGGGTTTTTCCGGCGATCGACGTTCTCAAGTCCGGCACCCGCAAGGAGGAACTCCTTGTGTCGAAGGGCGACCTCACCAAGATGTATGTGTTGCGGCGCATCCTGAACCCGATGGGCGTTACGGATTCAATTGAATTCCTGCTTGGAAAATTGAAACATACCAAGAGCAACAAGGAATTCTTCGACTCCATGAACACATAAAGATTGTACAAGTCCGAGACCATATTTGCACTCGGCACGGCGCCGGGTCTCGCCGCCATCGCCATCGTGCGGATCTCTGGCCCCGACGCACACTCCGCGCTCGATACATTGGCGCACGCGCCTGTCCCGGCGGATCGGACGATACGGCTGCGGTCGTTGCGCGACCCATCCACCAGCGAAATCATTGATCAGGCGCTGGTGGTGGCGTTCCCCAGGGAGAACAGCCCCACTGGGGAACCTTATGCCGAAGTGCATAGTCACGGCGGGGTCGCCGTTCCGGCGGCAGTCCTGCGCGTTCTAGGTTCCATGTCCGGGTTGCGCCTTGCGGAGCCGGGGGAATTCGCCCGCCGCGCGCTGGTGAACGACAGGCTCGATCTGACGCAGGTCGAGGGCATCGCCGACTTGATAACGGCTGAGACCGAGGCGCAGCGTCGTCAGGCGGTCAAGCTGGTGCAAGGTGAGTTGTCGGCGCAGGTTGCGGCGTGGCGGCAGATTCTGACCGAAGCGCAGGCGATGCTTGAAGCGAGCATAGATTTTTCCGACGAGGACATCCCTGACGCCCTGGTGGCCGACGCGGTGGTGGCGATCGGCGCTCTGGCGGAGGACATCAGGAGCAGGCTGNNTGGCGCCAAGGCTGGCGGCCTGGTGCGCGACGGTCTTGAGGTCGCCATCATCGGTCCGCCGAATGTCGGCAAATCCAGTCTGATAAACAGGCTGGCGAAGCGAGAAGTGGCGCTGACGTCGCCGAGTCCCGGAACCACGCGGGACGTCATNGAGCTGCGTTGTGTGGTGAATGGCCATCTGGTGCTTTTTCTTGATACAGCGGGGCTGCGGGAGGCGACTGATCCGGTCGAACAAGCAGGCGTTGCGCTCGCCCGGCGTCGGGCGTCTGAGGCGGATCTCAGGATCATCGTCTGGGCGCCGGTGTGCGATCAGGATCCTCAACCTGGCGATGATGATATTCTTGTGTGGAACAAATCGGATATCGCGCCGGGACCGGGCATCAACGTCTCGGCAAAGTCTGGTTCGGGCCTTGAGGATTTGCTCGACGTGATCGCGGCGCGACTATTTTCAATGGTGGCCGGGGCTGATGTGGTGGTTCGGGAACGTCACCGCGTGATGCTTGAGGAGGCGCTTGCGCATCTGGATCGCGCGACGCGGTCGGCGGAGGATGTGGAACTTTGCGCGGAGGAAGTGCGTCTCGGCGCCATGGCGCTGGACAGAATGATTGGGCGGATTGATTGCGAGGAAGTGTTGGGCCGTATATTCTCGCAGCTCTGCATCGGAAAGTGACGCCACATAACAGGGTAGTGTTTCACGTGAAACAGGATAGTGAGACGGACGTCATTGTGGTCGGAGGCGGTCACGCCGGTGTCGAGGCTGCCCATGCGGCGGCAAGGATGGGCGCTCGCGTCACGCTTGTCACCCACGACCTGGGCCGGATCGGCGAGATGTCCTGCAATCCCGCCATTGGCGGCATTGGGAAAGGCCATCTTGTTCGCGAAATTGATGCGCTCGATGGCGTAATGGGCATCGCCGCCGATGCTGCGGGCATCCAGTTTCGGCTGCTGAACCGATCTCGCGGCGCCGCTGTGCATGGACCGAGGGCTCAATGCGACCGGGCGCTCTACCGCTCCGCGTTCAGTCTGCGGTATCCAGCGCGGCTAATCTGGAGTGCATCGAGTCCGCCGTGGATGACTTGCTGGTCCAGAACGGTTTTGTGAGAGGTGTGGTGCTCGCAGGCGGCGCCGAATGCCGGGCGAAAGCGGTCGTGCTGACGTCTGGCACTTTTCTGAATGGCGTCATGCACGCCGGTCTCAGTCAGATGTCGGGCGGTCGGTTTGGCGACCCAGCGGATAATAATTTGTCACTGTGTCTGCGCGCCCTGAACCTGCCAATGGCGCGGTTAAAGACGGGAACGCCGCCAAGGCTTGACGGTCGCACCATTGATTGGTCGCGGGTAAAGCTTCAGGCCGGCGATGAGCAAGCGGTGATGTTGTCTTTCCTGAACGCCGCACCAAAGGTTCGGCAAATTTCATGCGGGGTCACCTTCACCAGTGCTGACACCCACGCCATTATCCGCGCCAATCTCGACCAGTCTCCACTGTTTACGGGCGCGATATCTGGCGCCTCGCCGCGCTATTGCCCGTCGATTGAGGACAAGGTTACGCGCTTTGCCGACAAGGAGCGGCACCAGGTATTCCTTGAGCCCGAGGGTCTGGACGATGTCAGCGTCTATCCCAACGGGATATCGACGTCGCTCCCCAAAGACGTGCAAGAGGCGTTTGTCCGGACGCTTCCGGGGCTCGAACAGGTATCTATTTTGCGCAATGGTTACGCGATCGAATACGACTTTATCGATCCGCGTTCCTTGACCGCTGCCCTTGAAGTGAAATTGGTCGCGGGGCTGTTCCTCGCCGGTCAGATCAACGGCACGACAGGGTATGAAGAGGCGGCCGCACAAGGCCTCGTCGCCGGCATCAATGCGGCGCGTCGTGCGCGTGGAGAGGAAGGTGTGAGTTTTTCCCGCAGTATGTCCTATATTGGCGTGCTGATCGATGATTTGACGACTCAGGGCGTCACAGAGCCGTATCGAATGTTCACGTCGCGCGCGGAGTTCCGCCTGTCGCTCCGCCCTGACAACGCGGATCAGCGTCTCACGCCGTTCGGGATAAGCCTTGGTTGTGTCGGTGCAGCGCGACAGCAGGCGTTTCTTGAGAAGTGCGTTTTGATAGGCCGTGCGCGGGGCTCAATCGACACTCACGCCGCTGAGCGTGAGCTTTGCACATCTGCGGCTTCTGAACCGATCACCGCCAGGGCAATTCCCGAGGAAATTTTGCGCCTTGTAGAAATTGAGCGCAAGTATGACTGCTACGTTGAGCGACAGTCCCGTGAGGCGAAGAAAATCGAACGGGATCAATCCGTCATGGTCCCGGATGAGATTGATTTTTTCGCGATTGCGGGTCTCTCGCGAGAACTGCAAGAGAAACTGACGCGCATCCGCCCGCGAACGCTGGCGCACGCGGCGCGCGTAGAAGGGATGACGCCGGCGGCATTGGTGCTGTTGCTGGGGATCTCAAAACGGCATGCGAGGCATGTCTCTTGAGTGGTGCGGGCAGGGCGCAATTTCTGCAGCGTGTTTTGTTTCACGTGAAACATTGGCGCGCCTTGATACCCTCGTCGCTGAACTCGTGCGGTGGAACGCCAGCATAAACCTCGTTTCAAAACGATCCTTGGGCGACGTGTGGCGGCGCCACATACTCGATTCCGCACAGCTTTATCCGCTTGCGCCGCCAGGCGCCCAGACCTGGGTTGATCTTGGATCAGGGGCTGGATTCCCTGCGCTTGTGGTCGCGGCGCTTGCCAAGGAAAACAATCCCGCACTGCGGCTGTCGCTTATCGAGAGCGACGCCAGGAAGTGCGCATTCCTTGCGACAGTCGCGCGATTGATGGCGATTGAGATAACAATCGAGAACCGGCGCATTCAGGAGCCACCTTCGCAGCGCTATGACATCATATCGGCGCGGGCGCTCGCGCCGTTGAAGGATCTGGTGCTTCTCGCAGAACCGTATATGACTGAACGGAGCGTGGCGTTGTTCCTCAAGGGCGCGGAGGTGAACGACGAATTGACGGACGCCTTTCGAAGGCGTCATATGCGCGTGGTTCGGTCACCCAGCATCACGGATCCGGGCGGAGTCATTCTGCAACTCAGGGGGATTGGCGGTGTCAGATCCGGCACATGCGGCGCATGATCCGCGCATATTGGCGGTGGTCAACCAAAAGGGCGGCGTCGGCAAGACGACGACGGCGATAAACCTCGGCACGGCGCTTGCGGCGGTGGGTCGGTCGGTGCTGATTGTCGATCTGGATCCTCAGGGAAACGCCTCCACAGGGTTGGGCGTCGCGGTGCGGGACCGGGAATTGTCCACCTACGATCTCATGATGGGCCAAGCGACGCTGAAGGCGGTCATGGTCGAGACATCGGTGCCGCGCGTCTCGATTACCCCCGGATCTGTCGAATTGAGCGGCGTGGACATCGAACTCGTCGCGCTTGCCGACAGGACGCATAAGCTCAAGGCTGCGCTTGACTGTCCCGAAGGCCGCAAGTTCGATTATATCCTGATCGATTGCCCACCAGCACTCAATCTTCTCACGGTCAACGCCATGGTGGCCGCGAACGCGGTTCTTGTGCCGCTGCAATGCGAGTTTTTCGCCCTTGAAGGGCTCTCTCAACTTCTGAAAACGATTGAAAAAATCAAGTTGTCACTGAATACAACGTTAAAAATTGAAGGAATATTGCTTACCATGTTTGATAAGAGAAATAACCTTTCTGCACAAGTTGCCGAAGATGTCCGCGAAACGCTCGGCGACGTTGTTTTCAAGACGATTATTCCCAGAAACGTTCGGCTGTCCGAAGCGCCGTCGCACGCGGTGCCCGCGTTGATCTATGACCATAGCTGCGCCGGCAGCCAAGCCTATNTGCATCTTGCGGGTGAAGTGTTGCGTCGCAACATGGATCTTGAAGTTCTGGCCTGAGGGGGGAGCGCCACCATGGTCGAGGTGTCAAAGCGCAAGGGTCTCGGACGCGGCCTTGCCGCGCTCATCGACGATGTCCGGCCAGAGCGGCAGCCGCAGCGCCAGGCCGACACGCACGCGCCGATCGAGCGCCTGCACCCGAACCCCGATCAGCCCCGCAAGCAGTTTGACGCGGCGGAGCTTGAATCGCTCGCCGCCTCGATCCGCGAGAAAGGCGTCATTCAGCCGCTGATCGTGCGCCCCGATCCCGCGCGACCGGGCGAGTGGCAGATCGTCGCCGGAGAGCGTCGCTGGCGCGCGGCGCAAATGGCGCAGGTGCACTCGGCGCCCATCGTCATCCGCAATCTGGACGACGCCGAGGTTCTCGAGATCGCGATTCTGGAGAACGTCCAGCGCGCCGACCTCAACCCCATCGAGGAGGCGGCGGGCTACGCCCAGCTTGTCGAGCGGTTNGGCCACACGCAGGAACAGCTTGCGACCGCGATGGGAAAAAGCCGCAGCTACATCGCCAACGCGCTGCGGTTGCTGAGCCTGCCCGAGCCGGTACAAGTGATGACGCGGGAGGGGCGCCTGTCCGCCGGTCATGCGCGCGCGCTGATAACCTCACCGAACGCTGAGCTTCTGGCCCGCACCGTGGTTGATCGCGGCCTTTCGGTGCGCGACACCGAACGGCTGGTGAAAAGCCGTGATGGTGAAAAGTCTGTTCATCCCGAGCGCAGAAACCCAAGCAAGGACGCCGACACCCACGCGCTGGAGGCCGATCTGAGCGCCGCGCTTGGCCTCGCGGTAACCATCACGCCGCGCGGTGTGGGGGGCGAGGTGCGCATCGCCTACAGCACGCTGGAACAGCTGGATGGCCTGTGCCAGCTCCTCAGCCATCAGGCGCAGGCGTAGAGTGCGGCTCTTGATCTGACCGCTTGCGCGCCGCCGCCAGCGCCGCGCCCACCGCGCCGAGCCACCACCGGCGGTCAACGCCGGTCAGCGGGCGCCGGGCGCGCATCGCGGCGACGTTGGCGGGCGGGTGCAGGGCGTCGCCCTCGATCAGCGGCAAGCCAAGCCGGTCGGCCAGCGCGGCGGCGAGACGGTGGACTTGGCCCGCAGGCAGCTATCCCCCATCGCCGCCACGCGCCGCGTCAGACGCAGGCGGTCATGCCGCCATCGACATAGAGAATATGGCCGTTGATGAAGCTGGACGCCGGTGCGCACAGAAACACGCAGGCGCCGGCCAGCTCCGCCACTTCGCCCCAGCGCCCGGCGGGCGTGCGCCCGGACAGCCACGCCGTGAACGCCGCGTCGGCGACCAGCGCCGCCGTCAGCTCAGTCTTGAAATAACCCGGCGCCAGCCCGTTGATTTGCAGCCCATGCTTCGCCCAGTCGGCGCACATGCCCTTGGTCAGATTGGCGACCGCGCCTTTCGACGCGGTGTAGGGCGCGATCCCGGGCCGCGCCAGCGCCGTCTGCACCGAGCAGATGTTGACGATCTTGCCCGCTTTGCGCCCGATCATGTGCCGCGCCACCGCCTGACCGACGTTAAACACGGTCGAGACGTTGGTGCGCATCAGCCGCTCGAACGCTTCCGGCGCAAAATCCTCGAGCGGCGCGCGGTGCTGCATCCCGGCGTTGTTCACCAGAATGTCGATCGGCCCCACCCCGGCCTCGAAGCCATCCACCGCCGCGCGGGCCGCGGCATGGTCGGCGCAGTCGAACGGCAGCGTGCGCACCGCAGCGCCAGACGCGCGCAGCGCCTCGGCCGCCGTCTCCAGCCTGGCCGGGGTGCGCCCGTTCAGCACGATCTCCGCGCCCGCCGCCGCCAGCCCCCGCGCCAGCGCCAGCCCGATTCCCTGCCCGGAGCCGGTGACAAGCGCGCGGCGGCCTGACAGGTCGAACAGGGGATTGGCGGTCATGGCGGTTTCCTGCATCTGGCGGCGCGCTTCGGTTCTTGGTATCGATAACACATCAACGGGTCAACCGGGCCGCTGCGCCCATCCGCCAAGAAAGGCCACGCCATGCGCGCCATCGTCATCCACGCCGCGAAGGATCTGCGCATCGAGGCCGCGCTCGCCCAACCGCTCGGCGCCGGCCAGGTCCGCCTGCGCATGGCGGTCGGCGGCATCTGCGGGTCGGATCTGCACTACTTCAACCACGGCGGTTTCGGCGCCGTGCGGCTGCGTGAGCCGATGATCCTTGGCCATGAGGTCTCCGGCCATGTGGCCGAGGTCGGACCGGGGGTTTCCGGGCTGGCGGAGGGCGATCTGGTCGCGGTCAGCCCGTCGCGCCCCTGCGGCGCCTGCGCTTATTGCGCCGAGGGACTGCCGAACCACTGCCTGAACATGCGGTTCTACGGCTCCGCCATGCCGTTTCCCCATATCCAGGGCGCGTTTCGCGAGGAGATGGTGGCCGATGCGGCGCAGTGTGTGAAGGCCGACGGCCTGAGCCCCGCGCTGGCGGCGATGGCGGAGCCGCTGGCGGTATGCCTGCATGCCGCGCGCCGCGCGGGCGATCTGCTGGGGCGGCGGGTGCTGGTGACCGGGGCGGGACCGATCGGCTGTCTGGCGATCCACGCGGCGCGCCGCGCCGGCGCGGCGGAGATCGTGGCGACCGATCTGGCCGACGCGCCGCTGGCGCACGCCCGCGCCGCGGGCGCCGACCACGCGATCAACGTCCGCACGAACCCCGACGGTCTGGCGCCGTGGACGGCGGGCAAGGGGGCGTTTCACGCGCTGTTCGAATGCTCCGGCTCTGCGGCGGCGCTGGCGGCGGCGATCCCCGCGCTCAGGCCGCGCGGCGTGGTCGCGCAGCTTGGCCTTGGCGGCGACATGACCCTGCCTTTGCAGGCGATGACGGCGAAGGAGATCGAGCTGCGCGGCTGTTTTCGTTTCCATGAGGAATTCGCCATGGCGGTCGCGCTGATGCGCGCCGGGCTGATCGATCCTTCGGGGCTGATCACGCACACCGTCTCGCTGGACGACGCGGCGCAGGGTTTTGCGCTCGCTTCCGATCGCTCGGTGGCGATGAAGGCGCAGATCCGCCTCGGCTGACCGGCGGCAGGCGCCGGGCCGCTCAGCCAAGCGGGTGCGTCACCGCTTAGCCGGGATCCCGATAGCGCCCGGCGGCGTCGAGATGGATCCCGCTCCAGCGCGCCCCGGCGACGATGCGTCCAAAGCCCATCGCGTCTTTCAGCACCGAAGCCGGGCCGGATGTCGCCATGGCGAGGGCGCGGGCGGGATCGACGCCGACCTGATCGGTCAGCACCGCAACCGCCGTTGGAAAGTCCAGATCGGCCCCGGCCAGCGTGCCGTCCTCCAGCGTCAGCCGCCCGTCGCGGCGCAGCACGCGGCGGCCGTTCAGCCGGAACTCGGCGATGGCCGCGCCGAGCGTCGGCATCGCGTCGGTGACGAGAAACACCGCGCCGGGCGACGGCTTGCACGCCAGCGCCGCGCGGATGCTAGCGGGGTGGACGTGGATGGCGTCGGCGATCAGCCCCGCCGACACGCCCGGCGCCGTCAGCGCGGCGCCGACCAGCCCCGGCTCGCGATTGCCCAGCTGGCTCATCGCGTTGAACAGATGGGTGACGCAGCGCGCGCCTGCGGCGAAGGCGGCGACGGCCTGGGCGTGGCTGCAATCGCTGTGGCCAAGCGACACGATCACGCCCGCCGCCGCCAGCCGCGCGATGCGCGCGACCGCGACGGTTTCCGGCGCGACGGTGACCATCACGTTGGGCAGGCGGCGCGCGGCGGCGCACAGGAACGCCTCGTCGGCGTCCGTCATCGGGCGGATCAGGTCCGGGTCGTGCGCGCCCTTGCGCGCGACCGACAGGTGCGGGCCCTCCAGATGAACGCCCAGNACGCCGGGAACCCCGNGCGCGATNGCCGTCTCGACCGCCGCGACGGCGGCGCGGGTCTTGTCGGGCCGGTCGGTGATCAGCGTCGGCAGCAGTGCGCGGGCGCCGGTCGCGGCATGCGCCCGCGCGATAGCGGCGACGCCCTCAGGCGTGGTCTCGTCGTTGAACAGCACGCCGCCGCCGCCGTTGGCCTGGAGATCGACAAAGCCGGGGAGCAGAACGCCACCGTCAAGGGCGACGCGCGCAAAGCCGTCGGGCGCCGCGCCGTCCGCGACGACGCCGCGCACGATGCCGCCTTCCACAAGCACGGTCCGGCCCGCGCACAGCGTGGTCCCGTCGAAGATCCGGGCGCCCGAGAACGCGCGTCTGGTCATAACGTCTCCGTCACTTTCGTGAGATGGCGCGGCGCATCGGGATCGACGCCCTGCGCCACCGCCACCTGTTCGACCATCGCGTAGAACGACACGATCAGCGACAGCGGGTCGGTCAGCGGATGGGCGGTGCGCACCACGGGCAGCCGCGCAGCGCGCGCGGTCTTGTCGGAGGTGGCGAAAACCGCCGCCCCCTTCGCCGCGATGGCGTCCGCCGCATTGACGACCGCCTGCTCGGCCTGATCGGCGGCGGCGAACGCCAGAACCGGAAAGCCTTGATCGATGATCGACACCGGCCCATGCATCACCTCGGCGGAGGAATAGGACTCGGCGTGCAGCTGGCATGTCTCCTTGAACTTCAGGGCCGCCTCGTTCGAGATCGCCAGCGACGGCCCCCGCCCAAGGCAGAACAGCGACCGGCGGGTTGCGACCTGGGCGCCGAGCGCGCTCCAGTCCATGGCGGCGGCCTGCTCCAGAACGCCGGGCAGCGCGCGGATCGCGGCCATAAGCGCGGCGTCCCTGCGCCACTCGGCCACCAGCCACAGCGCCGCGACCACCGAGGCGACGAAAGTCTTGGTCGCGGCGACGCTACGCTCGACCCCGGCGTGAAGCGCCAGCGTGCAGGAACTGACGCGGGCCAGATCGCTTTCGGGATGGTTGGTCAGCGCAAGGGTCAGCGCACCCTCGCGCTGCGCCATCGCGGCCATGCTCACAATGTCGGGGCTCTTGCCGGACTGCGAAATGGCGAGGCAGGCGGCGCCCTTCAGCCGCAGCCGCCGCCCGTAGAGCGAGGCGATCGACGGGCCAACCGAGGCGACCGGCACGCCTGCGATCAGCTCGCAGGCGTATTCGAAATAGGTCGCGGCATGGTCGGACGATCCCCGCGCCACCGAAATGATGAAGGGTGGATCGCGCTGCGCCAGCGCGGCCGCCGCCGCGGTCATGGCGGCCTGTCCCTTGCCCAGCAGTGTATCGACCGTCGCGGGTATCTCGAAGATCTCGCGGCGCATGTGAGTTTCGGCGGGCGCCTTCATCGGCTGATGCGCCGCAACACGGCGTCCCTCATGCGCTCGGCCCCCCGTTATGCAGCGTCGCGGCGGCCAGCGCCAGCGCGCCGTCGAGCGCCGCTCCCAGCGCCGGGCGGATCGCGCGGCGGTATTCGGGCGCAAGCAGCGGCGCATAGTGCGGGCCAAGGCCGCCGGTCAGGCACAGCGCCTCGCCCGCCGAAAGCCCCGCCGTCGCCAGCGCCCCGTTCAGATAGGCCGCGCCGCGCGCCATCAGCGCCAGGGCGACCGCGTCGCCGGCGGCGGCCGCCTCGACGATGCGCGGCGCAAAGGCGGCATGGTCTGAGGGCTGCGCCGCGCGGGCGAAGGCGACAATGCAGGACGGCGCGCCGTCGAACTGCGCCAGAACCGCCGCCGTGAGGGCGCTGTGCGCCGCCAGCCCGTCATGCGCCAGCAGCACCTGCTCCAGCAACGCGCGGCCCAGCCACGCGCCGGACGCCTGATCGCCCAGCGCAAAGCCCCAGCCGCCGAGAAAGCGCGCCGCGCCGCCGCGACGGATCGCGATGAACGAGCCGGTGCCGATGGCGAGCAG
>Ga0051980_10003684_pt1 | contig 11608 bp, 10 predicted proteins | sample CryGey13umfilter_2_FD_55014 | JGI IMG/M metagenome (GOLD analysis project Ga0051980, IMG submission 55014) | Groundwater microbial communities from aquifer in Utah, USA - Crystal Geyser 4/9/14 3 um filter | ecosystem: Environmental > Aquatic > Deep subsurface > Groundwater | place: USA: Utah...
TTGGCTCTTCAGGGGGTTTGCTTCCTGTTTCTTTTGCGTGCTCAGCATAATTTTTGCCAAGGCATACAATCTTACTCTCTCTTATAATTGGTGCAGTTAACAAAGGATTTTTAACCTCAAAAAACTTTAGAAATTCGCCTTTGAACAGCTTTTCGCCTTTTTCAATGAGTTTCTCCACATATTCCCACTGCTCTATTATATCTACGACGTTAAAGAATGCAGGGAATTCTTTGTCGAGCTTATGTCCAATGATTTCGGAAACAAGATCAATGTCTATGAGTTTGCCCTTGTAGAACACGCCAACTTTTTCAATTCCTTTACTTTCAAAACTTGCTACTCTCATTTTCTCCTCCTTAATGTAAGTATAAATATAATTGAAATTGTTAAAACTATCGAAGGTCCTGTGGGTATGTTCAAAAAATACGATGCAATTATTCCAACAAGTTCTCCTAAAACGCCAATAAGGATAGAATATATAAACATTTCTCTTAAATTTTTTGCAATGTTTATTGCAGCAGCTCCAGGGATTATTACAAGCGCAGATACAAGTATAATGCCAACTATTTTAATGCTTATAATAACTATTAAAGATAGCAAAAGTACGAACAGGTAATTTAGATACTTCACTCTTATTCCACTTACTTTTGCCCAGTCCTCATCAAAAGACATGATTGTTGTTTCATTGAAGATGAAATACATAAGTACTATGGAAAATACTGCAAGACCAAGAATAATGTACAGATCTTTTGAAGAAACTGCGAGAATATCCCCGAATAAGTAGCTCAACAAATCGGGCTTGTATCCCTTTACAAATCCCAGAAGAATTACTCCAATAGCCATTGATGAAGGAAGCAATATCCCTATGATAGTATCAACAGATAATCTCGATTTTTCGATAAGAGGAGGTATCAGCATCCCAACAACTACCGAAAAACCTAAAGCAGAAGCAAGCGGGTTGACATTTACAAGAAATCCGATAGCAACTCCGGTTAGTGCAATATGTGCTATTGCATGCGAGAAAAATGCCATTTTCCTGAGGATTACAAACACTCCAATAAAAGCGCAAAGGAAACCCGATATTACCCCGACAACAATTGCTCTCAAAAAAAATCCGTAGATCATTTCAAATCCCCTCTGTCCTTATAGAACTCGCAAGGTTCTCCTTCTTTGCAGAATTTGTGTTTGTATACACTGGCTTCCCTTCCATAGAGTTCTTCAAATTTTTCTTCCGAGAGCACTTCGTCAGGTTTACCTTCGCATATCAATGTTCTGTTGACGCATATCACTTTGCTTGCAATTTTTTCTACCACAGTAACATCGTGAGAAACAAGAAGTGTAGTTATTCCGTATTGCTTATTCATGCATGTGATGAATTCGTAAAATGTCTGCTCTCCTGTAATATCAATACCTGCAATGGGTTCGTCGAGCAATAGTATCTCAGGCGACAAAATTAACGCCCTTGCAATGAGGAACCTTTGCTGTTGCCCGCCAGAGAGTTCTCCAATTGCTTTATTGGCAAGATGGGAAATATGGAGTAAATCAAGGTATTGTTCGATTTTCATTTTCTGCTCTTTGCTCTTTGGGTAAGTTTTTTTAATAGAAAGTTCGAGAAGTTCTTTCACTGTAACAGGGAAATTCTGAATAATATCAACTTTTTGCGACACATAGCCAATCCTAGCTCTTTCTTCCCTACTTATCTCGCTTATTTTTTTTCCTAAAATTCTAACCTCGCCTTCGTGTGGCAAAAGATCAAGAATCGCCTTAAGCAAAGTTGTTTTTCCTGCACCATTTGGTCCAATAATAATTGCAATATCACCCCTTTTTAACTCGAACGAGATGTTGCTGATTGCCTCAAAATCCTGGTATCTAACAGAAAGGTTTTTTACTGATAGAATAGTATCATTGTTCATTTTAGCGCTTCAATAATTGTGTTTATGTTGTATTGCATTGTTTCCAGGTAGCTATNCCGCCCATTACTTCCCCCAATAGGATCAAGTACATATACTTTTACATGAGTATCCTCAACGATTGCATTCATTATTTCAGTTGATTGCTGCGGCTCTTTAAATACTGCTTTTATATGATTTTTAGTAATTATATCTTCTATTTCTTTAATTTTTTGTGGAGTTGGTGATGTTCCTTGAGTTCCTTCCAATGTTCCAGCAATTTCAAGCCCGAAGTACTCTGCAAGATAAGGAAATGCATCGTGAAAAGATATGATTTTTTTCGTTTGCAGTCCTTTAACTTCACTCCGTAATCTAAAAGCTTCAGATTTTATTACATCTGTGTAAGTTTTAAAATTTTCTTCATAATATGAGCTGTTTTGAGGATCAACCTCTATAAGTGATTTTTCAATTGCCGTGCATTGCATTATATAATAATCAGGATTTAACCATATATGAGGGTTATCATTCTTTACATTAGCATTTATTGCCTCGCTTGTGTTAATTACCCGTGCATCTTTTAAGCTTTGAAGGAGGCCCTCCATCCAGTTTTCGAGGCCAATATCGTTTTCAAAAATCAATTTTACACCCTGTAATTTCTCGATGTCTTGAGGGTTAAGCGAAAAATTGTGAGGGTCAGATGTTGACGGGACTACCAGTGATGCATCAACTTTACCCTTACCTATTCCTTTGAGGGCATCATAAATGGGGAAAATTGTTGCGGCTACTTTGATTTTCTGGTTGTCTGTACTTTTAGCGCTGCAGCCGGTGGTCAGTATGGCGATCAAAGCTATAAAAATAACTATTTTTTTCATAACCATATTATATACATTAAAAATACTTTTTGGTTTGTTTTTGAAAAAAATTGTTTATGGTTAAAATATAAGAAATTTTGGAGGTGATTTATGAATACGGTTGGTATATTCTTACCCCCGCCATCTAATGCTGTTGAGATGTTTGAGAAAGCAAAAGAAGCAGAAGGCTTTAAGGAAGAGATTTCTATACTTATTTCAAGAAGCGAAAAGAAAGAAAAGAAATACTTAAAGAGTCTATCGCTATTATTGCATCCTCTATATCTTCCGAAGATCTTGAACTTGCAAAAAATCTTAAACTAATCCAGGTTCCTTTTGTGGGAGTTGATACATTTGATGTTAAGGAACTAACCAGGAAGGGTGTTGCCCTTGCAAATGTCCACTCGAATGCAGTTACTGTTGCAGAATACGCTTTCGGCTTGCTTCTTTCGCTCGCCAAAGATTTTGTGCGAAGTGATAGAGATTTGAGAAAAGGTTATTGGCATGGTTGGATGGGAAAAGAGTTTAATATAGAAGTTCAAGGGAAAACCGTTTGTATTATAGGACTCGGGAGCATTGGAAAGAAAATTGCAGAGTTTGCAAAAGCATTTGGTATGCATGTTATTGGTGTTAAGAGGAATCCGCAGAGTTATCCAAATGTGGACGAGGTTTACGGTACAGAGAACTTGCTCAAAGCAGTGGAAAAATCTCATTTTATCATTTCTGTTCTTCCACTAACTGATGAAACAAAAGGGCTTATCGACAGAAATGTGTTTAACGCAATGAAAGATAAATATTTTATAAATGTTGGAAGAGGCGCTGTTGTAAACGAAGAAGACCTTTTTGTGGCCTTAAAAACCCACATCCTTAGAGGTGCGGCGATTGATACCTGGTGGAATTATCCAGAAAAACCCATGCAATTTGCATATCCTTCTAAATATCCGTTTTTTGCAATTGACAATATAGTGATGACTGCACATGCAGGTGGATTCTCGGCAGAAAGCGTAAAAAGAAGCTGGGAAGACTCAGCAAGAAATATTGTGAGGCTGTTAATGGGAAAGCCGCTGGAAAACATTATTAAAGAGGCTGGCTATTGATATGGATATTTTTAAAAGGAAAAACAGGATCTATGTTCCTGTTATAACAGAAGAAATTGCAAAGGAAACTCTTATAAGATGCAGCTCGTGTGGCAGATTAATCAGTTACAAAGATTTAAAGAATAATTTGAATGTTTGCCCTTACTGTGGACATCATTTCAGAATGTCTATACAGGAAAGGATAAATCTGCTCACAGATACCGACACTTTTAAAGCTATTAATAGTGATATAGAGCCCTTAGATGTGCTTAATTTTTATGATGGAGCCTATTATAAGAATCAACTTGCAAAAGTTAGACAGGAAACTGGTTTAAATAGTGCATTAATAACAGGAAAAGCTAAAATTGACGGCGTCGATGTTGCAATAGGGGCGTTTTCTTTTGAATTCATTGGTGGAAGTCTGGGTTTCACCGAAGGAGAAAAGATTGTGAAACTATTCACTTATGCAAAGAAAAATCAACTTCCAGTGGTTGTAAAATTTTCATCTGGTGGAGAGAGGATTCAGGAAGGAGTTTTTTCAATGCTCCAGATAGTTCGTATCATTCAGGCTGTTGACGTCTTTAAAGAAGACGGTGGCCTTTTCATTTCGATTCTTACAAACCCGGTTTATGGAGGTGCTTCAGCTATAGGAATGCTTGGCCAGTTTGTCTTTGCCGAGAAAGATGCAATGATAGGGCTCACAAGCCCCAGGATTACACAGCTTGCCTTTGGGATGAATTTTTCCAGAGAGCTTCAGTCTGCAGAAAAACTTCTTGAAAACGGTTTTCTTGACGGAGTATTCGAAAGGAAAGATTTGAAATCAACAATTTCAAAGGTTTTGAAAATTTACACAAACAGAAGCCTAATATGATGACCTTACTTTCCTTTGAAAGAGAACTTGCTACTCTTTATAAAGAGCTTGAAGAAAAAACCGGGCTTGAAAAAAAAGAATTAAAAAATTTAATAGAAGAAAGGCTTAAGGTAATTTATAAAAGTTTAACTCCTTATAATATTGTAGAAGTAGCCCGCCACCNTGATAGACCTCAAACNCTTGATTATATAAAGGAACTTTTGACCAATTTCGTAGAAATAAAAGGAGACAGAATTTNGGGAGAAGACAGGTCAATCATTGCAGGCATCGGCAAATTTAATGGGTTATCTCTCACTGTTATCGGAAGCAACAAGGGACACACTATAATTGAGCGATTAAAGAGTAATTCAGGAATGATTGGCCCTTCGGGGTTCAGGAAAATTGCAAGGGCTGTTGATATTGCTTCAAATACATTTAAAACACCTATTTTAACGTTTATTGATACGCCAGGGGCACGTGTTTCTCCTGAAACGGAGAAAGAGGGTTCAGTTGCTGCCTTATCAGAACCCATAAAAGCTTTTTTAAAAGCTAAAGTACCAGTTTTGAGTGTAGTGATAGGAGAAGGGGGAAGCCTCGGTGCACTGAGTTTACTCGTATCAGATAGAATCCTTATGCTCAGTTATTCTTATCTTTCTGTTATTTCCCCGGAAGTTGGAGCTTCTGTGCTTTTCAAGGATAGGTCGATGAAAAAGGACATTGCTAAAGCTTTAAAAATTACTTCTGAAGAGCTGCTTAATTTTAATGTGATAAATGGCATTATAGAAGAACCATTTACAGGAGCTCACAGAAATCCTGAGCTTACTATTCAAACGGTTAAGGAAGCCCTGCAAAAAGAGTTTGAGCTGCTTTTAAAGGAACCTTCTGAAAATTTGCTTAAAAGAAGAGCAGAGAAGTTCGAAAAATTTAAAATTTAAAAATAAAAAATTCAAAATGCACCTGTTTTTATTATTTTTATTAAATTTTTGTAAAGTGAGTCGATTAGTTTTTCCTATTGACTGCGAATACTAAAAGTATAAATTATAAAATATAAAATAATTAGGGTTCAAGGAGGTAAAAAAAATGAAAACAGATTTAAGAGGTAGGGATTTTATTAGCGTGCTCGACTTTAACCAAGAGGAATTGGAAACAATTCTTGAGGTTGCTAAATGGCTTAAAATGAGAAATGCTGTGGGTGAGTCACAGACAGAAATCCTTAAAGGAAAGGTTTTGGGATTACTTTTTGCATCGCCTTCAACGAGAACTCGACTTTCTTTTCAAACAGGGATAGTTCAGCTTGGGGGATCTGCTCAGGTCTATAATCCTGAGGAATTACAACTTTCCCACAAGGAGTCATGGAAGGATACTGCCGAAATGATTTCGAGATTTTTGGACGGTTTTGCAATTCGTCTCTATAATCTTAAAACCCAGATGGGTGCAGAAACATATGAATATGGAGATGCTAGAAAGGTTTTAAGAGGAATAGCTGAATATGCGAATATACCTGTAATTAATATGCTTGATGATAAGGAGCACCCCTGTCAGATCATGGGTGATATTCTTACGATGATGGAAAAATTCGGTGGGTTAGAAGGAGCTCGAAAGAAAAAGATCGTTATGTCATGGGCATATGATGAAAGGGCAAAATCTGCAGGGGTACCTCAGACAATGATTGCNGCGGGTTCTATACTTGGGTTAAATATTACTCTTGCTTATCCTGACGAGCCAGGGCTTTACGATGTTGATAGTGAATATGTTGAATTTGCAAAAAAGGCAGTAGCAGAAAGTNGTGGTTCTCTCACGATTGAGAATGACATTTGGAAAGCATCAAAAGACGCGGATGTTATTTACGCTAAATCCTGGGCTAGGAATCCCGATAGACATGCTGAAGTGGGTAAAAAATACAAGGATGATTGGCGTATTTCGCATGAGCATTTTAAGGTCGCCAGTAAAAATTCTGTGTATATGCATTGTCTTCCTGCTCGTAGAAATTTTGAAGTTACTGATCTCCTTATTGATGACCCAAAAATTTCTATTGTTAATGATGAGGCAGAGAACAGGCTTCATGTTCAAAAAGCAATTATGTCTTTGATAATGAGATAATTTTAAAGACAATTTAATAAAATTTTGGTGTAAAAATATTAAAAACAAAGGAGTTTAAAATGGCTAAGAAACAAATTAGGATTTTTGCATTTGGTGGCAATGAAGTTGCCCCTGTCGGTTTAGTTGATAAAAATGGAAAAGCTATTATTCCCGATATTGCTATGCAATGGAAAAGAACAAAAGAAACCTGCGAGCATATATCAAACATTGTAAATTCTTTTCCTGAGGATGATTACATTCTTACGCACGGTAATGGCCCTCAGGTAGGCAATGTTCTTCTTCGCTCAGAGTATTCAAGGCCTATACTTCCTCCTCTTCCCCTTGATGTGTGCGGTTCAGATACTCAGGGGTCTATGGGGTATATGTTGGCACAGATTCTTGCAAATCAGCTAAAGACAAAAGGCATCGAAAAACAGGTTGTGTGTATTGTAACACAGGTTGTCGTTGGTAAAAATGACCCAGGCTTTGAGAACCCTACAAAATTTATTGGCCCATCTTATACAAAAGAAGAAGCAATGAAAAGAGCACAGATGGACGGGTGGGTCGTTAAACTATACAAGAAAGACGAAATAGGCAACGAAATTTGGAGAAAGGTTGTCCCATCACCTGTGCCCCTTGATATAGTTGAGATTGATCTCGTTGAGGCAGCACTTGAAAAAGGTATGGTACCGATAACAGTTGGTGGCGGTGGTATCCCTGTTGTTTTAGAAGAGCCTGACGAAAATGGCGTTTATCATAGTAACTATGGCTTTACTTTTAAAGATGGTAAAGATTTGAAGGTTTACAGAGGGATTGAGGCAGTGATAGACAAGGATCTTGCTTCTGCTTTACTTGGTACGATGCTTGTAAAGAGGGCAAAGGAAAAAGGAGAAGGTATTGATGTCACACTAACCATATTTACAGGAGAAGATGGAGCCAAGCTTCACTATCAGAAGCCTGATCAGGTTAACCTGAGACATTTGACTCTTGAAGAAGCAAAGAAATATTATTCTGAAGGGCATTTCCCGGCTGGCAGTATGGGACCTAAGATTCTTGCAATTATAAAATTCCTTGAAGGTGGCGGCAAGAAGGCTTATATTTCCTTGACTTCGAAATATCTTGAAACGCTTGAAGGAAAAGCTGGGACGACAATCGTTAGGGAATAATATAGTCCAGGGAGGTGGCAATGGACCTTTATGGTAAAGATTTAATTACTACGCAGGACTGGGAAAAGGAATGGCTTGATAAAGTTCTTGCCCTTGCAAAAGACATGAAAAGGCATAGGTATGAAAAGCCATACACTGAAATCCTTAAGTACAAGACTTTCTTTATGTTCTTTTATAATCCTTCGGTAAGGACGAGGCAGTCTTTTGAAGCGGCGGCTACAGAACTTGGAGGGCATGCTCAATTTCTCGAGCCAAAAGCGATGAGATTGAAGTCAAAAGAAAAAGCAGGTGAAACGATAGAGGATGCAGCAAATGTAATGTCGAGATACGGTGTTGGTCTAGGTATAAGAATTCTTGAAGATGCTATTGAGCAGTATGGCGATGGCGAAGCATTGCTTAGAGAATATGCAAAATATTCATCAATTCCGATTGTTTCAATGGCACACGATAAGTATCACCCCTGCCAGGGGCTTGCAGACCTCATGGGGTTGCAGGAACATATGGGAGATGTGAAGGGCGCAAAAATAACTATGATGTGGGGTTATTCCTCAATGGTGCGTTCGTGGAGCTCCGTTCAGGAGGATATCCTCCTTCTCCCAAGATACGGAATGAACTTTACTCTTGCATATCCTGAAGGTTTTGACCTTGACCCGGAAGTTATTGAGACAGCAAAGAAAAATNCTGAGAAAGCTGGAGCAAAGTTTGAAATAACCCATGACAGGTTTGAAGCAGTTAAAGATGCTGATGTTGTCTATGCAAGGCACTGGATGAGTCCAAAGAGATATGCCATTGGCAAAGAAGAAGACCAAAAACTCGCCCTTCAATACAAAAATTGGAGGTTAACTTCAGAGCTTAATAATTTAACGAACAAGGCTTATTTTATTCACCCTATGCCAGTTGATAGAGGGAACGAAGTGGACGATGAAGTAGCGAGTGGCCCTCGTTCAATCATTTACGATATTGCAGAAAACAGGCTCCATGCCCAAAAGGCGATAATGGCCCTCACAATGGCATCGGGATGGAAATAATTCCTTAACCCTAATTATTGCAAAGTGCCTGGCACCGGGGAATGAAAAAATTTAATTTGGAATATTTTTCATATTCTATAAAATAGGTAAAAGAAAATATGCAAAAGCTTTACAATAACTAAAGGGTGGTTTATGAACAGCAAAGAAATAAGAGACAGTTTCGTCAATTTTTTTGAAAGCAAAGGTCATTTGCACTTGCCTGGCTCTTCTTTGATCCCGAAGGACCCGACTTTGTTATTTACGGCAGCGGGCATGGTGCCTCTGAAGTCTTATTTCCTCGGCGAAGAAGTTCCACCGAGAACGAGGATTACTACTGTGCAGAAGTGTCTTAGAACCAATGATATCGAAAACGTCGGCTACACGGCAAGGCATCACACGTTTTTTGAAATGCTGGGTAATTTTTCTATAGGTGATTACTTTAAAGAAGACGCAATTTCATGGGCAGTGGAATACGTGACAAAATCCCTTGGCCTTCCTTTTGAAAATCTCTGGGTCACTATTTATAAAGAGGACCGTAAGACACAGGAAATCTGGAAAAAGCTTGGCGTCCCCGGCTATAAAATCATCCCTCTTGGCGAAGAGGACAATTTCTGGACGATGGGTCCTGTTGGTCCGTGTGGTCCTTGCTCTGAAATATATTTCGACAGGGGCATAAGAAAACCTGGCGAGGAAAACGAATTGCCTGGAAGCAGCGGCGAAAGGTTCCTCGAGTTCTGGAATCTTGTATTTACCCAGTTCGACAGGCAGCCAAACGGTGTCCTCAAACCTCTTGCAAGAAAAAATATTGATACGGGTATGGGCCTTGAAAGAATCACAAGTATTCTTGAAAACACCCCTACCGACTTTGAAACAGATCTTTTCTTCCCGCTGATAAACAAAATTGAAGATATGAGCAAAAAACATTACGGAGAAGACTCTTTAAAAGACCGTGCCTTCAGGGCAATTGCAGACCATATCAGGGCTATGAGTTTTCTTATATCAGACGGGCTTTTGCCTGGCAATGAAAAACAGGCTTATGTATTGCGAAGATTCATCAGAAGAGGCGCACTTTTTGGCAGAACCCTTGGTTTTAAAGAACCATTCCTATATGAGATCACACCATCTCTTGTTGACCTTATGGGCGACATTTACCCCGAATTAACTACAAATGCAGGAAAAATTGCAGCTACCATTAAAGCCGAGGAGCAGCGTTTTAGCTCTGTTCTTACGAGCGGCTTTTCCTTTTTCGAGGATAAAATCAATGAACTCAAAATTAATGAGCCCAGAACGTCCAAACCCTTTGAAAAGTCTATTAAGGAATTCCCTTCGGACGCCGTTTTCTACCTTTATGATACCCTTGGCTTCCCCGTGGAACTTTCAGAAGTGCTTATAAAAGAGTATGGTTTGCATTTCAACAGAGCCCAGTTCGATGCGTTGATGGAGGAGCAGAGAGAGAAGGCGCGCCTTGCATTTACAGGTGCTGACTTGTACACCGAGAGGGTGAACCTTCTTGTCGTTAAGAAGGAGACAGGAGAAACTGAATTTGTCGGTTATTCGAGCTTGACAGCCGAGTCGGTAGTAAAAGCTATTTTGAAAGGTGAAGCAACTTTAGGCGATGCTCAAAAAGGTGATAAAGTTTCAATAGTACTTGATGTAACGCCATTTTATGCGGAGAAAGGCGGCCAGGTAGGAGACACAGGGGTTATTGAAAATGATGATTTTGTTTTTATAGTTGAAGATACAAAATCTCCCGTTGAGGGACTGATTATCCATTATGGATATGTTGACAAAGGCACTGTAACCGTTGGTGACAGAGTTATTGCCAGGGTAAACAGCAAAAGAAGGCATGCAATAATGAGAGCCCATACTTCTACACACATCCTGCAAGCTGGCTTGAGGCAAGTTTTCGGAGTAAGAATTTCTCAGCAGGGTTCGCAGGTTTCTCCAGATGAGTTCAGGTTTGATTTTAATTTTTCTGAAACTTTCCCCAGGAATAAAATTCCAGGTATAGAGTCTTTTATAAACGATATCGTTTTTCAGGGCATTCCTGTCGTTACTGGGGTTATGAAGCTTGATGAAGCAAAAGCAAACGGCGCTCTTGCCTTTTTTGAAGAAAAATATGGAGATATTGTTCGAGTCGTCCAGATTAACGATGTGAGTAAGGAACTTTGTGGTGGCACCCACGTGTCAAACACAAATGAAATAGGCATTGTTGTGCTCAGAGGAGTAAGAGCAGTTGCTTCAGGCGTAAAAAGGATTGAGGGTTTCTCAGGTCAAAAAGCTTTCTACTTCCTTCAGGAGAGGCGGCAGTTGTTAAAAAATGCTTCCGAAGTTCTCGGGACTCAGGAAGACAGCATAATAGATAAGGCAAAAGAAACAATTCAAAGTTTAAAAGAATCTAAAAGTGCTCTTGAACAAACTCGTTTGAAACTTTTTGAAATCAATATTTCAAATCTTCAACCCGCTATTTTAATCGGCAATATTAATAAAGGCAGTGCCTTTCGTGAAAGCCTCTCTCACGGGACAAATCTTCTCGAAAGTGCATCCCAGGCCAGTATGCCGGTTTACGCTGAAGAGTTTGAAGATGCTTTACCCGATGAATTGAGAAAAGCATACGATATTGCCAGGAAAAAGTTTGTTTCAGGTGCTGTGATTTTTGTTTCAAAAACTTCAAATGGAGAATTTATAATTATCGG
>Ga0051980_10003701_pt1 | contig 11589 bp, 10 predicted proteins | sample CryGey13umfilter_2_FD_55014 | JGI IMG/M metagenome (GOLD analysis project Ga0051980, IMG submission 55014) | Groundwater microbial communities from aquifer in Utah, USA - Crystal Geyser 4/9/14 3 um filter | ecosystem: Environmental > Aquatic > Deep subsurface > Groundwater | place: USA: Utah...
GGGTTTTTTAAGTATGCGGACTATCTCTCCTGTAACGGCGATGGCAAGGGTGCCGGGCAGAATGAAAGAACAATTTATAGTATCTCTTAGATTAAGCCGCTGTCCGGACTCAATAAGCATCCCTGTGGCGCTTATGTTAATAGTAGAAGCGGCAAACTTAATGCGCCCTATTTCTCCCGCAACTGTTGCCTTTACCTGCATCCTGTAAGCCTTTCGCATCGGGATATCAAGAAGCTCGGCAATTTTCTCTAAAAGTAAAGCCGCATTAATTGGCTTTGTGATATAGCCATCGGCGCTGCATTGCTCACATTGTTTGATGCCCGCTTCTTTGGAGTCTGCGGCTATAAGAATCTTTACAGTATCAGGGGCAGACTCTTTACGCAGCAGGGGACAGAGTTGGCCGCCGGGCATATCCGGCATATTGAGGTCAATGATGATTAAATATGGTTTTACATTTCTGTGGATAGAGAGAATTTCCTGAGAAGAAGGGGCGGTAAGTATTTGGATGTTGCCCCTGTTTAGGATATTTTCCCCTGGCACGAACTGCCTTAGAGAGTCAGAGATAAGTATTGTTTTCAAACATTCCTCCTTTGTGTTTTCCTTGTTCTCCGCTCATCTGCGAGGTTAATTTCTTAATGTTTATAGGTTCACACAAAGAGCGGCAATTGTCAAGATTTTAGGACGAAAGCCAGCGCCCCTTTTCTGTCTTGCTCCCTGTTCAGTTATCCGAAGATTTTAATTTTAACAATCTGCTGCCATGAATGACTGTGATAATTTCTAAATACCCTTCTCTAATCTGGTATATAATTCTGTAGTTTTTGTAAAGCAATTCTCTAACTGTAGGGTCATCGGATTCTAGAACATGTCTGCCCATCTCTGGAAATAATTCCAGATGTTCAACCATCTCAAAAATTCTGTCATTCAGCATGTTAGCGTAATATGGTGAGTCTAACGCTATGAACCTACAGATTTCTTTTAAGTCTTCAAGTGAATCTTTAGACCACTTTATTTTAGCCATTCTTTCATGATTCCCTTTGCCTCTTCATGCGTGTAAAACTGTCCCGTTTCTAATTGTTTTTTACCTTTCAATATTTTCTGCTTTACATAAAGAGACTCCATTATATCTTCTAATGTCGAATTTTCCGGCATATCTTTTACTATTGAGATTACTGAATCTTTAATTGTCGACATATAATCATCTCCTCCTGGTTTTTTGTTATTTTAGCATGTTATCTGCCTATTGCGAGCAGCTTATTTTTAAAAAAATGTTTTGCAGGTTTGACCCGAATTGCTTTCTTAGGAAATATGGGAAGTGTCCCTCGCACCCAATAAAATTTATTTCATACATTATGTCCTCAATAGAACACTCATTAGGCAAGCGTTTTATAGTTTCAATTGCGGCTTCTTTTATTGTGTCCATAAAGCATCTCCTTCCGGTTGCTTAATTTCCATGCCCGCAAATTATATGTCAGGGGAAAATAAAAAGGGGCAAGGCTCTCAAAAACCTTGCCCCTCTGAAGTTGTTATCTGGCGTTTGTGCGTTCGGGGAAAATGCAAATGTGCTTGCAATTACTTGGCTTTTGCTTTTTTCTTTTCTGTCTTGTCCGCTTGCTTTTTTTCTTCTGTCAATGCAATAGTGATTTCGTCTCCCGCAATGTTTCTGACTTTAATTCGCAAAGGTTTTTTCTTGCAAGAAATTTTTGCGTCCCAAAATGTCTTTGTCTTTTTACCATCCTCAATTACATAGCCGTGTTTGTCTATTTTGATTTCTCTGTCGCTGTGCCAGATGCCGTCTTTGTTTTTACAGTCCAAACTTATGAGTTCAATAAGTTCCAGTCCGTCTTTGCTTATTTCAATAGGAGTAAATTTCTTTTTCTTTTTTCCATTACCGTTTTCCTCAACATCTCCGTTTCCATTGCCGTTACCATTTCCGTTTTCTTCTTCCGTTTTTAATAGCGGCTGCATTAAACCTTTCTGATTGTATTCTTCAATCTTTTGTCTTAGTCGGTCGCTGATGAATTTTGTAAATTCAATTTCATATTCTCCGTTTTTCTCTTTGATTTTGTATTCTGCAATGTCATCTACAATTACATCATCCAAAATTTCTTTGAGGTCTCGGAGTTCAATTTCTACAAGTGTGTTTTGCTCTTTGATAAATTTTTTCAATTCTTTTTCATCGTCAATGTCTATGTAATACACAACAACTTTTTTAACGCTGTCAGGTAAGTCAGGAACAGCTTCATTGATTACTCGGTTCATCAATGGAATGTCCAAAACTTTTGTTGTGTGGTCAAGCAGGTTGGGAAGATAAACAGGGATTGTTCCCATCTTACTGTCTTGTATTGCTCCTTCCCAAAACTTGTCTAACTTATCTTCATTCCGCAAACCCAAAATCATTGTTTTAAGTTTGTCCATTGTCTGAACAGGATTGCGGAAAAGATTTACTCCATCTTTAATGTCCAGAATATCAAATTCTGCTCCCGCTGCTTTTAGGCGGTCTCTTGTGGTTTGTATGCTGTTTGCACCAACATCACAATGAATAAATTTTCTCTTTAAATCATTTGCAACTTTTGCTGTTACTCCACTGCCTCCAAAAAAGTCGGCTATTATCATTTTTTCATTACTGCTGGCTTTGATAATTCTTTCAAGTAGTTTTACTGGTTTGGTTGTAGCATAGCCAAGTTCCTTTATTTCTGACGCATTTATTCCTATATTCCATACATCATATTCACCAATCCCTGACTTTTTGTATGTTTTAACTTTTTCTCCTCTTGGATTAATATTCCAATAAAACCATTTTTGTTTTTCTTCATCCCATTGGTCAAATCTTTCTTCCTGTTCTTTGGTATAAGGAATAGCGACAGCATCGAAGTTAAAACACCATTCTTCCATATCCTTTGAGTACCAAAAAATAGTATCATGTTTCCTGTTGAAATTTTTTGAAGGATCTTGACCACTCGGATACCACCAAATAATTTCATTCCTAAAATTATCTTCTCCAAACACCTCATCCATTAAAACTTTAACATAATGCCCAATATGCCAATCTAAGTGTAAATAAATACTTCCAGTTTCGCTCATCACACTTTTAATCGCCATCAGGTTTTCATACATCCAATTCAGGTATGCTTCTTTGTTCCAAATATCACCATACATTTTTTCTTCAAATGCTTTGAGGTCGTCAATCTCCATTTCTTCCTCTGCTTTTTTAATTGCTTGTGCAACTTTCGGATTTTTGCGTATATAAACTTTTTTTGCATAATCTGCGCCGCTTGCAAAAGGCGGGTCAATATAAGCAAGGTCAACCTTAATTCCTTTTTCTTTCAGGTATGCGCAAGCGGAAATGCACTCGCCACGAATGAGCATATTTTTTGGATTGTTGCCAATGCTCTCCGTTTTCTCCGCTTCAAAATAAGGCATACCCCGCTTAATCTTTGTGAAAACCTTATCATTGTCCCGATATTGCAACGCTCTGCGCGTGCGGACAAAATTGTTGAGGATGGCTTGTCCTTCAACGGTGTTCGGGAAATATGGAATGTATTTTACCGGCATATTTTAGTCGTTAAAAAATTCTATAAGTTTTGCGTTAAGGTTATTCAAATTGTCAGGTAGTTTATCATTGTCTTTCAGATAAAGGAAGTCAAAACGCTTATATCCGAATTTTTCCTTGTTCAGTTCAATAAAATCCGTCTCAACATAGCTTTTCTTTTTCTGAAATACTTTATCATTTTCAAATCCGCTTCCCTTTGTTTCAATAATCAAAACCTTATACAGTTCTTTGTTCTTTCGCTTAATAATCAAAAAGTCAGGAGTGTACTTGCCAATCTTCCTCCAGTATTTTCCTTCTTTTGCAAAGCAGTTAATGACAAAACCAGTCAATCCTCTTTCTCCGTTGTAATAAACCTCAAGCCCCCGTTTTCTAAAGTCATCTAATTTCAGAATTTCATGGTGAATTGTTTTTTCAAAATTGCTTTGCCAAAAGTTATACGGGAGATAATGAAAGGTCTGGTTTTTGGATTTTACCGCAAGGGAATAATCATAGGGCTTGCGGAAACTTTCATAATCTGGAAACATATGTTCAAGGGGCGAACCCTTCATTGCTTTCTTTTGTATTTCATAAAACTGTTGAATTTGTTTTTCATCAATTTCAACAGGCGCATTTTTTTTGTCTAAATCCAAAATCTTTTTTACATCTTCCTCGTTTGGATAAAATTTCTCATTTTTAGGAAATGGCATAAGGTTTTCCGCAATCAGCAATTGAACATCTTCTTTAATAGTTTCTTCTTTTGTTTCCAATTTTCTTTTTGCGCTGAAAGACAAACGAATTTTTGAATTTATGCCGTGTCGGTCAAACATTTCATTGAAAACTGTGTGTCCGTTTGGAGTGTAAGTTATTTTTGAAAATATTTTTTCAAGCGATTGCTGATGCGATTGCAATTCAGCGTAAGAAACAAGATTAAAACTTTCTTTTGCAATATCCGTCAGCCATAAATCAAGATTGGCGGTTTCCAAGCCTTGCTCGGTAATAACAGTTGTTCCGCTATCTTCTTTGAAATTCTTTTTTGTTCGGACTATTGCCGCTGTTTTATATTCTTCAATATTTTTCAGCAGGTCGTTAAGTTTTATTTCTGTGTTCGGGCTATCTTCAATGTCAATGGCTTTGTATTCAATTTCTAACTGATAAAAATCTACAAGCGGCAATTCTAAATAATCCATTCTGGAAAAACGCTCAACTGTTTCAACTCCTTTTTCTTTCGCAAGCCGATTTATTTCTTCAATGCTTGTGTGTTGTTCATCTTTCAGTTGTTTGTTTAATGTATTTGCGTTTTGCTTATTCAGCCAAATGAGTGCGGTTTCTTCTTTGTCTTTATCCACCTGTCGCAAACAACGACAAGATGTTTGCAAAACCATATTGGTCGGGCAATCTCCTTTATTTGAAAGAATAACTCCTGTCAAACTTCTGCAATCCCAACCTTCTTTACCAACCTGCACCAAAAGAATTATCCGCTTGTTAGAAAATGATTGGTCAAGCGAATTGTATTCAAGTTCATTTTCTTTCGGCAGTTTAAATTCTTTATTGCCTTTGTGATATTTCAAAATGTTCGCTTCGCTGTCTCCGTATTTGGTAACAAGTTTTGCGAGGAAAGGGTAAATTTCATTTTCTAATCGCTCAATCTTTCCGCAATAGATAGCAAGTTTTGCAATAGAGCCATTTTCGTATCTCGTTTTTTTATAGAGGTTGTAAAAACCTTCAATACCTTTTTCAATAATCTTTAGCGGCTCAAGATTCTCGGCAATTTTTACTGTGGGCTTTTTAAGGAATGTTTTTATACCTGATATAAGAGGGAAATAATAAACTGTATTTGTAATTTGAGAAAAACGGAGGAAAGAATTTTCTGCAAGAGCAACATTATCAGGGCTTGCAAGGTATGGAGTTCCTGAAAAGCCTAGAACAGTAGTAACATTTCCAACTGCATTCCATTTGTTTACTACTTGCCTCAGTTTTACTTCATCGGTTGTAGCGTGATGAACTTCGTCAATAAGAATTTCAAGATTCGGAATTTTTCCGATTAGGTTTCTTAATTCGTTTGCATACTTATCCTTTTCATCTTCCGTTTCGTGAAAATCAACCTTGTAACTTTCGCCTTCTTTAACCACATCAATTCTGTCAAGAATTACTTTTTCAGCGTTCACTACCAACACAAGTCCCATCAAGTCCTGCTGTGAAATGTATTGATTTACTTTTTGAGCATTCGGGTTTCGTGCTTTGTTACTTTTCTTTCCCGACTTGGGCTGGTCAAGAACTTCAAACTTCAAAATCTTTTTCAGATTACTTGCCGCTGGCTCTTGCAAAACCCACAAAGGATTAAAGTTTTCNNNAGTCTTTAAACTCGGAACGATGGAAGATTTTAAACCCGAAGGAACTAACACTAAAAAGTTGTGAGCGAAATTTTTGTTGTCGGGTTCAAGTTGTGCGAAGTATAAATCAAGATAGATGAAAGCAGCCATCAAATAAGTTTTGCCAGCTCCCATCGGCAAACTGAAAAGATAATCAGCGTAACTTACATTGTAGAAAATGGATTTGATTATTTTATCATAATCCAATTTGTCGGCTTTGTCTTTAATCAGATTTTCCAGTTCGGGTAAAAGAGTGTTGCCGTTTGTTTTCATCCGTGAAAACTCAAACAAAGCACGGGCAGGAATATTTTTTCCTAAAAATGTTCTTGCTGTCTGGTTGATATTAACCGTTGATAAATCCTCTCCGTTGATAAAAAACCCTTCTGAAAATAATTGCCAAAGCGGTTTGTTCTCTCCCTTTATTTTGAGAAACAAGTATTGTTCAATGGCTTCTACTTGTGTGTCACGCAACCCGCCTGTCTTGCGGATGTAGTCAATGAGAAACTTAACGGTGCAATCGGGTGAATTGAGCCATTGGTTTTTCTTATTTGCTATTATATTTTGTAACATTAAAAATCACCTTATTAAGTGGTAAAATACAGTTTTATTCTCACTCTTTTTTGTGGGTCAGGTAAATTTAGCTCTTTTGCCTTCTATCTTTTGCCCTGCTTCGCCAATAATAAAGATATTTTCTAACGCTGAGTAAAATTTTTGTTCATTTTTCATATTAAATGCTTCTTAAACTTTTTTGTCTATGCCCTTTTGATTTCATTTTTAATCCTAATCCTCCCTTATTGATTCCGTTCCCTGTCAGTGAAAGTGACCGAAAATTCTTTTACGGAACAGCAACATATTCTGCAAAAGAATGAGATTCAGGGATTGGCAATTTGTCCTCCAATAATCCACGAATATGCATTTCAATAGCTTCATGCATATTTTTTTCTGCCTCTTCACGTGTAGCGCCAGTGGCAATACAACCTGCCAAATCAGGTGAATATGCAGAATAGTTGCCATTTGCCTTTTCAAGTACAATAAGGAAACGATACATATTATTTTCCCTCCTTCAATTTGGCCTGCTTCAGGATACTATTTAAAGTTCCCGGCGCCAAATCATCACTGGGATGACCAGCAATTGTTACCCTGCCCGGCTTTGTAAGGTGTTTATATTGGCGATGGCTTCCTCTTGTATCAACCTGATACCAGCCATCCGTCTCGATTAATTTTATAATATCACGAATCTTCATTTAAATTTTTTATTTCGTATATGCCAGCGCTATCTAAACAACAAAAAAAGGGCATAAACTTTTTCGTCTCTGCCCTTTTGAATTCATTTAATCCTAAGCCTCCTTTTAAGGACAGGAAATATCAGTTAAAATGTTTGCTATTATTATAGCAGTCCGATAACAGAATGTGTATTTGAATTATAAGTTAAGACTATTTGACCGCAAATAATCACTTGGGGTAATATTAATCTCACTCAGGATGAGAAGAAAAAATGTTTCCATATAAAGATGATGCTCCAACACAAACATTTCCCTTCGTTACAATCGGGATAATCGCAATTAACGTTCTTGCCTATTTATGGGAAATAATATCACCTGTCGGCGAAAGGTATATCATTGATAACTACGGCGCAATTCCTTCAGGACTGCTGTCTTTGGAAAAGACGCAGGCGCTGCATCCGATAGCCACTGTTTTTTCATCCATGTTTCTGCACGGCGGCCTGCTGCACGTTGGCGGCAATATGCTTTACCTCTGGATATTCGGCGATAATATAGAAGACAGGCTGGGGCACTTCAGGTTTCTTCTCTTTTATCTTGTAAGCGGGGTTATAGCCTCATATGCTCATGCTGTCTCATCGCCTTCTTCAACTATGCCAATGATAGGCGCAAGCGGCGCTGTCTCAGGCGTCCTCGGCGCTTATATACTTTTATTTCCTCATGCGCGTGTGCATACCCTGTTATTTTTTGGATTTTTTATTCAGGTTGTAAAAATTCCTGCCTTGATAGTTATTGGATTTTGGGCTATTATACAACTTGTCAACGGAATCCTCAGCCAGGGGCTTTTGCCTCAGGGCGGAGTCGCCTGGTTTGCACATATCGGCGGATTCCTTACAGGCATTTTNACGATTAAGATATGGCTGCCTAAAAGGAGGTTCAGAGAGTGGTCGTAAGTTGTCCCAAGTGCAGGATAAAGCTTAAAATCGCGGATGAAAAACTAACACCTGAGGGCGTGAGGTTTAAATGTCCGAAATGCGGCGCGGTTCTCCTCGTAAAAAAACCTGCGGTCCGGATAAAACCCCTTGAAGGAAAGGTAATTGTTGCGCATGAAGACCCGGCAATTGTTGAGAAGATAAGCAGTGTCCTCACAAAAAATGGGTTTACGGTTATTACATCAAACGACGGGATAGACGCGATGAAAAAAGCTATTAAGGAACTTCCGTTTCTTGCTCTTCTGGATGTTGCGCTTCCCAAGATATATGGCTTTGAGTTGTGCAAAAGGCTGAAGGAACGGCCTGAGACAAAAGATATAAAAATCATTCTGATTTGTTCAATCTACGACAAGACCAGATATAGGAGAGAACCCAATTCTCTCTATGGAGCTGATGGCTATATAGAAGAGCATCATATAGAAGATATCCTTATGGAAAAGATTCAGGCTCTGCAAGGGATACAAGAAAAAAGAGAAGAAGTAACGGAAGGGCNCAAAGAACCTGTTCCGGNAAAATCACAACCCTTTCCGGAAAAACCGCAGCCCTTTGCAGAGATGCCTCCCAAAATAGAGACGCGTGCGCCTCTGGCGGAGCCTCATGCAGCAATACCTTCAAGGCCGGAAATAAAGCCGGCAGTAAAGCCGACAGTAAAACCGGAAACAAAAAAAGCGATAAAAACAGAAGCGGATGACGCAGTGGAAAAGGCAAAACGGTTGGCGAGAACAATCATTGCGGATATTTACCTTTACAGCTCAACAAAGATGGAAGAGGCAATAAAGAAAAACTCCTTCTATGCAGAATTCGCCTCTGATATAAAGGAAGGGACAAAACTCTANAATGGCCGTGTGTCTCAGGAAGTTAAAAATAAAGGAGATTTTTTTCATGAGGCCATAGAAAATTTTATAGAAAACAAGAAAAAAACCCTAAAAATCTGAAAAACACAGAAAATAGAAGAAAATATCTGATTTAGCGAGATTTCAAGCCTTAAAGTCCACTTAAAAGCCCTTGCCTTAAATGTTGGTTAGNTATTATATTAGCACTCTCGGTTAGTGAGTGCTAATAAGTCCAATCCCGATATTATCGGGACAGTTAACAGTTAAACCTTAAGAAAGGAGATATGTTTTATGAAGTTCAAACCACTTAGAGACAGGGTATTTGTTAAGTATTCCTCAGAAGAGGAAAAAACAGCGGGCGGCCTTTATATTCCTGATGCAGCCAAGGAAAAACCACAGAAAGGCACAGTAATGTCAGTAGGCACNGGCAAGATAACCGAGGACGGCAAACGCCAGCCGATGGAAGTTAAGGTGGGAGACATAATACTTTTTGATAAGTATTCCGGCTCAAAGATTAAGATGGATAACGAAGAATATCTCATCATAAAAGAAGAAGATATTTTAGGCATAGTCGGAAGTTAAAAATTAAAAGTTAAAAAATCACTAAGGAGGAGTAACAAATGGCTAAACAGCTTCTTTTTGACGAAGCAGCAAGGGCTTNAATACTGAAAGGCGTAAGCCAGCTTACAGATGCGGTAAAGGCAACGCTGGGGCCTAAGGGAAGGAACGCAATCATTGATAAAAAATACGGCGCGCCGACTATAACAAAAGACGGCGTTACTGTTGCGAAAGAGGTAGAACTGAAAGACCCATGGCAGAATATGGGGGCGCAGCTTGTAAAAGAGGTTGCATCAAAGACGTCTGACGTTGCAGGCGACGGCACCACAACGGCAACTGTTCTGGCCCATGCTATTTACAGAGAGGGCATGAAGTATGTAGTTGCGGGCGCTAACCCCATGGACATAAAAAAGGGAATTGAAAAATCAGTAGAGGTCATCATAAGCGAACTAAAAAAACTCAGCAAGCCTGTTCAGGACAAAAAAGAGATAGCGCAAGTCGGCACCATCTCTGCAAACAATGACCCTTCAATCGGAGAACTGATTGCAGAGGCAATGNATAAAGTCGGCAAGGACGGAGTAATCACGGTTGAAGAGGCAAAGAGCATGGCGACTACGCTTGATGTTGTTGAAGGCATGCAGTTTGACAGGGGGTACACATCGCCCTATTTCATAACAGACCCTGAGAGGATGGAATGCAACCTTGAAGATGTGTTTATCCTCATCCATGAGAAGAAGATTTCAACCATGAAGGACCTTCTTCCTATACTTGAGCAGACCGCAAAGATGGGCAAGCCTCTGTTAATTATCTCAGAAGAGGTTGAAGGTGAAGCCCTCGCAACACTCGTAGTCAATAAGCTCCGCGGCACAATTCAGGTTTGCGCTGTAAAGGCTCCGGGATTCGGCGACAGAAGAAAGGCCATGCTTGAGGACATTGCAACCCTNACAGGCGGCACCATGATATCCGAAGACCTCGGGATAAAACTGGAGAGCATAAAAATATCAGACCTCGGAAGGGCCAAGAAGGTAACAATTGACAAGGAGAACACTACAATAGTTGAAGGAGCCGGAGACCATAAAAAGATTGAAGGCAGGGTAAAGCAGATTAAGGCGCAAATTGAGGAGACGACATCCGACTACGATAAGGAAAAACTTCAGGAGCGTCTTGCAAAAATCGTTGGCGGAGTGGCAGTCATTAATGTCGGAGCGGCAACAGAGACAGAGATGAAAGAGAAAAAGGCAAGGGTTGAAGATGCGCTCCACGCAACAAGGGCGGCTGTTGAAGAGGGGATTGTCCCGGGAGGAGGCGTTGCGTTTCTCAGGACGCTTCACGCTCTGAAGAATCTAAAGCTTGCAGAGGACCAGCAGATAGGCGTTGATATAGTCAGAAGGTCGCTTGAAGAGCCAATAAGGCAGATTGTCAATAATGCAGGACTTGAAGGCTCTGTGGTTGTTGAGAAGGTAAAGAACTCAAAGGATACAAATTACGGATTTGACGCTGACAAGGAAGAATATGTTGATATGATAAAGGCAGGGATTATAGACCCTACAAAGGTGACGAGAACTGCGCTTCAGAATGCAGCATCGGTTGCGGCTTTGATGCTGACAACGGCCGTAATGATTACAGATGTTCCTGAGGAAAAGCCTGAGATGCCTGCAATGCCTCCTGGCGGCGGAATGGGCGGAATGTATTAAGAAAGACAGGGATTAGCTGTTAGGGATTAGGGATTAAAAAACAACTAACAGCTGTCAGCGATAAGAACATTGAAAAGAGGGGGCGTGCGATGCACGCCCCCTCTTGTTTTCTCTGCATTGACTCTTAATACTGATTCTGGCATGCTAAAATAATGAAAAGAAATTTCATAATTATAACTTTCTGCCTTGTTTTCCTCTATGCCGCATATGCGGCGGTGGAATTTCTGATTCCGCTTCCTGAAGGCACAAAAACAAAAGAAGTGCTGATACCTAAAGGCGCTACCTTCAGACAGGCAGTTGAAATCCTTGCAAAAGAAAATTTAATAAGGGACAAAAACCTTTTTATCTTTATCAGCAGGCTTACCGGCCTGCACAGGAAGATAAGGGCAGGCTA
>Ga0051980_10003708_pt1 | contig 11575 bp, 8 predicted proteins | sample CryGey13umfilter_2_FD_55014 | JGI IMG/M metagenome (GOLD analysis project Ga0051980, IMG submission 55014) | Groundwater microbial communities from aquifer in Utah, USA - Crystal Geyser 4/9/14 3 um filter | ecosystem: Environmental > Aquatic > Deep subsurface > Groundwater | place: USA: Utah...
AAAAAAAAGCTGCCTGCAAAGTCTGTCGCAGAGATACTCTTTGACCTCGGCGCTGTAAATAAAGATACACTTGAGAAGGCTTCTAAGAAGAGAATAGAGAAAGCTGTTTATCATCTTCTGCTCTGGCATGAAGGTGATTTCCAGTTTGAGCTTGACGACCTGGAATTGAAAGACAGCTTGCATATAGAGGATATGGGGTGGGAAGTCTCAAAGGGAATCAGCCCTGAGTATCTTCTTATGGAGGGCGCAAGGGTATATGATGAGTCTGCGCAGCAGGAATTTGTTTCTAATGAGGAACTGACAGGAGAAACGGCAGAGGAAGGCGGATGGGAATCAGACTGGGGCGGGCATGGAGCTGCAGAGAGGAAAGATATCTCAGCCCTCAAGTCGCTTACGCAGGAATTAAGATTCCCGAATTCAGCTTCCGAGATAACGCTCCTCATACTCAGGTTTGCGAGCGATATTTTTCAGAGAGGCGTGCTGTTTATGGCTGGAGAAAAGGAGATAACAGGACTGGGACAGTTCGGGCTTGAAATAGAAAGAGCCGATGAGAAGATAAGGGAGACGGCGCTTCCGCTGAAGGACAGTCCGTTTCTCACAAAAATTATAAATGAGGCGAATTCATACAAGGGGCAGATAGAGAAAGACAAAATAACGGAAATGATGATTAAGGAATTCGGAGGAGGCTGGCCGTCTGAAGTTGGGATATTCCCTGTAATTGCAGAGGGAAGAGTCGCCGCGATGCTTTATTGCGATAATGCGCCGACAGGCGAGCCTATTGCCGAGACAGAGGGGCTTGAGATATTTATAAGCCAGGCCGGCCTGGCGTTTGAAAAAGCGCTTCTTCAGCGCAGGCTCAATGAAATGCAAAGAACGATGGAGAATAAAAATCCCCCCTTAACCCCCCTTTAGTAAAGGGGGGATGGGGGGATTGGTGATGCTTTTTTTTGTTGCTATTTGTTAAAATGCTGTTGACCTATTTTTAGGGGGTTATGTGAAATCAATTCTGATAGTTGAAGACTCAACCACTACCCGCTCTCTGATAAGGGCAGTTATAGAAGAACTCGGAGACTTTAACATCGTTGAAGCGCCCACGGGTTTTGACGCCTTAAAACTCCTCCCGGCCCAGGACTTTGATTTAGTTGTTACAGATATTAATATGCCTGACATAAACGGCCTGGAACTGATAAATTTTGTGAAGAGCAATCCGAGATACAGCAGCATCCCTCTTATCATAGTAACCACAGAAAGAAGCGAAGAAGATAAGAAAAGAGGAATGGCGCTTGGCGCAACCGCATACGTAACAAAACCTTTCAAGGCTCTGGAACTGCAGGATACCGTAAAGAGAGTAATGAACCTATGAGTTCAGCCAAACAAGAATTTATAGCTGAAGCGTCAGAACTTCTTGAAGAAGCAGGCAGACTGATTCTTGAGATACAGGATACCTGTCAGACAGGGCCGAATCCCGACAGCATTAATGCGCTGTTCCGCTCTATACACACGCTCAAAGGGCTTTCGGGGCTTTTTGGACATCAAGGCGTCTCAGACCTCAGCCATGCGCTTGAGTCCCTGCTTGATGAGCTAAGACTCGGCAAGATTGAAATTTCAGATGAGGTTGTAAGGTTTCTGTTTAACAATATTGATATACTGAGAGCGCTTGTTGAAGAACTCAGCCAGGATAATAAAGATAAAGAAAAAGAACAGGATGTAAGCGGCCAGCTCAAGAATATAGAGCTGTTCAGAAATTCTCTGGCCGGCAAGACAAAGGGGGATGAGCTTAAGGGCGTTATTGATGAGTCCATGCTCAGGATACTGACAGAATACGAAGAGCACAGATTAAAAACGAATGTCCACGAAGGCAAGGGAGTCTATCTTGCAAAGGCGGTTTTCTCGCTTGCGGATTTTGATAAAGCGCTGGAAGAGCTTACAAAGACAATAAAGTCAAAAGGCGAGCTCATATCAACGCTGCCTACGTCTTCAAATGTCCCACCTGATTCCATAGGCTTCAATCTCATGTTCGGGAGCCTGGAGCCAGCTGAAAAACTTAAGGAGGCGATAAGGTTTGAAATTGATGCGCTGGTCAGCCCGAAAGGCGCAGAGGCTGCGCCGCCGCCGCAGAGAGAGACTACGCTTAAAAGCACAACCACAACTGTAAGGGTGGACATAGAGAAATTAGACCGGATTCTTAATACCATAGGGGAGCTGACACTTGCAAAAGGCGCTGTAAAAAGGATAAGCGAAGAACTCATAGAGAGTTACGGGCATTCTCCGCTGGCTGCTGATGTGAATAAAATCTCACAGACGCTTGAAAGAAAACTGGCTGAACTTCAGAATCAGGTGCTTGAGATAAGGATGGTGCCCATAGGACAGATATTCTCAAGGCTTTCTCAGGTCATAAGGAAATATTCAAGGGAGATTGGAAAGCGCATAGAACTGGTTATGTACGGCGAGGACACGGAGATTGACAAATATATCGCAGAGGAAGTAATTGACCCCCTAATGCATCTTGTAAGGAATGCTATTGACCACGGGATAGAGCCTGAGGAAGAAAGGAAAAAGAAGGGTAAGAAGGAATCAGGAACCATTACCCTTAAGGCGTCGCAGAGAGGCAACCACGTCATCATAGAAGTGAAAGACGACGGCGGCGGCGTTAACATTCAGAGGGTGAGGGAAAAGGCAGTTGAAAAAGGGCTTCTGGAGAAAGGCGCGGAGCTTGACGAGAAAGAGATTGTAAATTTTATATTCATGCCCGGGTTCAGCACAAAAGAGATAGTCACCGAGGTATCGGGCCGGGGTGTGGGAATGGACGTTGTGAAAGAGAAACTTGCGGCAATAGGCGGCTTTGCTGAAATTGATACTAAGAAGGGCCTGGGCTCGGTGTTTACTCTGACAATTCCTATTACCCTGGCTATTATCAAGGCGCTTATTGTGAGGGTAGGGGCCATGAAATTTGCGATACCGCTTACTTCTATATCAGAGACCCTTGTTATCACCCGCGGCGATATCCAGAGTGTTGAGGGAAGGGATGTTTATAATTTGAGAGGCGAGATGCTTGCAATGACAAACATCGGAAGGATTTTTGCTCTGACAGCTGAAGATGCAGAGAGGTTTTTTGTTGTTGTCGCAGGAACCGGGAAAAGAAGGCACGGTTTGATGGTTGATGAGTTATTCGGGCAGCACGAAATAGTTATCAAATCGCTCGGGGAATATTTTGCAGGCATTCGCGGTTTTGCGGGCGCGGCAGAGATAGGCAAGCATGAGGTTATTCTTGTCATAGATGTTGACAGTCTCATAGATGATGCTGTAGTCAAACAAAAAGCAACCCCCGTTATAAAAAGCGGGGCTTTCTAACAGGGCAGGGGAGCATTTATGGTGTATGAGGAATACTATGGATTAAAACGCAGGCCTTTTACTAAAACACCAGACCCTAAATTTCTTTTCATGAGCAGGGTTCATGAAGAGGCGCTTGCAAGACTGCAGTATGCAGTTGAAGAAAAAGAACTTGTGGTCCTGACAGGGGACGTCGGCTGCGGCAAGACTACGCTCACGAGGGCGCTGATAGATTCTCTCGGAGAAAAATACAGGATTATTCTTATTATTAATCCCCGCCTCACGTCGGCGCAGTTTCTCAGGACCGTTGCCAAGAGATTTGATATACCGGTCTCAGGCAGATTTTCCGGTTTTAAGGACGACCTTCTTGATGCAATTTATTCAAAGGTTTATGAAGATTATCAGGCAGGGATTACCCCTGTGATAATTATAGATGAGGCTCAGCTTATTCCGGACAAGGATACCTTTGAAGAAATCAGGCTGCTTACAAATTTTCAGCTTGATGACGCAAATCTCTTAAGTCTTATACTTGTCGGACAGCCGGACTTAAGACGCAGGTTAAATCATAAGGCATATCTGCCGTTGAAGCAGCGCATCGGACTTTTTTATCACCTGGGTCCCATAAGCGAAGATGAGATTAAGGGTTATGTGGAACACAGGCTGAAGGTCGGAGGATGCGAGGAACAATTGTTCACTGAAGAGGCGTTAAAGGCGCTTCACGCATATTCCGGGGGCGTTCCGAGATTGATTAACAGCATGGCGACTGCCGCGCTGTTAAGCGGGCTGGGCAGTGGATACAGGATAATTGAGAGACAGTTAATTAACGAAGCTGCGCAGGAGTTTGGACTAAATGGATATAGCGAAAATTAGAAAAAAAATTAAAGAAGCGGAACAAAAAAGCGGCGGTCAGTCCGCCTCAGGCGGAGAAGAAGAGCTTGCGCCGAAGCAAGAGGACAAGGCTGCAGGGAAAGAAGTAGACAGTAGACAGCAAACAGCAGACAGCAGACAGGAGGAAAAACCTCAGCCGCAGGAGGCTGTTAAAGAAAAAAGTTTATCCGAATCCNCAGGGAAAACAGCTAAACCTGAAGAGGCAGTATCGGGCCTGCCTGTGCCGTCAGCACGGCAGACAGGCATAATAGAACTTCTTACGTTTCAGCTTGCAGCTGAAGAATTTGCCTTCAGAATCTCTGAAGTTGAAGAAATTCTCACGCCCCAGCAAATCACAATGGTTCCGAAGGTTCCGGATTATATCCTCGGCATAACCTCTGTGAGGGGNAAGGTGATGCCTGTTTTAGACCTGAAAAAGAGGCTTTTAATAAATCCTTCTAACCCCTCCCTCCCGCCCCTTAATTTAAGGGGAGGTGAAGGTGGGGTTATGACGGGGAGTGAGGGTGGATTAAGCGCAGATGATTCCCGTAAAAAGGTGCGTAAAAAAATACTGACGCTGAAAGGTCAAAAGGGACGTATCGGGGCAATGATAGACAGGATAAACGGGGTTGTCCGCATTGATGAATCCGACATTGAGGAGCCGCCGGCTCATCTTGCCGAGTCAGACCTGATGTTTGTAGAGGGTGTTGTTCTTTACAACGGCAGGTTTATCTCGGTTATACGTCTGGAAGATGCGGCGAATATAAATCTAAAATGAGGATTTAGAAATTAATAAAAATGGTTCTTTCTCACGGTGAGTGGGTAAAGCAAAATCTCCCATAGCTCCCCTCCTATTTTAGGAGGGGATAAAGGGGTGGTAAGTTGTGAGTGGGTAAACCAACCACCCCTGCCCCTCCTTAACTAAGGAGGGGAGTTTAGGGGCGCCCACTTGAAATGAGAAAGAGACATAAATTTATTTTTTGAATTTTTAAACCGGAGGTCTTATGAGAGAAAAACTTGAATTAAAGATAATTATTACTGTTTTAGTCATGCTTCTTGCAGGTGTTGTCATCGCGGGCGCAATGACCATGCTTATAGAGAAGTCAACTCTTTACGGAATTACAAGAGAAAATTCAGAGACCACGGCTGCAATCATAAAGAAAGACGTTGAGATGACAATGCTGGAGAACAGGCCCGACCTTACGAAAAAACTGATTGACAGCCTGCGCGGAACCGCAGGCATAGCAGGCCTTCATGTTGTGAATTCCGAAGGCAGAGAGGCATTTGTAAAAGATGCTCCGGTAATAGAAGCTGACGCAATGAAGAAGATTATAAGCACAAAAGCTCCCATTGTTGAAGAGANCTCAAAAGGTTATACCTTCTACAAACCCCTTGAAAATGCTGATTCATGTAAGGGATGCCACGCGCAGGATGGGGCTATGCTCGGCGCTGTAAAGGTTTCGCTGTCAATAGAAAAAGAGTATGAAAGGGCGATGAAATCAGTAACAATAGTTATTTTGCTTACGATTGCCGGAGCGCTTGGTTTCAGTCTTGTGCTCTGGCTCATGCTGAGAAAAATGGTTATATCGCCGATCAAGGCGATGGAAAATGCGGCGTTGAGAATGGCGGAAGGCGACCTTTCATTTGATGTGAATGTAAAGAGCAAAGATGAGATTGCGCGTCTAAGCAATTNCATAAAAGAATCCGTTGGCGCGGTAGGAAGGATACTGCAGAGGATAAAAGACGTCTCGGCAAGAATTGCGCATGTTGTTGAAACGGTCGGAAAGGATTCTAAAAAGGTGCTTGACGGCACACAACTTGAGACAGAGGCCATAGCGGATATCTCAAGCTCGGTTGAAGANCTGAACGCCGCTATATCGGATATTACCGAGGGGACAGAGAAACTTGCCGCATCAACAGAAGAGACCGCGGCGTCAATGGAAGAAATGACTAATGCCGTAGGGAATGTAAAGAACAATAGCCACGACCTGTCCGTTGCCGTTGATGCAACATCCTCTTCTATCGCAGAACTTTCCGCTACTATAAAAGAGGTTGCGCATAATGCCGATAATCTTTCAATCGCAACAGAGGAGACGCTTTCTGCCATAGAAGAGATGACGTCTTCCGTGAAAGAGGTTGAGGGGAATGCAAAAGAGTCTGCAAACCTTTCGCAAAAAGTCATGACTGACGCATCAACGTTCGGCATGGGCTCCATAGACAAAACTATGGAGGGGATGAAGAATATAAAGTCTTCTGTTGAGAAAACAAATGACTTTGTGAAGAAGCTCGGCGGCAGGTCGGATGAGATAGGAAAGATACTCAATGTGATAGATGATATTACNGACCAGACAACCCTTNTGGCCCTGAATGCCGCTATACTCGCGGCGCAGGCAGGAGAGCATGGGAAAGGATTTTCGGTTGTTGCAGAGGAGATTAAAGACCTGGCAGAGAGGACGGCATTCTCAACNCAGGAGATAGGCTCTCTCATACANTCTGTTCAGCAGGAGGTAAAAGGCACTATTCAGGCGATGGCTGAAGGGCTGAAGTCAGTTGATGAGGGGCTGAAACTCTCAAGAGAGGCGTCGGACGCATTAAGGAAGATAGTGGCGAGTTCTAAAAAATCTTCCGAGATGGCGCTCTCCATAGACCGTTCCACAGGCGAACAGGCCAAGGCGATAAGACTTGTCTCGGAGGCAATGGAACGCATCAAAAATATGACAGGTATGATTGCTAAGGCGACGTCAGAGCAGGCAAAGGGCACTACCCTGATTATGGGCGCAACGGAGAAGATGAGAGATATATCGCATCAGGTCCGGGGAGCGACTGACGAGCAGGCGGCGACCAGCAAGCATATATCAGAGGCAATTGAAGTGGTTTCTGATAAGAGCCGGCAGATTTCCAAGGCAATTTATGAACAGAAGATAGGTTCCAATCAGATGTGGAAATCCGTGGAGAAGATTAAGGATATTCCGAAGGCGAACCGCGACCTCGCATTCAGTGTAAATAATTCGCTGAGGAGCCTCCAGAAAGACGCCGAGTTGATTGACAAAGAAATCGGAAGGTTCAAGTTCTCGGAAGAAAAAGGCATATTGAAATTTGGCGTTGTGCCTTTAGAGTCCCCTGCGGAGATGTTCATGAGATTCACTCCGATGNCAGAGTATCTCAGCAAGAAGCTTGGCAGGAGGGTTGAGCCTAAGGTAGCGATGAACTTTGAGGAGGCAATTGACGCCATAGGCCGGAATGTTACGCAAATGTGCTTTATGACGCCTTCCACTTATATAGAGGCGCATAGAAAATACGGGGTTGATGTGCTCGCAAAGGCNCTAAGAGACGGCAAGCCTTATCACCACTCAGTAATAATCACAAGGGCAGACAGGGGCATTAATGCCGTGGGGGAATTGAAGGGAAGGACGTTTGCGTTCGGAGACTTTTATTCAACGTCAAGCCACATTGTCCCGAGGGGAATGCTTTTAGAGGCGGGAATAGAGATAACCGAACTTTTTTATTACGACTATCTCGGCCACCATGATGATGTAGCCAGGGCGGTGCTGAAAGGCGAGTTTGATGCAGGAGGCGTCATGGAAGACACTGCTTATAAATTCAAAGACGAGGGGTTAAAGTTCCTGAAGATTTCAGAAGATATTCCTGAATTCAATATATGCATTAATAAGTCGTTGAGCGAAGAGGATGTTTCTCTGTTTAGGTCAGCCCTGACTGCCCTGACCGATGCNTCTGCCGAGGGCGGGCTGGTCCTTAAATCCATAGCCAAGTCATATACCGGTTTCACAGAGGCAAAGGATGAGGATTATGACGGCATAAAGTCCATGATGTTAAAACTGGGGATGCTGTTATGACGATAAAACATTTTTTAAATACGGGTTTCATTCTGTCAGGTCGGGGACAGACCACCCCGCACTTCGTGCTCCCAAGCTCCCCTCCTATTTTAGGAGGGGATGAAGGGGTGGTAATCAAACAGTCAAACCACCCCTACCCCTCCTTATCCAAGGAGGGGAGGGGAATTAAAGGGGTGGTTAATTGCAATAAGGGGGTGCAGGGATGATAGGGAAGATAAAGATTAAAAATACCCTCGTGGCGAATTTTACCGTGATGATATTGTTAATCCTTGTGATAGGGCAGGGCATACTCTACGCATGGCTGATGCTTTACCAGAGGAGCTATCTAAAGGATAGGCTCAGAGATGAGGTTGCAGCAACTGCCGGGCTTATAAGGGATACAGTTACAATGGGCCATGATTCAAAACAGCTTGATATGTTTCTGGAGATGGCTGTAAAGAGTGGAACTATTTTGTCAGTAAAAATTATTGACGTCAATGGTAATATCCTTGCTGCGAAGGCTGTTCAATATAAAGAGGAAGGCAGCCGTATAAATCCGTTCTTTATGTTTTATGTCCCTGAAAGCAACATTATAAATCTTCCGGTAAAAACATCCGCCTCTGGCGGAGGAAAAGACGCAGGCCGCATGGAGGTAGTTTACAGCGGGCGCTCGGTGAATGAGGTTATGAGGCGGTTTCTTATAATTCCGCCTTTTATGCAGGTTGCAACTTTTCTTATTGTCATATACGCGATTGTGAAGTTCTTCCAGAGGAAAGTCGGCAGGCCTGTAAAGAGGATAAATGAGGCGCTTGCCAGAGCAACAGGAGGCGACCTGACCGTAGAGCTCTCAGAGTTCAGGGATGATGAGTTCGGGAGCATTGCGGAGGGTTTCAAATTCCTTATCGGCAGGCTAACTTCCACGCTTAATAAGCTGAGGTCTATGTCCGAGGATGTTTCTATGGCAATTAACCAGTTAACCCTTACTTTCAAGAATGTGAATCAGGGAACCCAGAAACAGACAGAAGCAATCAATGAAATTACAACTGCTATGAAACATGCAGGTGAATCGCATAAGCAGATAACAGAGGACACAGGAAAACTTGTGGATTTCTCCAATGAGAATGTAACGTCACTGCTTGAGATGAAGGCAACAGGGGATGAGATAGCCTTAAGCACAGGCAGATTATTCAAGGCTGCGGAGGATGCTTATTCTGCTGTTGCCGAGGTGTCGCAGACTGCCAAGGTAATTGCAGAGAATGCAGGAGAGGCGTCTTCGGCGGTGGAGGATACATCCGCTGCTGTTGAGGAGATAAATGCCTCGGTAAAGGAAGTTGAGGGCAATGCAAGGGAATCAGCCCGTCTGGCGTCAAACACCAGGGCCATGCTTGGAGGGCAGTGCATAGATGAGGTTTCAGACGCCATAACCAGTATGGATACGCTGATGTCGGAAGTTAAGCAGTCTTCTGAAATAGTAAGCCGGCTCAGCGGCAGGTCAGCGGATATAGAAAAGGTATTAAAGGTGATAAAGGATGTTACAGAGCAGACAAACCTCCTGAGCCTGAATGCCGCAATACTTGCAGCGCAGGCAGGCGAATACGGGAAGAGTTTCTCTGTTGTGGCTGATGAGATAAGAGGGCTGAGCGACAGGACTTCCGCTTCAACAAAGGAGATATCCAATATAGTTAAAACAATACAGTCTGAAATAGCGGACGCGGTAAAGGCCATAGACAGCAATATGAACAGGGCAGCCGAAAGTCATACCCTGGTCTATAAGTCCGGGGAAGATATGGCCAGGGCGCTGGAAGTTGCGCAGAAGTCTGCGGCCATGGCGGATGCAATAGAAAGGGCCACAGGGGAGCAGACTAAAGGACTTAAGCAGATTGCGGTTTCAGTAGAGAATATCCGTAAGATGATGGAGCATACCGCGAAGGCAACACAGGAACAGCAGACAGGGACAGCCCATCTTCTTGAGAGCGTTAGCGACGTCAAAGATGCAGCGGATATTGTCAAGCGCGGCGCCGAAGAAGAGGCGGCGGGGATAAAGGCGGTATCAACGAATCTTGAGCTTGCAGATGAGCGGATAAAGCAGATAGGGGAGGCAACATCAGGTTATCAGAAGGTTAATGAGGGCACTGCTGACGCTATGGAGCAAATGCGGGCGATAGGAATGGCTGCCGTGAAAGATGTTGAAGAGGTCTCAATCTCCCTGACAACGCTTTCTAAGGAAATTGAACTGCTCAAAAAAGAGATGGAGGCCTTTAAGGTTAAAAATGCGAAATAGAGCAGCAGAGCAGCAGGCAAACAAATCACCTGTTATTACTGCGCTACTGTTCTGAGGGGTGTTATGGAAAAATTTGCCGTTTTTAAAATAGGGGAAGAAGATTTCGGCGTCAATATAAACAGGGTTGTTGAGATTCTGAAATCACAAAAAATCTATTTTCTCCCTGAACTGCCTGATTTTATCTCAGGCGTTATAAATGTCAGGGGCGATGTAATCCCTTTGCTGGACCTTAGAAAGCGATTCGGCATTCATACCGGGGCCGAAAAATGCCGGATAATAGTGGTCCGCTGTGAGGATGAGAAGATAGGGCTTCTGGTGGATGAAATAGATAAGATAATCCCATTCCATCCGGAGGAGATAAGCGCTCCTCCAGCCATGTTTAAGGGGTTGAAGACAGAATATCTTACAGGCCTGGGCAAAAAAGAAGACAGGATAATAATACTTCTTAATATTGAAAGGCTTCTTACATCAGAAGAAAAGATAGCGCTTCAGTCCGCATCTCTTACAGCCGACGGCCTGTCTAACGATTCATAGCGCCTACAACGCATGGAAAGGAAAAAATGCAGGAACCGGAATATCTGCTTGACAGCGAAGATGTAGAGGTAAGAAGAGAAGCTGTTGAACGGTTGAGAGGCGTTACGTCGGAGACCTCCATCAGATTGCTTCTTAAGGCAATGAAGGACGTCAGCTGGAGGGTGAGAAAGACGGCGGTTGACATTCTGTTCAATGACTATTCCATAGAAGCGTATATCAACGGCTTGATTGCCCTTCTTTATATTGATGATAATGCAGGCGCCAGGAACTCAGCCATAGAAACCCTCATAAAGCTGGACAAAAAAGCCACACTTTTTTTAGTTGAGGCTTTTAATACTCAGAACAGGGATGTGAGGAAATTTATAATAGATGTGCTCGGCGAGTTCAGAGATAAGAGGTCGCTGCCTCTGATGCTTGAAGCCCTTAAAGACGAGGATGACAATGTCAGGGCGTCCGCTGTTGAGCATCTTGGAAAAATAGGCGAACCGGCGGTTGTGAATGCGCTGATAGAGATACTTGAAAGCGGCGACCTGTGGACGTCATATCCCGCCGCTGATGCGCTTGGAAGGATTGGCGACAGGAAGGCTGTGCCTTCTCTTGTTAAAGCCCTTTCTACAAAGACCCTCAGAGAACCGGTGCTAAAGGCGCTTGGCAGGTTTTCTGCGCCTGAAACGCTCAAGAACATAGTTCCCCTTCTTGAGGACTCGTCAAAGACAATACAGGAAGAAGC
>Ga0051980_10003744_pt1 | contig 11523 bp, 13 predicted proteins | sample CryGey13umfilter_2_FD_55014 | JGI IMG/M metagenome (GOLD analysis project Ga0051980, IMG submission 55014) | Groundwater microbial communities from aquifer in Utah, USA - Crystal Geyser 4/9/14 3 um filter | ecosystem: Environmental > Aquatic > Deep subsurface > Groundwater | place: USA: Utah...
CTCGGGTAACTCGCCGACGCTGGGCTTGGCCAGCTCGGGGTTCACGCTGCCACGGCCACCGCCTGCGCCGGGGCCGAAGTCTCCGGTGGCACCGCCAGTGTTGACGCTGGGCGGCTTCATGCCGTAAAACTTGCGCACGTTGGCAAAGTAATTTTCAAAACCGATTTCAAAAAATCCTTTTCCAGCGGCTGAGCCTTCCTTGAACTTGGCAATGACCTGGTTCAGCGACACCACCAGGTCGCTGGCGAGTGAGCGGGCAATGTCCTGGCTGCTTTTTTGCAGGCTGGACAAGGCGATGTTGAATTTTTCAGCCTCGGCGGCCTGCTCGGCGGTGACGGTGGCCACCAGCTTGCCTTTGGCGGCCAGGTCGTTGAGCAGCGGCGCGACTTCTTTCAGGCTTTTGCCAAACAGCTCCTGGCTGAGCCGGGCTTTGTTGCCGTCGTCGGCAAAGCCGCTCAGGGCGGTGGCGATCTTGAGTAGCGCTTGGGCTGGGTCAAGGCTTTTGAGGTTTTCCACACTCAGTCCAATAGCCTCGATAGCTTGGGCCTGGGGGCTGTCTGGTTTGGCGGCGTTGAGGGTCTGGTTGAGCCTGANGAGCGCGTTGGTGACCGTGTCCATCTTGGTGCCGGTTCGGGCGGCCACGTCTTCAAGCGCGCTGATGTTTTCTATGCTGGCGCCGGTGGCGTCTTTGATGTCGTTGAGGGCATCAATGCTGTCAAGCACCGACTTGGTGAAGGCCACCAGGCCGACCACGCTAAAGCCTGCGCCCAGGCTGGTGGCCAGACCCACCGCACCCACTTTGAGGCTGTTGATGTTGCTGGCGGCGGTTTTGAAGGCAGCAGCGGTTTTGTCTTGCGCGCTGAGAACGATTTTGACGTTGGTGGCCATTACTGCACCATGCCTGCCGCGCGGGCAGCGGCCATGATTTCGTCAACGGTTTGCACTGGCGCTATTTCTGGTGCCGGGTTGGCCTGCTGCCAGAGGGCGGGCATGAAGTCGCCCGCGTGCCAGAGGCGCCCGGGCGCGGGCGACTTGCAGCGGGCCGTTGGCGGTGGCGGCCAGCAGCGCGGCGGCCATGCTCCACTGGGCGGCGGGCAGCGGCTCTTCACATTCCAGGGCGTAATGCTGGGCGAATTCTTGCGCGGTCATGGTTTGCTGGAGCTGTTGCAAGGTGGTTCCCATTCGTTGTGCCAGCCGGAGGGCAAACCGGAGCTCGGGCTGGCTGGTTAGTTTTTTGCTTCGGCCTCGGCGTTGAAACCGCTCAGGCGCCAGGCGGTGTTGAACAAGGTGATGGCCTGATCGGCGTGGGCGCCGCCGAAGGTTTGCCACTGGGTTTTGGTGAACAGGGGCAGGCCATCGGCATCGAGCACGCACAGGGCCAGCATGACGGGCATGATGGCGTGCACGCTGGCGGTGTCATCAGGGTCTGGCGTGGCGGTGTCGCGGCGCAGGGTGACGATTTGCTGCTGCACGGCCATGCGCTCTGACAGCAGCAGGCCGCGCACCACCACCTGGCCGCCCAAGGCGGGCACCTCGGCCGTTTCCTTGGGGGTAACGGGCGGGGCGACTTCGGCGCGCTTTAAAACAGCCATGGTGATTAATTAGAGTAGGCGAACACCGGGCCAGTGAGCTTGAAGCTGACAGGGGTGGTGACGGGGCCGCCAGTGCTGCCGCCGGGGGCAAGGCTAACTGTTGGGTAGCAGTCAAACAGTACGCGGGCGCCACTGGCAAAGGTGAGCTTGACGGCGCGGGTGCCTTTGACGTTGTCGGCTTTTTTGAGTTCCACCAGCGCGGGGTCAGCCGGGTCCCACAGGCTGCCAAAGCTGTAGGCCAGCGCGGATTTGACGCCGGGGATGAGTTTGGTGGTGTCGTCGTGGATGGTGGTGATGTCGATGTCTGCGGCCTCGCCGCCGCTGGCGTTGACGTCCTGGAAGGTGGCGGCGCTGGCACCAAAGGTGACAAGTTGGCCGCTGCCGCTGGTGAAGGTGTTGAAGAGGGTGCTGTCAATGCCGTCAAGGCTAAAACTGTTGGCATCCACTGAGGTGACCTTGACCACGGCGTTGTTGAGCTCGATCATGCCATTGATGGTGAGTTTGACCTCTTGCCCGGTGGTGTATCCATGGGCGGTGCAGCTGACCACGGCGGGGCTGGCCTTGCTGATGGCNGTGATGGTTTTGGCGGTGGCCAGGACGGTTTGCACCGCGACTTGCACTTTGGACCAGATGTTGACGGTTGCCATGGTGGGGACTTTCTAAAAAATTAAAGGAGGATGTCGGGGGCTTCAGGGCGCACCAGATAAGCAAAAACCCAGGTTTGCAGGCGTGAGGCAAACAAAATCTCAGCATCACCATTGAGCACCGGGCGCGAGCTGGTCATGTGCCAGCCCTGGCTGGCCAATGCGGCCAAGGTGGGGCTGGCTGCCAGCAGCTTTTCCACCGCCAGGCCAAAAGCACGGGTGTCTGCGGCGGCGCTGCTTTTGTGGCTGATGATGCAATGCACTTGCACCGTCAGCTCACGGCGCTCAAGGCTGCTGATGGTGAAGGGCTCAGCCGACTCGCCACTGCTGCTTTCTTCCAGCACGATGGCTGGCAGTTGGGCAGGTTGCAGCGGGTCAATCGGNTCAACAAAGACACGCCCTGCAGCCACGGTGCCGCCTGCTGCCAGCACGCTGTGCAGAGCATCAAGGATTTGCTGTTGTGCATGGGCCATGGTGCTTATTGCCGCAGTTGCAAGGTGCTGATGCCAGTGCCATCGGGCTGGTGCTCCACAATGCTGTAAGTCACCCCACCGGCCACCACGGATAAGCCCACCGGGTTGGCGGGCACATCAGCGGTGGCCATGGTCAGGGTGGGGGCATTGCTGGCCATGCCAAAGGGGCCGACTGACCCGAGCGCAAACGCCGCGTCAAAAATCGCCGCCTTGGTGACCCCGCTGAGGGTGACGCTGGTGGCAAATTCAGACAAGTTCATAAATGCGCTGATGTCTTTGGTGAACATGGCTTAAGCTTTAGGCCTAGACCGTCAACGCGTCGACCATGGTGGCGAACGACTCAACGTTACGCACGGCCACATCTACGTCTTGCAGGGTGACTACGCGCACAGTTCCGGCGGTGCTTCCTGTGTAGGGGTCAACCATGAGGTCTAAGCTGCCCCACATGCCGATGATGAGGTCGGCAAAGTTGCCAAACAGGATGGCCGAGCAGACGCCTGAGCTAGTGCCTTTGGTCAAGTTGCTTGGCACGCCGTTGGTGATGGCGGCACGGTAGCCGTTGATGGGGGTGTTGCCAGCGTCCCATACAGGCATGCCGTTGGTGGATGCAAACTTTTGTGTTGATTTGAGCTTGCCGCGCACCTTGGCGTTGGTGAGGTAGCCCATAGCGCCTACGTCTGCATTGGCGGCGGCCACTGCGGTTTCGAGGTCGATCATGTTTTGCCATGTAGGCGCTAGGCCGTTAGCGCCGCCGATGACACCGGCGGTGATGAGGGTAAGCAGGCCAGATGGCTGGTTGCTGGCACCGCTGCCGTTGATTGCGGCTTGCTGGATGGCCAGGCCGAGCACAGTGGCTAAGTCAGTTTGCACCATGTTTTCCACGTCGATGCTTGATTGCAGCAGCAGGCGGCGGCTGATGTCAGTGAATGCACCAACAGTTTTTGGTGTCATAGTGACTTGCGCTAGGGTTTGCTGCGACTCAGTCGGTGCGGAGTTTTCTGCTACCCAATAGGCTGTAGCGGCGCCTGACTGTTTGGGGATGGCTACCTGACCCACCAAGCCGGTGAGCATGCGCGCGCCCAGGCTGTCAATGACCATGGCGTGGCGCAGGGCACTGATGAAGTCTTGCGGGCGCAGGTCTGTGGCCACGGTGTAGCCGCCCGCATTGGCGGTGCCAGCGGTGAGATCGCGCTTTTGAACGTCGGTTGGCAAAAAGAAGCCACGGGCGGTTTTGCCCATTTTCTTACTCACAGCTTCAGATGCGGCGCGCTCCAGGCCAGCGGCCTCTTGGGCGGCGCGGTCACCGGGGTTGGCCATGGCGTTGATGGCGCGCATGACGCTGTACTGCTTGACTTCGGCGTGGCTTAGGCCGATGTCTGATGTGGGCAGGGGTTTGCTGGCCAGGTGTTTTAGGGCGATTTGTTGAAATTCTTCGACGGTTTTGCCGTCTTGGATGGCGCGCAGGGCTAGGTCAGCGCCGCCGGGGATGGTGGCTGCAATGGCGCTGATTTCTGCGGCGTGGTTGCGCTGGGCAACGACTTGGGTGGTTTCTGTGGTCATGATGGCTTTCTGTTGAGTGTTGGAGGTTGCGGCGGGTGTTGCTTTGTCTTCAGGGTCTGCGGTGGGGCCGTCCATAGGCTCTACGGCAGCGTCTTCAGGTTCGGGCTTGTCCGTTTGCCAAACGGTGACTTGCACCGTGAGGTCTTTGGTAGAGATGTCGGCATCGGCGCTGCGGCCAATGCCCACGCTGGCATCAGCGGGGACGCTGACAAGCGAGATTTCAAAGGGCTCCCAGTCTGTGACGCGGTAGGTTTCCACACCGTCCTTTGTCTCAATAAGTTGCGCTTTGTGGATCATGTAGCCGACGGACACGTTGCGGCGGATGCCGCCGAGTACGTCTTGCCACACTTCTTCTGCCCGAGCGCTTTTCCCAAAGCGGACTACAGCACGACCTACCCGGTCAGTACCGATTTGGACAGATTCGATAACGCCCACAACGTCTTTAGAGTCGTGGTCGCATAAGAGGTTAGCGCCGGTGCGCAGGCGACCGGTACGCATGGATGAGGCGGTGCAGTCCAGCACTTCAATGCCCCAATATCGTTCGTAAGGGGTTTCGCTGGCAAAGGCCAGGGTGGCGGTGCGGGTGGCTTCGTCAATGGCGCGGCGTTCTACCGTGAGGGCGCGCTCGGCCCGGCCTTTTTCAAGGTGGCGCTGGAGGCTTTCAGGTAACGTTGTTTTTGACATAGGGGCGACTTTCTCAGGGCTGATATGACATAAGCAAGGCAGGCTGTGTCATGGGTTGCAATTTATTTTGTTTTTGTTGGCTGGCGGTGCGATAAACCGGTTCTCAAGCGTTTAGGGTACAGGCGCAGGTTGGGCCGCTTGGACACCAGGTGTTGGGTCGTAGGCTGTGAGTTGCACGCCTAAAAGTTTTGCGCTAGCTTGGGCGGCTGCGATGCTGGTGAGGGTGTCGTCAAAGTCGTAGCCCATGGCGTTTGCCAGGTCTTGCGGGGCCATGAGGCCGGCTTTGACTGCCAGTATCTTGGCCTCCATATCGCCTTTGGGGTCTACCCATTCCCAGCGGCGGGCTTGCCATTCGTGGGCGCTGAATTTGGCTATTTTTGAGGCGGGTAAGGCGCTGCCGTTGGCCATGGTGATGGCACCACTGAGTAGCGCGCTTTGAAGCCATAGTTTGTACACGGGCTCCATAAATGCGCCGATAAACCACTCTTGGTCGGATGCCCAGCGGTCGCGCTCTTCCAGGCTGCCGGATCGGATACTGGAGTAGCTGACGCCTTCGAGGTCGTTGGCTAGGCTGTGGTAGGCCACACGCCAGCCGCTGGCAATGCGCTGCAAGGTGGTTTTGACAAAGGGGCCAAATACTTCATTGGGGTATTTGCTGTCAAACTGCTGGAAGCCAACGCCCTGCGGGAGTGTGTCGAAGGTGCCGGGTTGGCTAGCAGTGATGGGTTGGCCGCTTTCGTCCATGCCGCCAATGGGGGCTTGTCCGTCTGGCGTTGTAAAGAATCCATAGTGGTTTGCGCCGTGCTCTGCGGCTAGCAGGGCAGACAGTTTGAAGTTGCCCAGGTGGTGCAGGCTAAGCATGCCTGCGGCCATCCAGGGCACGCCGCGCATTTGTTCGGCGCGCTCAATTTTGAAGCAGTGCAGGGTTTCGGTGGTTGGTATGCGCACGCGCTGGCGGTTGCTTTGAACGCCGTCATTGGGGTGGGCGGCGTAGAGGGTAGAGCCACTGGGCGGCGGTAGTCGTCAACCTCAACGCCCAAAATGATGGCGTTTGTGGTGGCTGTTTTGCCCACGTTCAGGGTAGTGTCGATGCGGTCTACGTCGATGATTTGCAGGGCGATGCCGTATTTGTTGGCAGCTTCAGTGCCTCGGACGATGCGCACCAAAAATTCTCCGTCAGACGGTAGGCCTCCTACCAAGGTGTCGCAGATGTCGCGCAGGCTTTGGCGCCCAGTGATGTCGCAGGCTTGGGACCAGTCTTTCCAGGCGGTTTCAATGGCGGTGTTGGCCAGGCGGTCTTGTATGCCAGGGCGGTCTTCTGTGCGGACTTGTAGGCGCACACCGCCGGGGCCGATGATGTTGTTTTTGCACATGCCCGCGAATTTGACGGCGTAGTCGTTGTTTTGGAGCAGCTCGCGGCCACGGCTGCGTAGTTTGTTGAGGTCGCTGCGGAGCTCGTGGTTAAGGCTAGCTTCGGTGGCCATCCAGTTTGCGGTGAGGCGGTCCATCCGGGCAGCCTGGAAGCTGCGCTGGTGGGCGGGTTTTGGTGTGCCGCGCAGCCAGGTAGCGGCTTTGTTCAAGATGGTTTTGATTTGCATAGCTGCGGGGGTGGGTTATGGACCAAAGCGGACTAGGACGCGCCGGGGGTCTGGCAGGCCACGGGCAAGGCGGGCGCGGGCGGCTTCTTGGGAGACTTCAAAGCGATAGCGGTCACGCAGGGAGAGTAAGTCTGGTATGCCTAACCGTTGGAGCTTGCGCCCTGCTATTTCGTAGCTGGCGGCGCTGAGGTTGTTGGGGTTTTCAAGGTAGGCCTCAACCGCTTCTAAGGCTTTGCGGGCGTGGCTGCGGGCGTCAAAACTAGCACCGGAGTAACCGGCTGATATGGTGATGTTGCCGCTGGCTATGGTGTGGACTTCACCGGATTTACTGACTTGGGCGCGCCATTCGTAGCTACCTGCTGTCCAGGCTGCAGTGGTGGCGGCGTCTACGGTGATGAGGTGGTTGTCACCTTGCGCGATGGCATGCAAAAGTGATTTTTGCCGTGGCGTTGATCAGGGTGTAGGTAAGGGTCCACCCATTAGCGGCGCTGTAGTCTGGCAGGGAGCGAAGCCAGATGGCGGTGTCGCCGGCAATAAGAGTAGCGGGTTCGGTGGTGGGGGTTTTGGCGGCCATATTGGGGGACTATGGCGGCGCAAGAATGACATAAGCAAGGCAGGCGGTGTCATGGCGCGGGGCGGGCCGCTGCCTGAGGGTGGTTTGCCAGGTGGGGTTGCTATTTGCCGGTGATAACGCGCCATATTTGGCGTTCGCTTAGGTTGTGGTGTCTTGACAGGTAGGCAATGTGTTCGCCTTTTTGAAATTGGCGGCGGATGGTTTCGTTACGGATGCTGCGGCCTTGCCCTTCTTGCCGGCTGATGTAGACGCGGTCGCCCCCAAAGATTCGTCTGGCCTGGGCGCTGGCATGCTGGGCAATGTGCTGGCGGATTTTGGTGCGCACCTCTGGCGGTGAGAGTGCAAGGGCGCAGGCAATGGTGTATTCGACCACGTCTTCGGTGACGGGGACAGCGTCAAGTAGCTTGGCTGCCAGGGCGGGGCTGATGAGGTCAATAGGGGTGTTGGTGTTTACCATGATGCTGTTGGTCGGTAAAGTTGGCGGGCTGGGCGGGCGAAGGGCTTGGGGTGCGGTGGGGTGGCGGGATTGTTGCTATTTATTTGATAGCTGTTTGCGCTTGCTGTACCTTGGCTAGATGCTTGTTTGTCTTGTAAGCTCCCGACCAGGCGGGTTTCCAGCTTGTCCCAATCAGCCTTGGTGAAGCGGTGCAGGCGAAGCTCAGGGTGGTGGGCGGCGGCGTAGGCGTAGACCCAGGTGTCTAGGGCTTCGTTGCGCGCGCCACGGCGGTTGATGAAGCGATTTTTGGACGGGTCGTAGGTCTCGGACACCAGGCCGGGAAAGTATTCGCTGGGTAGCTGGTCGGTGAAGTGGGTGATGCGGGTGTCAGGCGTCTTGTCGGCGTCGGTGCTTAGGCGGCTGTAGAGCCAGTGTTTGGCGCCTACGGTGCCGATGTGGTAGACCATGACGCCGCGTCTGTCGTTGCGCCCGCGCCAGTCCACGTCGTGCAGCTTGCCTTTGGATAACACCGGGGCGTTGTTGGGCACAGCGCCAAAAATTGCCATTGGGCGGCGCACGCGGCGGGTGCGCACGTAGTTTTTTACGTCTTCGGTGCGGTGGCCGCCCGCGTCGTTGGCCATGGCTTCGACGCGCATCAGGGCTCCGCTGGCGTGCAGGATGGGGGTGTTGAGCAGTTCGGTGAGTGCTGTCCATACGTCATCATTGGCAGGGTCTCCGGGCAGTTCGATGTAGTCAAGTACCCAAAATGCCAGGCCACGGCCCCAGCCGACGATTTGCACGGCCAGGCGGTTGTCTTGGGTGTCGATGCCTGCGGTGATGCACAGCACGCCATGTGGGGCGGTGCGCAGCGGGTAGGCTTCAGCGCGGTCGGCGATGGCGTTGTGTTTGACGGCGCGCATGGCGGCGTCTTCCCAGGGCTCGGCTAGGCGGTCGTTCAAGAAGGTTTTTAGGCGGGCCGGTTCGTTTTGCACGTCGCGCCAGGTCTCAATCAGGTCTAGCCAGCGTGGCCCCAGGCCGAATTGGTAGTAGAGGCAGTTGATGTGGTAGCCGCGCATTTTTGCGCCGGGGTTGTCGGGCACCCACTGGCCATCGCGGATCATCTGGGTCTTGTGGTGCTCGTCAATGGTTGCACCGCATTCTTGGCACACGTACCAGCATTGTTTGGCGTCAGGTGTCCAGTGCAGGCCTGCCCATTGCAGGTGCTGCATGTGGCCGCAGTGTGGGCACGGCACGTGGTAGCGGCGCTGGTCGGATTTGTTCCACAGCTGCTCGATGCGGCTTAGGCCTTTGATTTGCGGGCTGCTGATGTAGAGGCTTTTGCTGGTGGCGGGGAAGGCGCTGGTGCGGCCTTTGAGCATTTCCAGCGGATCATCACCGCCGGACAGGTTGTTTGAAAATTCGTCAACCTCGTCAACGATCATGGTTCGCACGGTGGTGGACTTCAGGCGGCTGGGGCTGCCCGCGTGCTCCATGTAGAGCTGTCCACCGGCGAAGTCTTTGAAAGTGCGGGTGTTGGCGCTGTCACGGCTGGCCACGCTGGTGAGCGCGAGTTTGACGGCGGGGGATTCGTCAATCATGGGGTTGAGTTTTTGGGCAACCCATTTATTCATGCTGACCTCGCCGGGCAGGCAGACCATGACCGGGCCGGGGTCGTGCGCCATGACGTAGCCTAAGGTGTTGATGGCGGCCTCGGTTTTGCCGAACTGAATCGGGAACATCATGACTGCCTCGCGCACGGTGCTGTGCACGCTCATGCAGTCCATGGGCTCGCGCAGCGGGGGGTTGTTGGCGGTGATCCACTGCCCGGCCATGGCGCTGCCTTTGCTGCTTAGGCGACGCTCCTGGTCAGCCCATTCGCTTACCGTGAGCGCCGGGCGCGGTGCCAAGGCGCGGGCAATGGCCGCGTAGATGCCGGGCGCGGCGTTGGGGGGTTTTGCGGGGTTAGGCGCGTCTTGTCGCATGGTTTTATAAGCGTTTTAAAGCTGTAGCGCTTGTAAGTATTGTGTTAGTAGCTATTGAATTGATAGTGCTTTTTCACGAGTCATCTTGAAACCTTGTATGGCGCGGAGGTGGCCGCCGTAATGTCTGGCCGCGCCNGCTCCGACAAGTTTTCCATCTCCATGCTTTTTTTGCGATAGTTGTTGAGNGATTTGATTTCTCAAACCATTCGTTCCGCCCATCATTTGGCTAATTTGTGTCCACTTTTCATGTTTTCTGAGCGAACGGCAAAGGCCGGGGTGTGCGGTGGCAATGAACACGGATTTGGTGCGGGCGTGGTAAGTGTTGACGTCGGTGAATTGCAGGCGCGCCACTTCATTTAAAAACCGTAGACCAATGCCTGCGCCCTGCCATTCCGGCATAACTACCATGCGCGCCGCGCGCATGCCGCCTGCATCAAGTTTTGGACTGATAGCGATATGTGAGACCGCCTCGCCTTCAATGAATCCGACGTAATAACGGCGGCAATCATGCGCGGCAGCTTCAGATAGTGATGCGGTTCAAATATAGGCCAGTACGAGCCGTTTGTCGCGAAAACCTCAAGCTCAAACTTTGGCCGCCGCCAAAGTGACCCCCGTTGCAGTTCTCCGGTGCGGGTGTCAAACACCCAGTCGGGCTCGACCCAGTCCAGGATGTCGTAATGGCAGGACAACAGCACGGCCTGCCCGGTGCCGCGTTTGAAGGATTTGCTGAAGGCCCCGGCGCCGACCTTGGCAATCTGGCGGTCGACTACGCTGGTGAACTCGTCAATGATGACGCGCGGGTAGCCCTCGGCAATGACGCGGGCTAGGCCAGCGCGGAACTTTTCGCCGTTGCTCAGGGCATGGAACGGGCGAAGCCAGGCGGGAACGCTGCCTAAGCCTACGGCAGACAGGGCGCTGGTCACGTCGTCAAAGCTGCCGCCGGGGGCGATGCATTCGACAATGGGTTTGTCTAGCGACCAGCCGGTGTCGCCGTCGTAAATGCCAACGTCAGGCCAGATGGTGCGGCCAATGCTGGTTTTGCCGCTGCCCGACGGGCCGACAACCACGCCAATTTTCCAGTCAGCGTCTTCCAGGGGAAGGTCAGCGTCAATGCTGAAGTCGGCGCCGCTTTCGCAGTTAAACAGGCTTTTGACGCGGGCGGCGCGATAAGTGTTGAAGTCGGAGCAGTTGTTGCGGATTTGAATTTTCATGGTCAGTTCACCAGCACTTTGCAGTCATAGCCCTGGCCTTGTAGGGTGTCAAACACTTGCGCCTGGTTACTTTCATCCTTGCATAACACAAGAATTGAATACTTCTCAACGTACTCGAATGCCGGTTTTTCAGGCGCCGGCCGGTTTGTGATGAGGGCGTGCTCTGGCAGTATGGCGTCAAGGGTTTCAGAGTCAAAACCTAGCAGGGATAAGTCGTAATCAAATTCAATCAAGTCCTCGATCTCGCGCGCCAAAGTCGCCATGTCCCAGGCGGCGTTTTCGGCCAGCTTGTTGTCGGCGATGACGTAGGCGCGGCGCTGGGCGCTGGTCAGGTGTGCCAGGCGGATGGCGGGAACGGTGACTAGGCCGATGCTCTGCGCGGCCATGACGCGGCCATGGCCTGCAATCAGGGTGTTGTCGGCGTCGATTAGTACCGGGTTGGTAAAGCCAAATTCTTTGATGCTGGCCGCTATTTGTGCAACTTGCTCCGGGCTGTGGGTGCGGCTGTTGCGGGCGTAGGGTACTAAAGTATCGGTGGGTAGGTGCTCGATTTGATCTGGTAGGTGGGGCGTGGTCATGATGCGGCGGCTTTCTTCAGTTGGTCAAAATGGTGGCTGGCACTTTTTAGGGTGTGTTCAAAGGCTTCGCGTAGGGTGCTTCGCACGGCTGCCTCTTCTGTTTGTGCAGCAACTATTGGGGCGATGCTGGTGGCGAGGTTTTCTAAGCGTTGGCGTACTTCGACCATGGCGGTGGCGACCAGGCCTTCTAC
>Ga0051980_10003748_pt1 | contig 11519 bp, 10 predicted proteins | sample CryGey13umfilter_2_FD_55014 | JGI IMG/M metagenome (GOLD analysis project Ga0051980, IMG submission 55014) | Groundwater microbial communities from aquifer in Utah, USA - Crystal Geyser 4/9/14 3 um filter | ecosystem: Environmental > Aquatic > Deep subsurface > Groundwater | place: USA: Utah...
AAGTAATGAGTAATGAGTTTCAGAATTGATACTAACCGCTATAAAATTGATTACCTCACTTTAGAGTATTAAGTATTTTTGTTCTGGTGCAAGATCTCAGTAAAAGAAATATTAAGTTTTCTAAATAAAGGTAAAATAATATTAAATTAAGTTATAAAAAATAAGAAAAAATGTTCATTAAATGTAAGGTAAAATAAGGCACAAAAGAGAACAAAAAATTAAAAAATCTCTTAAGTTATTCCCTCACAAAAAAATATTTATGATTGCCACAACAGAATCAAAAACCTTTGTCTTATTTCCTCCTATCAGTGGTAATGAAGCAAAAATATCAGCTTTAGTTAACAATAATAACCAAGTATATTTACCTAAAACTAATCTCAAATTAGAACACATAAAATCTGGATTTGCCTGTGCTTTACATATGCACCAACCCACCATTCCAGCAGGAGAAAATGGAGCGTTAATCTGTAATTTACAGCAGATGTTTAATAATCAAGGTGACGGTGATAACCATAACGCTAGTGTTTTTGCTTGGTGTTATAGTCGTATGGGTGAATTTATCCCTCAATTAGTTGCTGATGGTTGTAACCCTCGCATCATGTTAGATTATTCGGGCAATTTACTCTGGGGTTTACAGCAAATGGAGCGTAATGATGTTATTGATAATCTCAAAACCATTACTTGCCATCGCCAATATCAGCCTTATGTAGAGTGGTTAGGTACAATGTGGTCTCACGCCGTCGCACCTTCAACTCCAATTCCCGATTTAAAATTACAAATTCAAGCATGGCAACATCATTTTGCTTCTATTTTCGGTGAAGAAGCCTTATCACGGGTAAAAGGTTTTTCTCCTCCTGAAATGCACCTTCCTAACCATCCTGACACTTTTTATGAATATGTTAAAGCGCTTAAAGATTGCGGTTATCGTTGGTTATTAGTTCAAGAACATACCGTTGAAAATATCGATGGTTCAGGGCTAGATCATAGACAAAAATATATACCTAATCGTTTAGTGGCCAAAAATTCCAGAGGAGAAGTTATTAGTATTACAGCTTTAATTAAAACTCAGGGCTCAGATACAAAATTAGTGGCACAAATGCAACCTTATCATGAAGCGAAAACTTTAGGCAAACAAGACATTAAAGGTGTTTCTATTCCTTCTTGTGTTAGTCAAATTGCTGACGGTGAAAACGGTGGCGTGATGATGAATGAGTTTCCTCGTGGTTTTCAACCTTTATGGTATGATCTTAAAAATGGTAGCGATGTCGTGGGCTTTAATGGTACAGAATATCTTGAGTTAGTGGAAGCTAACGGCATTCACCCTGAAGATTATCCTATATGTCAACCAGTGGGGCAACATAAAATTTGGGCAAAAGTTGGCTATAATATCACTCCTGCTACGGTAGAAAGTGCCATCGCCGATCTTAATCAAAATGATCATCAATTCCACATGGATGGCGCATCATGGACAAATGATTTAAGCTGGGTAAAAGGTTATGAAAATGTCCTTGAGCCGATGAATAAATTAAGTGCTATGTTTCATCAAAAATATGATCGTTTAGTAGCAGAAGATCCCACTGTAACACAAAGAGCAGATTATCAAGAAGCCTTACTTTATAATTTATTATTACAAACAAGCTGTTTCCGTTATTGGGGACAAGGAATATGGACAGATTACGCCCGTGAGTTATACCGTCGGGGGGAAGAACTTTGTAAATAATTTATAACACAAAAAGCTATATATTTCTAAAAAGAATTAACCTTTCCAAATAATCTCATCTTTTAAATCTTCCTCATCCATAGTGATTTTTTCATGAATAGTCAAATCATAGTAACTGTTGTGGGTTGTTACTTGAGATTGAGTGGAAAGAATAGTTTTTTCATGGTTTTCGACAATTGTAGCTCTTTTAGAATTTATAGTAGTTTTGTCAAGATATTGAATCGCATTTGTATCAATACCTTCTGGAGCAAAATGTGTAAGAAAAAAAGTCAAAGTTTCTTGTTTAATATATCCTTTTAAAACTGCTAAAGAGCCGAATTTTATCCCTAATTGTTCTTGCTCATCAAGGATTGCTTTTATATCTTTTTCTTTCAATAATCCAGCTTCAATAAAATAATAACCCATTCGTTGTTTTTTGTCATCACAAGCTAATTGTTTGATCTTTTCCGCAAAAAAATCCGCCGTTTGTTGATCAATCCAACCATGAAGGGCGAGAATTTCTCCTAATTTTAAATGAGTATAAATACTTTGTTCAATCAATGCCACATGAATTTGGCCACTATTAATTAATCCAGCTTCTTCTAAAATTTCTCCTACAGGTTTTTTGATTAAGATATGTTTTGACATAATTATTTGTTTTAAAATATTAGTGTAAAAATTTGATTTCTTAAAAATATATTAATTAATTTATATATTATTACATTTTTTTAAAACTTAAATTAAAGTTAACAATTTGATAAAAATAACCGAAATTAATTGTTATAAATCGAAAATTTAGTTTAATAAACTTAATAATTGAAAAATAAATATTCAGAAGATTTAGGTTGACAAAAACCTGTGATTATCTAATTTACAGACTATAATTAAGAAAAGACTATTTATTATCAGGAACTTTTAAAATTTTTATCAGTCAACAAAATTAAGTATTTTCATATATTTTGATTATCGTGATTAATATAAAACATAAATTATTAAATTTAATCCTTTTCTTTACTATTACTTTTAGTTTGATATTGGGTAATGCCAATATTACTCAGGCTATTCCTTGGCAAGAATTGATTTTAAGAGGAATTCAAGTCATTCAAATTAGTAATATTAGTGATGAACAAGAAGTTGAATTTGGCGCTCAAATACGGCAACAATTAATTGCTCAAAGAAAAGTTAAATTATATCAAAATCGAGATTTATCTAATTATATTAATCAAATAGGACAAAGATTAGTTTCTGTTAGTAGTAGATCTGATTTACCTTATACTTTTCAGGTGGTAAATAATCCTGAAATTAATGCTTTTGCCACCATGGGGGGTTTTATTTACTTAAATACAGGTTTAATTAAAAAAGCCTCTAATGAAGCAGAATTAGCTAGTGTGATGGCCCATGAAATTGGTCATGTGGTAGCTCGTCACTCTCAAAAACAAATGCGACAACAAGCGGTAACTCAGGGGTTATTAAGTGCTGCTGGATTAGATAAAACTAAAGCGGTACAATTAGGCGTTGCTTTAGCCTTAGATTTACCCTATAGCCGTAAAGACGAGTATGAAGCGGATGACTTGGGTTTACAAATATTATATGATGCTGGTTACGCCCCTGGAGCTATGGTTAATTTCATGACAAAATTAGGACAATTAGGAGGTAAAACACCTACTTTACTTAGTACTCATCCTAATGGTGGCGATCGCGCAGTAGCTTTGGCTCAAAAAATTCCTCGTAATATAGCTTTTAAAGGAGACGGTTTAAACGAACAGGAATATAGATATAATATTCGAGCATTAAGATAAGAATTTTTTAAATTTAGTCAAATAGAGTGGGCAATGCCCACATAAATCAATAAGTTAACAGGTTATTAAGGATTTTTGATCTTGACTTAAATATTCTTTTAACTGTGTTTCAATTTGAACTTTAACAATTTCCCGATATTCCATAAAATGTTCATTATGGGCGCAAAGAGTTAAATAATGTTCCCATACTGCAGGATTATGTTTGATAATACTAAAAAGATGATGCCAAAATTTCCAACGGGTATCTCGCTTTATGCCTTGTCGCCATACTACAATTGCTAATGCCTTAAGATCTACTAAACTAGGTAACTTAGCAGGAGGTTGAGCTTTAGGAGCACCTAATTTCAAAAAACAATGATATATACGATCTAGGTAAGCATGGGGATCATATAACCGCCAAAATGCGTCCACATACTCGTTAGCGATGTCTTCCACAGGGCGAGTTGGCACAAAATTCATTAATGTTGTTTGGTTAATATTACCATCTTTTCCTTCCCGTAATCGTCCTTCTTTTTCTAAACGATGCCATAACGCAGTATTAGGTAAGGCTTGAAGCATCGCAAATGTTGTGGTAGGTATGCCTACTTGTTCCGCAAATCTGACTATGCGATCGCCAGCACCTTTTTTCTCACCGTCAAAACCGATAATAAAACCAGCCATAGGGCGTAATCCTATACGAATAATTTTATCAACAGCATCAGCAAGAGAACTACGAGTATTTTGGAATTTTTTAGTAAGCTGTAAACTATCCTCATCGGGGGTTTCAATGCCTAAAAATACCGCATCAAAATAACAATCTACCATTAACTGCATCAATTCATCATCGTCAGCTAAATCCACAGAAGCCTCGGTATTGAAGCGAAAAGGATATTGTTTTTCTTGTTGCCATATTTTTAAGGCTTTTAACAATAATTTGACGTTGCGTTTATTACCGATAAAATTATCATCCACCATAAAAACACTTCGCCGCCAACCTAACTCATAAAGATAATCTAACTCTTTGAGTAATTGTTGAGGGGTTTTTGTTCTAGGTTTTCGTCCATAAAGTACAATAATATCGCAAAATTCACACTGAAATGGACATCCACGAGAAAATTGTACCGACATAGAATCATAAGCATCAAATTCCAATAAATCGAAACGAGGTACAGGAGTAATAGTCACGTCAGGTTTTTCGGTGGTACGGAAAATACCAGATTTTTCTCCCTTCTCGATGGCTTCCACAAACATTGGTAAGGTGATTTCACCCTCGTCTAAAATTAAGAAATCCACTCCAGCTTCTTGGGGTTCGTGAGGTACAGAAGTAGGGTAAGGACCACCTACAGCCACTAATTTTCCTCTTTTTTTAGCCTCTTTTATTTGACTGAGTAAGTCATCTTTTTGAACAATCATTGCTGACATAATTACCACATCCGCCCAAGCCCATTCTGCTTCACTTACAGGGCGTATATTACGATCAACTAACTTAAATTCCCACTCTTGGGGTAAAATTGAGGCTACCGTAATCAATCCTAATGGCGGTAATAATACTTTGCGATTAACTAATTCTAAAATTTTGTCATAAGACCAAAAAGTAGGCGGAAAGATGGGATAAATTAATAAAGCGCGCATATATAAACTAATGATTAGATTCAGTTATTACCATTAACTTTAACCTAAATTTTAAAAAAGTTAAACTTCTCTTTTGTCTTAAGTAATAATATATATTATTTAAGTTAATTTCAATCATACTTAGGTATTGTATTATTTTAATTGATAGATTAAAGTAAGAAAATATCAAGTTCAAATCAGGGTAAATTCAATGATTAATATCTAGTTCTTTAGGACAAAAAATATCTAAAAAATCATGGTAAAAATAGTATATATAGATTTAGAATTTAAAGATAAAAAAATAGGTGAAAAAATTTATAAACAACCCACAGAAATTGGATATGCTTGGTTTAGTAATAAAAAACATCTCAATTTTAAACATTATCAATTTGACTATAATGAAAAACCCGAATTAGTATTAAAACTTTTAAAAGAAGTAATAGAAGAAGCTAAAAATAAGTATAATTTTGATACTTTAATCTTTTGGGATAATCGTCAAGATATAAAAATTATAGCAGAGGCAAAAGTAGATTTATCTAAATTCAAAATAGAAGATATACAAGAAGATATAGCAAATTTAACTAATAATAATCGTTTATCCTTAGAAGTAATTAATAAATTATTTAATCTTCCTCAACAGTTAGAAAATGAGCTTAAACATTTATCAGAAGAAGAGAAAAAACTACTTAAATTACATACAGCTTTAGGAGATTCAACGAGAATCGCTATCATACATAAAAATTTTAAAGAAAATCAAAATAAATTTATTAATCAAATTAAAACTATTCAAAAAATATCAGATTCATCTCCTAAAAATTCTAAAGTAATTAAGACAAAAAGTTCTGAAAAATCTGTTGATTTAAAAATAAAACAAGCATTATTGAAAAAAAGTATTTTACAAAATATTCCGTTAAAAATAGAACAAATTAAAGGTATAAAAGAAGGAATATTATTATTATTAGGTATCGAAACATTATCAGAAGAAGAAAGGCAATTAGAGGAACAAATATTAAAAGAACATAAATATTATCAGTTAGTTAAAACATTACAAGAAAAAAACTATGATGTGAGAGGATTTACTGGAGAATTATTGAAAATTAATAGATTTCTTAAGATAAATTTTGATCTAACTATTAAAGATTTATATGATAGTTATAGTAAAAAAAGTGATAACTAAATATTTTGATGGCAAAAACCGAATTAGACTAATTTATCATAAGTTGTAAAATTTAATAAAATCTTGATATTGTAATTAGTTAAGGGAAATAATCTTTTCGTAATTATTCTTCTATAAAAATCCTAAATTATCGGTATATAATTAAAATTTTAAAAATAAATCTCTAAATATTATTTTATCTAAAAACTGAAGACTAAAAATCATAAATTAAATATTAACTTCCATTATTTCTGTATATTCAAATTGATTATCACTTCTTTTTACTAAAGGATATTCAATGCCATTTAAAGTGATAGAATCTTCTTGACAATCTTCTTTTGGAGAAAGATAAACTAAGACATATTGTTTATTAATATAAGGATTCATTTCGGTTTCTACTTCATTTCGCCATTGAGTTTTTGTGACTAAAACAACTAATTGATTTGCTAATTTAGGAATACATTTAGCCACTTGACGGCGATAAATTTCGTCTAAACTACCAAAAGGAGAATCCATAATTATCGGAAACTTACTTGAATCTAAACCCACTAAATTATTTTCTTTTGACCATTGTCGAACCATATCAATAATAGCACCAATAAAAGATAAACTTAAAATTTGATTTTCTCCTGTTGATGCGGCAACAGATAAAGCAATTCCAGAGGTATTTTCGATTAAATTTAATTCATAATTTTGATTTAAACGAGGTTGATAAGGAGTAAAAGAGATAGATTTGAAAATTTCTTGTAAACGTTTTTCTAAAGCTAATCTAAATTGAATTTCCATTCTTTTTTGAATTTCCATAATACACTTAATAGATTCTTCAGTGGCTTCTATTCTTCTTATTATTAAAGCGTGTTTTTCTGCTTTTATTTCTTGTTTTTTAATTTGTTTTTCTATATTAATTAAATCTTCTTGGATATTGTCTAATTGTAAATTTACTTCTCCTTCATTTAAAGTTAATTGACGAATATGTTGATCTATATTATCTAATTTTTTTTGCATTTCTTGAATATTTAGATCTGGATATTGTCTTAATTGTTCGTTAATATTATCTAATTGATTTTCAATATTTGCTAACTGAATACGCCAGTCATTAATATTTTGTTGATATTGATTTATTTCTATCCAAAATTGTTCAACTAATGATTGAATATTACTACTTTGAGCTTCTAACCTTATAGCTGCTTCTTCAATATCACTATTTCCAGCTTTATTCATCCATTTTTTTACTTGTAAATAAGGTTCATTTTCTGGATGCAATTCTGTACCACAAATACACTTATTCCTATTTAATAATTCTTCTACAAATTGTTTTTTTATGCCACTTGGTAATTCTCCTTTTTCTCTCAACTCTTCAATGATAACGTTAAATTCTTCCATAGTTGAAGATAAAAAAGTTAAATAACTCCTCGTCGAAATTTCTTTTTTTATGGCTTGTTGAGTAGTAATTAAATTTTTTCTAATTTCCTTTTCTTCTATTAATAATCTTTGTTTTAATTCTTGTATTTTTTCTATTCCACTCATGGCTAACATTTGATTAGAAAGAGTTTGTTTATCTAATTCTAATTGTTCTAATCTTTGAGAAATTAAGTTACTTTCTGTCTTTAATTTTATAGTTAAATCTTCTTGATTTTGTTGTTGTTTAACTAAATTTTTAACTTTTATATCCCCTAACAAATTTAATTCTTCTGTTAAAGTTTTTTGAGCATTTTTAAGGTGAATTACTGCTCTTTCTAAAACTTTTACCCCAATTAATTCTTTAGTATCTTCTGCAATTTTATGTCTTTCTTCTACTCGAAAAAGATGATCAATATGTTCACCATCAAAGAAAAAATATTGATGTAAACTTTTAGGTAGTATTTTCTCAATTATATCAGAAGGTTGTTCCATAGGATGTTGCCATTTTCCATCATCTCCTGCTACCATCATAAATAATTGTGTTTGATTAATTTCTATTTTATTCTCTTTATTTCGACTGCCAAAACATTTTCTTTTTAACTGATATGATTTATAGTCATGATCAAAAATAATTTCTGCAAAACACTCTACCCCTACGCCAAATTCTACCTCATTAATTGCTCTTTTATTGATCAATAAACTAGGAGAGGCAAAAGCCGCCGTAAATCTTTCATAAAATACCCAAGTAAATGCGTTAAGAATTGTGGTTTTTCCTGCCCCATTATTACCATGAATAATAGTGGTATTTTTTTCTCCTCCAGCGAAGTTAATTATCGGTGTTTTACCATAAAATTGTCTAAAATTAAAAAGCTGTAAACTGTTAATTTTCATTGTATATTTTCTTTGATTATTTTTAAAATATCATCATTAATATAGCGCAGATTTTTTTGTGATAATTTATCTTTTTCTAATTGTAAAACTTGCTCTACAATTGCTTTAATTTCTGGCTTTACATTCCTAATAGGTTCGGTAATTTTATCTAAATTATAATAACTATTATTAATCATGATATTTATTCTCAATAAAGAAGTTTAACTGTCAAATATTCTGATCAAATTAATAAAATTTAAGATTTTTTTTCTCCTATAATTAAATAAAGTAAAAAAGATTAGGGATTGATTATTTATGGTTATCATGGAAGATAAACGTCAAAAAGTTCGTCAAGTACTTATTATTACCTTAATATTAAATATTATTGTTTTAGCATTAAAAGCCGTAGTTGGAATCATGACAGGTTCTTTAAGTTTACAAGCTGACGCTTTACATAGTGTAACAGATAGTGCCAATAATGTCTTAGGTTTAGTAACTAATCAACTTTCTTCTCCTATTCCTGATAGAGATCATCCTTACGGCCATCACAAATTTGAAGCAATTGGCGCTTTAGGTATCGCTGCATTTTTAGGTATTGCTTGTTTTGAAATTTTTACTAGCGCTTTAAATAGAATTATTTTTGGCGGTGATCCTGTTAAAATTAATGGACCAGAATTATGGGTTTTAATCCTTATTTTAGGTATTAATATTTTTGTCGCTTTTTATGAGCGAAAAGTGGGGCAAAAATTAGGCAGTAATATTTTAATTGCAGATGCAACTCATACCATGAGTGATGTTTGGGTAACAATATCTGTATTGCTTGGTTTAATTGCTGTTTGGCAATCAGAAAATTGGAATCTTCCTTGGCTACAATCTCTTGATTATTTATTAGCTTTTCCTGTGGCTATTTTGGTATTAAAAAGCGGTTGGGAAGTGTTAAAAAGTAACCTACCTTGGTTAGTGGATGAAATGGCCATCGCCCCTGAATTAATTCATGAAGTAGTAATGCAAGTACAAGGAGTAATTAACTGTCATCATATCGCATCCAGAGGATTATTAGGGCGACAAGTATTTATAGAAATGCACTTAATTGTTGATACTGAAAATGTCAAAACTGCCCATGATATAACAGAAGAAGTTGAGGTTAAATTAGAGGAAAAATTTGCTCCTGTAAGAATTTTAATTCATGTTGAACCTTTAGATTATCAATCTCCACAGATAAGCTATGAATAATAAGCCATGATTTAAGATTGCCCTATTCCTATTATTTATGAAACTAAGATCTTCCATCAGATCAAAAATACTTAATAACCAAAAGTCAAAAAACCAATGTGAGTATAGTTTTAGTCAATTTTAATCCCTTTGCCCTTTGTGCTATTACAGTTAATGGAAATAGGCTAAAAATAATTAACCATAATAGACTTCTTGCACAAGTCGAGTAATGAGTAAGGAGTAATGAGTTAACAAATCAACACTTTTCACCTTAAAATAGATTTTACTTTTTATTTTGCAAGAGGTCTAATTAATGAAAAGAGTAGCAGTATTAGGATTAGATGTCGGCTTAAGAAGAGTTGGAGTAGCAGGTTGTGACGGTTTAGGATTGTTAGCTACAGAGTTAACTACCGTTACTCGTACTTCTTTTAAAAATGATGTAGAAGTTTTCCGTCAAATAGTCAACGAAAGAGAAGCCACTTTATTAGTAGTAGGAATGCCTTACACTATGAATGGAGAAATGGGATTTCAGGCTAAACAGGTGATGAAATATGCCAAAAGATTAAGTAACGCTTTAGGTTTACCCTTAGATTTTGTTGATGAAAGACTTACTTCTATTGAAGCAGAAGAGCAACTTCGAGAGAGTAAAAAATTTTCTCACTATAATAAAGGCTTAATCGATAAACGAGCAGCCGCTATAATTTTACAACAATGGTTAGATGATAATTAACAAAAAATAATTACACTCTATTTCAATTTTTTACTAATCAATAAATTGAGTATGAGAGAAATATTCTGAGAAAAATGTAACAAAAGGTGATTTATCAGGTAGAATCAAGACGAAATTGTGACAAAAGTTTATATTAAAAGGATTAAAAAAGGAGGACAAAATTATAAATACTTCTACAGAAACTCTCATATCTAATAACATCATTTCTAACTCCACTCCTCAACCAGCATTAGAAATTATTGGCAGACATTCCCTCAACGGTGAAGTAAAAATAAGTGGTGCGAAAAACTCCGCTTTAGCTATCATGGCGGGTACATTACTTTGTGGTGATGATTGTCGTTTATCTAATATGCCCTGCCTTGCAGATATTAATACTATGGGGCAAGTTTTAGCCTCCCTTGGGGTTAAAATCAAAAAAACGGGTTCAACTTGGGAATTTAATCCCCGTGATTTAAAGGCAGTAAAAGCTCCCTATGATTTAGTATCTCAATTACGAGCTAGTTTCTTTGTCATTGGTCCTATTTTAACCCGATTAGGTGTAGCACAAGTTCCTTTGCCCGGCGGTTGTGCTATCGGTTCACGTCCTGTAGAGCTTCATGTAAGAGGATTACAGGCTATGGGAGCAAATGTAATTATAGAACATGGTGTAGTTAATGCTTCCGTAAAAGGTAGTAGTGGGCGTTTGAAAGGAGCAAATATTTTCCTTGATTATCCCAGTGTTGGCGCTACAGAAACCATCATTATGGCGGCTACCCTCGCCGAAGGTGAAACTGTCATAAAAAATGCCGCTAAAGAGCCAGAAATTGTTGATTTAGCTAACTTCTGTAATAGTATGGGCGCAAAAATTACTGGAGCTGGTACGGACACTATTATAATTCAAGGTGTTTCACGATTACACAGTACTGATTATGAAATTATACCTGATCGCATTGAAGCGGGTACTTTCCTTGTCGCTGGAGCTATTACTCATTCAGAAATTTTAGTTACCTCGATCAATTATGATCACCTTATTCCCGCTATTGCCAAATTAGAGGAAATTGGTTGTCGAGTATTAAGAGAAGA
>Ga0051980_10003753_pt1 | contig 11511 bp, 5 predicted proteins | sample CryGey13umfilter_2_FD_55014 | JGI IMG/M metagenome (GOLD analysis project Ga0051980, IMG submission 55014) | Groundwater microbial communities from aquifer in Utah, USA - Crystal Geyser 4/9/14 3 um filter | ecosystem: Environmental > Aquatic > Deep subsurface > Groundwater | place: USA: Utah...
GCCCCATGTCCCTGCTTCCTCACCAACTCGAACTGTTAGCCCCGGCGCGCGATGCCGCCATTGGCATTGAAGCCGTCAACCACGGCGCTGACGCTGTCTATATTGGCGGGCCAGGCTTTGGTGCACGCGCCAGCGCCGACAACACGGTGGCTGACATTGCCCGGCTGGTGGCGCACGCNCACCGCTTCAACAGCCGCATTTTTGTCACGATGAACACCATCCTGCGCGACGACGAGTTGGAGGGCGCACGCACGCTGGCCTGGCAACTGTATGAGGCAGGTGTGGACGCGCTGATCGTGCAGGATATGGGCTTGCTTGACCTTGACCTGCCGCCGCTGCAGTTGCACGCCAGCACCCAGTGCGACATCCGCACGCCCGAAAAAGNGCGCTTTTTGCAGGACGTTGGCCTGACGCAACTGGTGTTGGCGCGCGAGCTCACGCTGCCGCAAATTGCCGCCATTCGCGCCGCCACCGACCCCACTCGCAGTACCCTTGAGTTTTTTGTGCATGGCGCGCTGTGCGTGGCCTACAGCGGCCAGTGCTACATCAGTGCGGCGCACACCGGGCGCAGCGCCAACCGCGGCGAATGCAGCCAGGCCTGCCGCCTGCCCTACCAGGTGGTCGACGCCAAGGGCCGCTTTGTGGCGCACGACAAGCATGTGCTGAGCATGAAAGACAACAACCAGAGCGACAACATCGCCGCGCTGGTCGATACGGGCGTGCGCAGCTTCAAGATCGAAGGCCGCTACAAGGACATGGCCTATGTCAAAAATATCACGGCGCACTACCGCCGGCTGCTCGACGACGTTGTAGAAGCCCGCCAGCACTCNGGCGATCCCTTGAGCCGCGCCAGCAGCGGGCGCACCACGTTCAGCTTCACGCCAGACCCCAACCAGAACTTCAACCGCGAATTCACCGACTACTTTGTCAACGGCCGCCAGGACACGATTGGTGCCTTCGACACCCCCAAAAATCCGGGCCAACCCATCGGCTACGTCACCCAGCTCGGCCCCAACTGGGTTGACCTGGAGTTGAACGACCACGCCACCGTGCTGCACAACGGCGACGGCCTGTGCTACTACGACCTGCAAAAAGAACTGGTCGGCCTGGCCATCAACCGCGCCGAGCTCATCAGCACCAAAAATAGCCGTTGGCGCATCTTTCCCAAGGACGCGCTGGCGGGCCTGAAAGACCTGCGCAAGGGTGTTGAGGTCAACCGCAACCGCGACGTGGATTGGTTCCATGGGCTTAACAAAAAGTCCAGTGAGCGACGCATCCAGCTCTGGGCGCACCTGGCCGACAGCGCCACGGGCATCACGCTGACGCTGACCGACGAAGACGGTTTTAGTGCCAGCGCGCACGCCAAGCTGGCGCTCACGCCCGCCAAAGACATGGCCGGCGCGCTGGAAACTTTGGTGGACAACGTCTCCAAACTGGGCAACACGATTTTTACGGCCAGCGACGTTCAGGTGGCTTTTGCGCAGCCCTGGTTTGTGCCAGCCTCAGCGCTTAACCCGCTGCGCCGCGAAGCCGTGCAAGCGCTCGAAGCTGCCCGTGCCGCCGGGTTTGTGCGCTGGCTGCCCGGGCAGGCGGTGGCGCCACCTGCAACCTACCCTGAAGACACTTTGAGCTACCTGGCCAATGTCTTCAACCGGGCCGCGCGCAGTTTTTATGCGCGCCACGGTGTCAAAGTCATTGCTGCGGCTTACGAGGCCATTGAAGAGCCGGGTGAGGTCAGCCTGATGATCACCAAACACTGCGTGCGCTTTTCCTTGAGCCTGTGCCCCAAGCAGGCCAAGGGCGTGACCGGTGTGCAGGGTTTTGTCCGCGCCGAGCCGCTGCAACTGATCAACGGACGCGAAAAACTCACGCTGCGCTTTGACTGCAAACCCTGCGAGATGCATGTGATGGGCAAAATGAAGCCGGCCATCGCCAAGCAGTCAAGGCAAGAGCTGGCGCAAGCGCGCACCGGCACGCCGATGACATTTTTTAAAATCCGTCCGCCCACGGTTGACAACGGCTTCGGACACTGAGGTCGTCTCCCTTGCCACAGCGTGACGTCAAAATTTGGGGATTTTGATGCGGCTGACCATCAATGCGCCAGAAAGCGCAAACAGCAACACCAATGGGTGCAAGATGAAGCCGGCAATTTCCACTTGACCCCACCACAGTGACGCATGCAAAGCGCCTTGCATGGCCGCGACAAACAGCACCAACACAAGCACCAATGACGTTGGAATGGGCGTGCCTTCGAAGTATTTCACCTTGTCTTGCCCCTGGGACAATGCCTCGGCGGTGATGTTGAAACGGGCCAGCCGCGACACGCCGCAGGCCACGAAAGCAGTCAGAAGAATGCGGTCATACAGCCCCTGCATGCCGCAGCCGTAGGCGATCAGGGCGGGCGCAACACCAAATGAGATGACGTCAGCGAGCGAATCGAGCTCACGCCCCAGCAGCGACGATTTTTGACGCCAGCGGGCAATGCGTCCATCCAGCACGTCAAAAATAAAGGCCGCCAGCACCAAGGCGCAGGCAAAGTAAACGTGGACGACATCTCGGGTTTGCAGGTAGGTCATGATGGAAAACATGGCGCCCATGCCGCAAACCGCGTTGCCCAGCGTGAACCAGTCGGCCAGGGTGAACTCCCGGATCATCGAGAAAGCTTTGTTGGGGCTGGGTGTCTTCATGTCACTCTGACTATCTTGAACTTCACAGTGTCTGCGCCCATGGCGCGGGAGGCTGCCAAGTGGCAAACCACACGGGTATTTGACTCCCCGGCATGGCACGAGCCACTGCAAAGCCCTGCGCCAAATCACACCCCAGCTCAAGCAGCTTCTTGCCGCCAGCCACACTTTCAACGCCTTCGGCAATCACGTGTTTATGAAAGGCGCTGGCCAGCCCGATGACGCCCTTGACGATGGCCAAATCGTCAGGGTCATCGAGCATGTCACGCACAAAACTCTGGTCAATTTTCAAGGTTTCAACGGGCAGCCGCCTGAGGTAAGTCAGCGAGGAGTAGCCGGTACCGAAATCATCAATGGCAAAAAACACCCCCAGCCGATGGCAATCCTGCATGATTTTTATCGCCGAATCAATGTCTTCAAGGGCGCTGGTCTCCAGCACTTCCAGTTCCAAAAACCTGGCATCAACGCCCGGGTGGTTCGCCAGCAGCCCGGACAAATGACTTGCAAAGTCTGCCTGTTGAAACTGCCTGGCTGACACGTTGACACTGACCGCAATCGTCAACCCCAGTCGCTGCCAGTCGCTCATTTGCTGGAGCACGGCGTCAATCACCCAGGTCCCCAAGGTTTCGTTTAACGGGTGTTTTTCAATCACCGGTAAAAAAGCACCTGGCAACAGCAGNCCTTTCTCTGGGTGCTGCCAGCGAATCAGTGCCTCCACCCCTATCACGACACCGGTGCGCATGTTGACCTTGGGCTGNTAGTACACCACAAACTCTTGATTAACCATCGCCTGGGCAATGCACTCTTGCTGCAAGCTGCGCGTCCTGACCTCGGCATCCAGCGCTGAGTCGAAGATGTAAATGCGGTTTTTACCGCCTTGCTTGGCCTCAAACATGGCCTGATCTGCGTGGCGCATCAATTGGTCAGCATCGGCGTTGTCCTGTGGGTAAATGGTGACCCCGATACTGGCGGTCACTTTCAAACCCAGCCCCAAGACAAACACCGGTTCAGCGCAAGCATTCAACACCCGATTGACCAGTGCAACACATTCCTGCGTGCTATTGATGTTCGCCAAAACTGCCACAAACTCATCGCCACCAATGCGCGCTAGGGTGTCCACGTCGCGCAGCTCCAGCTTCATTCGGTTTGAAACCGAGATCAAAAAAGCATCACCCACATCATGACCATAGTGGTCGTTGATGTGCTTGAACCCATCCAGATCAAGATAAAGCACGGCCACACTGTGGTTTTGACGCTGGCACATCGCCATGGTCTGGCGCAACCTGTCGGATAACAACAACCGGTTTGGCAAATTGGTCAGTGCGTCGTATTGGGCGCTGTGTTCGAATTTTTCCTGCTGCAGCTTCAGTGTTGTGATGTCAGAAAACAGCGCCACGTAGTTTTGAACGCAGTCATCGGCGTCTCTGACCGCGCTGACAGTCAGAATCACCGAGTACGACTGGCCATCTTTTCGGCGGCTCCACATCTCACCGCGCCATTCCCCAAAGTGGCGCAACGCGGCCCTCATGTTGCGCAAGACTTCGGGCCCCTGGCGGGACGAGCGAAACATGCGGGCATCCCGCCCCACAAGCTCTGCCTTGCTGTACCCGGCGATTCGGGAGAATGCCTCATTGCTGTCAACAATCGAGCCTTTTCGGTCAGTGATCAAAATGCCCTCGCTGGTGCTGGTGAAAACACTCGCGGTCAGTTTCAATTGCCGCTCAGCCAATTTTGTGCAGTGATGTCGCGGGCAATCTTTGATGCACCAATGATCTGTCCACTTTTGTCCCGAATGGGCGACGTGGTGACAGACACCTCGATGCGTCGCCCATCCTTGTGAATGCGTACAGTCTCAAAGTGTTCCACCGTTTCACCCGCCAGAATGCGCTCAAGAATAAAGCCTTCTTCATTGTTTTTTTCGGGGGAAGAAGCATCGACATCGGCCGACCCAGCATTTCCTCGCGCGAATAGCCAAAATAGCCTGCGCCGCCGGGTTCCAGCTGGTCACCAGGCCGGTGATTGTCTTGCCGACGATGGCGTCGTCCGAGGACTCCACGATGGCTCGGTAATACTCTGCTGCCAACGCATCGGCGATGGCCATCTGCATGTCGGGTGCGCGCTCGCTCTTTACCGTTTGCGCGACAAGAGATTCCAGCGACAGAATTTTTTCTTGGTCAGCAACCATCTCGGTCACNTCCCGGGTCACACCGACCACTGACGTGACCTGACCCGCAACGCCAAACTCTGGCACACATCGGGAACTGAAATGACGTACGCCTGTCGGGCTTGGGAACGAAAATTGCGACTCGCTTGCAACGCCTGAGCTGAAAACCTGACTTAACTGACCATCCCACTGCTTGACAAGCGCAGCGGGCATGCCCAACTCCTGGTTTGTCTTGCCGAGAAAATCACCTGCCGGTCGGCCAGTGGCCAACTCAACGGCCTTGTTGACATAAGTGTGCCGAAACTCAGGGTCAAAGCGCGCCACGATGTCCTTGAGGCAATCCGCAAACTGCGGTGCTTCAAGCGACCCTGTGGCAGCCCGCGCGCTACCGCGCTCTGAAGCCATTGATTTTTTCATGACACCATTCCAGATTGATGAGAGACAAACCTTGGTACATCCGATCGACTTTGTTTGCAATGTCTTGGCTTATACAGTGTTAGGCCGCCGCCATCAATCTCTTTTTGCCGAAGGCGCTGGGCGACCCTCAGCCCACCCAACGGCGGGCGTTATGCCAAAGCTGCATCCACGGGCTCAACGCATCACGGTCCTGGTCAGTCCAGCTCAGCTGGATGTTGCGGAACACGCGCTCGGGGTGCGGCATCATGGCGGTAAAGCGGCCGTCGGCCGTGGTCACCGCCGTCAGGCCGCCCGGGCTGCCGTTGGGGTTGAACGGGTAGGCTTCGGTGGCGGCGCCATGGTTGTCGGTGAAGCGCATGGCAGCGATGGCCTGGGCGGCGTTGCCACGGTGCTTGAAATTGGCATAGCCCTCGCCGTGCGCTACAGCAATCGGCAAGCGGCTTCCAGCCATGCCTGCAAAGAACAATGACGGCGATTCCAGCACTTCGACCATGCTCAGGCGCGCCTCAAAACGCTCGCTCTGGTTGGTGGTGAAACGCGGCCAGTCTTGGGCACCGGGAATGATGTCGGCCAGCTCGGCAAACATCTGGCAGCCGTTGCACACGCCCAGCCCGAAAGTGTCCAGGCGGCCAAAAAAGGCCTTGAACTGGTCGACCAGCACGGGGTTGAAGGTNATCGAGCGCGCCCAGCCAATGCCGGCACCGAGCGTGTCGCCATAACTGAAACCACCGCAGGCCACCACGCCCTTGAAGTCAGCCAGATTGGCACGGCCCGTTTGCAGGTCGGTCATGTGGACGTCAAACGCCTCAAAACCCGCCTCGGTAAAGGCGTAGGCCATTTCAATGTGCGAATTGACGCCCTGCTCGCGCAGCACCGCCACCTTGGGGCGCGACAGCATCAGCGCCGCCGAACCCTGTGGGGGTTTTGTGGCATCACGCCATGGCAGGTGAACATGCAGGCCTCGATCAGTCGGATCACCTGCCGCAGCGTGCTCGGCATCAGCGCAGGCCGGGTTGTCGCGCACTTTGCAAATCTTCCAGCTGGTGGCATCCCACACCTGGTGCAGGTCGGCCAGTGCGGCCTTGAAAATGGACTTGGCATCGCGCCACACCTGCACCTCGCCAACCCCCATCGTGATGGTGTCGCCAACCGGGCGAGTCTTGCCCACCACATGGCTGTGCGCGCTCAAGTGATGGTCGCGCAGCACTTGCATGACCGCGTTCCTGTCCGCCGTGCGCACCTGCAGCAGCACACCCAGTTCTTCGCTGAACAGCGCCTTGAGCGTGAGCTCATCGCGGCGGCCGCTGACCTGGTTGGCCCAGTTCTTGGCGTCGCCCCAGTCCATGCGGCTGTCGGAAATACCGTCGCCCTCGGTCACCAGCATGTCCACATTGAGCGCCACACCCACATGGCCNGCAAAAGCCATCTCGCAGGCGCTGGCGAACAGGCCACCGTCGCTGCGGTCGTGGTAGGCCAGAATTTGGCCCTGCGCGCGCAAAGTGTTGACAGCGTTGACCAGGTTCACCAGGTCTTGCGGGTCGTCCAGGTCAGGCACTTCGTCGCCCATCTGGCCCAGCGTTTGCACCAAAATGCTGCCGCCCATGCGGTTCTGGCCGTGCCCCAGGTCCACCAGAATCAGCGAGGTGTCATCTTGCGCGTTGAGCTGCGGCGTCAACGTGCCGCGCACGTCGGCCAGGGTGGCAAACGCGGTCACGATCAAAGACACTGGCGAGCTGACTTTCTTGGCATTGCCGGCTTCGTCCTTCCACTGTGTGCGCATGGACAATGAGTCTTTGCCCACGGGGATGGAAATGCCCAGCGCCGGGCACAGCGCCAGCCCCACAGCCTTCACGGTTTCATACAGCGCAGCATCTTCACCCGGTTCGCCGCAAGCCGCCATCCAGTTGGCCGACAGCTTGACGCGGTCGAGTTGCACGGGCGCGGCCAGCAGGTTGGTGATGGCTTCAGCCACCGCCATGCGGCCACTGGCGGGCGCGTTCACGCTGGCCAGCGGCGTGCGCTCGCCAATGGCCATGACCTCGCCAGCAAAACCCTTGAAATCGGCCAGGGTCACAGCGCAGTCCGCCACTGGCACTTGCCACGGACCGACCATCTGGTCGCGGTGCGTGAGGCCGCCCACGGTGCGGTCGCCAATGGTGACCAGAAAGCGTTTGGACGCCACCGTGGGGTGGGCCAGCACGTCAATGGCGGCCTGCTGCAGGGGCACGCCTGTCAGGTTGACGGCGGCGAACTTACGGGTCACCGTTTTGACGTCGCGCTGCATTTTTGGCGGTTTGCCGAGCAACACGTTCATGGGCATGTTGACAGCGACCCCCACGCTTGGCACTGCCCCGGAATCAGCGGGAGATGTTTCTGCAGGTACCACGCTGCCGCCCGAAAGGGCTGCGCCTGCTTGGGACAGGTCCACATCGCCCACCACAAGTTGACGCGCTTCAGTAGCCACGCCGACCACGGCAAAAGGGCAGCGCTCGCGCTCGCACAGGGCCTGGAACAGCCCCAGGGATTCTGGCGCGATGGCCAGCACATAGCGTTCCTGGCTTTCGTTGGACCAGATTTCCTTGGGTGCCAGGCCCGATTCTTCGAGCGGCACCGCGCGCAGGTCGAACAAGGCGCCGCGCCCGGCGTCGTTGGTCAGCTCAGGGAACGCGTTGGACAGGCCACCGGCGCCAACGTCGTGAATCGCCAAAATCGGGTTGGCCTCGGTCATCAGCCAGCACTGGTTGATGACTTCCTGGGCGCGCCGCTCGATCTCGGGGTTGCCGCGCTGCACCGAATCAAAGTCGAGGTGCGCTGCGTTGTCGCCAGTGGTCATGGAGCTGGCTGCGCCGCCGCCCATGCCGATGCGCATGCCCGGGCCGCCGAGTTGAATCAACAACGTGCCGGCAGGGAACTGAATCTTGTGCGTTTGCGTGGCATCGATCACGCCCAAACCGCCGGCCAGCATGATCGGCTTGTGGTAGCCGCGCTGCTCGCTTTGCGGCCGGTCATTGCCTGCCGCATCCTTGAGCGTGTAGCTCAGGCTTTGCTCATACTCGCGAAAGTAGCCCAGCAAATTGGGCCGACCAAACTCGTTGTTGAACGCCGCCCCGCCCAGCGGCCCCTCGACCATGATCTGCAGCGGGCTGGCAATATGCGCCGGACGGCCGTAAATAATGGGGGTCAGATTCCAATTATTTTCATCTTTTGGTTTTGACGAATTAATTGGAATCTGACCCCAATTAATTTTCGAGACGGTGAAGCCGGTCAGGCCGGCTTTGGGTTTGGAGCCACGGCCGGTGGCGCCTTCGTCGCGGATTTCGCCGCCAGCGCCGGTGGCGGCGCCGGGGAATGGCGAGATGGCGGTGGGGTGGTTGTGGGTTTCCACCTTCATCAAAATGTGCTGAATGGCGCTTTGTTTGCCATAGCTCACCAAGCTGGCCACAGCGGCGGACGGCGCGCTGAAGCGCTCGACCACGCCGCCTTCCATCACCGAGGCGTTGTCGGAATAGGCCACCAACATGTGCTGCGGGTTGACTTGGTGGGTGTGGCGAATCATGCCGAACAGGGTGTGCGGCTGGGCCACGCCGTCGATGGTGAACTCGGCGTTGAAAATCTTGTGGCGGCAGTGCTCGCTGTTGGCCTGGGCGAACATCATCAGTTCGACGTCGGTCGGGTTGCGCTGCAACTGGGTGAAGGCCTGCACCAGGTAGTCCATCTCGTCGTCGGCCAGCGCCAGGCCGAACTCGGCGTTGGCGGCCAGGAGCGCGGGTTTGCCACCGGCCAGCACATCGACATGCGCCATCGGTGCGGCGGGCAGGCTGGCAAACAGCTTGGCGGCGCTGGCGCGGTCGAACATTGCGCTTTCGGTCATGCGGTCGTGCAGCAAATCTGCTACCTGCGCCAGTTGCACCTCAGTCAGCGTAGGCTTCTTGCTGAGCAAACCACCTTTGAGGCTGACGCGGTATTCGGTGATGCGCTCCACGCGGTGCACTGTCAGGCCGCAGTTGTGCGCAATATCTGTGGCCTTGGAGGCCCAGGGCGACACCGTGCCAAAGCGCGGCGTGACCACAATCAGCGCGCCATCCGCCGGGCCGGCGTAGGGTTCACCGTAGTTCAGCAGCGCGGCTAACTGGTCCTTGAGCGCTGCCGACGGCGCTTGGTCTGATGCAACCAAATGCACGTAGCGCGCTGCGATGCCATTGATCTTGTCGTGCACGGCTTGCAGGCCCGGCAGCAGTTGTTGAACACGGAAATCGCCAAGGGCGCTACCGCCCTCGATGGGGGTGATGTGCAGAGTCAATTGGAGAGCCTTAACGACAGGGAATAAAAGCGTGAAAACCGGCAGCTGCCACGCAAAAAGATGTCGAATTTTAGCGGGCGCTTAAGGCTTGCTCATAAAGTCCTTAGACGCCGCGGTACAGCCAGGGCATGTCCAGCAAGCCCTCGCCGAGCACTTTCATGGCCACGTTGCGCCCCAAACCCATCAGCCCGCCGGCGTGAAAAATGGTGCCGTTGCGACTGGCCCGCGCCTGCACCCGGGCGTTGCGCTGCCAGCGTTGCCGGGCGTAGCGCTGCAACAGCACCGGCACCCCATTGCCCAGGTCGGCAGCGCCATCGATGCCAGTAGCTGCTGAATCAGCAAAAAACCCGCCCTGCGCCAGCGTGCGCGCCAGCACCTCGGCGTCTTCAATCGCCATGCCCGCCCCCATGGCCAAATACGGCACCATCGGGTGCGCGGCGTCGCCCAGCAAAGCCACGCGGCCCTGGGCTTGCTCCCGGGCGCTGCGCATGGGCGGGCGAATACTCAAAGCCCATAAGCGCCAGCTCGGCACCGCCTGGATCAAATCATTGAGCGGCTTGCAGGTGCCGCTCAGGCGCATTTGCAACTCGGCCGCGTTGCCGCCGTGGTCCCAGTGCGACATGTCGCCCTGCACCTGGCCATGCACGATGGCCACCACGTTGAGCCACTCGCCGCTGCGCACCGGGTACTGCACCACGTGCATCTTAGGCCCGAGCCAGGCGGTGACCTGCCTGCTGCGCAAATGCTCGGGCAGGCGCGCCTGCGAGATCAGCGCCCGGTAGGCCAGATGCCCGGTCGGCTGCGGCGTGCCGTCACCCAGCAACTGCTGGCGAATGCAGCTCCAGCCGCCATCGGCGCCCACCAGCAAGTCGCCGCGCACCACCTCGTCATAGGCCAGTTGCAGCGCCACATCCGTGTCGGTCTGCTCAAAACTGACCACCGAACTGTCCAGATGCAGCGCCGTGCCACCCTGCTGTTGCAACGCCGCCAGCAGCAGCACATGCAGGTCGGCCCGGTGGATGGTGTAGTAAGGCGCGCCGTAGCGCTCGGCAAACGTATCACCCAGGCGCAGCACGCCCAACTCAGAGCCAGTGATGGCGCTGCGCACCTGCAGCCGGTCTGGGCAGGCCACCACGGCTTGCAAGGCGTCCTGCAAGCCCCATCCGCACAAGATTTTCACCACGTTGGGGCCCAATTGAATACCGGCGCCAAACTCCGAAAACTCGGCGCTGCGCTCGAACAGCGCCACTTCTGCACCCGCACGGGCGCAAGCCAAAGCGGCACTCAGGCCACCAATTCCACCGCCTGCAATCAGCACTTTGCGCATCAAAAAACCCGCTTCACAATGTAACGATGCGCCATTGTCAAGCCCGAACGCTGCACAAGGCTGACAGAGCGAGCCAGCAACCCAAATCGATTGCAAGTCGGCTACATCGTTTGTGTCGGCGTTGGAACAGGCGGGCGACGTGGTTGGTTGCTTTGAGGGTGGGCCACCCGATTTGTCCTTCAACCCAGAGCATTTGAAGGGTTTTGGCAGCGTATGAGCCAGCATTTGATTCTTGACACGGGGCCCTGGGTCGCTTTGCTGTGCCGAGACGACACCCACCATACCTGGGCCAGAGATCAGTTTGCACCGATGCCTCACTTTTCTGACCTGTGACGCCCCCTGAGTCAGAATAGTTGTCGCATTCACAAAACTGCGGATGATCCGCGCCTGAAATGGTGCGAGATTTGGTGCTGGGTTTTATTCCAGACGAGTGGCTGCACAGCCTGGACTACACCACGCTGGAAAAGGTGCCCGGCAGCTATGTGACTGACGACTTGCGCCACCGCGCCGACGATGTAATCTGGCGCGTGCGAGCTGACGGCGAGTGGATGTATTTGTATTTGCTGATCGAATTCCAGAGCACCGTTGACCCGTGGATGGCAGTGCGCATCATGACCTA
>Ga0051980_10003761_pt1 | contig 11501 bp, 7 predicted proteins | sample CryGey13umfilter_2_FD_55014 | JGI IMG/M metagenome (GOLD analysis project Ga0051980, IMG submission 55014) | Groundwater microbial communities from aquifer in Utah, USA - Crystal Geyser 4/9/14 3 um filter | ecosystem: Environmental > Aquatic > Deep subsurface > Groundwater | place: USA: Utah...
TGGCAGCGCGCGAGCTCAGAGGCCCGATCGAGCGGCGCCTCTTGGGCGTCCAGCCGCGACGCGCGGATCACGCGCCGCGCGCGGTCAAGCTCGTCGTCGCTGAGCGGATCTCGCCACAGCGACGCGACCTGCCTCTGCGCGACGCGGTTCACGGCGCGCAGCGAGCGCGACGACGTGGACGCCATCACGAGGAACAGGCCCTCGTCGCGCATGGGGTAGTCCATGGCGAGCTCGTAGTCGGCGACGCTGTGATCGTAGACGAGCGCGTCCGAGAGGCGCGCGCCACGCCCGCCCGAGAGGGCCTGCGCGGCGATCTCCAGCGCCGCGTGGTCGACGTGCGCCTCGGGGACCGTGCCCCACGACAGGTAGAGCGAGCGGTCGCTGACGTTGTCGTAGAGCATGTGTCGCTGCGGCGTGAAGGCGAAGTCGGCGCGCTCTGAGCGAGGCGCTGCCTCGTGATCCGGCACGTCCGAGAACCAGCGCGTCACCGCCTCGCGCGCGTCGGCGGTCTCGAAGTGGCCGACAAGCACGAGCACCGCGTTGCTCGGGCGGTAGGAGCGACGCCAAAAGTCCTGCACCGCGTCGAGCGAGAAGCCCGACACGTCCGCCTCCGAGCCGATGACGGGGTGACCGTAGGGGTGCTCCGGCGGGAACTGCGCGAGGGCGAGGGCGTCCCAGTCGCGCCCGTTGGGGCCATCGTAGCCGCGCGCCCGCTCTTGGAGCACGACCGACTGCTGGTTCTGGACGTTCTCGGCCGTGAGGCCGGCGTCCAAGAAGGCCATGCGGTCCGACTCGAGGAAGAGCGCCAGATCGAGCGCACCGGCGGGGAACTCCATGTGGTACGCGGTCTGGTCCTCGCTCGTGTAGGCGTTGTTGTTGCCGCCCGCCGCCGTGAGCCAGTCGTCGAAGGAGCTGCCTGGCACGTGCGCCGACCCTTCGAACATGATGTGCTCGAAGAGGTGCGCGCAGCCGTGCTCGCCCTGGTGCTCGTCCCGCGAGCCGACCCCATAGTGAAGAAAGAGCGCGACCGAGTCGGCGCGGTGGTTCTCTTCGAGGATGACCGTGAGGCCGTTGTCCAGCGTGAAGGTCTCGGCGTGCACCTGGAGGGGCGCCGCCGAGGCCGCGAGCGACAATGCTAGTTCAATCATGGATTAGCGTGAGATTCCGCCGGACGAAGGCCGACCGTTGCTCGTCGTAGTAGGGCGCGTGGTGCGGGTCGGGGTCGGGGTGCGCGTGGTGCTCCCCCCGCGCGACACGCCACCAGACGTGGGGCGGCTCACCGGCTTAGCGACCGCCTTGGCAGCCGTGGCGGTGCCGGGATCGTTCTCGGCGGCGCCTTCACCCGTGCCCGCGTCCTTGTCGGGCGTAGGGACGGTCTTGGGGGCCTCGGTGGCGACGTCCGTCGCGGGATCGGACAGCGGCTCGGGGACGGCCTCGTGCTGCTCGATCTTGTCGACCGCAGCGTCAAACTCCTTGTTCCACTCGTCGTCGGAGCCGCCGAAGCCGCAGCCAAGCGCGAGGAGGGTCGTCAGGATCAGGACGGATGAGAGGACGGGAACACGCATGGTCACCTCCGGTGGTCAGGCACTCTAGCCCGACACGCTTGGGGAGAAAAGGTTTCCACCCTCAACGCTGGCGGGCGGCGGCGCCGGCCTGTTCGAGGATGAGGAACTGCACGCGGCGGTTGGTGCGCCGCCCCTCCGTGGTCTCGTTCGAGGCGACGGGGCGCGTGGCGCCATAACCGCGCGCGACCAAGCGCTCGGGCGCGACACCGCGCGCGACCAGCGCCGCGACGACCGCCTGGGCGCGGAGCTGCGAGAGCTCCAGGTTGAGCGCGAGCGAGCCCGTGCTGTCGGTGTGGCCCTGCACCTCCACCCGCGCCACCTGCGGGTTCGCGAGCAGCGTGTCCGCGACCTCGCCCAAGATGGAGGTCCCCTCGTCCAAGATGGCCGTGGACCCGATGTCGAAGCGAACGGCCTCGGCGATCTCCACCGATGCTGTGGTCACGGTGACCTTGGCCGCTTGGAGCGTAAAGCTCACCGCGCGCTCGTCATCGCCGAGGTTGACGTTGAGCGCCTCGGTGCGGGCGCCCATGCCCTCGCGCTGCGCCGCGACGCGCCACCCACCGGGGGGGAGCGCCAGGAGGGCCTGTCCCCGAGCGTCGGTGAGCGCCCCCTCGACGTCAAAAGGACCGCTCACCGTGATCTCAGCGCCTTCGACCGGCGCACCCGTGGTGTCGACAACGGTGACCGCCACGTGCACGGGCACCCAGTCCAGCACGAGCAGGCGCTCCTGCACGCCCGGCTGCACGGTGAACGCGTCCCTGCGCAGCGACTGATGGCCGCGCGCGCTCACCGCGAGCGGATGCGCCCCCGCGGTGAGCTCGTCTACGAGCGCGTAGCCGGCGGCGGTCAGCGCGCGCTGCTCGCCGTCCACGCTCACCGCAGCGCCGTCCACAGGCTGCCCAGCAGGGTCGATCACGCGCAGCACCAGCGTGCTCTGGCCATCCGCGACCGGATCGATGTTCACGGGGACGATCATCAGCTCGGTGAGGTTTGCGGGGACCTCCACCGTCTGCATCGCGAGGCCGTACTCGGGAGAGCTCACGAGCACCTGCCACACACCCGAGTCCAGGTGCAGCAGGCGATCGCCGTCCGCGTCCACGCGGGAGGGCAGAACCGCGGCTGGGCCAGCGAGGCGCACGACAGCGTCGAGCACGGGCGCGCCCTGATCGTGGCGCACTTGCACCAGGGTCGCGCCGGGCCCCCAAGCGAGCGGGAGCACCACCTGGTTCTGCCCCTCAGCGAGGTCGGCGGCGCGCTCGGCCGGGAGGAAGCCATAGGCCTCGGCCTGAACGAGGCGCTCCCCGATCCCCAGATCATCGAGCTCCAAGCGGCCCTCGGCCGTGTGGCCGAGCAGCGCACCGTCCAAGCGCACCGACGCGCCCTCGATCGGCACGCCACGCGGGTCTTGTACGTCGACGACAAGATCCGCCACGCCGCTGTCGGCGCCGGCGACGAGGTCGACCAGCGTGAGGCGCCGACCGTCGACGGGCAGGTTCAACGAGCGCGACACCATGCCGCGCGTGGGCGACGTGAGCAGCAGCTGCCACCCGCCGGGCTCGAGCTGCAGCCGCGTGCGACCGGAGGGCGGGAGCGCCAAGGCGTCGCGCTCCGCTGGCCCCACGAAGCGCACCGTGCCGTCATTGACCGCTTGCCCGCCCTCATCGTGGGCGCGCAGCTCCACCATGCCGGGCAGCCAGTCCACCGTGACGAGCTGCTCTTGCTGCCCTTCGACCAAGAAGACGCGCTGGGCCTCGACCGGCCGCCGCCCATCGCCGCGCAGCGTCAGCTCGCGCGCGCCGACGTTCAGGCCGCTCACGGTGAGCCCGCCCCCAGACGCGGTGCTTCCGAGCGCGGCGCCGTCCAACCAGACGGACACGTCCGAGGCGGGAGCGCCGGTGGGCCCGACGACCGACAGCTTGAGCTCCGCGGGCCCGCCTTCGGAGCCGAGCACCACGTCCACGACCGACAGCCCCGTCGCGTGCTCGTCGATGACGAGATCGCGCGCCTGGAGCGAGTGCGTCGGCGAGAGCACCATCGCGCTCCATTGCCCAGGTCGAAGCGTGAAATAGCGCTCGCCCTTGGCGCCGATCGCGGCGGGTTCGAGGCGCGTCGGCCCTTGAAAGACCACCGTCGCGTCGCTGACCGGCCCCGCTGCGTCCCGGACGCGCACGACGACCGAGCCTGGCACGCGCGCCAACGCTGGCCGCAGGACGTTCTCGCCAGCGACGAGCTGCAGCTCTTGGTGCACGGGGGAGAAGCTCGCATGCCGAAGGTCGATCGTGTGCGGGCCGGGGGCGAGGCCGTCGACGCGAAGCAGGCCGCCAGACGCCGAAGCGCCGTAGGGGTTGCCGTCGATGAGGAGCTCCGCCCGCTGCACGGGGGCTCCTTCGGGGTCGAGCACGTCGAGCACGATCGACGCCTCGCCAGCCGTCGCGTGAAGGATGAGCTCGACGGTCTCTGGCTGGGTGACCGTGCGCGGCACGATGAGGTCGCGCAGCTGTCCGCCGTAGCCGGGCGCCACGACGCTCAGGCTGCTGGCGCCTGGAGGGAGCCAGAGGTCACCCGCCCCGGTGACCTCCGTGGGCTCGCCGCCCGCCCCCGACGACAGCTGCGCGGCGATGGGCTCGCCCGCCTCGGAGGTGACGACGACGCGCACGAGCTGGGGCGCCCACGCGAGCGCCGCGGTGAACGTGCCGTCCAGCTCATCGTCTTGAGGGTAGATGGGCGCTGTCGGCGCGAAGCCAGCCGCCTGAACCACGAGGCCCTGCTTCGACCACGCGCGGAGCGATCGCTCCTCGACGACGAGGCGCCCGTCCTCGCCGGTCTGCCCGAGGTCGTGCTCGCCAAGAGTGAGCGCGGCGGCGGGCACCGGCTCGCCATCGGGGTTGACGACCACCAGCTCGAACTGGCCCTCCGGGACAGCGCGCTCCACCTGTGCGACCTGGACGACGACCGCGGGCGCGGGCGCGGGCGGGCGCAGCTGCACACCGGCGAAGGCGCGAAACGCCGACGCCCCGGCGCTCGTGTTGACGCCGCGCCCCACACCGAGGTCCGCCGTGAAGCGATCGCTCACGCGCGCGCGCCCGGTCAGAAAGGCCTCGACCGGGATCACCGGCGCGCCGTCGTAGCCGCTGTGCAGGCCACCAGCGCCCCGAAGCTCGGCGCCAATCGCGAGGTTTGGCCGAACAGCAGCGCCAGCCGAGAGCGCAAACGCGGGCCCAAGCCCGCCGACGAGCCCGAGGTCCGAGTCGAGGGTGCGCCCAACGACGCCGATCGAAGCCCCCACGCGCACCGGCCCCGCCCAAGCTGAGCCAGCGAGGTCGATGCCGCCGCCGGGGCCGGCGTCGCCCAGCGCCCGATGGGTCGCGCCGGTCGGCAAGCGCAGCGATGGGCGCAGGCCGAGGCTCCACTTCGCGCCATCGCCCGCGCCGCGCAGCGCATAGGCGCCCGCGAGCGCGAGATCGCCGAGCGCGGCGCCGCCCCCAGCGAGGCTGCCGCTCGTGGTCGTGAACAGCGGCAGGCTCGCGTCCACCGAGAGGCGCTTGTGCTGGAGCCGCGCGCCCAAGTTGGCGACGGTGAGATCGCCGACGAGCACCGACTGGAGGTAGCGCGTGCCGTCACCCACGGGATCCCACACGTCGAGGTAGGCGACGAGCGGCCGGTAGACCCCCTCGCCGACGAGCTGCACCGCGACGCCGTCGCGAGGGCGCTCCGTGTCGGGAAGCCAGGTGGTGAGCGGCTGAGCGAGCTCATCTCCCGCGACCGGGACGAGCTCGCCATGACCGTCCAACCCGCCGGCGAAGGCGTTGACGTGTGCCAGGAGCGCCAGCAGCGTCGCTGTGTGAATCCGTCCGCGGCCAGAGAGGAGGTGAGAGCGCATCGTTCCGCCATGCGAACGCCAGAGGGGTCAGACGTTCGACGTGAAGCGAAGTGTCTCACGCGCAGGGCGTGCGCCACCAGCCGCGCGGTTGTAGATTGGCCCACGAGTGGAGCGCTGACGTGCTGGAACCCGGCGACATCATCGACATTTGGGTCATCGAGAAGCAGCTAGGTTCTGGCGGCATGGGCTCGGTGTACCGGTGCCACAACCGCACGGCCACCCGGATCATGGCCGCCGTGAAGTCGCTCGACCTCACGGGAGCGCGCTCGCCTGGGGCGCAAGAGCGCTTCATTCGCGAGGCCGAGATTCTGTTCGCGCTCGACCACCCGAACATCGTGAAGGTGCGCAACGTGCGCACCGACAACGATCCACCCTACCTGGAGATGGAGTTCATTCGAGGTGAGTCCCTCGAGGACATCCTCCAGCGCGGACCGCTGCCCTACCCCAAGGCGCTCGACTACAGCCGGCAGCTCGCGGACGCGCTCGCATACCTGCACAGCACCGGGGTGCGCCACCGCGATCTCAAGCCAGCGAACATCCTCATTCGCGACGATGGCCGCCTGAAGATCGTCGACTTCGGCCTCGCTATGGAGTCGCACGCGAGCCGCATCACGCAAGCCGGCATGACCTTTGGCACGGTGAGCTACGCGCCGCCCGAGTGGGTCAACCCGGACACCCTCGACCCCGCGAAGTGGGACCTGTACGCGCTCGGCGTGTGCCTCTGGGAGATGCTCACCGGCGACGTCGCCTTCCCGCAGTCGGGCCAAGGCAGCGGTCGCCAGCAGGCGATGCAGGTCATCCTGGCCAAACAGAGCCACCCCCCGCTCGACCCCGGCGAGCGGTTCGATCCTGCGATGCGGCGGCTCATCGCGTCGCTGACCCAAGCCGACCCCAACCTGCGCGCGGGCAGCGCGTCCGACGTCGCCGACGCGCTGCGCTCCATGTGGAAGGACTTCGTCGCGCGGGGCGCGGCGCCGCCGTCCTCCGACGAGATCACCGGCGCGGACCTCGACACCGAGTCGGTGCTGCAGCGCCTCGAGGCCAGCGGACATCGCAGCGAGCAGCGCACCTGGGTGCTCGGCGCCGACAAGCACAGCGCCACCCCACCGGCGCCCGCATCACAGCAGATGTCAGCTTCGACCAAGCGCCGCGCGGCAGCGGCCGTGGCGATAGGCGGCGTGCTGCTGTTCGGCGTCGTGGCGTTGACCGGCGCGATCGCGGCGGTGTCGATGGGGGTGTTTGACGCCGCTCCCCCGCCCGCCACCTCCCGCCAGGTCACTGTGCTCGTGTCCGGCCTGCCCGCTGGCTCCGCCTACCATGTTCAGATCGGCCAGCTCCGGCCCTCCAAGACCGAGGGCTTCGCCCACAGCTTCGCCGAGGTCCCCCTCCACGACACCGAGATTCAATGGGTCGTTGGCGACGACTGCTCGCTCATGAGCTGCCCTGGGAGCGCGTGCGCGGCGTGGTGTGTCACGGGCACCTCGCCCCTCGCTGTCACCGCAGGTGACGGTGCGCTCACGGCCCCCCTCGCCCTCGCCCTGCCCGCCCCGCGTGAGGTGCTGCTCAGCGTGCCCGACTTGCCCGAGGGCGTCGACGTGGAGCTGCGCGTGACCGACCGCGCTGGCGAGCGCGTCACGGCGTCCTCAGCGCGCTTCGAGCTCCGGCCGGGTCGCTACGAGCTCACCGCGTCGATCGGCGCCTGTCCGGCCGAAGCCGCCGCTTGCCAAGCCTCTGCCTCGTGTCCGCCCGGGTGCGCCTCGCTCGCGCAAGAGCTCGTGGTTGGCGTCGGCGATGACGCGCTCACGCAAACGATCGCGCTCGCACCGCCAGCAGCCGTCACCCCCGAGCCCACGCCTCACACGCCGCCCGTGGTGCGCCCGCATGAGCGCACCACGGACCCGCCGCCGCCCAAGCCTGTCGTCAGCGGAGCGTCGGGGCCCGTGTCCTACCGCGCCTTCGCCAAGTGGCTGCAGAGCGCCCCCGATTGGACGCCCGAAGCCGCCCAAGCCGCGGGACGCGCGGACGCGACCTACCTCTCGGATTGGGTCGACGGCGCCCCCCCAGCGGGCAGCGACGCCGCGCCGATCGTCAACGTGCCCTGGTACGCCGCCAGCGCCTTCTGTCGCACCCGCGGTGGCCTCGCAGCGCTCGACGCCGAGCCGCTAACCTGGCCAAACACGCCGATCTTGGAGTGGCGCATCGCCGACGGAAAGCCGGCGTGGCGCAGCAACGATGGCCAGCCGGGCACCAAGGTGCGCATGAAGGACAGCAACGGAATGACGGGCTTCCGCTGCGCGAAGTAGCGGCTTCGGTTCGGTATTAGGTCTCGTCGACGAGCAAGAAGGCGTCGAGATCGTCCAAGGCGGACGCGGTGTCCGCGCGCTCCGGTGCGGCCCGGCGAGGCTCGGCGCTGCGCCGGTCGCGTCGCTCCACCGCGGCCTGCGGCTTGGTGCGCTCCGCCTGCGGCGCGCGCGGTGCGTGGTCGCCCCGACCGCGAGGCTCCGAACGGGGCGCTTGCGCGCTGCGCGCGGGGGGCACGGGACGCGGGGCCGCTTCGCGAGCGGGGACCGGCGGACGCACGGGACGCGGCGGCGGAAGACCGAGCGCCTCGCGCCGACGCGCTTCGTCACGCACGGCGTCCGCGATCTCGTCCAAGAGCGCTGCCGTGTCGGCCTTGCGGGTCGCGTCCTTGAACTTGCCCGTCAGCTTGGACTCAGGCGTGAGCTCATTGCGCTCGTACATCGCCCACATCTCTTCGCCGTAGCGCGCCTTCTTGAGGTCCGGGACGTACTTGCCCAAGAAGTGGCTGAGGTTGCGCACGTCGCGCAGCAAGAGCTTGCGCGCGTTCAGGTTCGCGGCGGCGTCGACCGCCTGCGGAAAGTCGATGATCACAGGGTCATCGCCGCGCATCAGGATGTTGAAGTCGGAGAGATCTCCGTGGACCAACCCCGCGCAGAGCATGCGCACGACCTCGCGCAGCGCGCGCTTGAAGATGCGCCGCGCGTCATCCGCGTCGAGGTGCTTGTCGACCAACCGAGGCGCTGGTTCGCCGTCGGGGCCCGCGACGAGCTCCATGATCAGCACGCCGTCGACGTAGTCATAGGGCTCGGGGACCGTGACGCCCGCCGCGCGCAGACGGTAGATCGCGTCGACCTCGGCCGACCGCCACGCGTCCTCGACCTGCTCCCGCCCGAACTTGGAGCCGGATCCCATGGCGCGCTGGCGCCGACTGTCGCGCACAGCGCGGCCCTCGGTGTACTCGGCGCGGTGCTTAAAGCTCCGCTGAGACGCCTCTTTGTACACCTTGGCGACCCGCTGCTCGCCGTGAGCGAGCACCAAGAAGGTGTCTGCTTCCTTCCCGCTCATCAGTGGCCGAATCACTTCGTCGATCACGCCCTGGTCGACGAGGGGCTCCAGCCGCGAAGGCACGCGCATCGAATGTCTCCTCAGGAGAAGGAGATACCATCATGCGACGAGGTCTGCACGCACTCGCTCAGCGACATCGCCGCCGCACAACATCGCAGCGAGGTACAGAGCGAACTCCATCGCCGTCCCCGGTCCGGCGCTCGTGATGACGCGATCGTCGTCCACGACGGCGCGCGGGTCATGGACCGCACCGGGCGCGTGCCACACGACGTGGCTCTGCGTGCCGGGAAAGCAGGTGAAGGCGCGCGAGCCCATGACTCCGAACGCCGCCAAGGCCACGGGCGCCGCGCAGATGGCCGCGACGCGCCCGCCCTCGTTCGCGGTGCGCTGAACGACCTCGCGCACACGCGGGTCCGTCTGAAGCGTGCGCGCGTTGGGCTGGCCGCCCGGGAGCACCACGAGCTCCCAAGTGCGCGGCCCGGCCTCGGCCATGCCTTCGTCAGGGCGCAGCCAGATTCCAGAGCGCCCACACGCGTCGTGCCCGTCGAGGCTCGCGAGCGTGACGTGTGCGCCCGCGCGCCGCAGCACGTCGACGACCGTGACGAGCTCAATCTCTTCCACGCCTCGGGAGTACGGGACCAGCACCCTCATCGCGCACCCCCATGCAGCGGGAAGGATATGACTAGTACACATGTTACAATCGACATTTTACCACCACCGACAGCTTCTGGACGACACCGCGGAGCCCGACGCCTTCGACCTCCCTGAGGCCATTGTAGCAAACGTGGCGAAATTCGTGCTGATGCGCGCCTGACGCACAACATCTCGTCATGAGGGAATCAACACGCACTAGGTTCAACCAAGTCATATTCGGGTACCGTCACCGTCCGCGGGGCGCATGCCGAGCGCCAGGTTGAAAGTCTGACGCAGGTGAGGGTGCGCATCGCGCCCACGCAACACCACCCCATAGCGCGAACCGAGCGCCGCGGCGTCCTCCACCCAATCAAGCGCGCCGCCCCGCCCGCACTTTCGCCGTTGAACAGACAGGCGCGGCACACATGATAGCCTCGCGCCCAGTGGAGGTGGCCCGTGGCGCTCACCGTCGGAGATCAGGTCGATCGCTATCGGATCGAAGCCATACTTGGAACAGGACAAATGGCCACCGTGTACGCGGCACGTCACACGGTTTTGGACAAGCGGCACGCGATCAAGCTCCTGCACAATGGCACACCCGAGCTCCAAGAGCGCCTCGTGCGCGAAGGCCGCGTTCAGGCCAGCCTCGCGCACCCCAACGTGCTCGCCGTCAACGACGTGTTCATGCACGCCAACACCCCAGCGCTGCTGATGGAGCTGGTAGAAGGCCCTGATCTCGAGACCTGGCTGCAGCACCATCGCCCCAGCGTGGACGAGGCGCTCGCGATCTTCGGCGGCATCCTGTCGGCGGCGCGCGCTGCCCACGCGATCGGCGTCACGCACCGGGACCTCAAGCCGGGCAACATCTTGCTGCACGTTTCAGCAGACGGGGTCACCCCCAAGGTCGCCGACTTTGGACTCGCCAAGGCGCTTGATCCGGGCGGCACGCGCCGCACGGCGGTCGGCGTGTCGATGGGCACCCCCCAGTACATGGCGCCGGAGCAGATCAAAGACGCCAAGAACGCCGACGCGCGCGCTGACATCTTCTCGCTCGGCTGCATCCTCTACGAGCTCGTGTGCGGGCGCCGCTGCTTCGAAGGCGCCGACGTGCTGGAGGTGTACCGCAAGGTGTCGCAGGGCTCGTACCCGCCGCCGCGAAGCTTCGTGCCCAACCTGCCCTACCACGTCGCTACCGCGATTGAGAAGGCGCTGGACATCGACCTCACCAAGCGATGCCAAGACGCTGATGAGCTCGGGCGCCTGCTCTACAATGGCGGCGTTTGGCCCCAACGGCTCGCTCACGGCACGCAAGGCGCCAACGTCGCCGCCACGCTGTTGCAGCGGCGGCGCCATGTGCTCGGTAGCGCGCAAGTCCAGAGTCCGGCTGGCGGGAAGGGCTCCGGCCAGGTGCTCGACGAGATGACCAAGGCCGCGAAGCGCTCGACGGCTCAGCCGGCCCGCTCGACCGGGCCCCTTTATGCGATGATCACCGCGGTCATGCTGCTCGTCGTCGCTATTATGTCCTGCGCCATCGTCTTGGCGTACTTCCTGCTCGCGCGATGAACCCTGCGCGCGCACGTCATTTCCCCCGCCCGAGGATCGCATGAGCCTACAGCCCGGCGCCCAAGTCCAGCGCTACACCATTCAAGCCATCTTGGGCGAAGGCGCCATGGCCACCGTGTACGCGGTCGAGCACGACACCCTTGAGACGCGCCACGCCCTCAAGATCTTGACCTCCAGCAGCCGCTCGCTGAACGAGCGCTTGATTCGCGAGGGCAAGGTGCAAGCCAAGCTGCGCCACCCGAACGCCGTCGCGGTCACCGACGTCTTCGATCACGCGGGCTCGCCCGTGTTGCTCATGGAGATGGTCGAAGGCCCCGACCTCGATGAGTGGCTCGACGCGCACACCCCCCCCCTCGATGAGGCGCTCGCGGTCTTCGGCGGCATCCTGGCGGGCTTGCGCAGCGCTCACGAGCTGAAAATCACGCACCGCGATCTCAAGCCGGGCAACGTGTTGCTGCACATGGGCGCGCGCGCCGTCGTGCCCAAGGTGGCGG
>Ga0051980_10003828_pt1 | contig 11402 bp, 10 predicted proteins | sample CryGey13umfilter_2_FD_55014 | JGI IMG/M metagenome (GOLD analysis project Ga0051980, IMG submission 55014) | Groundwater microbial communities from aquifer in Utah, USA - Crystal Geyser 4/9/14 3 um filter | ecosystem: Environmental > Aquatic > Deep subsurface > Groundwater | place: USA: Utah...
TGTACATTCTTAGTTCTGTTTTATTTGATTTAGAAAAATCATTTAAAACAATGGTTGCAGTTGTACTAAATGGATTTGGATAAATGGTAATCGCTTCGTTTTCATCATCAAGTGAAGAAATACCTACCGTTCCACAATTTCCAGGTATCGGACTAGCTATGGCGGTAATTGCAGTAGTAGTAATTGCACCTGTTGTAGTAAGTGATCTTCCATTTAGTGTAACACCTGTGTTTAAAGCTCCTAAAGCTCCATTATTGCAAATAATTGTTCCACAAAATAGAGAATAGTTGTTGATGCTTACAGCACCTTCAATTTTCCAATATACATTTTTTGCCTGAGCATTGTTGGTTAAAACAATTTGTGAATAAGTGCTAGATGTTAATGCTCCATTGATTTGAATAACAAATACTGCGTTGGCATTACCTTGTGCGTTTAAAAAAAGTGTATCGGTAAGGTGAGCTGCAGCATCAATCAAATAAGTGTGTGGAGTAAGCACTAAGCTATTTCCAAGCAATACAGGAAACATTAATTCAATATCGTAAGGCAATACATTTACATAATTATAAGCTACCAATAAATCGGCTGCACATTGTGCGGTAGATCCATCTGGAATAGGATGAATATTACCTGTTACTAACAAGGGATTAAAACCAGTTGCAGAACCATTATTACTTCCAACATCTCCTGTTATTGTAGTAATGCCAGTATTAGAAACAGAACCATCAGTAGAAAAAATTGCGTAACAAGCAGCTGTACCTAATGAAGGAGCAGTTGGCCCTGTAAGTGTTGGGCTTCCACAACCAATTGGTGTATAACCTAAAATACCATCCACTGTAATTGCTCCAGCGGTAGATAAAGCTCTACCTTCTAAAGTGCAACCCGTGTGTATTAAAATGGCTGCATTGTTGGCAATAACAGTTCCTTTCATTGAAGTTTCTGTTGTCATGTCAACTAACCCTTCTACTTTCCAAAAAACATTACAAGCTTTTGCATTGTTAATTAATTTTATTTGTGACCCAGCATTGGTGGATAAAGGTCCTGCTATTTGAAAAATAAATACTGCATTAGCATTACCTTGAGCATTTAAGTAAAGGTTTAAATTTAATGTTGTTGCAGCAGCAATAGAATAAACTCCAGCAATTAAGGTGTCGCCATTTCCTAATAATGAAGAAGGAAAGAAATTAGGAACAGTACCGTTCAACTGATTGTATGCAATTAATAAATCGGCAGCACATTGTGCAGTAACACCATCGGCATCGTGCAGTTGACCATTTATGTTATTAAAAGTTGTTGAGGTTCCATTATTGGTTCCTACATTACCTGTTAATTGATTCGTACTCGTCATATTTACTGGTCCATCAGTAGTAAAAAGAATAAAATCGGCAGCAGTTCCTAAGTTAGGTGCTTGTGCAAAATTTATGTTTGGAATTAAAAACAGCGAAGCTGCTATCCATGCAATTTGTAAATTTGTTTTCATCATATTTAGTTTTAGTTAGTGAATTAATTTTCACTTTACAAAGGTGAGTTGATAAATAAGGCATGGTGTTACACAGTTTTTACTATAAGTTACATTATTCACACTAAAAAAATTAAATAAAAAAGCCTTGCACTAAAATTGGAATAAGGCTTTTTTTGATAAATTATGCTTTAACTGAAGCAAGTTCTTCGCAAACTTCTGCACATTTTTTGCAAGCGTCAGCACATTCTTTACAACTAGTGTGGGGAGAAGCGTGTTTAACACATTCTTCTGAACATGCTTTACAAATTTCAGCACACAAAGTGCGAAGTTCTTGTCCGTACGCAGAACCTCTTGCATCAAACCTTGCACATAATGTGCAGATGTCGGCACAGTCACGGCACAATGAAATACAATCTTGATTACCCACCTTAAGTGCAAAAGATTTTTGTAATGAAAAAGGTTTAGTCCGTCAGTAAACGGATGTTTGGTTTAAAGATAATAGATGCCACATGGCAGAGACCAGTAATTTTTTTGTCGTTCAATATAAAAATGAATTTTCTACTTTAACCCATCAATGGTAACACTCACTTTTCCGTTAATGTTTAAAAAAGCAATAATGGCTTTGTTGGTGAGTTGAATTTTTTTAAATGCAATGCCATCTATTGTTCCATTGATAAAAACTCCAGGCATTGGTGAATAATTTTTGGTGTAGGTCGTCATTATTTGTTTGCCTTCTTCTAAATTAGGGCTAATAGAATAGCGACAAGTTTCTCGAATTTTTTTTAAAATATAACTCGAAGCCAACCAATTGGCAGACCGTAGAATTTTATTTTTGGTATCTAACACATAATCCAATTGGTCGAAAAATATTTCTTTGGTAGCTTCGTCGTATTGCGGAAATCCTGATAAATAAACCGTTCCGTTTACACTTCCTAATAAATCTAATGCAATTACCATTTTCCCTCCTTTATGCCATATTGCTAGGTTTTTAACGGTCACTTTTTTCTTTCCCCCACCAAATTCTTGTTCTTGAAAATTTTTTAACATTATTTTTGTGGCTTCTTCATAAGTAGAAACGGCGACAATGTTGGCAATTATTTTGTCGGGCATTTTAGAAACGGGTTTTAATAAAATTTTATTTTTATCAAATTTTGTTGCTGGTTTTGGTCCTATCAATGTTTCGATGTAACATTTTAAACCCATTTCCATTTTTAAACTGTTGTTTTTTAACAATGCATCGGTGGCATACAACTCAACAGGAACAATACGCAACCAGCTTTCGTATTCGGGGCTCATTTCGGTTGGTGTGCAAATTTTTTCTAACGCCTCCAATACGTTGGGTTTAAAATCTAACGATTGTTTAATTCCATCATCAATACTTTTTTCGATATCAGCTTTAAAATACTTGATGGCTGGATTAATTAAATAAGTAATGGCGATACTTTTTCCAGCAATAGTAATACTTGGACTATCATTCCATTCCAACGATTTTAATTCGGTTTTGGTATTTAATTTCCAATTGGTTAAACCAATGTTGCTCAACAAGTTTACTTTTCCATCTAATTTTATTTCGCGGGTATCGTACAACTGAACTCCAAATTTATCAATGCCATACCGATAATTGATAGTTGCTTTGAGTGGTAAAATGGTTTTAATTTTTCCTTCCATTGTATTTTCTAAAGTGATGGGGGCTAATTTCCATATCTTAACCGTTAAGTTGTCATCTTCAATATTGTTGTCTTCATAAATTAAACCGTTCAGCAATTTGTTCAACTGATTTTCCACATCTTTTAATTGGATGGTAATGGGTAAACTAACGAAAGACGCTGTATTGTCATAAACCAATGGACTGGCATCATCGGGTGCTGGTTTTAAAGCAGCAATTTTTTGATTAGAAGTACAGTTCGAAAAAATAATTCCTATCAAAAATAATAAAAGTAATAATCTGTACATCAAAGCAATCTTAGTATCAATACATCAAAATTGCTCATTTTTATGCAAAAACACCAAATTAAAATGGTATAAAAAAGGATGAATAAGCCTTTTTAGTTAACGGAAAAAAGTTTTTTTCCGTTAACTGCAAAAAAAATAGGTGATTTGTGTATTTTTAAGGTCAAATTTGAAGAAAAAACAGAATTTATTATTTTAAATCGATGCTTAAACAAGGTCATACTCATCCATTAAACATTGTAGTTATTGTAGCTGCATTGGGATATTTCGTAGATATTTACGATTTAATACTTTTTAGTATTGTAAGAGTTCCAAGCTTACAAGAAATTGGAATTGCTGCTGATGAAATTAAAAATGCAGGAGTTTATCTTTTAAACATGCAAATGATTGGAATGCTTTTGGGGGGAATTGTTTGGGGAATGTTAGGCGATAAAAAAGGACGATTATCTACTTTGTTTCTAACTATTTTATTGTATTCTCTGGCTAATATTGCTAATGGTTTTGTACAAACACTTAACCAATATGCAACGCTTCGAATTATTGCTGGTTTTGGTTTAGCAGGTGAATTAGGAATTGGTATCACATTGGTTTCGGAAGTAATGACCAAAGAAACTCGGGCATGGGGAACAAGTATTGTATCTGGAATAGGAATTATTGGAGCAGCATTGGCTTTTTGGGTTTCAGAATGGGGATGGAGAGAATCTTATTGGGTAGGAGGAGTTTTAGGTTTATTACTGCTCGGGCTTCGTCTTTACATCCATGAATCAGGAATGTTTAATAAATTAAAAGAAAGTACGGCAAAACGAGGAGATTTTTTAAGTCTTTTTAGAAATCGGGAAAAATTTATTAAGTATTTAGCTTCTATATTTGTTGGCGTTCCTGTTTGGTTTACAATAGGTGTTTTGGTTACTTTTTCAAAAGAATTTGGAGAAGCGATAGGTGTTACTGGTGCAGTAAGCCCTGGAAAATCAATTATGTATCATTATTTCGGAGCCGCACTTGGAAGTGTAATAACTGGTTATATTAGTCAAAAATTAAAATCAAGAAAAAAAGCATTATGGATTGCTATCATTTCTCTTTCTTTTTTAAGTGTATGGTATTTTTCTGCTAGTGGCTATACCCCAGAATTTTTATACTTAATTCTTTTTATATTAGGAATTGCTAATGGATATTGGGCGGTGTTTGTAACTGTTGCTTCAGAGCAGTTTGGAACTAATATTCGTTCAACGGCTACCACTACTATCCCCAACTTTGTTAGAGGAGCCACTGTTCCTGTATTAATTTGGTGGAAATATATGTCAGAAAGCATGGGAATTATCCAATCCTCTATGATTGTGGGTGCAACAGTTATTGTGTTAGCTATTGTTGCGGTATTTTTCCTTGAAGAAAGTTATGGTAAAGATTTGGATTATTTAGAAACAGAATAGCTTTAATCCTAATAATTCTTTTTAAAATACAATGGGTTTCTAATGGATTTCTATTTCATTTATTCTATTGATATAAAACTTTTACAAGAATAAAAGACCTTTATATCTTTTATTTAAAAAATAGTGCCTATATTTGCCAATAAATAAATTTATAATTCTTAAAAAAATATAATTATGGAAACATTAGATGTAACGCAAATTGAACCAAGATTTAAACATTCAACAATTTTTCAATGTTTTGATGAATTAGATGGTGGAGAATCTTTTATTATTCATAACGACCACGATCCAAAACCACTTTATTATCAAATGGTAGCAGAAAGAGGACAAACTTTTGATTGGGAATATGTTTTAGAAGGTCCTCAATTTTGGGAAGTAAAAATTAGCAAGTTAAATATGGGTGAAAAGCCTACAACTATTGGCGAATTAGTTGCAGCAGATTATAGAAAAGCAGCAGTATTTAGCAAGTTTGGTTTAGATTTTTGTTGTGGAGGAAAAAAATCACTAAAAGAAGCATGTGATGCAAAAGGAATTGACGAAAAAGTAGTTGTTTCTGCACTAGCCGAAGTTGAAAATCAAGTTACCAATACACAACATGATTTTAATTCTTGGGAACTAGATTTCTTAGTAGATTACATCATTAATGTTCATCATAAATATGTAAAAGATAATGTTACTATGCTTTACGAATACAGTGATAAAGTGGCAAACAGACATGGCAGTAACCATCCCGAGGTAATAAAAATAGCTCAATTGTATGAAAGAGTGGCAGCAGATTTTAAAGCTCACATGGAAAAAGAAGAAATGGTTCTTTTTCCTTACATCAAAGAATTAGTTAGCACTAAAAAAGAAAACAGCAAAATAGCATCTTCGGCATTTGGAAATATTGAAAATCCTATCAACATGATGATGACAGAACATGAAACGGTTGGAGAATACATGGATGAAATACATCTGTTAAGTAATAACTTTACTCCGCCAGCAGATGCTTGTACTTCTTACCAAGTGCTTTACAGTAAATTGGATGAATTTGAAAAAGATTTACACCAACACGTGCATTTAGAAAACAACATCCTTTTTCCGAAAGCGATAAAACTTGAAAAAGAATTATTAAGTTAATTTTAAATGATAAAAAACACACCTATAAAAAGAAGCCAAAACTTGGTGGTGCTTTCTCAAGAGCATCATCATGCGTTGGTGTTTTGTTCTCGATTAAAAAAAGCTCATGAAATGGATTTAAAAACCTTGCAGTTTTTTGTAAAAGATTTTTGGACAACCAATACTTCAACACATTTTGATAATGAAGAAAAATGGTTCCTCCCAGAAATTGAAAATAATGAGATTAAAACTCAATTTATTGCCGAACATCAACAAATAAGGATGTTAATAAAACAAATTGAAGAAGCAACAACTGATGTGATGGGTATAGTATTAAAATTATCAGTGGTATTAATCAATCATATTCGGTTTGAAGAAAGGACGATGTTCCCATATTTAGAGAAAATAATACCTTCTGATAGAATGGNAGCAATCGGAATTGCTTTGTCGAAAATAAAAATTAATAGTCAAAAATTTACACCCGAATTTTGGAAGAATGAAGATTAATTCACAAACAAAAATATCGATTCTAATTAAAGAAAACGAAAAAACAATCGATGCTATCGCCTCTATCAATCCACATTTTAATAAGTTACGGAATCCAATATTGCGTAAGGTGTTAGCATCGAGAGTTACGATTGAAGATGCTGCTAGAATTGGAAAATGTGACATCGCAATATTTTTTAAAAAATTAGAAGAAATTGGTTTTGAAGTAGAAATAAATCCCATTTTAAAACCTGAAAAACTAGAAAAAACAAAACCTATGGAAATTATCAATGCCATTCAACAAGCTAAAGTTACCTCGCTAGATGTTCGACCATCTTTAGCAAAAGGCAACGACCCATTTAAAGAAATTATGGGTGCGTTAGCCATACTCCAAGACGGATATGCGTTAGAAATTATCAATACTTTTGAGCCAACACCACTCATAAAAATTGTAAATGCTAAAGGATATGTGAGTATGGTAAAAAATGAAGATGGAGTAATTTATACCTATTTCTTAAAAACTGATAAGAAGTCAGAAACTTCAATCATTAACAACTTAGTCGTTAAAGTTTCTATCGAAGAACTGGAAAAAGAAAAAGCCAATTGCAAAAAGGAAGTTCATGAGGTAGATGTTCGGGATTTAGAAATGCCTTTGCCGATGGTAACTATTTTAAAGGAATTAGAAGAGTTGGGAGCAGGTGATTTTTTATATGTTCATCATAAAAAAATACCACAATATTTGTTGCCCGAATTAGCAGAACGGAATTTCAAAACCTGGATTGCTGAAATGGACGATGAAAATGTTAAATTACTAATTCATCACTAAATGAATCAGATAGCTAGCCAAAATGCCCCTTCGTCTTGGGTTGTTGTTCCTCATTTTATGTTTGGAGCAATAACTTGGCTTGTTGTTACACTTTTGATTGTGTTTAATTCTGCTGCGTTTACACAACATTTTTTTAACCCCATCTTACTGTCCATTACACATTTANTGGCTTTAGGTTGGATAACCATGGTAATATTTGGAGCCTTATACCAACTCATTCCAGTTATTATGGAAGTAAAATTATTCAGCGAAAAATTGGCATTTTCGTCATTTTTTTTACTCGGATTTGGAGCTATTTTACTAGCAATTTCCTTTTGGTTTTTTTCGTTCGGAACACTAATGTTTATTGCTGGAAGCATAATTGTAATTGCAGTTGTGCTTTTTGTTTTAAATGTTTTAGTTACCGCCTATCAATCTACCAAAAAAAGTATAGAACGAACATTTATCGTTACTGCTGTAATTTGGTTGTTATTTACCGTCTTGGCAGGATTAACTTTAGCAATTAATTTTACACATACTTTTTTAAAACCATCCCATTTAGAACTTTTAAAACTCCATGCTCATGCAGGTTTGGCAGGTTGGATGATTCAACTAATTATTGGAGTAAGTAGTCGGTTGTTGCCCATGTTTATGGTTGCTCACAATCTAACCACAATTAAATTAACCTTTGCTTATTACCTCATTAATTTAGGATTAATTATCGGAATTGTTTCACTTTATCTTCAAGTTAACTATGTTGTAACTATTAGTGTAATACTAGTTGTGGTGGGTATTTTTGGTTATTTGTCATACCTTTATGAAGCCTATCAAAAAAGAGTAAAAAAGCAACTCGATATTGGAATGAAACAATCTGCCCTCTCTTTTGTGGTGTTTGTTATTCCGTTAGCGGCAATAATAATCTTAGCTTTAAATTTTGAAATTCTTCAACGCATAACCTTACCTTTATCAGTAGCTTATGGAAGTGCCATTTTTATCGGATTTTTTACTTCTTTAATTATGGGACAAACCTATAAAACTTTACCTTTTATTATTTGGCTAAAAGTTTACAGAGGTAAAATTGGAAAAGTAAAAATGCCTTTGCCAAAAGAACTTTATCACGAAAAAATAGCTATTGCACAAGTATGGATTTTTGCTTTAGGATTTATTTTATTTCTTTTAGGAATACTTACAACAATAAATTTTTTAGTAAGTATAAGCGGAATCGTTTTGTTTTTGTCCGTTGCACTATACAATTTTAATATCGTAAAAATTATTTTTCATCAACCAAAAAATATCGAATAATGAATACCTTAAACGAAAAAATAGTAGAATTGCTAAAAGGAGTAATAGACCCAGAATTAATGGTGAATGTTGTAGATTTGGGATTAGTTTATGCAGCAAAAATCAATGAAACTGACCACAAAATTAATATTGATTTAACACTTACTTCTCCTGGTTGCCCAATGGGTGATATGATTGTTGAGGATGCTAAGCAGTTAATCTTAGCCAATTATCCAGCTTATGAAGTCAACATTGATTTGGTTTGGGAACCTGCTTGGACTTTAGAGAATTTAACAGAAAAAGGTAAAGCCGCTTTAGGTCATTTTTAAACTACAGAAATGCTATCACAAAAATGTAAATACGCATTACGAACTGTTTTATTTCTTGCTATAGAAGGGGATAAATCTTGTCCAAAAGGAGGAAAAGACATTTCAACAACACTTAAAATTCCAGAGGCTTACACGGGTAAAATTTTGCAGGAATTAGCCAAAAAAAACATCATTACTTCTGTTAAAGGACCTGGTGGAGGATTTTATTTATCGGAAGACAATTTAAAGTCTCCTATTATTAATGTGATTGAAATTATTGATGGATTATCCTTTTTTGAGTCTTGTGGACTTGGACTTTCAAAATGTTCGAGTGAACACCCATGTCCTATCCATAATGATTTTAAGATAGCTCGTGAGCATCTAAAAAAAGTATTTATCAATAAAACAGTATTAGAACTTGCAAACGAAATTAAAACCAATGATTTTACATTAGTGAGGTAGGAAATTTATTATTTATTCCACTTGATAATTCTAAAATAAGCTAAAAGAGTAACTACTAATGTAACACTAATTCTCAAAAGTTGCATTTACTAATTGAATTTATGCCTTTAGAATATAAGCTCGAAGCACTAACTAAACCCAATATCTCTTTTGAAACAGTTAATTATTGGAAATCGAAATACTTTGAATTGTTAGAGCAATACAAAGTTAGTTTGCATTCCAATAAACTTCTACTTGAAAACAACTTAAAAGAATATTTCAATAAGAATATGAAATAAAGTTATCTTCCAAAGAGTTTCATCTGCATCGGTTGAGATAAACCTACCAAGAGTCGGGAAATGTACTTTTTATAATTACATAGGTATAGTTTTTCACAACCTTTTTTATTTAAATCAATTTTTCTATCTCTTTTTCAACCCAATAAACACGAATATTAACCATTCATCAAATAGTCGAAACAAATTAAAAATAATTTAATATTTTTAAGCTTCTAAACTAATTTCTTATGAGAAAAACAAATACATTATTAATTATAGCTTTATTTTTTGGAAATTCGATATTCGCTCAACAAAATCAGTTAACCGATTTTATCCAATCAAAAAAAGGGGAGAATTTTATTACTTATAAAACAAGCCGTCCAATTACTGTAGATAACCTTTTAAAGTTATATAAACAGGGTTTAGGCTTATCAACCAATGATGAATTAGTTACATTAAAAAAAGAAAATGACCAATTAGGTTTTACCCATTATCGCTTTCAACAATACAATAGCGGTGTTGAAGTTTATGGTGCTCAATATTTAGTGCATGAAAAAAATCAACAAGTAATTTCTTCTAATGGCAAACTAGTAAGCGGAATTGTTGCAAATAATTCAGTTGTTTTAACTACCAAAGATGCTGTTGAAAATGCAATTGCTCATGTAAATGCAAAAAAATATATGTGGGAAAATGCTGGAGCAGAACAACTCATCAAGAAAATTAAAAATGATGCCAATGCTACCTATTATCCAAAAGCAAAAATTGTTTACTTTGATAACTATTTTACACAAATTGGGAGTAATTATCAATTAGCATATCAAGTAGAGGTGTATTCTGAAAAACCTTTGGCTAAACAAGATGTTTTTGTAGATGCATTAACAGGAAAAATTATCCATGCTTACAATAAAATTCACACAGCAGAGGTAACAGGAACTGCAATTACCAAATATACTGGAACACAATCTATTCAAACCGATTCGTTAGCTTCCAATTCCTATCGTTTAAGAGAATACGCTAGAGGTGGAGGAATTGAAACTTACAATATGTTGCAAGGAACAGATTATGGTTTAGCAGTAGATTTTACTGATTCCGATAATAATTGGAACAATGTAAATGCTCAACAAGATGAAGCAGCAACAGATGCTCATTGGGCTTCAGAAATGACCTATGATTACTATTTGAGTAAGCATGGCAGAAACAGTTATGATAATGCTGGCTCAATTTTATTAAGCTATGTACACTATGATGTGAACTACGCTAATGCTTTTTGGGATGGGGTAAGAATGACTTATGGTGACGGTGATGGTACAACTTATACCGCTTTAACTTCTCTAGATGTTGGTGGTCATGAAATTACCCACGGAGTTACAGAATATACAGCAAACTTGGTCTATCAAAATGAATCTGGAGCATTAAACGAATCCTTTAGTGATGTCTTTGGTGCAGCTATTGAGTTTTATGCCGATTCAGCTAACGGCGATTGGTTGGTTGGTGAAGATTTTGATGTTAACGGAACTGGATTTCGATCCATGTCAGACCCCAACTCACAAGGGGATCCTGATACTTATTTAGGAGTAAATTGGGAATTTACAGCAGTAGATAATGGTGGAGTTCATACCAATAGTGGAGTTCAAAATTACTGGTTTTATTTACTTTCGGATGGAGGAAGTGGCACCAACGATAATGGAGATGCTTATGTGGTTGGAGGTTTAGGATTAGACACCGCTGCTGCTATTGCGTATCGTAATTTATCTGTTTATCTTACTCAATCATCCGAATATGCAGATGCTCGAGCTGGTTCGCTTCAAGCAGCAGAAGATTTATATGGAGTATGTTCTAATGCAGTAATAGAGACATCAAAAGCATGGG
>Ga0051980_10003833_pt1 | contig 11392 bp, 11 predicted proteins | sample CryGey13umfilter_2_FD_55014 | JGI IMG/M metagenome (GOLD analysis project Ga0051980, IMG submission 55014) | Groundwater microbial communities from aquifer in Utah, USA - Crystal Geyser 4/9/14 3 um filter | ecosystem: Environmental > Aquatic > Deep subsurface > Groundwater | place: USA: Utah...
TCATCGTAGCAACCAATCACAAAGAATTCATAGAAGCCATCACACCAACCCTCCTCAAAAAATACGGCATCAAAGTCATCGTTGATGGGAAGAATTGCCTCGACAGATCAGTGTTCAAGAAATCTGGTATTATTTATAAAGGTATCGGCCGATAATCTATGTTCTCACTTATTAAACTCATCATCTGGCTTGCTGGCATCTCTGTGATTGCCTATTTCGTATTACCGTATATCGGATATGAAATCAATACGAACTATTTTCAAGAACGTAAATCCGCCTGTCAAGAAAAGTTGAATCAATGTCAGAAAGACTTGATCCAAAATGGTATTCAGGGAGCCAAAGAAAAATGTGATTTCCAATGTGTCGACCCGAAACTCCTCATCAATAAAGCAGAGAAAAAATAAATCAGAAAACTTTAAATCATAAATGAAATTTATGAGGCTCATAGTTAATCTTCCGGCACTCAATGAAGAAAAAAAAATTGCGGAAACTATTCATCGCATACCAAGAACATTTCAAGGTATTGATGAGGTTTTAGTTCAGGTTATTGATGATGGATCGACTGATCGCACGGCAGATGAAGCGCGAAACGGTGGTGCCGATATCGTTATTTCTCATAATAGCAATCGCGGACTTGGTGTGATGTTTCGAACAGCTCGTGAAAGCGCTCTCGAAAATGGTGCTGATATTATGATCAATATTGATGCTGATGGTCAATTTGATTCAAGTGAAATACAAAAATTGATTGATCCTATTCTCAATAATAAGGCTGATATGGTTGTAGGTGATCGTTTTTCAGAATCAAGTGCCCAAAATATTCCCTGGATTAAAGACTTTTTTAATCGTCTTGGAGCGTCACTCGTTGGCTCATTCCTCAATGTCGAAACAAATGATATTACTTGTGGTTTTCGTGCTCATAGTCGCGAAACACTCCTTCGTCTCAACAATCCCACTGGTTTTACTTATACCCAAGAAACGATTATTGATGCTATTGGGAAAAATCTCCGTGTCACCTGGATCCCTGTGCAAGTAACCTATTTTGCAGATCGAAAATCAAGAATTGTGAAAAGTGCTTTTAGCTTTATCAACAATAGTGTCCGTATTATTTTGAAAGCAATACGTGATATCAGACCAATGAAATTTTTTGCTACTCCAGGGACGATACTTATTCTTCTTGCTATCATCCTTCTTATCATTTTCTTCAGTCTCTATTTCCCTGATATGAAAGTAGCTCCCTATCGGAACTATCTCTTCGCTTCCGCAATTTTCTTTCTCACCGGCCTTCAGCTCGTTATATTCGGTCTCATTGCTGATATGGTCAAAGGATCACGGATGTTGAACGAAGAAATTCTCTATCGTATGCGTGTCGAAAAATACAAAAAATGACACAGCGGTGTCGCTCTGAGATTGCCCGAGGATCTTACTTCATAAGACTTTTAACTTAATGAAAATTCTCTTCATTTCACGTGCCTATCCGCCGGTGACAGGTGGCATCGAAAATCAGAATTATGCTCTTTCTGTCTGGCTTAAGAAGTTCGCAGACGTGACGACTCTTGCTAATCGTCATGGCAAGAAGGCTCTTTCTTTGTTCTTCCCTTACGTAACCTTACGGACGCTTTTCACTGCATCTCGCTATGACATCATCTTGCTCGGCGATGGAGTGCTGGCTCTGGTAGGATCCATCATCAAACTCTTCTACCCCAAGAAAACAGTCGTATCGGTGATACACGGACTCGACCTCACGTTCCCCGGTACTTTCTATCAGAAACTATGGGTACGATATTTCATTCCTTCGCTCGACGGACTGATCGCCGTGAGCAAGGAAACTCGTGAAATAGCATTGAAAAAGAGTGTTGCGGACGTAAAAATAACCGTCATACCCAATGGTGTTGATCCGGAATCATTGCAAAAAGGATACACACGGACAGACCTTGAGACGTTTCTCAAGAGAAGTCTTGCGGATACGTCTGTCCTCTTGACCGCTGGACGTCTGGCCAAACGGAAAGGTGTGGAGTGGTTCATACGCAATGTGTTGCCGACACTTCCAGAATCGGTACTCTATGTTATTTCAGGTACCGGACCGGAAGAAAAAAATATCCGATCTGCTATCAGAGAAACGCGAACAGAAAACCGAACAGAGATGCTTGGACGTGTTTCTGACGCTGATCGTAATCTCCTCCTCAATACTATCGATATATTTGTTCAACCAAACATTCCTGTTGCAGGAGACCTTGAAGGTTTCGGCATCGCAGTCATCGAAGCGACGGCTTGCGGACGACCTGTCGTCGCTTCCAATTTGGAAGGGTTGAAAGATGCTGTCTGTCACAATGAAAGCGGTATTCTCGTCGAATCTGGTGATGCTCTCGCTTTCCGGGATGCAATAACTGATCTCATCATAAACACGGAGAAACGACAGGATCTCGGAAAACGAGCGCTCCGATATACCGAAGCACACTATCATTGGAATATCATCGCCCGTTTGTATGTAGAAGCATTGGAAACATTTATCAAAAAATGATACTGCTATGCACGCGATTTTGAATACATTTCTTTTTCTTCTCGCTACCGGAATACTCCTCTTTTTACCGGGATGGATCGTGCTCCGATTATTCTTTCAGAAAAATCATTTCGTTTTTCTCGAATCGTTCGTTCTTTCTTTCGGTATCAGTATCGGCCTCATCGATTTTCTGATGATCGCTCTGGGAAAATCCAATACCCGTCTGGATATATTCTCCATCGGACTTGGCATCTTCTTCTGTCTTGGTATTCTTTCTCTTATCGCGTGGCTCAACAATCGGAAGAAGAAAAATATCGAAGGCGGATCGATCGAAGAGAGAGAAACATTTGCATTCAATAATCGACAAAGTTTTCTCTTCCTGCTTCTCCTCGGACTCACCCTCTTCATCAAAGTCATCTATCTGACGAATGCCGTTCTCCCGACATCGACGGATCTTGGCCATCATATGTACTGGGCCAAGCTCATCGCTACCACAGGAACACTCCCGCTCTATGCGAAACAAGAGATCATCACCGATGCGAACGATGTATATCAACTGACCAACCCAAGGCCTATCGCTGATTTCATCATCGGTGAACATCTGCCTTTTGTGGCTATCAATATGTTCGTAGGGCTTGATTTTTTCTCTGCTTTCCCAGTTATTTTTCTTCTGCTCGTGAATGTTCTCTCTCTGCTCGCTTCATTTCTCTTCGCTTTACGCTTCGCCTCCAGCATCGCAAGTCCTTTCCTTTCGGAGAGGGTATTCACCCCGCAAAATGTCGCACTGGCGACACTTTTTTTCTTCGGACCATTGTATACATTGGCTTCACCGGAAGCGAAATTCGTCTCTGGTGGTGTCGTCGGGAACACGCTGGGTAATTTCTTCATCCCGCTCATCCTTCTCATTTTGTTTCGTGCATTGAAAGAAAAACGCTCCGGTTTTCTTGCTCTCGCATTTTTTCTTATCTTCACCCTCGCCTACACGCATCACTTGAGTATGCTGATGTTTCTCTTCATTCTGATAACCTCCATTCTCATCTCCTGTGTCGCTCATTATGATACGATCGGAACCCTCTTCCGCTCTTGGTACAGACTTGTCCTCTCACCTGCACCGCTTCTGGTCACTTTCTTCTGTATTACGTTTTTTTTCGCCATAGCTCTGCCGACATATATCGAGACGAATGCCGTCGGTACAGCGCTCGGCACACCAACCAAGACAACCCGCACTGGACTTTCCTTTCCACAAATATCCTCATCTTCCGGTAGTGCCCGAGTGGCTATCGGTATCGTCGGGTTTTTTCTTCTCCTGCTCCTCCGTAAATACAAACGCTATGCCGGGGCATTCCTCATCGGTTGGTTCGGTATCCTTTTCATTATGGCATCCCATCCGGAATGGCTTTTCATCGATATCCCTTCCAATCGCATCATCACCTATTTCTCTTTCCCTCTTGGTCTCTTGACCGCCTTTGCCATCATCGCTTTTTTCGCAACCCTGAAAAACGGCCCATCCAGATTCCGCATCCCGAGTATCCTCATTCTCCTGATTGGCCTCACTGTTTTTGTTTTTTCTGCCGGAGATGGATCGCTCGATAACAATCAAACGATTTTACCGCAAAGTAAAGCTCTCGGTGCCATCCAGACATTTTCCGCCTCACACTATCTCGCTTCGAACAGTACACAAGAAGACGTCATTCTGAAAGATCACAACTATATCGTGGCTGATTCCTGGATGAAACTTTTCTTTCTCCGCGATTATGCTTTTCCACTTTCACGCGGTTTCTTCAAACGCTATGAAGATAATCCCAGTCGTGAGCAATGTACGCTCTGGATGATTTCCATCCCCAATACGGAGAACGGCAAGAAATGTTATGATGATCTCAGTGTCCGATTCGTCCTCATCAATCCGCATCTCGATACGACGCAATTTGAAAAATCCCAGCAGTTCTCCCGCATTTATGTTTCTGATGATATTCATATTTATGAACGGAAAAATTAACGCTATGACACAGAAATCACTCCCCATTTCTTTTCTCCTCCTTTTCATAGCCAGTACGCTCTTCCTTTTTTGGCAGAGCGATCGTGAACTCAATCCTGATCAGGGAAAGAATTGGTGGACGCTTTCATTCGTCCTGCCGAAACAGACAGAAAGTCTCAGTTTCAACTTGGAAAATCATAGCAATCAGACCGCTTTCTCATACGAAATCAGTGTCGGCAGAGAAATAATCTCGAAAGAAACGTTTACTGCAAAACGTGGGGAAAGAACGACCGTATTGCCTCCGTCCATCAAAGAACAGAGCGAGCGTGTGAAAATCACCGTCTCCACAGGAACGGAGAAGAAAGAAATATACAGATAATTTCCTATCACCTATGTCCAAAAAAATTCTCTTAGCCACTCGGCCTCTCGTTCCCCCCTGGGATGAAGCTTCCAAAAATTTTGCCTACTTTCTTGGGAAAGAGGTGAAGAATCATTCGATCACTTTGCTCACGACGAAAACGCCTTTCGCTCTTCTACCAGAGAGCGTTCAGACGGAACCTATCTTCGAAAGTGGGCGCTTCGACTCCTCTGCCAAACGAAGTCTCTTCTTGTATCTCCGTAGAGTACGCAAGGAATTCGACATCACGCACTATCTCTTCACGCCGACCGTACAGAATACTCGAATCATAAGATGGTTCGCCAAACCGTATGGAAAAACAATGCAAACGATTGCGACACTGCGTGATGATATCTATTCTAATCGACAGTTAAAAAAAATTCTCTTCGCTGATCATCTCGTGGTATATACCGACCATACCAAGGAAAAATTGATACAGCTCGGATTTCACAATGTCACCCGCATTTATCCGGGTATCGACCTTCATCGTTACAGCTCACAACCGAAAAACGAGGCTATTTTGACCGAGCTTGGTCTTTCTCTCCAAGATTTTGTCGTCATCTATCCCGGTGAGTATGCGCGCCTCGGTGCGACGGATATGATTGCGGATGCTTTCTTCGATTTTTTCCGTAAGAATAAGGAAACAAATATCCGTTTCGTTTTTGCTTGTCGGGTGAAGAATGAAGCCGATGCAAAGAAGAAAAAAGAACTCCATCAGAAATTCGCCAATGCTCATCTCCTCGATTACATTGCCTTCTCCGATACCATACCCGATATGCCGGGTCTCTATAATGCGAGCGATGTGGTTGTTTTCCCGGTAGAAAATCTCAAAGGCAAATTCGATGTCCCACTCGTTATCATCGAAGCCTATGCCTGCGGTAAACCGGTCATTCTCTCCGATCTCAAGCAATTTTCTGAATTTGCAAACCAGGATATCTGTGTTACCATTCCCAAGGATTCAGGTCAACAATTGATTGAATCTTTGGCTTATCTGAAGGAAAATGAAGCAGAACGGACACGTCTCGGAACAAACGCTCGACAGTTCGCCATGGATCATTTCGACCTCAAAAATACCGCCAAACAGTACGAAGAAATATATGCCTCGTTATAAAAAGAGTAAAAAATAAAGAAGTTGTGAGGATAGTCAAAGAATATTTTATTTTCTTTACGTTATGTTCGAAAAAAATATCACGAAAATCTCATCGCATAAAAGCGAGTTCAAAACCGACAAAATGAACGTGCCGGTTGTTTTTCATATTGGCGAAAAATTGATGCCGGGTGATGAGACGATGAGACAGCTCGAGAGTGTAGCTGGCAATGGTTGCATCTTCCATCATATTGCCGCGATGGCCGATGTCCACTCCAAGCCAGGACGAAAAAATGCCACTGGTACCACTATCGCTTCAGAAAAATACATTCTCCCACAATTGAACGACAGCGATCCAGCCTGCGGTATGCGTCTGGTCGCACTCGACCTCGATGACACCAATATCACTCCGGAAGAAATAGATCGCATTTTCCAAGAAGCTACCAAAACGATTCCGACCAAGAAATATATCGGCACGGTTCTCCCCTTCCGTATTATTCTCGATATCTGTCGCCTTGGCATAGCACCGCTCATCGATTATCTCGGTATCAAGACCAAACACGAAGCAGAGAACTCTATCGACCGAGGAAATTTCTTCACAGAGCCACCCACTCGTCGTGGAATTATGAATATCATTCCACCGCTTTTTCTCTTTTTCGCTCAGTTTCGCGCTGGTATCATCGGGGCTGCGGGCAATCATTTCCTCGACCTGATGAAAGTGACAGATATCGTCGATCCTGTTATCGCCGAAAAATTCCAGCTTCGCAAAGGTCAATATGTCCTGATGGTGCACTGCGGTTCGGGTATCCTCGGCCAATACACGATGTATATGTTCACCGCCAAGAAACGCGAGCATTTCTCCACCGCTATCCTGATGAACATCGGTCGCTTTTTCTGGTTTACTCCCAATAAAAAAACGATCGCCTCCATCGCCACCAAAATAAGAGCTTCAGACTTCGGGAAGAAAGAGCCTCTCATCGCATTCGAAGGCAATGGTGAAGACGGCAAATTGTATATATCCGCCCGCAATGCCTGTTCCAATTTCGCTCACGCCAATCGCGCGACCATAACTCACAATTTTATCCAGACAGCTGAAAAAGTCCTTGGTCGTACCATTGAAGCCAGTCTTCTCTACGATATGCCTCACATCCTCGTCTCACAAGAAGAACATTATGGAAAAAATATTTGGGTGCATAGAAACGGTACGAGTCGTGCGTACGGCAAGAGCAAAATGTCCTCTCATCCACTTTTCGGAGAAACGGGTGAACCAGCTTTTATCCCGACATCAATGAGCACCGAAGCCTATCTCTGTGTCGGTCAGGATGGCAATGATTCGAGCTTCTATTCCTGTAATCATGGTGCTGGAAAATCTGCTACAAAAACAGACAACTTCGTGCCAGAAAATAAAGCAGAGCTTGATAAAAAATTGGCTACCAAAGGAGTGAAGCTTTATAACGGTCGCTCATCAAAAGTCATCGAGCAAGATTCTTCACACTACAAACGTGCGGAAGATGTCATCGAAAGTGTCACCGAAAACAACATTGTGAAACCAGTCGCGAAACTCCAGCCGATATCAGTGATTATGTATTAGTCCTTATCGACGAGACACGAGACCGAGAAGTAAGAAGAAAAAAAACAGTCCGAAGTGTGATGACCAGAGAAAGTGATCAAAGAAGAGACTAGGAACAAGAACAAACAATGCAACACAAAATATTATGCTCTCTTTTTTCTGAAAACTACTCTTCATCCGAAAAAGAATACTCCCGAGAAATATCACAAACAAAACGAATCCCACCATCCCCAGCTCTGCAAAAATAAGAACAAAAACATTATGCGCTGGCTGTATGGTCCAGACTGACCGTCCAGGTTGCAAGCGTATCATCTCCGCCGTGAAATTACCGATACCTGTTCCGAGAAGTATGTTGCCTTCGCCGATGATAGTACTGGCATCCCTGAGTGATTGTACACGTTCTGTCACCGATCCTTCACGTTCGATGGTGGCTGTATCAAATCGAGGGGAAATCTGCTCGTGAAGAAGAGAGCCAAAAATAACACTGGCGAGTCCAAACGCAAAAAGTATTTTGAGAAATTTCACTTGTCCGCCCCATTCTTTCCGAAAAAATACCATAACACCCAGTGCCAGTATTCCTATCACCGCTCCCAACCACGCTGATCGTGAAAATGAGAGTATGAGACCGAGAAGAATGANTACTGAACCGACGAGCAAAAAAACGATGTCGGCAAGTATTTTCCAGGATCTCTCATACCTCACATACAGCACATAATACGCCATACCAAGAAGCAAAATAACCCCCAAAAACCCCCCGAGAATATTGGGATGGGAAAAAGTACCATAAGCACGTAAAAACCTCCCTGAATCGATTTTAAGCACTGAGGAGCCTGCTTCATAGGCTGTATGACTGTTCATCCCAAGAATTGATGAATCTATCGATTTTTGGTACAAAAACTGCCCTATTCCGATACCACTCTGTATCACTCCAGCACAGAGCAAAACGAATACCACTTTTTTGATATTCTGCACAAGCATCGAACGTGCGAGAAAAAAGAATCCGACCGCCAAGAGAAACGTGATGAAAGAAGAAAACGCNAGCCACTTATCCCCTGCCCAAATAACTGAAAGCCCTGTCCAGANAAGAAACATCANAAGCAATGTTTCTGATTTCTGATTGATGATTTTAGATTTTAGAAAAAGAAACCATTGAAATATTCCCCATTCAAAAATCATAAACCGTAAATCAATATTCTTCTTCCAAACAAAGGCTACCAAGAATATCAGGAGGAAAAGACAGATGTCGGTGCCATATACTCCGATCGTCCCATACTGCCATTTTTCCCCACCGACGGATGGTTCTCGCAATAAATACGCCGTCTGGAACGGGAGCAAAAAGAGAAAAGCCAAAAAAGAATATCTGAGGAGTTGAGAGGTATTCATACATTGCTTAGAATAGCACTTTTTGCTACTCTTCGGTATATGCAATTCATCACATTTTCCGGAGTGGACGGGTCAGGNAAATCCACGCAATCAAAGCTCCTACGGGAAAAACTCGAGCACGAGAACTGGAACGTCGCGTATTTTCACGCTGTTGAATTCTCACTTGCGAACAAGATAGCTCGTTTCTTCAAAGGACAGCAGACATTCGAAGCCGGGAAAGAAAAAGCAGTCACACGTGCATCATGGTTCTCACTACTCGTTCGTCAAAAACTCCTCTTCATTGATATGATTCGTTTTCGCTTTCTCGTACGGAAATTAAAAAAAGAGAATTGCGATTATCTCCTCTCGGATCGATACTTCTATGACTCTCTCATCAATCTTGAGTATCTTGCTTCTGGCAGAAAGTTTCCCTTTTGGAATTTCCGGATGAACCTCCTCGAGAAGATACTGCCTCATCCGGGTAAAGCGTTTTATTTTGATGCTTCTCCAGAAAATATTATGTCTCGCGTCAATCCCCCGGAACAAGGTATCGAGTATCTCCGTACGAAGCAAGAACTTTTTCAAAAAAAAATTAAGGATTGGAATATGACCGTTATTGATGCGAGTAAAGAAAAAGAAATTATTTTCCAAGAAATAACAGAAAAAAATAACGATTGATATTTTTCCAAAACTTTTTTATTTTCTTACCCTTTTGTTTCGCCGAACATTTCTGACTCGCTCTGCCGAACAGGGANCTGTCCTATCGAGACCATCCGTCACGCTCGACTGTTACCGGCTCACTCATCAGAAATGTTACCGACGTAACCCGGAGAAAGAAAATAAAAAAGTTTTGGAAAAATATTACTCACTACTTTGAAACATATGAAAAAATTCTCTACCGCACTCGTGTGGCTCACGATGTCTGAAATCATTTTCAATATCGCAGGTTACGTCATCCATTCTTCCGTCGGACGGATCCTCGGTCCTGCCAATTATGGGCGTTTCAGCCTCATCGTCACGATGACCACGATGATTATCATTCTTGTCGGCAACGGCATCCCGACGGCGATGTCGAAATACCTGGCCGAGGTTTTTGGAAACGCTCCGGAAAAAATCCTCGGCATCAAATACAAAGCGATGAAACTCCAGGCGCTCCTGATGCTTGCTGTGACAGTGATATTCTTTTTTGCTTCACCACTCATCGCTTGGGCGCTTCACGATCCGAGTCTCACGTCGCTGTTCCAACTCTCATCCCTCATCATCCCGGCTTTTGCGATAGCTTCATTTTATTTTTATTACTACACCGGACTCCATTTCTTTCGTCTGCAAGCGTTTTTGAAAACTATTCGGGCACTGGCACGCATTCTCTTCATCGTCGGCTTTGCGTATATTTTCGCACCAAAAGGTTTCGGAGTGGAAGGTGCTGTTTCGGGATACATTGTTGCTCCGCTCTTTGTTTTTTTCATCGCCCTCATCTGTGACATCGTTATCACCCATCGTTATTTCCCGTCCACCAAGCAAGCCAAAAACGAGGTGGTGGCTTTTTCAGGAAAAACGATTCTCGCCTACGCCGGCCCACTGACGCTTTTTCTCCTTTTTTATGAACTGATTCTCACGCTCGATCTCTATTTCGTGAAAAGCCTCCTCGGAAGCGATTATCTGACTGGTATTTATAATGCCGCCATCACGGTTGGTCGTATCCCCTATTATCTTTTTTACGCTCTCACCATCATCCTCCTCCCGGCTATTTCCAAAATGACTTCCGAACAGAATACAGTGGAGACAGAAAATCTCGTCAACAAATCGCTCCGCCTTCTCGTACTCCTTCTTTTCCCGATGATCACCCTCCTCATCGCCTATGCCACGCAGATACTGACTCTTTTTTATGGTACGCGATACATCGAAGCTTCTCTTCCGATGAGTATCTTTTCTATCGGCGTCGGATTCCTGACAGTTTTTTATGTGCTTTCTTTCGCCCTAAATGGCGCCGGACTCGTGAAAATTCCGATGAAACTCGCCTTCTTTGGTTTTCTCGGTATGATTGTTCTCAATTTCCTCCTCATTCCAATCTATGGCCTCATTGGAGCATCTCTTTCGACGACACTCGTTTCCGCTTTCCTGATGATAAGCATTCTCATCTATACCAATATACATTTTCATTCGAAAATCTCTCTTCGCACCATCCTCGCTTCACTCCTCTGTACCGCTATCATATTCATCGCCACTCGATATATGTTTTCCGGCACATATAGCTTTATGGTTTCCGGAACGATACTTTTCTTTTCTTATTTCGGTCTTCTGAAAATCATCGGCGAGTTGAAACCTAGAGACATCGCCCCTCTCTCGAAACTCTTCAAAGGTAATGCCTAGCTTGACACATTATTGAAAATATTGTTCTTTTGGACTATACTCGGAGAAATGAAATAAGGGTGTGTTCATAACGTAACGACGTTGTGAATGTTGGTTTTTTTAACAATTTTTTAAGGAGTCAATACTATGAACGG
>Ga0051980_10003834_pt1 | contig 11392 bp, 9 predicted proteins | sample CryGey13umfilter_2_FD_55014 | JGI IMG/M metagenome (GOLD analysis project Ga0051980, IMG submission 55014) | Groundwater microbial communities from aquifer in Utah, USA - Crystal Geyser 4/9/14 3 um filter | ecosystem: Environmental > Aquatic > Deep subsurface > Groundwater | place: USA: Utah...
CCGATTCTTTTCAATAATAACGGCAACATCGAACCCATTAAAGTGCCCCACATTACAACACCGACAAGAGAAAAACTTACTGTCAATCCAATCATTACCCATGTTGAAGCAAAACTATCTGTTGTTGACTGCCAGATATAAACTCTGAAAAATCCGAGTAAAGCAAGAATAACTCCGAGTGTAAGTCCGACTAATAATTCTTTTCTGAAAACGGAGAACCAATTCTTAATGCTAATTTCACCCAATGCCAATGCACGGATTATCAAGGTTGAAGCCTGTGAACCAGAATTACCGCCACTTGAAATTATTAGCGGGACAAAAACTGCGAGAAAAACAGCTTTGCTGATTTCATTTTCAAAATATGTCATTGCACTTGCGGTAAACATTTCACCAACGAAAAGCACACTCAGCCANCCNGCACGTTTTTTTATCATCGAAAGATAGCCAGTTTCAGGGTAAGATTCTTCCAAAGCCTCAACAGCGGCGATTTTCTGAATGTCTTCTGTTGCCTCAGCTTCAGCGATATCCAAAACGTCATCAACTGTAACAATTCCTAATAACACTCCGCTATTATCTGTAACCGGTAAAGCAATTCTATCGTATTTTTTGAAAACTTCAATAGCCGATTCCTGATCATCATGGACCTTAAGCAAAACATAATTCCCATCCATTAAATCAATAACAGGTGTTTCTAATTCAGCCAAAAGAAATTCTCTGATTTTAATGTCATCAATCAAATGTCCTTTATCATCAATCACATAAATAACATTCAGTGTTTCTTTATCCTGCCCGTATTTCCTGATATGTTCAAGAGTCTGGCTAACTGTCCATTCTTTTTTGATGGCAATATAATCAGGAGTCATCAAACGACCGATTGAATTTTCAGGATAGAGTAAAAGATCACGGGCAATTTTTCTTTCGTCAGGCGACAAATATGCAAGCATCTGTTTTACAACATTGGAAGGCATTTCTTCGAACAAGGCAGTTCTGTCATCAGGAGACATTTCGTTCAGAATTTCTGAAGCCTTGTCTCCGCCCATTGCGTGAATTAAACTTACCTGCGTATCATAATCAAAATATTCAAAAACATCTGCAGCTAATCCAGTAGGAAGCAAACGAAATAACAATAGCTGCTCATTTTCATCCATATCAAGAATGATTTCGGCAATATCCATCGGCTCCCAATCAAGCATAACTGATTTGAGATCCTGAAAATTTCTTGAATTAATTAATTCTAATATTTCTGGTTTGATTAACTGGCTGATCATCTTTACTCCAGAAAAAGATTAAATGATTTATTTAGGTAGGCAAAGATAAGAATAATAAATGAGTCTGCTCTAAAAATGTATATTTTAAATAAAAAAAATTGAATTTTATTTGAATTCATACAGCAAAATTGAACATATGGCTTTTTAGATTCGACTCATAAATTGTTCTAACCAATTAACCGAAAGAATTGTTATAAACTATTAGGTTATTTCACCACTTGCTTAAAAACCCGCAGAAAATTTTTGCCCAATATTTTCTCAACATCATTCTGAGTATAGCCGTGTTTCAATAATTCAATTGTCAAATCAGGAAATTTGGTAACATCTTCGAGACCATTGACTGTGTTTGTTCCGATGCCGTCGAAATCAGAACCGATTGCAACATAATCAATTCCGACAAGATTAACTATGTAATCAATATGTTTAATTACTGTCCCGATATCAACTGCAGAACTAACATTACCGAGAAACGGAGGATAAAAAACAATTCCAATCACACCGCCAGATGATGCAATATCGCGAATCTGATAATCATATAAATTTCTTGAATGATTCTGAATTGCACGGACACCAGAATGAGTGGCAATAATCGGATTTTTTGTAACCTGCAAAATATCTTTTATTGTTTTTATTCCCGTATGCGAAACATCAATGATAACACCGAGTGAATCCATTTTCTGAATTACTCTTTTACCAAAATCACTTAGCCCGACAGTTGATGAACGTGAATCAGCAGCCGAAACAGCCCAATCAGTGCTGTTATTCCATGTGATTGTCAAATACCGCATTCCTTTATTGTAAAGCTGCTCAAGTTTTTTCAAATCATTTTCGATTGCATGTCCGCCTTCAACTCCAAAGACTGCTGATATTTTATTTTGAGCAATGTTGGATTGAATTTCACTGTATGATTTTGCAATCTGAATTTTATCTGCACTCGAAAAAATTTCAGAGTCAAGTAAATCAAACATTTCATTTGCTTTTTGAAAAGCATTTGCTGAATATGAAGTCGGATTTACCCAAACAGCAAAGAACTGCACATCAACTTTTCCCTTTTGCAATCTCGGAATGTCAGTGTGATTATAATTATGAAGATCAGCCAAGTGATAATTTTTGTCTTCAAGCATTATTTCCAAAATGTCATTGTGCAAATCAACCAAAACGGACTTTGAGTGAACAGTTCTGATTTCTGTTGTTATACTTCCCGACGGAGCAGTTTCAAGAACTAATGTATCTGAAACATAGCCGAATTTGTTTGTAAAAATTACAAACTCAGAATTGATTCCGATTTTGCTGCTATTATATTTTGACAAAATTTTTGATTCAACAGAAGAACTTTGAAAACCACTTAATCCGCTTCCTGAGTGTCCATCAAGCTGAACCATTTTTTTTGTCATTGAGTAACCATCAACTGTAATTGTATAAAAATAAATTCCTGCACTTCCCTTTCCGTCCCAATTTATCGAATGAAAACCCGAATTTAATACAGCAGATTTCGAATCAATTTCCTGCCCAAGAATATTATGAACGGAAATTTTCACTTCAGATGTTTTGCTTATTGAAAACGAAATTATTGTTGACGGGTTAAAAGGATTCGGGTAATTCTGATAAAGTGAAAATTCATTTGGCTGAATAATCTCATCAGCATTTGCACTTATACTATAAATCCATTTGCCATTATTATCTGAATAAACTGTATCTGAAACTCCGGAATGTTCAACTATTATTTCAGCAGCGTTGATACCGAATTTATCATCACTGTCAATAACTTGTCCGCTGACAGTTTGTCCGTTTGAATTGATAAACAAAGCAAACTGAAATACACTTAAAATGACTATAAACCGGAAAGCATTTTTTAAGTTATTCTTCAACTTCAGTCACAGAATTATTTTCAAGCCTGTACTTCTTTTTGCTTTTTTCACAAAATGCAAATTTGTCTTTATCAAACTTCAATCGTGTGCCGGCTTCGCTTACCCAGCCGATAACTTTTGCAGGATTACCGACAACGAGTGCAAAATCGGGAACATCTTTTGTAACAACCGCACCGGCGCCGATAAACGAATGCCTGCCGATTGTATTTCCGCAAACGATAGTTGCATTTGCACCGATTGAAACTCCCTTTTTCACCAAAGTCTTATTGTAAAATTCAGAACCGCGCTGAGGATACATACACCGCGGATTTAAAACATTTGTAAATACCATTGATGGTCCGCAGAAAACATAATCTTCAAGTTCAACGCCTTCATAAATTGAAACGTTATTCTGAACTTTGCAATAATCACCGATGGTAACATTATTTCCGACATTCACATTCTGACCAAACACACAGTTCTTTCCGATTTTTGAGCCAGACTGAAGGTGGCTGAAATGCCAGATTTTTGTGTCATCACCAATCGAAACGTTATCATCAACAAAACTTGACGGATGAATAAAAAATTTTGCCATAAACTCTCCGGTAATTAATAATTTATTTTTTCGTGTTTCTTATTTTATAAACCAGCTCAATTGATTTTCTTGCATCAGAAATCCCAAGTCCATTGCCAAGAAAAATCTCATTATAAACTTTTGTATGAAGATCCGTAAAGCCATCTGAAAATTCAATTTCTTTCCCATCAATTGTCAGAGAACGGAATGAAGGTCTGTTTTGATTCAGCGAATCCAGAGGCAAATCTTTTTTATCAATTGACAAAAACCAATCGACATCGGCTTTTGCAAGTTCGAGTTTGCCTGACATTTTATCTGTCTGATTAATACTTACTTCAAAATTTATAACATCGCCAAACAACCAAACGAGCAAATCAAAAAGATGAATGCCAATATTTGTGGCAATGCCTCCCGATTTTTCAACATCACCTTTCCATGAATAGTGATACCATTTTCCGCGCGGAGTAATGTATTTCAAATTTACTTTAAATCGCGAACCTGTCTGACTGTCAATTTCTGATTTTAAGTTTTTCAATGCCTCGTGATACCGAAGCTGCATTATTGTATAAATTTTTTTGCCGGTTTGTTCTTCAACGCGTTCAAGCAAATCAAGATTGAAAGGGTTAAGAACGAGCGGTTTTTCACAAATAACATTTGCACCGATATTTAATCCAAGCCTGATATGTGTATCGTGCAGATAATTCGGAGAACAAACGGTTACATAATCAATTTTGTTTTCGCCAAACAACGAAATTTTTTCAAGATGACGTTCGAAGCGTTCATAATTTGTAAAAAAGTCTGCATTTGGAAAATAGCTGTCAAGAATGCCGACAGAATCATGAGGGTCAAGTGCAGCAATCAGATTATTATTTGTGTCTTTAATAGCTTTCAAATGACGCGGGGCGATATAACCTGCAGCGCCGCAAATTGCAAAATTGTACATCGGTAATTTCCTTAATTATAAATTTATCATTAGTGCAAAGATAATGTGATAAATTATAAATAAGAAGATTGTAGATTTTTCAAAATTATATTTTGAATTTGGTTTATAATTAACCCATAAATAATTAAATTAGGGTAAACAAAAAGAGGTAAAAATGGAAACAGTAACTGGAATATCAGTGCTAATAATTTTTGCAGTAATTTTATTTTTGATTCTATTCACTTATTTCGTTCCGGTAGGATTATTTATTACAGCATATTTCTCAGGAGTAAAAGTAAAAATATTCAGCGACCTTGTCGGGATGAGACTTCGAAAAGTACCGCCATCTGTTATTGTGAGAAGTTTGATTTCGGCAACGAAAGCCGGATTGAAATTAGACGCTGGACTTTTAGAAGCACATTATCTTGCTGGCGGAAATGTTATCAATGTAGTAAATGCACTTATATCCGCAAGCAAAGCTGACTTAAATTTATCGTTTGAAAAAGCTGCTGCAATTGATTTGGCAGGCAGAGATGTTCTCGATGCAGTCAGAATGTCTGTTTTACCAAAAGTAATTGAAACCCCGATGGTTGCGGCTGTTGCCAAAGACGGTATTCAGTTAAAAGCATTGGCAAAAATTACAGTGAGAGCAAACCTCGAAAGACTTGTTGGTGGTGCAACTGAACTTACAATTTTAGCCCGTGTTGGCGAAGGAATTGTTTCGACAATCGGTTCAAGCCAATCACATAAGGCAGTTCTTGAAAACCCGGACAGTATCTCAAAGGTTGTTTTGCAAAAAGGACTTGATGCCGGAACAGCATTTGAAATTCTATCAATTGATATCGCTGATGTTGACGTCGGAACAAATATCGGTGCTATTCTTCAGACAGATCAGGCTGAAGCAGATTTGAAAGTAGCCCGTGCAAAAGCAGAGGAAAGAAGAGCTGCTGCTGTTGCACTGGAACAGGAAATGCAGGCGGAAGTTGCAAGAATGCGTGCTAAAGTTGTTGAAGCCGAAGCAGAAATTCCACAGGCAATTGCCGAAGCGTTTAGAGCAGGTCGATTAGGAATCATGGATTATTACAATCTTCGAAATATTCAGGCAGATACTGATATGAGAAATAGCATTGCCAAACCTGATGAGCAGAAAGGAAAAGACAAGAATGGATAATCTTTTTGATTATTTAATTATTCTGTTTTTTATTTTAAGTGCTTTTGGTTCTCTATTTAAAAAGAAACCTCAGCAGAAATCCGGGACTGCGAAAACTCAGACTGCCAAAAGGGATAAAAATTATTCTATGAATCCAGAAAGAGTTTACAAGGATCCTTTTGATATTGATTCACCAAAACCGAAAGTAGCCGATAAGGAGAATTATAATTACTTTGACAGTTTATCAACAAAGGAAGACAGTTTTGAAAAAAGTGTTGAATTTTCTGAACCTGTAAAAACTTCTAAAGAAAAACAAATTCCAACAAAGAAAACCAAAGAAAGAAATGATGAAAATATTTTATATGCTCCAGAATTAAAATCTGATATTAAGCGGAAACTAAAAATTGTTAATTCAGTAAGAGAAGCATTTCTGTTATCAGAAATATTGCACAAACCAAAAGCATTAAGATATAGTGGCAAAAACTTATATTATTAAAAAAGTAAATCAAACGGGCTTCAAGTTACCTGCAATAGATGAAGCCCGATTTGCAATAAATTATCAGAACGAACTAAACACAGCACAATTCAAAGCAGTCTCATCAATTGAAGGTAATTATCTGGTAATAGCCGGTGCGGGAACAGGCAAGACTCGTACTTTGGTTTATCGTGTTGCAAGATTAATTGAAATGGGATATGATGCAAGTTCTATTTTGCTTCTGACATTTACACGCAAAGCAGCAAAAGAAATGATGAGCCGTGCTGCAGCACTTTTGGATAATCGCTGTTCAAAAATATTAGGCGGAACATTTCATTCATTTGCAAATTCAACACTCAGGAAATATGCCAAATCTGTCGGCATCGATTCCGGATTTACAATTCTTGATCAAGGTGACAGTGAAGATGTAATAAATTTAATCAGAAGTAAATTAAACTTATCGGACAAGAAAAAACGTTTCCCNAACAAAGAAACAATTTACAAAGTATTGAGNCTGAGCGTCAATACTGAAAAAANAATTGCTTCAGTTCTTGAAGAAGAGTATCCTCATTTTNTGGAATACGCAGAGAAGTTTGCTGAGATTCAAAAACTTTTTAATNAATATAAATACAAGAACAATTTGCTTGATTATGACGATTTGCTTTTATATCTGAAAAAATTTCTCGATGAAAAAAGTGAAACGGCAGCAAGACTTTTATCATCAATTAAATTTATTATGGTTGATGAATATCAGGATACAAACAAGTTGCAGGCTGATATTGTGCAGGGTTTATCGTACTTCAATCATAATGTTATGGTTGTCGGAGATGATTCGCAATCAATTTATTCTTTCCGTGGTGCAAACTTTAAGAACATTATCAATTTCCCTAATCTTTTTCCTAATGTAACTTTGATAAAGCTGGAAGAAAATTACAGAAGTACTCAGCCAATACTAAATTTTACAAATCACATAATCGAGCTTGCTTTTGAGAAATACCCAAAAGTTTTGTTCACTAAAAAAACTGACGGTGATTTGCCTGCAATTATATCAGCAGCAAATGAAAACATGCAGTCAAAATTTATTGTTGAAAGAATTCTCGATTTAAGAGAAGAAGGAATAAAATTAAATGATATTGCCGTTCTTTTCAGATCGTCTTTTTATTCATTTGATTTGGAGATTGAACTGAAGAAAGCAAATATTCCTTTTGTAAAATTCGGAGGTATGAAATTCATTGAAGCAGCACATATAAAGGACGTTCTTGCATTCATCAGAATTTCAGAAAACACAAAAGATTTTGTAAGTTGGATGAGAGTGCTTGTACTTCATGAAGGAATCGGGAATAAAACTGCTCAACTGATACTTGACGAAATTAATAATTTTGGAATCAGCGGCAATACTGAAAGTGAATTCTTTTCAAACAAAAAATATTCATTAAAATTAGTTGAATTATTTAAACTGATTTACAAATTAAACACTGATAAAAAGTTACTTCCGGCAAATAAGATTGAACTTGTGCTTGAATATTATCTNCCTCTGTTTATGAACAAGTATGATGATTTCAACAAGCGTAAAAAAGATTTGGATATTCTTCTNAATATTTCATCAAACTATAAATCCTCNGATGAATTNCTTTCGGATATGGCAATTGATCCGCCACAGGATTCTGTAGTTGATGTTGAGAGCGATAATAATGAAAATGAATTTCTAACTTTATCAACAATACATTCTGCAAAAGGACTTGAGTGGCATTCGGTATTTATTATTCACGCATGCGAAGGGCTTTTCCCGTCATCGCAGTCTTTCGGCAGCAATGATTCACTTGAAGAAGAAAGAAGACTGATGTATGTCGCCGCAACGAGAGCAAAACAAAATTTATACATTTCTTATCCAATGAGTATTTTCGACCGCCGAACTGGATTCACGATTTCAAAACCATCTAGATTTATAACTTCACTCAATGAAACTCTTGCAGAGAGTTGGCTATTGAAAGAAGAATTCTGATATGAATATAGTTTTTTTGATTTGCATTATTTTAGTTTTAGTAATCATTCTTTTTACAATAACAATTTTTCATTCATTAAATTCAATTAGACCAACCATTCCCTCAGATGAAAACCTGAAAGATATTTCCATAATTATTGCTGCAAGAGATGAGGAAGACAACATTTCAGATTTGCTCAATTCTCTTTCAAAGATAGAATATCCAAAGGATTTATATGAAATTATTATTGTTGATGATAATTCAACTGATCGGACTTATGAAATTGCAAATAACAATGCTGCCAAGTTTACCAATCTTAAAGTAATAAAAGTAAAGGACAAAAAATACGCAGGCAAAAAAGGAGCATTGGATGTTGGAATTCAGAATGCAAAATTTAATTATATAGTAACCACTGATGCAGACTGCCAAGTTGGAAAAAACTGGTTGTTATACTTTTCCACAAAATTTAATAATGAAAGTAAATTTGTGTTTGGAAATATCGTTTACATTAATTTGGAGACAACTTTTGCAGGTTTCTTTCAGCAATTTGAAAATCTAAGATCAAAAATTTTATATTATTCAGCAGCAAATCTGAATTTTCCCTATTCAGCTGGCGGTGCAAATTTCGGCTTTGAAAAATCATCTTTTCTCAAACTTGGCGGGTACAAAAATATTTCCTCAACACTTAGCGGTGATGATGATTTACTTATTCAGCAAGCTGCAAAGATGAAGTATAAAATCCGATTTGTGATTGATAACGAAGCGACTGTCTTTACTAAGGCTTCCCAATATTTTTGTGATTTAATTAAAAGAAAAGCACGCCATACTTCTGCATCTTACTATTATTCAATAAAGACAAAAATGATTCTGTCTGTTTGGCACATCTCAAATTTAGCTGCTGTTGCTTCTCTTTTCATGATCTCTTTTGATTCATTGTTTATTCTTCCCTTTGCAGTTAAATTAATTTTAGATATTCTGATAGTCGCACAATATTCAGGTTTATTCGGTTATTCGTTTAATTTTGTGCAAACTATTATTTATCAGCTTACCTATGAGTTTATGATTGTTATAAATTTTTTCAATGGATTTAATTTTATCAAGAAATGGAAATAGAAATCAATTTTATTATTTTTATGTCAGCAAATAAGGAAGTTATATGTACAAAAAATTGATAAAAAAAGCCGAGCAGGCAAAATCAAAATCATATTCTCCGTATTCGAATTTTCGGGTCGGTGCTGCAATAATGACAAATAAAGGCAACATTTATGATGGTGCAAATATTGAATCTGCTTCTTTCAGCCTGACAATTTGTGCAGAGCGGACTGCACTTTTTAGTGCAATCTTAAACAAGGAAAAAAAGTTTACAGCAATTGCATTAACNAGCGACATGAATGATTTTATCTCGCCATGCGGTGCCTGCCGACAGGTTTTGTACGAACATTGCGGAGGAGATATTGATGTTTTGATGACAAATAAAAAACTTGAAACTAAAACAGTAAAACTAAAAGAACTCCTGCCATTCTCATTCGGAAAAGATTTTAAGGAAAAATAAATGATTGAAAATAAATCACATCTTCAAAATCAAAAAATTGGTTGGATGGAAGTAATTGCCGGCTGTATGTTTAGCGGTAAAACGGAAGAATTAATCAGAAGATTGCGAAGGGCACAAATCGCAAAATTGAATGTTAAAATTTTCAAGCCAGAAATTGACAATAGATTCTCATCGGATAATATTGTATCACATTCAGAACAATCACTGCCATCCGTTATAATAAAAGATGCATCTGAAATTCTAATCAATTCAAAAGACGCAAATGTAATCGGCATTGATGAAGCACAATTTTTTGACAGTAATTTAATTGATATTTGCGATGAATTGATTAATCACGGGAAAAGAGTAATTGTCGCCGGTCTTGATATGGATTACAAAGGAATCCCTTTCGAACCGATTCCACATTTGCTTGCCCGTGCTGAATATATTACAAAAACACTTGCAATCTGTATGGTCTGTGGCAATCCCGCAAATATGACGCAAAGAAAAATTCATTCGGAAGATAGAGTTTTAGTCGGTGCTTCAGATAGTTATGAAGCGAGATGCAGAACACATCATTACATACCATAAAGGAAAAAGATGAACATAGTTAGAGGAATTATCGGAATAATTTTAATAATAGGGATCGCATTTCTTTTTTCGAACAATAAAAAAAGAATTAACTGGAAATTGGTAATTACCGGAATTGGAATGCAAATAATTTTTGCTTTTCTAATTATTAAAGGACATGAGCTTGGGAAATTTTTCCCACCTCTGGCTTGGCCAAAACTTTTCTTTGAATGGATAAGCAGCTTCTTTGTTTTGATACTTAATTTTACAACCGAAGGCGCAAAATTCGTTTTTGGAAATCTTGCTGCTGGCGGAGGTAATCCAGATAGTTTAGGAATATTTTTCGCATTTCAAGTCCTTCCAACAATTATATTCTTTGCCAGTCTGATGTCGGTTTTATACTATCTTGGAATTATGCAGCGAATAGTTCATGCCATGGCATGGATAATGTCAAAATTTTTGGGAACCAGTGGTGCTGAATCTTTATCATGCACAGCAAATATTTTTGTCGGACAGACTGAAGCTCCTTTAGTAATAAAACCTTATCTGAAAGGAATGACAAACAGTGAATTACTTACGGTTATGGTTGGCGGAATGGCAACAATTGCCGGTGGAGTTATGGCAGCCTATATTCAAATGCTTGGACAATCTTTTGCAACTGCAATGAATTTACCTCTTCGAGAAGCACAAATTTTATTTGCGACACATTTACTCGGAGCAAGCATAATGGCTGCGCCTGCAGCTCTAATTATCTCTAAAATTATTGTCCCTGAAATTTATGAACCTGAGACAAAAGGTACAGTAAAAATAAAAATAGAAAAAAATGCAAGCAATTTTATTGAAGCTGCAGCAACCGGAGCAGGCGAAGGATTAAAATTAGCCTTAAATGTGGCTGCAATGCTAATAGCGTTTATTGCATTTATTGCTTTGTTCAATTACATACTTGAATATTTCGGCACATTAACTGGGTTAAACTCTTATTTTACAGCCACTTATCACAAACCATTCAATCTTCAATTGCTCTTCGGGTTAGTATTCCAATATATTGCTTTTGGGATTGGAGTCCCATGGGA
>Ga0051980_10003859_pt1 | contig 11364 bp, 10 predicted proteins | sample CryGey13umfilter_2_FD_55014 | JGI IMG/M metagenome (GOLD analysis project Ga0051980, IMG submission 55014) | Groundwater microbial communities from aquifer in Utah, USA - Crystal Geyser 4/9/14 3 um filter | ecosystem: Environmental > Aquatic > Deep subsurface > Groundwater | place: USA: Utah...
GCCGAGGACGTCGCGGTGACGCGGTGCGTGCGGTGCGCCTCGATGAAGACCCAGTCGCCGGCGACCATCTCGAGAACTTCGCCGTCGCCAAATTCGAGCCGCGCCCGCCCCTGCAACAGCGTCACCCATTCGTCTGCGCCCTGAGCGTAGGCCTCGCCCGCCGGCGTGACTTGCCCCATGGAGACGATGCGCTCGATGCGCACTGCGGGGCCGACGGCCAAGACCTCGAAGAACTCCTCGGTCGCGGCAAGCGTTTCGATGTTGTCAAAGAGGTTCATTGGGGTCCTGGGAATCTGGGGATGCGAAACCATCCAGGGCGGCCGCCGGTCGCCCCTACGAACCGCGTGGGGTTCGATCGGTTCGAAGAACTCGCAAGTTAGAACGCCTGCTCGAAGCCGAGGTTGACTCGCCCAGGGAAGGGCGCCGGCGAGTCGATGGGCGATGCCCAGTCGAGCCGGATGACGACCCGATTGAGCTGCGGCACGAGCCACCGCAGCCCCAGGCCCAGGCCGTTGTGCAGCCCGATGCCGCCCACGCCTTCGCCGTCGAAGGCGTCGCCGACATCCCAGAACACGTTCATCCCCAACCACGTCGACCACAGCTCGAGGCCCTGCGTGCGATACTCGACGTTGCCCCGAATCACGTTCTTTCCGTAGAACTGCGCGCTGGCGTAGCCCCGCAGACCGCTGTCACCACCGATGCTGTTGTAGTTGTTGTCCGAGTCGTCGAAGCGCATCTCGAAGATCCCCGCGAGGTGCAGCCGTCCGATGCCTAGGACCGGCGAGACGTAGCGCAGGATGCTGGAGGACACGGTGTCGATCCACTGGCCGCGCTCCAGTCGTCCGCGCAACAAGCTGACGGCGCTCAGGCGGTCGTCGCCAGCGAGGCGCAGCGCGGTGGTGGCCTGGGTCGAGGCCGCCAGGAACGTGGTCTCGCTGCCGGTGAAGGGGTGCCCCATGCCGACGGTGGCGACGAAGTCGTGTCCTAATCGGAGGTCTTCGCCCAGTCCCAGCGTCTCGACGTCGAAGTAGGTCCGGTAGGTGGGCTCGTAGGTGTGGTAGCTGACGAAGGGATAGCTCTGTCGATGGGACGACGGCATGGCCATGTCCTGGAACTCGGACACCAACTCGGGGCTGTAGCGCTGCGCGTCGATGACCGTGGGGTCCCGCACCAACACTCGCCAGCCCCACGAGAAGTTGTGTTTGATGAGGGCGTCGCCAAAACCATGGCCGTCGACCGAGCGCGTGACGGAACCCTGCACCTCGAGGAGCCGGTCGCGGAACTCCCAGGGCATGGTCTCCTCGCCCTCGGCGGCGTCGAAGGGGTAGCGCAGCTCCTGTCCGGCCGAGTGCTGGCGCGCGATGAGGTGCAGGAAGTCGGCCCCCAGCGACCAGGCCCAGCGGTTGCGCACGCTGTAGAGCGGCTGGCCGACGGAGACGCNGCCGTATGCCCCCTCGAAGGCGCTGGTGTCGCGGTTGAACGAGAACTTGACCCGCTCTTCGAGGGTCAAGCGACTGCCCAACACCTGGCTGTCGAGATAAGTGGGGCCGAAGCTGTAGACATCCGGCTCGAGGAGGAAGGCCAGCGCCACGGTCTTGTTGAGGCCCAGGAAATTGTTCTCGCTCAGCGAGGCGGCGAAGTAGTCGAGGTGGGAGCCGGTGGTCTGGAAGTTGGTGTTGAAGCGCAGGCTCCAGAGGTCCTTGGTGACGACGAGGAGGTCGACATCGTCGCCGTCGTGGCCCCCGTTGGGGCTTCGGTCGCGCCTGCGCACGGGCACCGTCACCACCGTCGAGAAGATCATCGGGTCCAAGACCAGCCGGCGCGACTCGTCGACCGTCACCCGATCAAAGCGCTCGCCCGGCGCGAAGGTGAGCCGGCGTCGGACGATGTCCGGGCTGGTCGTCACGTGCAGCCAGTTGAAGATGAGCGGGAAGAGGTCGTCGTCGAGGAAGACGTCAAAATTGTCGACCACAATCTCGCCGATGACGTGCCCCTCGGGGAAGCGCACGAGCTCGAGGTCGTAGGCGGCGATGGCGCGCTCGACGAGGCGCCGCTCCAGTGGGCTGAGGCGCGCGGTGGGCGAGTCGCTGGCGGCCGGGAGGACGCCGAGGGCGGCGGAGTGCAGCGCGGCGTCGGCGAGAGCGGCGGGCGCGGCCCAGACCTGGGAGGAGTCGAAGAGCAACAAGAAAACTGAAATCCAAATGGAGAGCGCGGCTCGGGTCACGAACACCTCGGTCAGACGTGGGTCGAGGGATTGCCGAGCGGGCGACCGATTTTTGCACCGAGGAGCGATGTCTAGCGACAATCGGTCGTGAGCAAGCGAGGCAATGAATCCGAATTGTCGCGTGGGGTGTCGTTGGAGCGCAAGCGCATCCGATCTTGCAATCGGGGCGACGCCGGAGTAGACAAAACTCGCGTTTCGCGTTTGGGCACGGGTAGCTCAGTTGGATAGAGTGTCGGCCTCCGAAGCCGAAGGTCGCGGGTTCGAGCCCCGCCTCGTGCATGCAAAAGAGCCAGAGTCCTTTGGGGGGTCTGGCTTTTTTCGTTCTTGTTCTTGTCCCTCTTTTGCGAACTTGCGTACACAGCAAACCGGGTCTGAGCCGAGGTGCCACTGGCGATACCGATGCGCAGAGGCCTCCGCAAACCAACAACGACAACAGAAGCCGGACTCCCATCGCCCACGAAGAGTGGGAGAGGGGCCGGGGGTGAGGGCCCAAACCCAACCCCACCGCCGACTTCAGGGCAAAGTCACTCTTCCCCCTCGAAGAACATCGCCAACTCGCTCAAGCCATCGCTGAGCGTGTTGACCGCCTCGAGCGAACGACCGACGTCCTTGCTGGACGTGCGACTTCCAACACAGCGCCATTGTGCCATCCACCTCTGAAGGGCGCCTCCGGACGCCACTGGGGTTGGGTGGGGGCTGATTTTTCTTGACGCAGAGCCGCAGAGCCGCAGAGGGGTTTCTTCGAGGGACTTCGTCGTTGGCTCTTGGGGGCTGGGGTTGGGTGGGGCGGCCGCCGGCCGCGCCGTGGGCACCGCAGCTGATTCGGACAACGAACCCAGCGAGGCTCGCGTCGGACCGCCACCCGACAAGCCCCCAAACACCCCGACAGGCTCGTGGCAATTTCCCTTGCAGAGCGAACCGCTAATTGCCTATATGGCCGTTAGCGGCTCAGAGAGCAGGTTCGTCTGGGCACAAAAGCGACGGTTCCAGATGGCTCAGTTTTCGAGAGCCGGTGGCTCCTTGCTGCCAGACCGGAGGCAAAAAATGTCGACCAGCGCGATGAACGACCAGCAGACCATGGATGAGCTCAACGAGTTTCGGGCCTACCTTCGGACGCTTCCCGAGGTGGACACTCGCGTCGTCCTCGAGGCGCCGGCGCTTCCTTTCGCGCCGTTGCCGGAGCTGGACGCCGACACCGAGCGCGCCATCAAGGCGGCCGCGCTGGTGGCCAACGAGCGCTACCTCAACGAGGTCATCGAGGAACACTCGTTCTGCCCCTTCGCCCGTGGCGGACGCGCGCAGGGCTTGACTGTGCGCTTCGTGCACTATTTCAGCGGCAACGATGTGGCGCCGCTGGTCGAGGTGATGAAGCAGATCGCAGAGAACCCGAATCACGTCATCACGCAGGTCATCTTCCCCATGCTCGAGGTCTCTGCCCTCGATTGGATGCGCTTCTGCCAAGACGTCACGCGCTTCTGCAACGCCCAGCTCGGCACCGAGGCCGAGGTCTACGCGGTCGCTCCGCTGCACCCCGCCTTGCCCTACGCGGCGTCGAACCCCTTCTCGCTCATCCCGCTGTTCCGGCGCGCGCCGGATCCGACCATCCAGTGGGTGCGCAACGACGGGCTAAAGGGCATCTACGCTGGCCGCGAGCGGGACACCCGCTTCGTGGACCTCGACGAGCTCGACGCGTTCTTGGAGAAGAAGCGTCGGCCTCCGCTCTTCGACTACATCGCCCAAACCAACCTGAAGATGGCCAACCGCCTGGGCATCCAGAACGTCGACCGGGCCCTGGCCGAAGTCTCCCAGACCGCCCANAAGAGCTACGCGAACATCCTGCTCGGCGGGGCGGCTGCCGAGCCGCATCCGAAAGGGGGCTGCCCAGTGCACGCCTCGGCCACGCCGGACGTGGCGCCCCTGCAGGCCCAGCGCAGCGGCGAGGTCTGGAACCTCGGCGCGGTGCGCGATTTTGGCAAAAGGGTGCTCCACCACGTGCTCGTCGATGGGGTCGACCTCGTGGTCGTGCGCATCGAGGACGAGCTCCACACCCTCTACGGCCGCTGCCCCCATCGCCAAGCCCTGCTCTCGCACGCCCTGCTGGAGGGAAGCCAAATCGTCTGCCCCCATCACGGCTGGGACTTCAACCTGGCGAGCGGCGCGAGCGAAGGCGTCCCCGGCGCCTCCGTGCACCGCTTCGAGAGTCGGGTCAGCGAAGGGTTCTTGTGGCTCGACCACGCGGCGCTCGAGGCGTGGCGGGCGGCGAATCCGGTGGCGTTCACGTCGGGCGAGCTCGTTCCGTAGGGAGCGGCGAGCGCTCGGCTTTTGTCCAAGACGTCACTGCATCGACTTCAAGATCCGCGCGCCCTGCCCGGGCGGCAATCGCGTCGTGACGTGCACGACCTGGTCCCCAACATGCCCCGACAGCGAGCGCCAACCCGGTGGGCAGGGCGCGAAATTGTCTTCTAGGCAGCCCTCCACCGGGCCCATAGCGGGCGGCGGGAAGCGTACGGAGGTCCCGAGCCAGAGGACCCAGTCGTCCGTGTCGGCCTCCTTGATTCCGAACCACCATCCGGGTTCGTCGCTCAGCCGATAGAGGATGAGGGCTGGCGGCCACTGCACAGAATTGGGCAAGAACGTCGGGGTGAGGGCGAGGCCTGCTTTGGCGGGCAGCTTGTCGAGGCTAGTGGCCTCGTTCCAGCCGGGCTGCACGCGCTTGGGGCCCATCAGGCCTCGGTCCAAGGCGATGAGCCCGACGCACAGCAGGGCCGTCCAGATGGCGGCCCGCAGCAGCTGGCTCGACGCGCCGGGCGCGCGCCGCCGCTTTACGCGATTGCCCACAGCAGCGCTCCGAGGGCAGTGGCCGCGGCCCAGAAGAAGAGACGCGGCGGGGGCTCGAACGAGGTGGCGTCGATGAGCTCGCGGGCACGGCCGACCAGCGCCTCCTTCTTGGCGGTGTCCATCACCGAGCGCCGGGCTCGTTTCCAGGCGGTGGGCTCTTTGGACTGGGCGGTGTTCGGGACCGATTTGAGCAGCGCGGACGCCAGCGACGCCGGCTTCTTCGTCGCCCGCGCGGCCTCGGCGTCGCAGAGCGTCTCGCGGGCCTCGATCAGCTCGCGGAAGAGGATCAGCGCCGCCGGGTTGGGCGCCTGCAAGAGGCGAGCGAGCCAGATGGCGAAGAGCCCCATATTTCCGCCGTGATAGTAGTGGGCGAGCTCGTGGGCGACGACGCCCTCGAGCTCTTCGTCGTCGAGGAGGTCGATGAGGCCGCGGGAGACGACGATGACGGGATTCAAGATGCCCACGAGGGCGGCCACGAGGGCCTCGGTCTCGAGCCTTCGGACGATGACCTCTCGGCCGCGCGGTCTGCTCTTTCCTATCCTCTGGAAGCTTGCCTGCACTTTATCGAAGTGGGCGGAGAGCCGCTCGTCCCTGACGCGCTCGGCGTGTCGCTGTCGGCCCAGGCTGCGCCACGTCGGGACCGCCTCTTGGACGACGAAGATCGACGTGGTGCCGAGGAGGAGCAGGGCGAACAGCGCCTGATAGGGCCAGGGCGCGAGCCGAATGGTGTCCGCCCAGAGGTCCACTCGCAGCAGCATGCTCTCGGCCGGCACGCCGGGCAACCCCAGGATGCGCCAGAGGATGACGATCATGGGTGCAACCAGCGCCAACGACAAAAGCCCGCTCCACAGGCTGGGGGGTATGGGGCCGCTGACTCGGCGCAACCCGGCCAGCCAGATCAGGACGACCAAGGTGTGCAGTAGGTTGGCCAACAAGTAGGTCAGCATTCTGCGGCGTCTTCGATGGTACAGGCTTTCTGTCGGCCTGCGGGTGAACCCTCGACCTGCTGCCGCTCAATAGACTGCAAGATGTCTGGTTTGTCGACGGGTCGCTCATTCCGGCTGAAAGTCGTTGGCTCTTGCGGGCGGGGGTTGGGTGGGGGCTGGTTTTTGACGCAGGCTGATGGGGTCCGTGCCGTACCTTTTCCCCTGTGAGAAACACCCCGTGCCTCCAGACGACCACACACAATGCACCTACGCCCCTTCTTCTGAACCGCCTCAGGCCTCGGGCCTCGGGGCCTCAGGCCTAGTGTCTGACCTGGGGTTTCGGCCCCTGGCTTGGGTGCAGGCCACCGTGCCTGCTCGCCTGGGTGACGTTTTTGGGGGCCTCTAGGGAAAAGTATCGAACGGCCTAGTGAATAGTGCTGATTGTTATATCTTTTCAGCTACATACAATTCAATCACAGGGTCGATGAGGCCCTGCCCCGAGAGCGGTCCAAGAGTGTGGTTCGCTNGGNCGAATCACTGAACCTCAGGAGGCGANGATGAAGACTTATGATGCTGGCGACAAGGTTCCTTACGGCGTCTACTTCTCGGCCAACCCATTCAACCTGCACTACATCAGTGACGACGAAGTGCTGCCCGGAGCTCAGGGAACGACCTTCAAGCGGCTGCCGACCTTGCTCATCGTCGCCGCAGGCCCGGCCATCGGCGGCATCTTCGTCATGGCCTTCCCTGCCATCATCCTGATGGCTGTCATGGTGGCGGTCTGGAAGCTGGGCGTCAAAACCGTCCGCAGCTTCGCCTCTAAGAATGCCCATCTGGTGCAGATGAATTGGGAACCGAATGCGGCCTACCTCACTGGGGACGGCAAAGAGCCCGAAGAGGACGCTGAGGCCATCGACCGCGACCTCGAGGACGACGAGGTGGAAGCGCTCGAGGCAGAGGTCGAGACTCGCCGCGAGGAAGAAGAGAAAAGCTGACTGGCTTGGGCGCTTCTGCTGACCGAGACCCTGGAGCCGCCCCAAGACCTTTGACGCGCTCCACGGCGCTAACCCGTTCTCGAGCGCCCGAGGCCGACGCCGCTGGGACGGCGACCGAGACTAAATCGAATGGAAGGGGAGAGCCTGTTGTTGAAAAGTTCCGGCGCTCTCCTCGAGCTAAAACACCCTATTGTGGCACACCCTTTTATGGGTGGAGGTGATCCATGAAGACTGACTCGAGGTCCTACGAACCGATGCGGATCGGGCTCTTTTGCCCGACCCGCGCTTGGCCATCTCGGCCCCTCTTCTTCGGCGTCGCAGCGCTCGCCCTGCTGTTTGCGACCCCTCTGTGGGCGGAAGAAGAGTGCATGGACTGTCACGACGGGGCAGAAGACGAAGTCGAGTTCGCGGACGGAAGCAAGGTGGTGGTCGGCATCGACGCGAAGACCTGGGAAGCCTCGGTGCACGGCGGCGAGCTGAGCTGCAGCGACTGCCATCACACGATCAACGAGTACCCCCACCCAACCAAGCCCAGCGAGGTCATGGCTTCGGTCGGCGACTTCCAGCGCAACCAGGCCGAGACCTGCAAGCGCTGCCACTACGCCTACTACACTCGGGTGCTCGACGGCATCCACTACAAGCAACACACCGAGGGCTCAACCAAAGCCCCGACCTGCGTGGGTTGCCATGGCGCTCACGAGATCCGCAGCCTCAAAGGCGATCCTTTGGAGATCAACCATCGCTGCGCCAACTGTCACACCGAAATCGCTGAGGTCTACGCCAACTCGGTACACGGACGCGCGCTGGTCGACCACCAAGACGGTGACATCCCGGTGTGCACCGATTGCCACGGCGCCCACGACATCGCCGACCCCAACGCGGCGAGCTTCCACGCTGAGAGCTACCAGCTCTGCGCGCGCTGCCACGGCGACGAGGAGCGCATGGAGAAATACGGGCTCAACGCCAACGTCTTGACCTCCTATCTCGAGGATTTCCACGGCATCTCGAACCAGCTTTACGCGGCGGGCGGCGGTGAGCCCGGACGTCCCATGGCGACCTGCACCGACTGCCACGGCATCCACGACATCCAATCCTTCAAGAACGAGGGCGAGACGGTCGTCGTGAAGCAGCGGGTCGTCGAGGTCTGCGCCAAGTGCCACGAGGGGGCGACCCCTGAGTTCACGGACGCGTGGCTCTCGCATTACACGCCGACCTTCGAGAATGCCCCCTTAGTCTGGAGCATCAAATGGGGTTACCGGATTCTCATCCCCATGATCATGCTCGGCCTAATCCTCCATATCCTTCTGCACCTGTGGCGCATCCGCGCCCGGCGATAGAGGAGGTCAAACCCATGAAGACCACTGCTAAGAGTACGCGCATTCGCAAGACCGGCGACGGTGAGTGGCAAGTCGAACGCTTCAGCCCCTTCCGCCGTGTCGAACACATCCTCACCATTCTCATCTTCGTGGCCCTGGTGGTCACGGGCTTCCCGCAGAAGTTCTACGAGTCCAGCTGGGCCACGGGGCTCATCGACTTCTTTGGCGGCTTGGACCAGACCCGCACCATCCATCGGTGGGCTGGCATCGCCTTTGCGCTTTCCGCCGTCGTTCATCTGGGCGGCATCGCCATCGGCGTGGCCACGCGCAAGATGCGCCTGACTCTCATGCCCGCACCTCAAGACCTGCGAGACGCCTGGAACAACCTGCTCTATCTCCTTGGCTACCGCGACCATCCGCCAAAGTTCCCGAAGTTCGATTACCGCCAGAAGTTCGAGTACGTCGGTCTGATTTTGGGTGGCTTGGTGATGCTCGTCTCGGGCTTCGTCCTGCTCTTCCCCATCGAGTTCGCGTCGCTCGCCCCTGGAGAGCTCATCCCGGCTTCCCGCGTCATGCACTCCAACGAGGCCGTGCTCGCCTTGCTCGTCCTGGTGGTCTGGCATCTCTACGGCTCGCACTTCTCGCCCGATGTCTTCCCCATGGATAAGAGCGTGTTCACTGGCTACATGACGGTGAAGGACCTGAGCCACCATCACAAGCTCGAGTACGAGCGGCTCTTCCCCGCTGGACCCCCGGGCGCCAACGGAAAGTCAGGAGAAGCCGAGGCCCTGGTCAGTGAGAGCGAAAACCCAGACGACGGCCCAGAGGACGAGCCCTTCGACCCAGAGGAGAACGACCCAGGGGACGCCGAAGAGAGCGAGACCGAACAGAACGAGACTGAGAACGTCGAAGGCGAGGCGGCAGACGCGCTCGAGGCGGCAGACGCGCTCGAGGCGGCAGACGCGCTCGAGGCGGCAGACGCGCTCGAGGCGGCAGACGCGCTCGAGGCCGCCTCGGACGCCAAAGTCGAGCCGTCCGCCCCAGCGGACACTTGACGCGGAACGTGGTCGTCTCGGCGGCCACGCCCCAACGGCGCCGGGGCGGTCCCTCCGCCGCCCTGGCGCCTAACTCAGACCGCGGAGGTTGACGACGTAAGGGCCGCCAAACTCGCCGGTCTCCCAGTCGCCGTCGGGTCTGGCGTCGACCTCGAGAACATCGACGACTACCGAGGACTCGCCGACGCCTTGATCGTCGGCTCGTCGATCAAGTTCGGCGGCGCTTGGCGCAATGGGGTCGACGCCAAGCGCGTGCGACTGTTGAAGGAACGTTTGGTCTAAGTCTTTGCTGCCCGCAGTAGGTCCAACCGCGTACGCCAGCCGCCCAACCGCGCACGCCAACCGCCCAACCGCGCACCCGAGCCGCCAGCTGCCCAGCCAACCCTGACCTGTCTCTGGAGAACTTACTATGTCTGCAGCGTGGGAGTTACCTCACGTAGTAGCGAAACTGGGCGCTGAGCGTCTTGGTCTCGCCGGCCTTCAGCGTGACCTAGGACCCTTACGATGCGCGCCTCGAGGGTGCCCCCCTCGGGTGTACGCAGGCCGAGGGTGACCCTCTTTCCGGTGTTCGCACGCAGGAGCTCGAGCATCGTCGTGTCGACTGTCCTCGACCTGCTCCTCGCGATGCTCGAACCACTCGGCGCGCATCGTCACGTTGCCGCCCTGCCACATGGCCCAGAAAGACCCAAGGACAGCGTCGTCCGGCACCTCCTCAGTGAAGAGCAGGCCGCAAGCGGTTGACAAGCATCGTGACTATTTTCATACATCCACGACAACCGTGATGCGCTTTGCAATCAAATCAATCACGCAGGAGGTGCTTGTGAGAAGGCTTCTGGGTCTACGAGTCTTTGGACCACTCGCGATGGTCACCATGATCTCGGTCACGCCAGCATTTGCAGAGAACGGCATTCCTGAAGGTGTCGGCGTCGACTCCTGTGCTCACGTCAAAAGTCGCATCTGCGAGCTGTGCTCCGATGCTGTGTGCACCCACTCCCTGGCGATTGAGAGCAGTGACCAGGAATGCCAGTGGGTACTCGAGTTCATCGAGCAGGAGATTCTCGCTGCCTGGGCCCGCACGTCAGCTGAGGACCCGGGAGCACAGTTGGATGAGCGATCGGCGGCGGCCGGGGCGTGTCTTGTGCTCGAGCAAGGCATGTCTGTCGAGTAGGCGACCGCTTTGTGCGACCAGTGCAACCAAAACAAACACCATCACTTTGATTGAGGTGGCAACATGCAGAGAGAAGAGTTCTATCCGAAACGACGTCTGGTGATGTGTCTGACTGGCACCTTGGCGGTGCTCCTCTGGGGCTCAGCTGCGTTCGCGGACGTCTTTCCATATTACCCCGAGATATCAACCAAATATCTTAGCGCTCCACAAGCAAACGCTCTGGCGATCTCCGCGGACGGCATGTATGTGGCTGTTGGTGATAGTAATCCGGTCGTTGGTGGGCTTGAGGTCTACAGCCATTATGGGTACACGAGGGGGGACCTGGTGGCCTCCTGGCAACCGTCAACATCTGACTGGTGGGCAACTGCCATGGCGCCAGCTTTCGTGGACCCTAGCCATTTTTGGGTTCTTCACTGGAACGGCGTCAGGTCAAGATTCCAGCCTTCGCTTGGCGCTCCTCTTGAGCAGACGGGGATACCCCCGACTGCGCTGCTCATCGATCAATACTGTGACCTTGACGTCGGTCCAGACGATCGACAGTACTTTACTTGGCTCGCCTGGCTGCCACGCTGGAATGTCCGCCTTGCACTTTGTGACGCAATACGATCCAGTGAGCGATCAGTATGAGGACCAACTTGTTGGATCGGGCGGGTTTGCGAAGATTTGCCCTAAGGTATCGTATGACCAGGTTCACAATGAAGTGGTGGTGCTTATCCAGGCAGAATTACCGGAAAGTACGCCCCACCAACTAAGCGCTGCGCTACCCCCGGCAAAGCCGGGGGGTTCCGCTATGGGAGCCGCCCAAGGCGGCTAGGGGGCCGCTTCGCGGCGTTCAGGAGCCG
>Ga0051980_10003871_pt1 | contig 11347 bp, 5 predicted proteins | sample CryGey13umfilter_2_FD_55014 | JGI IMG/M metagenome (GOLD analysis project Ga0051980, IMG submission 55014) | Groundwater microbial communities from aquifer in Utah, USA - Crystal Geyser 4/9/14 3 um filter | ecosystem: Environmental > Aquatic > Deep subsurface > Groundwater | place: USA: Utah...
TTTTGCAGAAACTCAGCACGAAGATGCCGGCGCAGGTGCCGAGTGAGGCCAAAAACAGCTCGAACGGCGCGGGCGCCGAGCCGTCTCCCCCCGCCTCCTTGGGCTGATCGGTCATCACGGTTTGTCCGTTAAACGACGCGGCGACCTTTTTCCCTCCAGGAAAGGTGATTTTCATTTCCATCGCGGGTCTCCTTTTTTAGTTCTTGTCTTTTAGATGCGCCGCAGCCGAAAAGGATTCATGGGGAATTGTCTATGCTTTCCCTATGAAACCACGCATCAGCATGATCACGCTCGGCGTCAACGACCTCGCCGCTTCCATCGAGTTCTACGAAAAGGGCCTCGGTTTTCCACGCATGGACTCTCCGCCGTCGGTGGCGTTTTTCACTTTGAACGGCTCCTGGCTCGGCCTTTACGGACGCGACGCACTCGCGGAGGATGCAACGGTCTCTCCTACGGGCTCCGGCTTCGGCGCCTTCGCGCTGGCGCACAATGTGGAATCAGAGGCGGAGGTGGACGCGGTGATCGCGCAGGCCGAGGCGGCGGGCGCGACGGTGGTGAAGCGTCCGCAGAAGGTGTTCTGGGGCGGCTACAGCGGCTACTTCAAGGACCTCGACGGGCACCTCTGGGAAGTGGCGCACAACCCGCTGTTTTGGGTCGGGCCGCGGGACGAAGAGTAGGCGACGCACGCCGCACTGCCTCCCCTTGACTAATTACGTGATATCGCCAATAATATTACAATGAAGCCGGAGAAGCTTCTGCAGCGGGCCAGGCAAAATCCGTCTGGGCTCCGATTCTCCGAGTTATGCAAGCTGGCTGAAGCATTTGGGTTTACCCTTCAGCGCCGGAAGGGTTCTCATCGCATTTATGCCATGGACCGTCTACGGGAGATCATGAATTTTCAGGATGATGCGGGCAAAGCCAAGGCGTATCAGGTTAGGCAACTTCTTGACTGCGTGGACCGCAACCAATTGACGATCGGAGGCGAACCAAATGACTAATCAATTNGANNGAAAAGTGTTCTATAGCGCCGAGGACAAGTCTTGGATCGCCCTCGCCCCAGAACTGCCCGGCTGCTCGGCATTCGGCAAATCGCCGAACAAGGCGCTCGAAGAACTGGAGACGGCTATCGGATTGTGGCTGGAAACGGCGAAAACAAAACGGTGGCGCGTTCCGAAACCCGTCGCGTCCCGCGAAGCGGGCGGAAAAATCCTGCTTCGTCTGCCCCGGGAATTGCATCAGGAGTATCTCGGGTTAGCCGCCGAGGACGGCGTCTCGCTCAACCAGTATATGCTGTACGTGCTGGCCCGGTACCGGGAGCTGGGTCACCTCGCGCGCCACACGAAGTGACTTGCCGGAAGTTGACTTGGTGACTTGGTGTCAGGCCGTCACTTTGTCACTTTTGCTCGTTGATTGGTGGGACTTGGTGTCAGACTTGGTGTCAGGCCGTCACTTACTTGGTGTCAGGCCGTCACTTTGTCACTTTTGCTCGTTGATTGGAGTTGTGACGCATCCGTGAGTTTTGAAATTGACCGGCATGCTGATTTTCCGCGGCAACTCGTTGGGAAATTGCGCGAAAGTGACAAAGTGACGGCCTGACACCGATACTGACACCGATACTGAAATTAGCGTGAGGCTGCGACTTAACGCCGCGCGGCGGCTTGTTCGGCGGGGGCGGCGAGCTGTTTGATGCGGTAGGACTCGTAGAAGTCCTTGATCCCTAAAAACATCGTCTCGGCCAAGCGCGTCCGGTACTGCGGCGTGCGGATGTCGCGCTCCATCTCAGGCAGGATGATGTAGGCCGATTCCGTCAAAATCGCGGGCATGAAGGTCTGCCGGCAGACGTAGAGATCGCCCCAACGAACGAACTCGTCGGCCAACTCCGAGTGCCGTTTTTGATACGACGCGTGCACCGCCTCCACCAAAGGGCGGCTTTGCGGCTGATAGTAGAAGTTCATGAAGCCCCGGGGCTTCTCGAACGGATCGATCGTGACGGGGAAGGCGTTTAAATGGACGCTGACGTAGATGTCAGCCAACTGATTCCACGCGAGAAAGGTTCGGTCCGCGAGGTCGGGACCGCTGGAATCCCGGCGCGTCATGTAGGTTTCCGCGCCGGCCTCCAGCAGCAGACGCTCCAGTTCTCCCGATATCTCGAGCACCGCGTCGCGCTCGGTGGTTCCCAACGGCCCGGTCGCGCTGTGCCACGGACCGTGCCCGGGATCGATCGCAACGCGGCGGCCTGCGAGCACGTTCTCGCTTCTAGTCAGATCCGGCGGACGGCGGATCTCCAGCACGAAGAAGCCGCTCTCGTCGTAATACGCGTCGTAGCCCCAACTCCAGTCGATCTTGGTCTCGACGCTCAGCCGCATCACCTCGGCACTTTCCTGGCGCCAGGTGATCGCTTTCACCAGTTTGTCGTCGGTGTCGTAGCGGATGCGGTCGAAGCGCTGCGCCGCGTTGAAAAAGCGCACCTCAAAGGTCAACGGTTCGATGCCGTGGCGCACCTCGAACGGGACACGCTCGGTCGCCCAGACCCGCACCTTCACCCGGTCGCGTTCCGAAATCGAATTCACCCAGCGGCCGATCAGACCGCGCGGCGGCGGGGTCCCCTCGGGAAGCAGCTCCATATCGGAAGCCGCGATCAGCGCCCTTTCATGATCGGAAAGGCGTGCCTTTAGGAACTCCCCCTCCCGTCCGACGATCTCGAACTTCACGCCGGGGGGCTGAAAAAAAGAAAACCCGCTGGGCGAGGAGCGGATCTTAGCCAATTGCGCGCGCGTCACCGCGACGCGGGACATCCGCGGATCCGCGACGGTGATCGTCCCGGGGGCGGTCGCCTTTAGCGATCCGAAAATACCGGTCTTAAACGAACAGTGCACCGGGAGCTTCGCGCCCTTATCGCCGGGCTGAAGATAGTAGTGCCCCGCGTACACGCCGGAACTCTCGACCTCGACCAACGGAAGCCAATCGGTCAATCCCTTGAGCTCGAACGTTCCCTTGAGCCCTGTCGGAGCACGGCAGCGCGCGACGACGAGTTCCCCCGGTCTCAGTTCCAGATCGACCGACGGCTCGAGTCCCTCGGCCTCGGGCGCGTCCGGGCGCGGCGGCGCCCCGACGGTCACGACCACCTCGGTGCTCGCAAATAGTCCCTGCCAGACCGCGTCAAATTTGAGCGTATAGGTCCCGGTGGAGAACGGCGCCATCGTAAAGAACGCGCCGTTTTCGTCCACCGGGATTTGGGAGCCGTTGACGACGACCGTGGAGCCGGGCGCAGCGTTGCCGAAGGCAAACGAACGCGGCAATTCAGGATAGGCGTAGCCTTGCGGGGGCCAGACCACCTCAATCCACGGCGCCGAGGTCGACGCGGCGATCGTCGCCGTCGAGGAGGCTGCGTCGACCGCGCCGGCGGGCGCCGCGAACAGCAGCGAAAGAACCGCGAGAAGCCTCATCGAGGCGATGGTAGCAATTTAGGAGAAGAGCTTCATGACGGCACCGCCGACGGCCAGCGGCGCCCACATAAACGAGTGCAGCGCCAGCTTCGTGTTGCGCGTGAACCAGCCTTCGGGCTTCGGCGCCGGCGGCTCGTCGAGCAGTCCGGCCTGCTTCGCGGCGCGCTCGTAAAGCGATTGCGACTCGGCGCGGACCTGCTCGGGGTTCTTCAGCGCCTGGTCCATCTCGGCGAGGGCCTTGTCCATGTCGATGACGCCCGCGCCGACGGCGCTCTCATCGCCGTCCATGCGCGAGGCGGTGCGCGCGACGATGTCCTCGATCCAGAACAGGTAGCCGTTCGGGAGCGTCTCCATCGCGTCGCGCATGTGCTCGACGAGATCGGCCAGTTTGCCGGTCGAGTGCGGCGCGGCCATCGAGGTCCCCGACATATAGTGATAAAGCGTTTTTCCCAACCACTCGACGGCGGTCGCCGCGCCTTTAGACGCCTCGGCCAACCGGGTGTTCAACGCGGAGATGATCTCATAAGGGTTGGGCCGGTCGAAGAACACGCCGCCGCCGAAATCCAACCAGGAAATTTCCCGGTCGCCGGGATGGCCGCGCGAGGAATACTCCGCCAAAACGCCTTTCTTATCGACCGCGCCGATTGAGATCGCGAGTTCCGCGTTCGCGGGAGAGGAAACGGTGCCGGGCGCGGGGCCCGAGTTGCCCGCGGCGACGACGACGCCGATGTTCATCAAGCGCAGCTTGTTCACGAGGCGGCCGAGCGCGTTGTCGGGACGCCCAGGGCCGCCCAAAGAAAGATTTACGATCACGGGCGTCTTTAACGGATCCTTCACGAGGCTCGCGGCCCACTCGAGACCCGCCATCACCGTCGCCTCGGATCCGCCGGTTTGTCCCAGCACCTTGCCGATGGCGAATTTCACGCCCGGCGCCATGCCCTCGTAAGGAGAACCTTCCACGGAGCTTCCGCCGACGATCCCCATGCCGTGCGTCCCGTGACTGACGCCTTCGGATTCCACGTCCTCAGGACCGCCCTCGCCGACGATGAAGTTGCGCTTCGCGGCGACGCGTTCGGGCGTAATCGCGGGATGGTCCGGATCGCCGCCCTCATCGAGATAGACGACGAGCACCCCTTTGCCGGTCAATCCCTTCTTACGAACGGCGGGCATGCCGCCTAAATTCTTCGTGTCATGCGTCAGACGGTACATCGGCGCCGCGCGGCGCACCGTGTAGCCGCGCATTTCCAGTTCCGTTTTAAAGGCCATCACTTTCGGCGCCGGCATCTGCACCCACAGCGTCTGGGAAACCGGCATCGCGGTTTGTACCCGCGCGTTATGGCGGCTCAAGGTCTCAGCCTCCAAGCCGAACGACGATACCGTCTGGGGGAGCATCGCCGAGCCTTCCTGTCCGCGGAAATCCTGGAAAGCCTCGATGCGCGCGGTCCCGTTCGCCGGCAATTCGACGATCAGGTGCACCTCGCCGAGATCCCCGTCGACGCCGGGGACCGCCGTTCCGTTCGGGTCCGGAATCGGCGTCGGCATCTCGAGCGACACGTTGACGATCTTCGCCAGCAGCTGCACCATCTGGCCGAGTGCGCCGGGCCGATTCACGGAGGCCTTATGCTTGTGAATGAAGGTGATGATGTGCTCGTGCAGCGGTTCCTGCTGCATGCGCTCGCGGACTTCGGCGGAGCGGGCGACGGCCGAGAAGAACTTGGATATCGTGCGCGTGAGGGCGAAATTCTGGGGACCGGAGGCGTCGAGGAGGTGGGCGATCGTCTGGTTGGTCACTGCGTCTGGCTTGAGCATGGCGATTTCGGTGAGCGAGGCGACCGCGATATGCTGGACGTTACCCCGTTCCCGCGCGTCGTTGACTCGCCCGGACAGGGCGTCGGCAGCCTCGGGCGGCGCCCGGCGACCCAACTGGCCTAAGAGCCAAACCGCGGTATACCGATCCTTCTTATCCTCCGAACGGGCCTCGGCGATGATCCGGTCGACGCCCGACGCGTCGCCATGCCGCGCAAGCGCGTACGCGGCGTACATCCGGACATCGGCCTTGCCGTTGGAAAGCGCCTGCTTGAGCGCCTCATCGATTTGATAGCTCGAGAGCTCCGCGAGCGCGAAGAAAGCGGTTTGCCGGACGCGGCCGTCCGGGTCGTTGAGCGCCGTCTCCATCAGGTCTTCGGCCGCGGCGGGGTCCTTCAGATTGAGAAACGCGAACGCGGCGTACATCCGCACGAGCCAGACCTTGTCGCTCAGCATCGAGGTCAGTTGCTCTCGGGCTTCGGTTCGTGACTTCTTAAAAACCTTCATATAGACGCCGTTGGCTTCGTCGCCNGATCGCCGTTTTTCCGACGCTTCAACCATCGGATCTTCGGAAGGGGCATCCGGCCGCTCATGGACCGATGCCGCCTCCAACACNTTCAACGCCTCGACCTTCGCCGCCTCCGCGCTCTGAAAGATTCCGTCTTCCAGTTCCCATATCATCTTAATTCTGCGAATCCAGTCCCAAGAGGGAGCGGAGTCTTCGGAGTCTTTTTCCACGGGCGGGGCCGCGCCGAAGAGACGAAGCACCGCGCGGGCGGTTTTGCGGGGCAGGCTCGTCAAAGAGCCGCCGAAGGTCTTTGCGCCGAGTTCCAGCGCGCCGAGACCGTCGATGAAGCCGCCTTCCTGGAAGAAAATGGGAACCCGCATGTCCACCGCGGAGCGCATCATGATCAGGTTCACCGCAAACGGAAGATTTTCGGAGAAGAACTTCGCGGCTTCGCTCCCCTCCTGGAGAACCTTTTGAACGCCCTGCTTCACCAAAAGCGCAAGCCCCGCCACCTGGGGGTTCGACATCGAAGTTCCCGACATTCGGGTCCCCTTGCCGTCCTTGGAATCGGAGGGACCGGCCGCCATATCCTTGGACTTCGGAGCCTCGATGCCGTGCTCGTAGACGTCGGTGACGCCGGGAGGCGTGGTAACGTCCCCGCCGAGCGCGGTCACTCCGAGCGGCCGGCGCAGGCGCTTGCGGCTCCAGCGCTTGTCGACGGTCGGACCGACGGAGGAATAGAAGGAAATTTCCGGAACGCCGTCATCGAGACTTTTCGCCGCCGCGGAAATCGAAGCCACGCGCTCGCCGACCGAAGGCTGGCTCTTCGTTTCGTTGAACGGGCCGGAGTTTCCGGCCGAACCGGTCACGATCGGATACTCGCCGTTCGCGTTTTTCTGCAGCGTCAATTCGGAGAAGAATTTGGCGAGAGGAGAATCCACGCTGCCCTTGCTGCCCAAAGAAAGACTGATCACGTCGGCGCCCCACTGCATCGCGTCCACGGCGGCCGCCATGATGTCGCCGTCGTTAGCGCCGAATCCGTTTTGCGCGAAAACCTTGCCCATACGGCCTTCCGCTTGGGGAGCCATCCCGAGATAAAGGGCTCCGCCGGCGTAGGAAATCCCGGCTTTATGCGTTCCGTGACCGATCCAATCCTCCCAACCCTCGTCGACAAAATCGACCGACTTCAGTTCGCGATCCGCGAAGTCCGGATGGGTCACGTCGAGTCCGGTGTCGATGTCGTAGATCTTGCCGCCGGCGCCCTTCAACCCCAGAGTGTGGATCTTGTCGACTTTCTGAATCCCGGCGGAGTGCATCAGATGCAGCGTAAATCCGCCGCGGGAAACGGCGAAGTTGATTCCGGCCTCGTCGCCGTACTGCTTGAGCGCTTTCGCATGCCGCCGATGGACGCTGACGAAAATCTTCTCTCCGTGCTCCTTGCCGAACACGTGCTTGACCACCATCCCCGCTTCCCGGAACTTGCCGATTTCCTCATCGGTGAAGCCCGCCGCGGAGAGATAAGCCTCCTGCTCTCCGCGGGGACGGTTGAAAACGCGCGTGAACGATTTTTCAATCGTGCCGCCGTCCTTGGCGTCCAGCCACAGATCGACGCGAGGCTCCATCTTCCGCGCTACGAGGACGTGCCCGCCTTCCGGAAGGTCGACGCGCTCAATCGCGAACTCCCCCCCGTCGGCGGCCTGCCAGTAACGCAGGACGCGCTGCACGGTATCCAAAGACGGTTCCCCGGGGGCGAACGGGAGAAGGACGACTCCCTTATCGCGGGTCGCCCGGTAGAGCGATTCCAGAACCTCCGCGATCTCCAGGCCCTTAAGTCCGCTGCGCACGACCTGCAGCATCATCTGCTCGAGCATGTTGTCCACCTTGCCCGCGCTGCCTTTGCGGCTGACAAGACGCCCGAGGATTCCGGTGGACAGCGCGTCGAGTTTGCGCGCGTCCTCGGTGCCCTCCTGGAAGCCCTGCGACCCCGCCGCCTCCAAACGCTGCTTCATGAAATGGATTTCGTCGAGTTTGTGAAGGGTTTCGGTCAGACGACGCCGCTCGGGCGTACTCTCCCCCGGCACGACGCCGAAGCTCTGCGGATAGACGACGACCCGGAAACGATCCTTGTTTTCCGGGCGCCCGAGATAGTCGATGATTCCCTCCGCCTCCGGCGCGTAATCGACCTTTTCCCTCGGAGAGCGCCCATCCGTTCCGAGCGCTCCCATCGGAAGCAGCGGGTCTCCGAAAGTCGTGAACCGCTCCGCGGATTTCCCGTCGGAAGGCGAGGTCTTCAGGCGAATCACCCGCGCGGCACCGCCGGAAAGGCGGTCGAAGGTCCCGGGATCGCGCGTTTCGTGGCTGCCGGGATGAATGATCAGGGCGTCGTAGTTGTGTTTAAGCTTGAGGGAAACGCGGGCCTCTTCGAGCACGCGCTGCAGAACGGGGATCTGTACGCTATGAAGGGAACTGATAGGCCGCAACTCGGCCAAGCGAGCCCCGAATTCGGAGAGAACAAAGGCCGCAGCGCGCGTGAAAATGTTTTGCCGAAGCGGGGGACCTCGATGCTGATGAGCCCGGTAATGCCGCAGTTCGTGCTTGACCACCCAGCGGAACATGCGCGGGGAAAGCGCCAATTCCGGCCGGATGTAAACCATCCCCGCCTGAGAGAAGGCGAACGCCAGGTGCCTGTACTTATTCGAGGGGCGGTAGATTCGAATGATGCCGTGCCCGGGGCCCGTTCCGAGCAGGCTCGCGAGCACCGAGGGGTGGAGATTCCAGCCGCTCAACTCCTTGCGCGCAAATCGCCAAAACTCTTCGTCGGAAACGCTTCTTCCGCTCGCGACAGTCAACTTGAACTGCGTCAGTTCCCAAACGGCTAAAGCCGCGGCGATTCCCGTCGCGGCCAAGGCGGCAAAGAACGCGGTGGAAAAAATTTGTTGGAAAATCGAAACGGCCGGAGCGGCGCCTACGCCTTGAACGACCGCCTGCTCGAAGAAGAACTGGGAGACCGCGCTCACCGCGGCGGGAATCCCCCAGGCCAAGGCGAGAGCCGCGGCGGACACGGCGACGAGAACGAGCGGGAAATAGGCGGAGCGGAACTGACGCGCTCCGCCTTCCTTATAAAGGAACTCCCCCAGTGGGTGAAAACGAAAGCGATTGAAAAACGAAGGGCGCGGAGCCGGAGAAGGAACGCGGTCCCCGGAAGCGGCCTTGACCCCATTGGAAACGGGCGCGCGAAGCGGCGAGGCGGAGTTCAGCGCCGCCCGATCGGCGTGAGCCACCCCATTGGCAGCGGCCTCCACGGCCCTGCGAACGGTCGGCTTCACCGCGGAACCGTCCGCATGGCGAATCTCCAGCACCGAAGGCGCGCCGTCCGGATTTTGCAGCACCAATAAACCCTTGGAAAGAGCGGCCGGAAGCGCCGAAAACGCCCGCGCCATCGACGCCGGAAGCGCCGCCGTGCGAGCGATAAAACCGGAAGCGCCCGTAGGGGCTCCGGAGACGGACCCGCTCCCCAACCCGGAAACCGCGGCATTCGGACCCGCGGCGGCCTGTTCCGAAGAGACGCCGCGTCCGCCGATATGGATCAGGAAGTCTTCCGCGGCCAAGCGCTTGGCGTCCGCGGCATCGTATGGAATCCCTCCTTGCAAAAGCGAGGGCAAGCGGAGCGCGTTCAACAACGGCGCCTTGCGCGTCGGGGAGGGCGCGCTGAGGGCGCCGGGCGCCGCGGACGGCCGGGCGATGGAAGCCGGTGTTCTCGGGAGAATCGTGCCGGACGTCGTCACCCGGGGCGCGGAAAGCGGCGCCGTTTTCAACTCGGGCAAGGATCGATTCGCGACCGCCGCCGCCGAATGCGTCAGGGACTCCGGCGCCAGGGCGCGGGAAACGGGCAGCGCCAACGCCAAATCCGCGCCGGGAGCGCTCAACAGCAGCGGTTCGGAAAGTGTCGGGATCGCTCCCTTTTGAAGCCCGGGAGCCCCTCCCGGAAGTCCTCCGGGAATCGCGAGTCCCGCGCTTCCCACCGGCGTCCCGGCCGGGCCCATCGCCGTGCCAGGAGCCGCCGTTGGAGCGCCGACCCGCGGCGCCGCGATGCGAGCGGCGTGCACCCAAGCCTGCGATCCCGGAGCGACCAGGATCAACGCGGCCGAAAGGAGCGTGGCAAGCGTCCTTTTCACCTCTCGATTATAGCGGCGACCTCCCGTTCGCAAAGGGGTCAATTGGGAAGAAAACTCGATGTTTTTGGGCCTAGACAACCCTAGGCCATAGTGCCTTTTTTACTGGGGTCAGACCCCAGTAAAAAATAGCTCGCTTTACGGGGGTCTGACCCCAGTAAAAAATTAGCGGATGAAGATGAGCTCGGGCTGGGCGCGTTCGCGGAGGGTTACTTTTTTCTTGGGGGGCTTTTGCTTGCGCTGGTTTTCGTTCCAGGTCCAATAGCGGAGCAGGCGCTCCTCGCCGATGGAGGTGGGACCCTGTTTCATACCCAAAGCCTTTTCGCGCGAGGAGGCCTTCTCCCAACCTTCCGGCTTGTTCCGGCCGTGGCGCAGCACGGGCGAAGGGCGGTACTCCTTCTCCTCGGCTTGAGCGTAGCGCAGCAAGCGAGGGTTGTTGTGCCCGTTGCGGCCGAAACGCACGAGGCTGGAGGCGGCTCCCATTCGAAACGGCGCCATGAAGCCGGTGGAGATGATGAAGGTCTTTCCGGAGGAGGCCCCCATCGCCTTAACCTCCCCATTAAGGAAGGCGTTGAAAAGCGTGCATTGGCGCTGAACGCCGAAGATGATGCGGCTGTTCAGCGGCTCAGGGCTGTTGGACGCTTCACCGACCGAAGGTTGGATCAGCGGGGTCTGCCAGGCGGCTTCCAGCTTTCCACGCACCGAACCCCGGCTATGGTTGAAGCCGGCGCCCATAAACGGAATCCAGCGACCGTAAGCCTGACTCACAACCATGTTGACGCCGTAGGTCTTCACGTCCCATTCCAGCTGTCCGCTGTTGACGCTGGAGGCCAAGAAGCCGGGCACCAACTCAACGTTTTCGAATTTGTTGACGTAGTTGAAGTATCCGAAGGTCTGCTGATAATTTCCGGAAATGGAAAACAGCGGCCGCTTCCCTCCCATAAAGTGACGGCGGAAACCGACGCCGATGGTGTTGCTCTGCCCGTTTCCGGTCGTATCCTCGGAAAGCTTGTAATTCTTCGGCGTCGTCATGTTGGCGATGCGCAGGCTCATATCCGTCCGGCCGGGCAGCCCAAAACGCAAGTGGAGGGTCAAATTCGGGAACATCATCTTGTCGGGCAAGGACGAACCGGGATCCTTTTCCCGCAGGGCCTGAACCTGAATTGTCGGGAAGGTGGACTTATCGAAGGGAAGGTTGCCGACGCCGAGGCTGAAGTCCGGCTGGATGCGCCAAGGGCGCATTTCGCTCGGCGGGTCGAAGGCGGAGCCCGCGTTGAAGCCGAGGCCGGTCGCGGTTTCCTTCGTCAGCCAGTCCATCATCCGGGCGAAGTCGTCGGACATCGTCGGATTGGCCGCCCAAGCGGCCGCCGAGGATGCTGCCCAGAGAAAGACGGCTAACGCCGTCTTCTTCATCA
>Ga0051980_10003883_pt1 | contig 11337 bp, 7 predicted proteins | sample CryGey13umfilter_2_FD_55014 | JGI IMG/M metagenome (GOLD analysis project Ga0051980, IMG submission 55014) | Groundwater microbial communities from aquifer in Utah, USA - Crystal Geyser 4/9/14 3 um filter | ecosystem: Environmental > Aquatic > Deep subsurface > Groundwater | place: USA: Utah...
TAGGCATCGGCATATCTAAATACAATTTCATGATTTGCAAATTCACCATTTTCGGGGTGGTATTTAATCATTCTAATGCCATGACGTTCGTTGTTACCAACTAAGCCCGGGAAATCTTTAGTAAATACCAAAGGTGCACCTGCTCTATCGGTTAAAGCAACACCTTGGGCGTTATATTGTTGACCAAATAAAAATCCAAAACCAACACCAAAGTGACTACCATCACTAGGAACATAGCCACGACGTTCTTCTTGGCCGCTACCTGGTGCATTTGATGAGGCACTACCTTCAAATTTATCGTAAAAATCGGCTAAAGTAGAGAAGCCATTCCAGCCACCACCTGTGTTACCTGGAGTTCCTTGAAAGTAATGTAAGCCATCCCACATTCTGTTACCTACGCCCGTTTCGGCATACCAAATAGTTTCGGAGTTATTTTCGGGTTTAAAGATGTCAAAATAGCCTGTTTTTAAACCAAAACCATCAGCTGTAATAGCGTCAACAAAATTAACCACTTTAGTCATATCGGCTGCATCGGCAGAAGCATTTCCTAAATAAATATGTTTGTTTAGATAAAGTTTTGCTAATAAATAATTAGCGGTAGCTTTTGAGGCTCTTTTTGTATCGCCAGCTGAACTTGTAGTTGGTAAAGCAGCAAGTGCTTCGGTTAAATCTTTATCAACTTGCGCAAAAGCTTCGGCTCTTGACAAAACGGTTGGATTAACAGAAGGGCCTTCATCAGGTGTTCTAGTTGGAACTTGTCCATACATATCCATTACCCAAAACATAGCAAAAGCTCTTAAAAATTTAGCTTCGGCAACTACTTGAGGTGCAGCGGCGCTACGTGAATCGATAATCAAACCGGCGTTAAAAATAGTTTGATTTAAGGCATTCCAAGTGTCTAAAACTTGACTGTGAATTGGCGACCAGTTATGAGCGTGTAAATCTCTCCAAACACCATTATCACCCCAGTCAGTTCCACGGGTTGGCACTACCAACTCGTCGGTTGTAACTTCGTTAAGGGCAAACAAGTTTGCTTGATTACCTATTTGACCATATATACCATTGTAAAGGTCATTCAATGCAGCTCCAGGATTTGTTACGCCAGTAAATGAGCCAGACGAATCTCCAGCAAATACTGAATCTGTTGGGCTAATGTTCAAATCTGTACAAGAAACAGCAAACATCAACATCGCNGTAGCGAATAAGAATTGTTTTTTTAAATTATTGTTTTTCATAATATAAGTATTTTTAGAATGTTGCATTTAAACCAAAGGTATAAGTTCTTGGCGTTGGGAATGAAGTGTAGTCAACACCTAATGAAGGCACGTTGTTAAGTACATTTGAGGTATTTACTTCAGGATCTAATCCACTGTAAGANGTGATTACAAATAAATTTTGACCAGTTACTGAAAATCTCAAAGATTTTAAATGACTCTCTTCACGTAATTTAAAGTTATAACCAATGGTTAAGTTTTGTAATCTCAAGAAATCGCCTTTTTCTAAAAATCTGGTTGAAACGTCGGGTGCGTTATTGCTAGCTTCACCACTTGTCAAAACGTCACGAGTTACGTTTCGGGCATTGCCAATACTACCTGCGGTAAAAAATGCATTAGCGGTATTGTTATAGATGTAATGACCATATTGACCGGTTAAAGATACTGAAGCGTCCCAGTTTTTATACTTGTAAGTTGAGGTAATACCTAAATTAACTTTAGGGATGGCGCTTTTGTTTACAAATTTTTGAACGTCACCAATTTGTTGTCCATTGGCATCATAGCCTTGAAAATCTCTTAAAAAGAATGAAAATAAGGGTTGACCTTCTGCTAACAATTGAGCAAATGCGCCAGATAAACCTTGTCCAAATATTTGACCAAAAGGAATTTGACCAGCAAAATTCTTAACTTCATTGTCATTATAAGCAATATTAAAGCCTACATTCCAATTGGTTTCGTCTCCTTTTATTACATCATAATTTAGAGCGAATTCAACACCTTGATTGATGATATCTGCATCAACATTAGTAAAGAAAAATGGCTGAGGTGAAGGTTGTGCGGCAGTAGTTTGTAATAAGAAATCTTTGGTGTCTTTATGATAATAATCTAAAGTACCGTTTAAACGATCGTTATTAAATCCAAAATCAATACCTACGTTCACTTGATTTGTTTGTTCCCATTTTAAATCTGGGTTTGCAAATGAAACCACCGAAGTACCTGGAGGGTTAATGTTACCGCCATTATCAATTCCAATACCTGAGAAACGTTCTCTTCTAATAAAATTACCATAACCAACCCCATCTTGGTTTCCTGTAATACCCCACCCTATACGCATTTTTAGGGTAGAAAAAGCATCTGAAACAAAATCTTCATCACCTAATTGCCAAGCAAAGGCTGCTGAAGGAAAGTAACCGTATTGATTTTTAGGTCCAAATTTTGAAGAACCATCTGCTCTAATGGTAGCGGTAAACAAATATTTATCGGCAATAGAATAATTTACACGACCAAAAAACGATTGTAATTCATCGGTATTATTAAAAGTATCTCCTGCAATTGACGCAACCGTTAAACCTGAAGGCGCTGCAAGGTTATCCGTAACAATAGCGGGGAATAAACGGTTTACAAATAAGCCATCGGCATCATAGCCATATTGTTGAAAACTACCTGTAATACCCGATTGAATTTTACCGGCTGATGATTTTAAATTATCAACCATAGCATCTAAATTATTGGTGCTAAAGCCCCAACCAGTAACATTTCTACCTTTATTTTTGAATTCTTGATAAGAGAAACCGGCTAAAGCGGTTAATTTTGAATTGGCAAAATCTTTTTTGTAGTTTAACGTAAATTCTAATAATTGTGATTTTACGTTGATATTATTAACAGAACCACGTCCATTGCCTCCGGTACCATTATTGAAACCAGTTATTAATGAAGAGATTGCTGAGCCTCTAAATGATTGTGAGTCATCATTTCCAAGGGTAATTTTAGCATTTAAATCTTTAGTAAAATCATAATCGGCCGTAAAATTTAACAAAGAGCGGTTAGTATTTGTTTTACTTTGAATGTAAGCTAACATTTGAGATGGGTTTAAGTTTGAACCACCTGGAACAAAATCAACGGCTGAACTCCAAGTTGGGTTAGCTGAATAAGCTGCTCCAAGTAAATCGCCTTGAAAACCGGCGTTATCACTGATAGAAGGTGAATCGTCGTTAACTCTTGACAATGTTAATTGCAAGTTTAATTTTAATTTATCTTTCATCAAGCGATGAGATAAATTTAAACGACCGGTAATTCTTTCTAATTCTGAGTTTTCAATAATTCCTTGAATGGTTCCATAACCTACTGATGCTCTTACAGAGCCTTTATCATAGCTACGAGCATAAGAGAAATTCTGTTCTTGTGAAATAGCTGTTCTCAAAACAACATCTTGCCAATCGGTATTAAATCCTTTATCTTGAGCGGCAGCATCTCCACCAAATTGTGTTACGGCCGACAAGAAATCAGTTGCATTTAATAAATCATATCTTTCGGCTGCTTTTGCAGTACTTACAGATGATGAAAACTCAAATTGGTCACCTACTTTTCCTTTACCATCTTTAGTAGTAATGATAATTACACCATTGGCTCCTCTTGAACCATAAATAGCGGTAGCAGAAGCGTCTTTTAAGACGCTGATACTTTTAATATCACTTGGGTTTAAAAAGTTTAGTGGGTTTTTTGCGGCGCTAGATCCAAATCCATTGTCGCTACCACCAGGTGTTGTTCCACCTCCTGGTAATGGCACACCATCAACCACAAAAAGTGGNTTGTTATTAGAACGTACTGAAGAAGTACCGCGTATTCTTATATTAATACCCGCTCCTGGTTCGCCACTTGATTGTGTGATTTGCACACCAGCCGATTTACCTTGTAATAATTGTTCTGGAGAAACCACAGAACCTTTATTAAAGTCTTCTGAATTAACGGCATCAACAGCGCCTGTTGCATCTTTTTTGGTAGTGCTACCATAACCAATAATCACAACTTCATTTAAAGTTTGTGATTCGGCATCCATCACTACATTAATTGTAGCTTGACCAGTGTAGCTAACTTCTTTACTCTTATAACCCAAATAACTAAAAACAATAACGTCGTTTTGTTTTAGTTTGGACAAAGTGTATTTTCCGTCAAAGTCGGTAGTTGTGCCATTGTCTGTGCCTTTTACTGCCACATTTACTCCTGGAAGGGGTCCTGAAGTTTCAGTAACTGTTCCAGTTACTGTTTGTGCCATCATTACACCACCAAAAAGCATCGATACCAAAAATAAAAATTTTTTAAGTACAAATTTTTTCATGTTTTACAAATTTTAGTGTATTAATAAAGATTAAAATAGGTTAAATTGTTTGCCGTCTAATAATTTCTCGCTCTCTAAGAAATCACCTTGACCGCTTAGCAAATATAGATACAAAAAAATAATTTGTACAATGTCTGTGGTAGATTTATTAATAAAAAGTTAATACGGTATTAATAATAGGTTAATTGTTTTAGGGGTGATTTGCTCTTAATTGCTTGATTATATAAAATTTAACATCTATATTAGATGATATTTGATGCCTTCTAATACACGAAACCGTTTTCGATGATTGTGAAAATTTTAATTGATTTATTCTTAAATTTAAATGGCGGTTTTTAAGAATTTTATAGCGAATATCGATATATTATTTTGCTTTATTCAGTAGATTAAAAAACCTAATGAGATAAATTCAAAAATTGAAGCTTATTTTAAGTCAAGCAGCGAAAATATAATCAATCCTATTCATCGGCAATGGTGAGTATAAACCCCTGATTGTGGATGTTTTCTATTTTAATAGTCGTATCTTTTGATAAGTATTTTCGCAAACGCGTAATAAAAACATTCAAGCTTTTTTGATTAAAATAATCGTATTTGCCCCAAAGTTTTTCTAAAATATCTTTGTGACGGCTAATGTTGTTTTTGTTTTTTAATAGGTATAAAAGCAGTTCACTCTCTCTTTCGGTTAACTGCCGTTTTTCATCATTAATTTTAAGTTCATAATTTAAAGGAGCATAGCTGTATGCACCAATTTTAAACACCTTTTCGACATTTTGTTTGGTTTTTTTTAAAATTCCGAGCAGGCTATTTAATCTTACCACTAATTCCTCTTCATCAATGGGTTTTCTAATATAGTCAATGGCTCCTAGTGAAAAACCCTTTAAAACATCAATCTTTAATGAGCGCGCGGTAAGGAATAAAAAGGGTATGGCAATTTTGTTTTGGTTAATTTGTTCAGCTAAGCTATAGCCATCCATGTCGGGCATCATCACATCTAAAATACATAAATCAAATTTATTTTTTAAAAGTATTTCTAAGGCATCCTTTCCGTTTTTAGTCCATAAAACCATAAAATTATTCATTTTGAGATACTCGGTTAGAAGGTATCCCAAAGCTTCATCATCTTCAACCAAAAGCAATTTGTATTTTTCTATCATTTAAATTAGGATTGGAATGTTTAGGGTGATTTTAGTTCCCTCGTTAATTTTACTTTCTAAGTCTATGCTTCCTTTATGCAAGGTAATAATTTTTTTTACATAATATAAACCTAATCCATAGCCTTTTACCGTATATAAATTACCGAAAGATACCCTGAAATGCTTTTTAAAGACATTTTTTTGGTCTTTCTTTTCAATGCCAATACCATTATCATTCACGCTAATGTGTAATTTTTTATTCTTTATTTCTGCGAGGAGGCTAATTTTGGATGATTCTTTGTGGTATTTTTTGGCATTATCTAGCAAGTTATTTATAGCATTTGACAGATGCATCGCATCGCATCTTAACATTAATTTTTTGGCCTTTATTTCAAAATTAAAAGCAACCATTTCCATTGTTGCCAACTGCTTAAACTCATTGCACAACTTATTGAGATAGGGATAAAAATCGGTTTCTGTTAGCGTTATATCTTGATTGTGGTTGTCTAAATTTGCTAATTGGAGCACTTTTTCGATGTGTTCTTTTAGTCTGTCATTTTGATTTTTAATAATTTCTAAATAGGTTTTGCTCTCTTCATCTTGTTTTTGTTGAAGCATTTTTGTTGCCAACCCAATTGAAAAAACAGGTGTTTTAAGTTCGTGTGTCAAATTGTTGATAAAATCGTTGGTTCTAGTAATGATGCGTTGTTGCCAATAAAAAGATCTTAAAACCCAAATAACCACTAAAATAATTGCCGTTATAAAAATAAGACTCGGAATGGTGAGTCCACTGAGTTGCAACAAAAAATAGTCGTTTATTTTAGTAAACTGCAATTCTAGAATGATATTTTTATGAATTAGTGCCGGCAAATAGCCCCTTAACTGAACAGGGTATTTTTTTAATTTAGCTCTTTGATCCATAAAATTGGCAGAATTTATATAAAGCGTGGTGTCTTTTACATAAAGTTTATACGAAAATTCGGTTTTAATGCCGTTTTCTAAAAGCTTAGACTCTAAAAAATCTTTGAGAAAATAACTGGAAGCTTCCCTTACGCTATCCAAATTGGCTTTAAAATAGGTGTCGTCGTTGGTTATGGCTTTACCTACTAAAAAGGTAAGCTGATTTTTTGTGCTTAAATCTAATTGTATGTCTTTTACTGATTTTCCAATATTTTGATTAAACTGCACCTTTGCTAGGTTTAAACCAATGGTTAAGTATTGATATTGAATAATTAGCAATCCAAAAATGGAGATAATAAAAATAATGGTGTAAAGGATTCTCTTTTTCAAACTGTTAATTTAGATTCGTTTCAAAGATACTCAAACTAATAGTTTTATAAAATTTCAATGGTTTTATATTTTTTTTATGGCATTTAAATTGTGCCTGATTTTGGCTAAAAGCGCAAATAGCGCTCGATTGTTTTTATAAAATTTAAAGTCTGCTGTTTTACAAAACCGTTTTCGAAACTTCTAATGCCTATTTCAACGTTAAACCGTAGCTCTCATAAACAATTTAAACCTTGCCTAACTTTTAGTTTATATCACAAAACCCAAATTATTTTTTACATTTGAAAACTTAAGCTCAATTAGAAACAAACCTCCTAGTTGCAAAAAACCGCTTCTTATGAAAAATCTGGGTATCAAAATTTCACTTTTTCTCAATTATTTTGTGTTTGCCATTTTGTTAAACAGCGTTGGAACCGTTATTTTACAAGTGCAACGCAATTTTGAAATCACCAAATCGGCCGCCAGCATTTTAGAGGGTTTTAAAGATTTACCCATTGCCATATTTTCGTTTTTACTCGCCTCNTTTATTCCTAAAATTGGTTATAAAAAATCAATGATTATCGCCTTAATATTGGTTATTATCTCATCATTTGTTATGCCTTTTGCCGATAATTTTTGGTTTTTTAAAGTCCAATTTTTTATGGTTGGCGTCTCTTTTGCTTTAATTAAAGTAAGCGTATTTGCCACCATAGGATTGGTTACTGCCAATGAAAAAGAACATTCTAGCTTTATGAGCTTATTAGAAGGCTTTTTTATGGTTGGGGTTTTATCGGGCAACGTGTTGTTTAGTTTATTTATAGATGATGCCAATCCAAAATCTGAACAATGGCTCAATGTTTATTATATTTTAGGAGTTTTGAGCNTGCTTGCACTCTTGTTTCTTTCCTTTGCAAAACTCGATGAACATGAGGCTAAAATTATCTGACCGTCCCTTGCGTGAAGATTTTATTGAAATGCTAAAAATGGTTGCATTACCCTTGGTTTTAATTTTTATTTTATGCGTCTTTTTATATGTTTTAATTGAACAAAGTTTTCAAACTTGGACGCCTACATTTTACCAAAGCATTTTAAAAGTCCCTGCCAGTATGGGTATTCAGGCGGGAGCTGTACTCGCAGGTGCCATAGCTATTGGCCGATTTATATCTGGTTTTGCCTTAAAAAAAATTCATTGGATATATGTGGTAAGTTTTTGTATTATAATGGCTGGCTCTATCGTTTTAATTGTTTTACCCTTAACGCAAAATATTCCTGTCAGCGAAAATATGACTTGGTTTAAAGCGCCTTTTGTGGCCTACTTGTTTCCAATTATGGGACTCTTTTTAGCACCTATTTATCCGGCCATCAATTCGGTTATTTTGAGTTCACTACCTAAACACATGCACGGCTCAATGTCTGGTTTAATTGTTGTTTTTTCAGCTTTAGGCGGCACAACCGGTTCCATAATTACGGGTCACGTTTTTGACTATTTTAGTGGACAAACCGCCTTTTATTTTTCTTTAATTCCGATGCTTTTACTGCTTATTGCCCTACAATTATTTCATAAAACCATTAAAAAAAATGCAGTTAAAAGTTAATATCAAAACAACTTTAAATAATTTACTAAATCAGGAAGATACCGATGGTGATTCTAAAATTACCATCGAAGATAAAGGTCCAAAATTGTTTATTATCAAAGACACGCAAACCCTAAAAACCTTTACCGTAAAAGGCACTTATCACCTTTCCAATCTTTTGCAGGAGCTTGTTTTAGCCCAAGAAAGAAATTGTGAAAGCGTTATTATCAATACAGATAACATCACCCAAAAACCGGTCGAACGGTTTACCAATATGATTAAAAACCATTACTGGGATGGGCTTACACGCCGTATTGACATTGAGAATTTAAAAACAATTCTGTTTGACGAAAAATCAGCTTCATCAGTCCACAGAATTTACGTGCCCTATACAGATGCTAAAGCCTATCGCTATTTTAAAGAAATTGAAACCTCAAATCTTAAGGTTATCAAACTCCCCAAAACCATAAGCCCAAATTACGTAAACTCTTTAAACGACAAACCCGGCATTTTAAGCCTTAAACTGGAAGAAAAAAATGGCGTGGTTAGTGGCGTTCCTTTTGTTGTGCCGGGTGGACGATTTAACGAAATGTACGGCTGGGATAGTTATTTTGAATCCATCGGTTTATTGCTATCTGATAAAGCCTTACTGGCAAAAGCTATGGCTGATAATTTTCAATATGAAATTGAACATTACGGCAAAATTTTAAATGCCAACCGCACCTACTACCTCTCGCGAACACAACCACCTTTTTATACCGCTTTAATTAGAGAATTACTCGAAAAAGACCCTAAAAATACCGATATAAATTGGTTGGCATCGCATCTAAAAACAGCCATAAAAGAATATGAAACCGTTTGGATGCAAAAAGGTAAACGCTTAACCAATAATGGTCTAAATCGCTATTTAGCCGAAGGTATTGGCATTACGCCCGAAACTGAACCCGGGCATTATCACGCCCTTTTAGCCCCTTTTGCTAAAAAGGCAAAAATGACGGTTCAAGCCTTTGAAAAAAAATACTACAAACGTGAAATCACAAATGCCGAACTCGACGCTTATTTTGTGCACGACCGCTCTGTGCGCGAAAGTGGGCACGATACGTCCTTTCGCATTGAAGGCGATTGTGCACATTTAAATCCAGCCGATCTCAATACTTTTTTATATCAATACGAATTAGACTTTGCCTTTTTTATTAAAACCTATTTCAACGATTCTTTCGTTTTATCCGATAAGCGGATTTTAAACGAAGCTTATTGGCTAAACAAAGCCACAATCCGCAAAGAATTAATGAACCGCTACTTATGGAATGAAGAAGCTAAAATCTATTACGACTATAATTTTGTTACCAAAACCCAAAAAGCCTTTGACTCACCAATTGGATTATTGCCACTTTGGGCCAAAATGGTAACTCGAAAGAGCCAGCCAAATGATTAAATCCAATCTTTCAAAAATGACTTTTTTAGGAGGCGTTGCCGGTAGCACAAAAGAATCGGAAGAGGCCTTTTCTGTTAACGGGCTTTCCCGACAATGGGATTACCCAAATGGTTGGGCTCCTCATCAAATGTTGCTGTGGAAAGGCTTGCTCAATTACAACCTAAAACAAGAAGCTTACGCAATAATGTATCGCTGGTTATGGATGATTACCAAAAACGCCGTGAATTATAACGGAACAATTCCCGAAAAATACGACGTTGTTTTGGCTAGTCATAAGGTTTTTGCCGAATATGGCAATGTGGGAACCAACTTTAAATACATTACTCGCGAGGGTTTTGGCTGGATGAACGCTTCTTATCTTTATGGCTTGAGTTTATTGCCAAAAATATTCCATCACAAAATCAACAACTTAACACCTCCCGATGAAGTGAATTTTAATATTTAATTCAAAAACACAATCCTTTACCTTAAAAATTTTGTTTCATAAATAAAGACCAATTAAAGTAGTTGACATTAAGTATCTTTGGTGAAACTAAAACACATCTGTGATGCTGATTTTAAATTGAAACATCAAAAAATATAAAAAAGAATATAATCTAAAGATTTTTCTATTTTTGCGACATATTAAACCAAATTAATGAAAGCATATTTATTTCCGGGGCAAGGCTCTCAGCAAGTCGGTATGGGTTTCGATTTATACGAAAACTCNGTTTTAGCTCAAGAACTATTCGAAAAAGCCAATAGCATTTTAGAGTTTCCATTAACCGAAATCATGTTTGAAGGTTCCTTAGAAGATTTAAAACAAACCAAGGTTACACAACCCGCCATTTTTTTACATTCTGTAGTATTAGCGCGTGTTTTGGGTCCCTATTTTAAACCAGAAATGGTTGCTGGTCATTCACTTGGTGAATTTTCGGCTTTAGTTGCTAATAAAACCCTGACTCTTGAAGACGGATTGCGTTTGGTTTACCAACGCGCTTTAGCGATGCAAAAAGCCTGCGAATTAAAACCCTCAACAATGGCGGCTGTTTTAGGATTAGATGATAAAACCGTTGAAAAAACCTGTGCCGAAATTGATGGCATTGTGGTCGCTGCAAACTATAACTGCCCAGGGCAATTGGTCATTTCAGGAGAAATTGACGCTATAAATAAAGCCTGCGAAGCCTTGACTGCACGCGGTGCGCGTCGCGCCTTAGTTTTAAAAGTTGGTGGCGCTTTTCATTCGCCTTTAATGGAACCCGCACGCGAAGAATTGGCATCGGCTATTGAAAATACCACTTTTTTAAAACCTATATGCCCTATTTATCAAAATGTTACTGCTAGTGCTATTACCAATCCTAGTGAAATAAAAAAGAATTTAATCCTTCAATTAACCGCCCCTGTCCGCTGGAGTCAAACCATTCAGCAAATGATAAAAGATGGCGGTACCGAATTTATTGAAGTCGGCCCAGGCAAGGTTTTACAAGGTTTAATGCGCATTATCAATAAAGATGTGAGCACTTATAACGCCAGTTTAGATGATTTAAATCCCTAACAATGATTGATGGAAGCCTTGACCTTAGCATAAAAAATGGAATCGCCAATCTGCAATTTAGCCATC